>Ga0210385_10001948_pt1 | contig 12559 bp, 13 predicted proteins | sample IncBWH26OmetaG_FD_160107 | JGI IMG/M metagenome (GOLD analysis project Ga0210385, IMG submission 160107) | Forest soil microbial communities from Barre Woods Harvard Forest LTER site, Petersham, Massachusetts, United States - Inc-BW-H-26-O ... | reverse complement strand
CGGATCCAGGCAGGCGAGCGCAACACCAACGAGGTGCTCGAATAGCTCAGTGCCGTGACGGCTGAGCGAACCGACCGACAGGTCGCGCGACAGCCGGGCAGTGTCCAAATGTCCGGTTTGGGAGCTGTCGTGCGATAGGCTCGCGCCGGAATGGCTGAGACCTCGTATGACATGATCGTGATCGGCTCCGGCCCGGGCGGCTATGTCGCCGCGATCCGCGCTGCCCAGCTTGGCAAGAAGACCGCTGTCGTCGAGAAGGACAAGGTCGGGGGACGCTGCCTGAACTACGCGTGCATCCCAGCCAAGGCGGTCTTGCGCTCGGCCGATCTGCTTGATGAGATACGTGAGGCCGGCGACTACGGCCTGGACGTCAGCGGCGTCGAGGTCGACTACGAGGCGGTGCAAGGTCGCCGCGAGAAGGTCGTCTCCACACTCACCGGCGGCGTGGCCGGCCTGTTCAAGAAGAACAACATCGACGTGATCGAGGGCGAGGCATCGCTGGTGCGGCCCTCGGGCGGGGACCGCGACGCGTCGCGGTCCGGGAATGGAGTCGAGGGCCAAGCGGATGGCGATGCGCAAAAGGACGATGCCCCGCGCGTGCGCGTGGGGGACCGCGAATTGACAGCCACAACGGTGATCCTCGCCACCGGCTCGGTCAAGCGCTCGATCCCCGGCGTCGAGTTCGGCGGCGGGGTGATCGGCACCGAGGAGGCATGGGCGCTGCCAGAGCTGCCGGCACGCCTGACGGTCGTCGGAGCGGGCGCCTCGGGCGCGGAGATCGCCTCGGGCTTTGCGCGTCTGGGCAGCGATGTAAAGCTGTTCGAGGTCATGGACCGCCTGCTCCCGACGGAGGACGCCGACATCTCGCGCCTGGTCGAGCGCGGCCTCAAGCGCCAGGGCATCGACGTCCACACGGGCACTCCCGTCGAGGGGGTCAACATCGGCGAGGGCGGCGTCAGGTTCAGCTACGGCTCGGAGTCCGCCGAGGTCGACTACCTCGTGATCTGCGCCGGCCGCGGCCCGGACGTGGACGCACTTGGTTTGAAGGACGCCGGCATCGAGCTGGACGAGCGGGGTCTCGTGCGCGTCGACGGCGCGCAACGGACGACAGCCGCCGGCATCTATGCGATCGGCGATCTCGTGCACGGCCCGGCGCTCGCCCACAAGGCATCGGACGAGGGCATCATCGCCGCCGAGGACTCCGCCGGCCTGCCGACCCACCCGCTCTCCTACGTCGACATCCCACGCGCCACGTTCTGCACGCCGAACGTCGGCTCGTTCGGCTTGACCGAGGAGCAAGCCCGCGAACAGGGCTATGACGTGGTCGTCGGCAAGGTCCCCTACGGAGCCGTCGGAGGCGGCACCGTATACGGAGACCGCACCGGTCTCGTAAAGCTAGTCGGCGAGTCCAAGTACGGCGAGTTGCTGGGCGGGCACATAGTGGGTTCGCGCGCGACCGAGCTGATCCAGGAGCTGGTGAACGTGCGCGCCCTGGAGGGCGGCTTCGCCGAGGTGGCTCGCATCGTTCATGGCCATCCCACCTTGTCGGAGGCGGTCATGGAGGCGGGACGCGCAGCCGACGGTTGGCTAATTCACGGTTAACCTCGAAGGGATGTCCCCGTCGGACGCCTCCTTCTACTTCGATCTTGGCTCACCGCTCGCCTACTTTGCCGCCGAGCGGGTGCTTCACACAATGCCAGTCGCCACCGAGTGGCAGCCCGTCCTTGCATGTGAGCTACCCGGTGCGGAGTCTTTCGGCGCGTTTCGCTGTCGCGACGACGAAGAGATCTTTCGTCTCGAGTTGGCACGGCGGGCGACCGAACTCGGACTGCAGCAACTGCGCTGGCCCGAGCCGTTCCCGTTCGACAGCGCCTTTGCCATGTGCGCTGCCACCTATGCCAAGTCGATCGGCCGGGTGGTGCCCTTTGCCCAAGCCGCCTTCCGCCAGGCGTTCGCCGGCGGGCGCACGCTCGCCGAGGCCGACAACGTGCTGATCGCAGCCGCGGCCTGTGAGATGCATCCCTCCGCCGTTCTGAAGGGCGCCGAGTTGCGCTCCGTGGGCGGGCAGCTCTCGGCGGCCACTGTCGCAGCGGCCGCGCTGGGCGTGAGCGACGTGCCTGCCGTGCGCATCGGCAAACGTGTGTTCCACGGCGAGCGCTCGCTGGAGGAAGCCGCCGCCTACGCGGGTGCGCCTGTCCCATGAGGGCCGGGCGATACTTTCGCCTGATTGTGCGCCGTGGGGGGTCGATGCCCGCCTTCCTTGCCAGCCCAGATCGCATCGACCACATCGAGGTGGTCGAGATCGACGGCGGCGAGGTCGTCTTCTTCTGGGACTGCCCTCCCCACACCGCTTCGCGCCGCGCTCGTGAAATACGCGAGGACCTGGGCCGCATGGATCGTGAGGACTTTCTCGCGCGCTGGAGTACCGTGGAAGCGTGATGAGAGCGTGAGGCTATGTCTCTAGGGCGTCCTAATGGATGGGGCGCCCACCCTCCCGGCGCCACCGCCCCCGGTGCAGACCTGCCGGAGCCCGAGGTGGCGCGCGAGTGGCTGGCCGCGATGCTGCTGATCCGCCGCTTCGAGGAGCGTGCGGGTGAGATGTACGCACGCGCGAAGATCGGCGGCTTCCTGCACCTCTCGATCGGCGAGGAGGCAACGATCGTGGGCAGCGAGCGAGCGCTGCGCGACAGCGACTACCTGGTCTCGACCTACCGCTCCCACGGAGATGCGCTTGCGCGTGGCACCCCGCCCGGGCAGGTGATGGCCGAGCTGTTCGGCAAGCGCGACGGCTGCAGCAAAGGACACGGCGGCTCGATGCACATGTTCGACGCGCAGCGGCGCTTCATGGGCGGCTATGGGATCGTCGGCGGCAACCTGCCGATCGCCGCCGGCATCGCGCTCGCCTGCGATCAGCGTGGATCCGACGAGGTGACCCTCTGCACGTTCGGCGACGGCGCCTCCAACCAGGGCACCTTCGGCGAGACCCTGAACCTCGCCGCATTGTGGCGCCTGCCGGTCGTATTCATGGTCGTCAACAACCAGTTCGGTATGGGTACATCGCTCAGCCGCCACTCGGCCGTCACCGACCTGCAGCGCAAGGGCGAGTCACTGGGTGTTCCGGGCATGCGCTGCGATGGAATGGACATCCTCGACACCCACCGCGTCGTCTCGAAAGCCTTGGCGCAGGTGCGCGAGGAGCGCCGACCCCTGCTGGTGGAGGCTGTCACCTACCGTTTCCGCGGCCACTCGATGGCAGACCCCGAGGACTACCGCAGCAAGGAGGAGGTCGCCCAGTGGCGCGAGCGCGACCCGATCCCGGCATTCAGCGATCTGCTTGAACGCGAAGGCGCGATCACGACAACGCAGCACGAACAGATCGAGCGTGACGCCATGCGGCAAGTGGACGAAGCGGTCGAATTCGCCGAGTCCTCGCCCTTCCCCGACCCGGACATGCTCTACGAAGACGTATACGTGCTCGATGAGCAGGCCCACGGCCACTACCACTGGTCGCCGCGGGTGGTCCTGTGAAGCACGCACTCCGCACCCGAGCCAGACGCCTGCCCGCACGGACGCCGCCGGTTTTGAGACACGCTCTAAAAATCCATGCGCCCACGGATCTCGGGGGTTGCCGATGACCGAGATGCGCTATCGCGACGCCTTGAAACTGGCGCTGAGCGAGGAGATGCGGCGCGACGAGAACGTGGTCCTGCTCGGCGAGGACATCGGCGTGTTCGGCGGCGCCTTCAAGGTCACATCCGGCCTGCTCGAGGAGTTCGGCGAGCGGCGCGTGCGCGACACCCCGATCTCCGAGAACACGATCGTGGGGATGGGCGTCGGCGCCGCGATGGTCGGACTGCGCCCCGTCGTGGAGCTGATGACGGTCAACTTCGCGCTGCTCGCGTTCGACCAGATCGTCAACCATGCCGCTCACATCCACTACATGTTCGGCGGCCAAGTGCGCGTGCCGCTCGTGGTGCGGATGCCCCAGGGCGCCGGCCACCAGCTCGGCCCGACCCACTCGCACAGCTTCGAGTCGATGTTCCTGCAGGTGCCCGGCCTGCTCGTCGCCGTCCCCTCGACCGCCGCCGACGCACGCGGCCTTTTGAAGACCGCGATCCGCGATGAGAATCCAGTGATCTTCATCGAGCACGAGTCGCTGTACGGCGTGCGCGGCGAGGTGGACGAGGAGGATCAGCAGCCGCTCGCCTTCGGTCGCGCCCGCATCGTGCGCACAGGCGGGGACGTCACGATCGTTGGCGTCTCGCGCATGGCACTCACGGCCGAGCGAGCGGCCGAGGCGCTGGCGGACGAACACGGCATCGAGGCCGAAGTGATCGACCCGCGCACGCTGCGCCCGCTCGACCTCGACACGATCCTCGAGTCGGTCGCGAAGACCAACCGCTGCGTGATCGTCGAGGAGGGCTGGCCCCACGGGGGCGTCGGCGCGAACCTCGCGGCGCTGATCTCAGAACAGGCCTTCGACGACCTCGACGCACCCGTCATGCGCGTCAGCGGAGCGGACGTGCCGATGCCTTACTCCAAGCCACTGGAGGAAAGCGCATTCCCGCACGAGCCGCAGATCGTGCGCGCCGCGCTCAGCGTTCTCGGGCACGACCCCACGCGGGCGATCGAACGCGACCCCACCCAAGCGCCCGCGAGTCAGCCCGCGGCAGGCGAGGGACAACGAGAGGCAGAGACAAACGCACCCGGGGCGGTCCAGGAAGCGATGCTGGAGACCGGCCTCGAGCATGAGATCAGGCAGGCATCGCGATGAGCGAGATCGTGATGCCGCGCCTGTCGGACACGATGGAGGAGGGCACGATCCTGCGCTGGCTCAAGCACGACGGCGAGCATGTGAAGCGTGGTGAGGAGTTGGTCGAGATCGAGACCGACAAGGCGGCAATGATCTACGAGTCAGACAGTGAGGGGACGCTGCAGACGATCGCGCGAGAGGGCGACACGCTGGCCGTGGGAGCGCCGATCGCGCAGGTGGGCGAGGCAGGCGGCGACACGGCGGCGGCACACAACGGCTCGCCCGTCGCACAGAATGCGTCCGCGACACCGGCCGCTCCAAATGCGCAAGCCGAGCCGACTATGGAGCCGCATCGGCCGGCGGCAGTGGAGGTCGGCCAGTCGCCGACCGTCGAGTCGTCTTCGCCTCCCCGCAACGGCGAGCGCGTGAAGGCCTCGCCGCTTGCGCGGCGGATCGCACAGGAGACCGGGGTCGACCTCAGCGGCGTCAGTGGCAGCGGCCCGGGCGGACGCATAGTCAAGGCTGACGTGGAGGAGGTCGCGGGTTCGAATCCCGCCCCCGCTACTACGAGCACGCACGACCGGCCACCCGCGTCGGTCGCCAGTGCTCCTTTCGATCCCGTCACTGCCGTGGCTGGCATTACGGCAACTAGCGCACCCTCGGTGCAGGAGGTGTCGAGCGCCAAGGGCGAGACCACCACCGTGGAGCTGTCGCGCACGCAGCGCACGATCGCCAGGCGCATGGCCGAGTCCAAGGCGACGATCCCTGATTTCACCCTCAGCGCCGATATCGACATGGAGCGCTGTGTCGATTTGCGCGCCGAGCTGAAGCGGTTGTCGCGTGTCGGCGACGGGCGAGACAGGGCGAAGGCAACCGCCGGCGACGAGCGGGACAGGACTGCAGCGCCCACCTACAACGACATGATCGTCAAGGCCTGTGCCCTCGCTCTGCGCGACCACCCGCGCGCGAACGGCAGCTACCGCGACAGCCGCTTCGAGTTGCACGCCCGCGTCAACGTCGGCGTGGCTGTGGCGTCCGGCGCCGAGGACCCGACGGGCGGCGCGCTCGTCGTCCCGACGGTGTTCGACGCAGACACGAAGGCGCTCGGCGAGATCGCCCGCGAGACACGCGCGCTGGCCGAACGGGTCCGGGACGGGTCGATCACCCCGCCCGAGCTGAGCGGCGGTACCTTCACCGTGTCGAACCTGGGGATGTACGGCATCAAGAGCTTCACCGCGATCGTCAACCCGCCGCAGGCCGCGATCCTCGCGGTCGGAGCGGTCGCGCCGCGCCCGGTCGTCCGTAAGAAGAAGCTCGTCGCGCGTCAGACGATGAGCGTCACACTCGCATGCGATCACCGCATTCTTTATGGGGCCGATGCTGCCCTGTTCCTAGCCCGCATCCGTGATTTGCTGGAAGAGCCGGCCGCTCTCACTTTGTAGCGTTTTCAGCTCTCTGGAGAAAGTATCTACCGGAGTCGTAAGTAGGCTCACGGCAGGAGTCATCACCCACCCGATCAGGCCGGCCCGAGGCCGAACGGCCCGGGAGAGGAGGTGATGCGAAATGAGTGACCCTGTAGCGCTCATTCTGGCGATTGCGCTCATGGTCGCGGTCATCCGCGGCATGACATAACGCACTCCAGCTCCGGCGAGAGTCGGCCCCGATGCTCGCCGGAGCGCCTCAATAAAAAATGGGGCCCGGTGAACCGGGCCCCATTGTGATGCAGACAAGCACTCTGTAGCACTCATCCTGGCGTGGAAAGTATGCTACCACGAGAGGCGGTACATGAACCGGAGTCTTCAACCACCCGCCGATATGGGCGTCTGCCGTCTAGGCACAATTCCCTACCGCGACGCGCTTGCGATTCAGACCGAAGTCCAAGCCCAACGCCAAGCTGACGAGCAACCCGACACCCTGCTCCTGTTGGAGCATCCGCCCGTCTATACACGCGGCCGCCGCGCCGCGGATAACGATCTGTCCCTCGGCGAAGGCTTCTACCGTGCGCACGGAATCGAAATCGTGCCCACCGACCGTGGCGGCAAGGTCACCTACCACGGCCCAGGACAACTAGTCGGCTATCCGATCATGCGAGTCAGCGACATCGGCGCCCACCTGCGCAAGATGGAGGCGGCGATCGTCGCTGCACTTGCCGAGTACGGCATCGAGGCGCGCTCACGCTGCGATGAGGGCATCGACTACACCGGCGTGTGGGTCGCGGATCGCAAGATCGCCTCGATCGGCGTGCATGTCTCGCAGGGCGTGTCCACACATGGCTTTGCCGTGAATGTCACCAACGACCTCGCCCCGTTCACCTGGATCGTGCCCTGTGGCCTGCAGGATGTGAAGATGACCTCGGTTGCGTGCGAGCTCGGCCATGAGCCAGACGGAGGGCTCGACACGTTCTCAGAGCTTGTCGCACAGTGCTTCTGCGCAGCTCACGGCCGCCCACTGCTTGCCGCCTCGCCTGAGAGCATCGGCGGCCTGCGCTCCGTCGGTCCCGCACTGGTGAGCGCGTGAGCAGCCCATCAAGCAGCAGCCCCCCGAGCACCGACGCCGAGCGCGAGCACTCCACCCGCTCCCGCGCAAATCCAGGCGGCATGGACGTGCTGCAGGTGCTCGGCACCGACGTGCGCCCGCTGCGCGAGCGCAAGCCGCCATGGTTCAAAGTGCCTGCCGCCGGCGGCATGCGCTACCTCGAGCTGTCCAAGCTGATCAAAGAGGAGAACCTGCACACCGTCTGCCAGGAGGCAGCCTGCCCGAACGTCGGCGAGTGCTGGGAACGCGGGACCGCCACGTTCATGATCCTCGGCGACACCTGCACGCGCCGCTGCGGCTTCTGCAACGTCAAGACAGGCAAGCCCACATGGAACGATCCGCTGGAGGCCGCACGCGTGGCCCGCTCGATCGCGCGCATGGGCCTGCGCCACGCCGTCGTCACCTCGGTCGACCGCGACGACCTACCAGACAAGGGTGCCTCCGCCTTCGTCGGCGTCATCCGTCAGGTCCGCAAGCAGGCGCCGGACTGTCAGATCGAGGTGCTGACACCCGACTTCCAGGGCCAGGAGATGCCACTCGCGCGCGTCATCGCCGAGCGGCCCGACGTGTTCAACCACAACGTCGAGGTCGTCCCGCGCCTGTATCCGATCGCGCGCCGCGGCTCAGAGTTCCTGCGCTCCTGTCGCGTCTTGCGCAGCGCGGCGGAGATGGGCGAAGGCGAGGTCGTCACCAAGTCCGGCCTGATGGTGGGCCTGGGCGAGACCCACGAGGAGATGGTGGCTACGTTCGAGGTGCTGCGCGAACATGACGTGCAGGTGCTCACCGTAGGGCAGTATCTTCGTCCCTCCGAGCGCCACCTGCCGATCGTGCGCTACTGGCATCCCGACGAGTTCAGGGCCCTCGAGGAGGCCGCCTACGCACTTGGCTTCGACCACGTCGCTGCCGGGCCGCTCGTGCGCTCCTCCTACCACGCAGACCAGCACGTACCTCAGCCACGCCCTGGTGTCGGGCCGCTCGCTGCGAGCGGATAGCCCGGAGGGGCCTGCCGGCCCTCGCCGCCGGGACGGGCGGATAGTCTGCGCTGATGCTCGCCCCCCATGCGCGCGGGGGGACCGGCCCCTCGCATGATCCCCGTCAAGGACAACATTCCCCGCGAGCGCTTCCCGTTCGTGACGGCGATCCTGATCGCGATAGCGCTCCTCGCGTATGTAGTTGCGCGGCCCGGCGGCCTACTGCCATTCCTGCTCGACGTGCTGTTCCTCGGGCTGCTCGCGCCAACGGTCGAGGACACCATCGGAAGTGTGCGCTTCTGCGCGCTGTGCTTGCTCAGCGGCCTATCTGCGGGCATCGCATGGGCTCTCCTGGGCAGCGACTGGTCCTCGCCGATACTGCTTGGCGTCTCAGGCACAACGGCGGCGGTGCTCGGCAGCTACCTCCTGCTCCACCCACGCGCCCGCGTCCTCAGCCTGGTCCCGATTCCCTTCTACACGACGCTCGTCGAAGTCCCGGCGATGCTGCTGATCGGACTTTGGCTTGCCATGCAGGTGTGTTTCGGTGTGGCAGGCCTCGCGTGAATGGCGGGCCTCGCTTGGATCGCCGACCTGGCGGAACCAGAGCACTATGACCCGCGTCGCCGTGCTCGCCATATCGCTTGCGTTCATCCTCGGCTTCGCCTTTCTGACGATCGGCGGTATCGAGCAGTTCGGCTTCAGCGTTCAGGCGGTGCTGTCGGTGATCGTGCTTGCGATCCTGACGGTTGGCATCGTCGGGGCATTGCGCAATCCTCCAAGGAGATGAAAGAGCTCGTATGACCGGCTCGCCGCTGCTGCCGCGGAGACGGCGCTTTTGACCAACTCACCGTTCCTTCCGCAAAGCGGTCGCTCGCGGCGAGCGCGGGCGCTTGCCAGACACAGACGTCGCCGCAGGCGCATACGCGCACTGGCCGTGTGCGTGCTGGTGCTCGCCGCCGGCGCCGTGGCCATCTCCTTGGGTCTGGCACGCTCGGGCGCCGCGCACAGCCCCGTTTCGCACGGCGGGCACACGGGGACAAGCGACTCGGGCGCTCGCTCGAGTGGAGCTTCGCCGGCGACCCCGACACACTCGCCGGCAGGACTGCCGCTCGGCAAGGCGCCGCTGGCGCTCGATCTCAGTGGCGTCGACAATCCCGTGCAGGCCAACTTCCGCAGCCCGCCGCGCGCGGGCCTGCTGTTCGACCTGAACAACGGTCGCGTGCTGTGGCAGCTGAATCCGCTGCAGCGCCTGCACATGGCCAGCCTCACGAAGCTGATGACCGCGCTGCGCGTGGTTCACTCCACAACTCCCGATACCCCGGTGTTGGTCACGAAGGAGGCTGTCGAGGCGGCCGGCTCGAAGGTCGGCGTGCTGCCGCTCGGCAAGCACGTGCCGGCCGAGACGCTGCTCTACGGGCTGCTCCTGCCTTCTGGCAACGACGCCGCGACCGCGCTCGCCCAGCACGTATCGGGCAGCGTCGGCGCGTTCGTCGCGAGCATGAACGTCGAAGCGTCGCGGCTCGGATTGGGTTGCACGCATTACAGCTCCCCCTCTGGCTACATCAACGCGAGCAACTACACATGCGCCGCCGACCTGGCCGAGCTGGCGTATGTGGACCTGCGGCAACCGCGCATCGCACACGTCGTGCGCAGCGCGGAAGCGGTACTGCCATTTCCGATCAAGGGCGGCAAGCTGTACCTGCACAACAACAACCCGCTGCTCGTCTACGGCTATCCCGGTACTACGGGCATGAAGACCGGCTACACCGAACTGGCCGGCGACTGCCTGGTCGCGACCGCCGAGCGCGACGGGGTCAGGCTTGGCGTGGTCTTGTTGCACTCGCCCGACATGGGCCAGCAGGCCGAGTACCTGCTCAACGCGGGCTTCGCCCAAGTTTACCACCAGCGCCTGATCGCCTCGCCGATGGTGCCTCCGGGTCGCTAACCGGATTATAGCCTAGGAGTTATTCTAAACCATAACTTGTAGGTTATAAATTAGAATAACCTAACAGTTATAAATGGGATCGGTGGTTTGGACACCCACACCCAGAGCCCAACCGGCGCTCACCCACCCTACTCACGCCTCTGCTCACCTCCACTCACCCCTCTAGCCCTTTAGGAGTAGCCTTAGGAGCCTAAAATTGACTGGCCAGTCAGCCAAAGGGAGAGCAACGTGGATCTTGACGACACGCCCGAGCAGGCAGCGCACCGCACCAGGGTTCGCGCCTGGCTCGAGCAGCACAAGGGAGAGGCGCCGGTCCTCACCGGACCGGACGCGCTGACCGACGAGGCGGAGATCGTCTCCGCACGACGCGCCTGGCAGGGCAAGCTGGCCGAGGCCGGGCTTGCCGGGGTCACCTGGCCCAAGGAGTACGGCGGACAAGGGCTCGGCCCGATCGAGCAGGTGATCTGCAACCAGGAGATCGCCAAGGCCGGCGTGCCCGGCATCCTCGACGCGATCGGCGTCGGCATGCTCGGTCCCACGCTGATCGCGCACGGCTCGGATGAGCAGAAGGGTCGCTACCTCGGCCCGATGCTGCACGGCGACGAGGTCTGGTGCCAGCTGTTCTCCGAGCCCGCCGCGGGCTCGGACTTGGCAGCGGTGCAGACGCGCGCGCGTCAGCAGGAGGACGGCAGCTGGCGGCTGACCGGGCAGAAGGTGTGGACGACCAACGCGCAGTTCTCCTCCTACGGCCTCTTGCTTGCGCGCACCGACCCCGAGCAACACAAGCACAAGGGGCTGACGATGTTCATCCTGCCGATGGACGCTCCCGGCGTCACGGTGCGCGGCCTGCGCCAGATCTCTGGCGAGGCCGAGTTCAACGAGGTGTTCCTCGACGACGTGCAGCTCGACGCAGACGCGGTCGTCGGCGGTGTCGGCAACGGCTGGGGCACAGCGCTGACGACGCTGATGTTCGAGCGCGTCACGATCGGCCTCGGTGGCGAGGGGCTCGGCTTCAACTCGCTGCGCTTCACCAAGGCGATCGCCTCAGACGAGCATGGTCGCCGCGATCCGAAGGTGCGCAAGGAGCTTGGCGAGATCGTCAGCGAACTGCTGGCGGTGCGTTTCACCGGCTACCGCACTTTGACGGCGCTGCAGAAAGGCCAGATACCTGGACCGGAGGCCGGCCTGGCGAAGGTGACGATCGTCAACGGCGCGATCAAAGCCGGCGATCTGATCGCCGACGTGCTCGGCCCCGACGCACTCGACGAGGACAGCGAGTGGGCCTACATGATCTCGTTCCTGCCAGGGCTGAAGTCGGCCGGCGGCACCGAAGAGATCCTGCGTAACACGATCGGCGAGCGCGTGCTCGGGCTTCCCCCGGAGCCGCGCCTGGACAAGGGGATCCCGTTCTCGGAGCTGCGCTCCAAGGAAGGAGCGCCAGCATGACCGCAAGCAGCTCCATCGCATCCGCCCTATTGACACACGGACTCGCAGCCGCAGAGAAGCCCTCACCCAGCCTGCCGTGCGACGCCACGACCACGGAGGTCACCCGATGAATCTCGCACTTTCAGACGAGCAGGTGTTCCTGCGCGAGGCGGCCCGTGGGGCGCTGTCGCGCTTCAAGGTGCTGGAGGCCGCGCGCGCGGCGCTTGATGGTGACAACAGCGCGCTGCCGGACCTGTGGCCCGCCGCATGTGAGGCCGGCTGGCCTGGCCTCTTGATCGACGAGGCACATGGCGGCGCCGGCCTGGACGCGTTTGACGCGATGCTGGTGCTAGGCGAGTGCGGGCGCGTGCTGGCGCCGGTGGCGCTGCTCGGGCACCTGCCGGCTACGGCGATCCTAAACGCCTCTCCGTCAGCCGCCGGCCTGCTGGAGCCGTTGGCGACCGGCACGCGCCGCGCTGCCTACCTGCCGGCGATGCCACCGAACGACCTGGTGGACGGGTGGTGTGTCGATCCAAAGCACGGCAGTACGCGCCCCTCCGCTCCCGAGGCTAAGGACGACGGCAAAGGCGGGGCGCTCGTCAGCGGCACGCTTGCCTTCGTGCCGGACGCGCCAGGAGCCGATCTGCTCGTCGGCGTGGCGTTGCTGAACGACAAGCCCGTCGGCATAGCGATCGAGGGCTCCGCAAATGGCGTGTCCATCGAGGAGATCCACCGCTACGACGCCACCCGCTCACTCGGCCACGTGACGCTCAACGATACGCAGGCCACGTTGCTCGACGCGCCCGAGGAGGCGCTTGCCGGAGCTTGGCATCTGACGCAAACCTTGATCGCGGCCGAGTCGCTCGGCAGCGTCGAGACTGCCCTGGAGATGTCCGTCGCCTACGCCAAGGAGCGCCACACGTTCGGGCG
>Ga0210385_10001946_pt1 | contig 12562 bp, 12 predicted proteins | sample IncBWH26OmetaG_FD_160107 | JGI IMG/M metagenome (GOLD analysis project Ga0210385, IMG submission 160107) | Forest soil microbial communities from Barre Woods Harvard Forest LTER site, Petersham, Massachusetts, United States - Inc-BW-H-26-O ... | reverse complement strand
CAATTCAAGGCAACCATCTCAGAGAACGCAACCGATCCACGCATTGGCGGCACTTTGAAAATCCCGCGTCTGAACTGGGTCTTGCAGGGCTTCTATGGTTACTATTACCAGGCCCCGCCACTCGTTACTGCCACCGGCCCCCTACTCGGTCTGGCGAACGGGCAAAACTTTACTTTTGCCCCGCTCTATGGTGAGCGGGATATCCAATGGCAATATGGCGTCACGATTCCATACCGCAACTGGACATTGTCTGCTTATAACTATGAGACAAGGGCAGAGAACTGGCTGGACCACAACAATATCGGCGAATCGAACATCTTTTGGCCGATCACCTGGTCTTATGCGCTCATTCAAGGATGGTCGCTCAACTTGCATTCTCCCGACGTCTTTCACCATGGCCAGTTTCACCTTGCCTATGCCAACCAGATCGCACAGGCGACCTCGCCTATCACCGGAGGCTTGATCTGCCCACTCCCCGTCACTTCGGCATGCCCACTCGATATTCCGCCGGGACTTGCACCTGTGGATCATGATCAGAGAAACACCTTAAACCTGGGCTTCAATGGCATCCTCCCCGGGCATGCTTACGCCTCAGCGAATGTTTACTACGGCTCGGGCTTCACGAACGGGCTGTATGGAACGCCTCAGGCGCAGTATCCTGGCCCATATCTGCCGAGCCACACTACCTTCGATCTAGCCATCGGCAAGACCTTCGCTGAGAAATACACCATCTCCACCAACGCAGTAAATGTGGCGAATCGCCGCGTGCAACTGGATAACAGCTTGACGTTCGGCGGATTCCACTGGAACGACCCACGAGAGATCTATGGCGAGTTTCGCTACCGGTTCAACTATTAAATGCCTTTAGAAATGCGGCCGCCTTAGCAACACAAACAGCGAACGAGTAGTACCCGATCTTGGCCAGTCTGGCCGACCGAGCCGATGCCATTGCACCGGAGCACGCGTACACGATCAGTGCTCCCGCGACAAATGAGAACTGTTCGAAGAAGTTTCCAAGGCCGTTGTAGACCAGCCGATGCTTGAGAATGAGCGGTACCCCCAGCAGGGCGAATGCGAAATAAATCACCCCCACCGCCAGAGCCCCTGCTCTGACCGTTCTCAGCCACTGAATGGCGACACCTCCAAGGACTTCGACAGTGGCCATAATGTAGATGAAAATCTCGCGGTGAGGAATGTGTCCAAGCGCGCTGAAGTCGTGCCACACCAACGCACAGATCCCTGAACCAATGGCCGCCAAGCCATAGATGTAACGCCCAAGAGAATATTTCATTTGAGCGCCTTAGCCGGAATTTGAACGGATATCCTACGTCACTTCGAATAAGCCCGGCAAAAGTTCCCCCGCCTTGCCTTCCACTACATTCGTAAATGCGTGCGCATTCAGCGGCGCTTCCGGTCCCACGTACACTGTCCGCGCGCCACCCTGGCGCGCCCAGTGCACGAAATTCGCCGCCGGATACACCGACCCCGAAGTCCCTACCACCACCATCAGCGTCGCGCGCGCAATTTCCCGCTGAATCCGATCCATCTCCAACGGAATCTCGCCGAAGAACACGATATGCGGCCGCAGTCGCGCTCCGCATGTGCAGCGCCCCACTTCATCCAGGCTCTTGTAAACGGTATGATCCTCAACCGGCGGCTGTCCGCACTCATCCTCGCAGCGCGACTTGGCCAGCTCGCCGTGCATGTGCACCAACCTCACGGATCCGGCGCGCTCATGCAGATCGTCCACATTTTGCGTACAAAGAAAGAACCGGTCGCCCAGCTTCTCCTCAAGTTCCGCCAGCACAATATGCGCTGGATTCGGCTCAGCCTTCGCCCCCTGCTCCCTCCGCTCGGAATAAAACTGCCACACCTGTGCCGGATTCGATTCCAGAGCCTCCGGCGTACACACATCCTCGACGCGATGTCCAGCCCACAACCCATCCGACGCGCGAAACGTAGGCAGTCCGCTCTCCGCGCTGATCCCAGCCCCCGTCAGCACAAACACCCGATCACTGTTTGAAATTGAAATACTCGGCATGATTCTTTTTGGCGCTCCTGGCCTTTAGCTTTTAGCCCAATTTTCGCTCGGCCCTCATGCCGGCATCTCCACGGCGAAGCTAATGGCTAGCGGCTAAACAGCTGTTCTCACGGTTCCAGGAGAATCTTTCCCGTCGTCTTCCGGCTTTCCATCTCACTCTGCGCTTGCCCGGCGTCGGCCAGTGGGAACATATGCTCCATGCGCAGTTTCAATTCGCCATTCGCCACCCAACCCAGCACTTCGTTCGCCCGCCACTCCAACTCTTGGCGCGTCGCAACGTAGTGCCACAGCGTCGGCCGCGTTACAAACAGCGATCCCTTCCCGCTCAACTGAATCAGATCGAATGGAGGCACCGGCCCGCTCGATCCGCCAAACAGCGCCAATAGACCGCGCGGCCGCAGGCAATTCAAGCTGCCATCAAATGTCGTCTTCCCCACGGAGTCGTACACCACATCCACGCCCTTGCCGTTCGTCAACCGTTTGACCTCTGCAACAAAATCCTGCTCGGTGTAGAGAATCACATCCGACGCGCCAGCCTCGCGCGACAGCTCCGCCTTCTCCGGCGTCGAGACGGTTGTAATCACTCGTGCGCCGATACGTGTCGCAATCTGTGTCAGCAGCAGCCCTACGCCACCCGCACCCGCATGCACCAGAGCCGTATCTCCTGCTTTCAGGGGATGGGTTGAGGTCGCCAGGTAGTGCGCCGTCATTCCCTGCAACATGCCTGCGGCAGCCTGTTCCGGAGTCAACCCATCCGGCACCTTCACCAGCTGCGATGCCGGAACCAAAGCATACTCCGCGTAACTGCCCAGCACGCCGCAAGAAGCAACCGCATCACCTGGCTTGAATCCCGTCACGCCCGAACCCAGCTCTTCAATCGTTCCCGCGGCCTCGCTGCCCGGAGTAAGTGGCAACGTCGCCTTGTACGTGCCCTTGCGAAAGTAAATCTCGATGAAGTTCACGCCGATTGCTTCAACGCGGATCAACACCTGTCCCGGCCCAGGCACAGGAATCGGTAATTCGGCGAGCTGCAGAACCTCGGGCCCGCCCGTACTCTGAATCTGTATAGCGTTCATACATGCGCAAGAATGCACCCTAACACCCGCAAACTGCAAGCAATGTATTTCCCGGCATATGCGCACTCGAACATGGAATGCAAAGATAGACGTCTTGATTCACAACGTCACAGGCAAACAAGAACCCCGCCAGGATCTCTCCCAGCGGGGCCTCTGTTTGTTATTCCCTATTCCCTACGCTTTGTCCTTACATTCTCGCTTAAAAACTGTCGTCGCGGTCGCGACGATCCGACAAGATGCTCGGCTCTTCAGGCGTCCGTAGCCGCACAATGCGATCGATCGTGTACGGCGCTCTCTGCTGCGACGTATGAAAATGCCTTACTTGCAGTTCTCCCAGCAGGCCGATTGCCAGCAGTTGAATACCGGCCAAGATAAGCACGCCCGCAATCACGAACAGTGGTGCATGCGCATCCATCACGTTCTGGTGCGGATGCATAATCTTCATCCCCAGCAACGTCGCCGAAATAAAGCTGCCGGCAAGAATTCCAAGTGCGCCAAAGCTGCCGAAGAAGTGCAGCGGACGGCTCATGTACTTCAGCAAAAACCGAATCGTCAGCAGATCAAAGAACACGCGGAAGGTGCGACCGATGCCGTAGTGGCTCTTGCCGCGCTCGCGATGCACGTTCTTGATCGGAATCTCGCAAATCGAGGCGCCGTACCAGCTCGCCAGCGCCGGAATGAACCGGTGCATCTCGCCATACAGCGGAATATTCTGAATCACTTCATGCCGGTACGCCTTGAACGTCGTGCCAAAATCGTGAATGTCCACGCCCGAAAGCTTCGCCATCAGCCAGTTCGCGCAACGTGAAGGAATCCGCCGCATCACGAAGTTGTCGATGCGCTCTTTGCGCCAACCCGACACCACGTCGTAACCCTCTTCCAGCTTTTCGAGGAACGCGGGAATATCATTCGGATCGTGCTGCAGGTCGCCATCCATCGCCAGAATGAACTCACCCGATGCATGATCGAATCCCGCGGCCAACGCCGACGTCTGCCCGAAATTCCGGCGCAGCTTCACTACCAGCACGCGGCTATCTACCGCCGCGATCTCTTCCAGCAGCTTGTAGCTACGGTCGCTTGAGCCATCATCTACCAGCACCAACTCAAAGCTGTCACCCACCTGCTCCATCACTTGCTTCAGGCGAGCATATAAAACGGTTACATTGTCCTCTTCATTGTGGAAAGGGACGACAATCGAATACTTCGGCATATCTATAGTATAGACGTGCCCTCATTGTGAAAGGCGCACTTATTCGTTACTGATTATGGGCAAGACAACGTCGATGCTCACGCGCATAGCGCTGGAGCCAAACGCCTACTGGTCCAGCTCGTCCAGCATCCCCTGCATCTCGCTGAGGGCATGGCGGTTGCCCGTCCGCGCAGCGCACGAGATACCGGCCTTCAGTTTCTCCGCGGCTTCCGGATTCCGCCCCGCTTTGGCCAGTGTCTGCGCCGACATGAAATACGCCGCAGTGTAATCCGGATTCTGTTCAATCAGGACATCGAATTCCCTGAGCGCCGCATCGACTTCGCCGCGATTTGCCAGTTCCATGGCGATGCCATACCGCGCAAACGCGTTCTTCGGGTCAAGGGCGAGAATCTCTTTCAGTCCGGCGATCTTGTCCGTTGTGCTCATAATGGGATTTCTGCACCAAGGCGATTTGCGTAAATGACGTGGATTGCCGAAACTGGAACTGGTGCTTCGGCACGAAAGGTTCATTCCTGTTCCCATTGTAGCCGGAAGTGAACTCTCGCTGACGTCCCTTGCAACCGAAAGATGGAGTAAGTGAATCAATGAGCACGACTGAAGCCAACCCGCTTGTGCGTACCGTAGCCAGCACGCAGTCCGAGATGACTGAGGTCATACTCCCTAACGACGCCAACACCCTCGGCAATCTTCTCGGTGGTCGTCTCATGCACTTCATCGACCTGACCGGCGCCATCGCCGCCTATCGCCACTCGCGGACTCACGTCGTCACCGCAGCCATGGATCACATCGACTTCATCCAGCCGGTGCACGTGGGCGATTTGCTTATTCTCAAGTCCAGTGTGAACCGCGCCTTCAACACCTCGCTCGAAGTGGGCGTCAAAGTCTGGGTCGAAGATCCGCAGACCGGCACGCACCTCCATGTCGCCAGCGCCTACCTCGTCTTCGTTGCCATCGACGAACACGGCCGCCGCCAAAAGCTGCCCCAGGTGCAGCCGGAAACCCCAGACGAAGTTCGCCGCTACAACGATGCACTTCTTCGCCGCCAGCATCGCGAATCTGAATCTGCCCGCCGCAAGCAGGAGCGGCGCAACACCGGCCTCACCAGGGCCTGAAATTAAGCAAGAACAGCTCAAGGAGTAATTCCACTTATGGCTCATGGACACGCCGCGCCTCAGCCCGTAGCTCTTCCGGGAGTATCGAAGATCATCGCCGTCGGATCCGGCAAAGGTGGCGTCGGCAAAACCACCGTCGCCGTCAATCTCGCCATTGCGCTCTCCAAGATGGGCCAACGCGTCGGCCTCATCGACGCCGACATCTACGGCCCCAACGTCCCGCTCATGATGGGCTCCACGCAATCGCCGCGCGTAGGCGCCGACAACCAGATCCAGCCCAACGATACGCATGGCATTAAGACCATCTCCATCGGCTACATCTCGCCTGGCGATAAGCCAATGGTCATGCGCGGCCCCATGCTTCACCAGATCATCCGCCAGTTCCTTCAACAGGTGGAATGGGGCGAGCTCGACTACCTCATCGTCGATCTGCCTCCCGGCACGGGAGACGTCGTCATCTCCCTCGTCCAGACGGTCCCTCTCACCGGCGCCGTGGTTGTCTCCACTCCCAGCGATGTCAGCCTGCAGGATGCGCGCAAAGCCCTTGAGATGTTCGGTCAGGTCAACGTCGAAGTCCTCGGCATCGTCGAGAACATGAGCCACTTCACTTGCCCCCACTGCCATCAGGAGATCGACATCTTCTCCAAGGGCGGGGCCAAGCGAACGGCCGAACAATTCAAAATCCCCTTTCTTGGCTCTATTGAACTCATTCCTGCCATTCGTGAAGGCGGAGATCGCGGACTCCCCGTCGCATTGGCTGGCCCGAAGAGCCCGCAGGCCGCCGAGTTCTACGGAGTAGCCCAAAAGCTCATGGAGCGCGCCGATGCCGCCGCAGCGGCCAGCAGTGACGTCATCGAAATCAGCTAGCCTGCGAAGTCTCGCCAGGGAGCGTGTTTTGGGCGAAAGCGTTTTTATCCGTACGGTCCGAGGTGAAGACTTTCCGCAGTGGAAGCTGCTTTGGGATGGATACAACGCTTTCTACGGTCGCAAAGGGGCCACAGCCTTGCCAGAAGCGACCACTGCAATGACATGGGCTCGTTTCTTCGATAGCTATGAGCCCGTGCATGCACTGGTAGCCGAGCACTCGGATCAACTACTCGGCCTGGTGCATTTCCTCTTTCATCGCAGCACGATCTCGATTGCCCCGGTATGCTACTTACAGGACTTGTTCACGGTCGAATCTTCCCGCGGAAAAGGTGTCGGTCGGACACTGATTCAGGAAGTCTATCGGCGCGCCGCCGAAGCGGGCTGCAGCAGAGTGTATTGGCTTACGCACGAATCCAACGCGACAGCGATGAAGCTATACGACAAGATGGCCGAAAAATCCGGCTTTATCGTCTATCGTAAGAATTTCTGAGATAGCGGCGGCCTTATCTGATTCAGCCAAATCCACACTCAACCATCCAGGAGCGTACTCATGAGCGCGGTTACCGGCCATCCTCACATCACGCCTTTCCTCTGGTTCAACAACAATGCTGAAGAAGCCGTGGATTTCTATCTTTCGGTCTTCCCCAACTCGCGGCGCCTTGAAGAATTGCGCAACCCCGGCGAGGCGCCAGGCCCCAAGGGTGGCATCCTCACCCTCACCTTCGAGCTCGACGGCCAGAAGTTCATCGCTCTCAACGGCGGTCCCGATCATACCTTCAACGAAGCCGTGTCGTTCGTGGTGAACTGCGCAACGCAACAGGAGATCGACTACTACTGGCAAAGCCTCCTTGAAGACGGCGGCAGCGAGATTGCCTGCGGCTGGCTCAAAGACAAATTCGGGCTGCGCTGGCAGGTCGTCCCCACGCGCATTGGCGAGCTGTTGCGCCATCCCGCGGCTATGAAGGCTATGATGCAAATGACCAAATTTGACATTGCGGAATTGGAGCGCGCAGGCAAAGCCTGATCTGTCCACAAAGAGAGCGCGCCCGCAGCAGTAAACTGAGAACACGAGACTATAGATTCCCCAGTTCCTGTATCCGGAAGCCATTGCCGCTGAGTGGATTATTCCTTAAGAAGAATCCACCTTCCTCCGAGGCCAGAAACAGGCTATGCCAACCGCGGAACCGCTCTCAAAACACGATCGGAGGCTCATGAAGCGTGTCCTTCTCTCATGGAGCAGCGGCAAAGACTGCGCCTGGGCACTTCACCTTCTTCGCCAGCAGTCCGACATTGAAGTTATCGGACTGCTCACCACTATCAATGCGGAATTCGACCGAGTCGCCATGCACGGAACCCGCCGCACAATCCTTGATGCACAGGCAGCTGCCGCCGATCTACCGCTCTGGACGGTCCCGCTGCCCTGGCCATGTTCGAACGAAATCTACGAACAGCGTATGGCCAAAGTTTTCCTCCGCGCCGTCGATGAAAAAATCGATGCCATTGCATTCGGCGACTTGTTTCTACGCGACGTGCGGACCTATCGCGAGGAACAGCTTCAGCCCACCGGGCTCGAGCCGCTGTTTCCTCTCTGGGACATTCCCACTGCAGAACTCGCTCGCTCCATGATCAATGGCGGCCTCAGGGCAAAGCTTGTCTGTGTCGCTTCCCGCCAGCTCGACCCCTCCTTCGCTGGCCGCGATTTCGATGCGGATCTGCTCAACGATCTCCCCTCATCCGTCGACCCCTGTGGCGAGAACGGTGAGTTTCACTCCTGCGTCTACACCGGCCCGATGTTCTCAGGTCCGATCGAGCTAGAAGCCGGAGAAACCGTCGATCGCGACGGCTTCATCTATGCAGACTTTATGCCTGTAGCGCCCCCAGTCGCGATCCCAACCTGTTAGAAGTTGGTTGAAACTTGCCATCCTTTTAGATCCGCATCCAGCAGCCCGAACCGTTGTCATAGAGATCAGCTCATACGTAGCCCGTCTCTCATAGGCGGGTCTGGTCGCATATCCTATGTAGATCACTACTTGACATGCCTTATGTTGAATGCTACATAGGTACAACGCTGAAACTCAAAAAGCTTGCAGCGTCCAGAACCATTCCACGGGGCTAGCATGCTCGAATTGCGCCGCGTCTCCAAGCACTTCTCCGGAATACCCGCCGTCGACGATGTCAGCTTCTCCGCGCGCCCCGGCGAGGTCACCGGCTACCTCGGACCCAACGGCTCCGGCAAATCCACAACCATCAAAATGATCACCGGCCTGATCGAAGTCACCTCGGGCCACATCCTCTTCGATGGCAAATCGATCGAAGACGATCTGATCGCATACAAGCGACGCATGGGCTATGTCCCCGAAGAGCCGTATCTCTACAACCACCTCTCCGGCGTCGAATACCTCACCATGGTTGCCGATTTACGCGGCATTCCCCCTCGTCTTGCGAGCAAGCGCATCGACGGCCTGCTCCGCCTGCTCTCCCTCTACGACGATCGTCATGCCGCCATCTCCGGCTACTCCAAAGGCATGCGCCAGAAGGTCCTTATCGCCGCCGCCCTCATGCACAATCCCAACCTCGTGCTCCTCGACGAACCCTTCTCTGGCCTCGATGTCGGCTCGGCCCTGGTCTTGCGCAGCCTCATCACTGAGTTAGCCGTGCGCGGCAAAGTTGTCCTCTTCAGTTCCCACGAGCTCGACACAGTTGAACGCATCAGCAATCGCGTCATCATCCTTCATCGTGGCAAGCTGGTCGCTGACGATTCCGTCGCGCGGCTTCGCTCGCTCATGGAGCTGCCCACGCTAGAAGCCATCTTCTCGCAACTCGCCGTCGAGCAGGACACGGACTCTATGGCGCGCCAGATCGCGGACTTGATCGATGCGTAAACTCATTCAGACCCTCCTCGATCACATCGGCGCGCGACTACCCTTACCCTTCCGCGTGATGCATCAGCAGTTTTTGCTGCGAGTCGTCGATCTCGAAGCCCTCTCCATCGAAGCTGATATCCCCAGCTTCCTCGGCCAGTTCGCCGGCATCCTCATGATGCTCAGTTTCGTCCATGGACTGGGAGTCCTTTGGTTCCCTCCGCCACCATCGCAGACCTGGCAATATGAGCAGGCCCGTGTATCCGATGTGCTCCTCGTTATCGGCCTCTGTTCCGTTCTCATGTGGGATACCACCTTCCCCGACAAGCGCGATGTCATGGTTCTCGCACCGTTGCCGGTCTTCCCGCGCACGATTCTCATGGCCAAGCTTGCAGCCTCAGCGACCGTTCTCGGAATCGCCGTTATTGCCCTCAATTGCGGATCGAGTTTGGGCTTATCCGTCGTCTTCGGCGCACCCGCCGGAGGACTCCTGGGCATGCTGAGGTTCTTCCTCGCCTATTGGTTCACAATGTTCGCTGCCGCCGCATTCCTCTATGGGGCAGTGTTGACCATTCAGGGCTGCGCGGTCCTCTTCCTGTCCCGGAGGATGTTTCTCCGGGTTTCCGCCATTCTTCAACTCGCCGCATTCGGAGTCTTTCTCGGCGTGCGCTTCCTCCAGCCATCGCTGACGACACACGCAGAAATGACCGCACCAGCCAACCACTGGCTGGTCGTTGCTTCCCCCACATTCTGGTTCGTCGCGCTCCTCAATCAACTGAATGATTCCTCGCCGTCAGATCTCCTTTGGCTCGCGCATCGGGCATGGATCAGTCTTGGAATTGTTGCGGCCGGAGCCCTGACTTCCCTGCTCCTCTGTTACATGCGCAACATGAAGAAGACGGTGGAGGATCCTGACCTCGAACCGGGCACTGGGGGCCGTCATTGGATTCCGCGTCTCGGCGGTTCCCTGCAAAACGCAATCGTCATCTTCTGCCTGCGCTCCATTGCACGCAGCCGTCAACATCGCGTCGCGCTCGCCCTCTATTGGTCAGTCGTGTTCGCCGTCGCGCTCTCATGGATACGGCGCGAAATCTCGAACCCTCCGGAACCAATCGCGCTCGACTTCATCATGTCCTCCTTCGTCATGATGAGCTTTGCAGTGCTCGGTCTTCGCGGCATCTTCGCGCTCCCCGTTTCGCTCCAGGCCAACTGGATGCTGCGCGTCACCCAGCTCCAGCCGACCGGACAATACGTTGCCGCAACGCGCCGCTGCCTCCTGCTCTTCGGCGTGGTTCCCATCTGGACGATGGTCGCCGCTCTATCGCTCCACCTACGCCCGTGGCCGCAGACTGCTCAGCATCTCGCCTTCCTTGCACTCTTCGGGGCGGTCCTCGTCGAGTTGTGCCTGGTCCGGTTCGACAAGGTTCCCTTCACGTGTTCCTACTTGCCGGGAAAGACAAATATTCAGGCGATCTTCTGGGGATTTGCCTTCATTCTCCTGGCCCTAGGATTGCTCCTTGGAACCTTCGAAGTCGACGCCTTTGAAAATCCACTCAACTACGCACTCATGATGCTTTGTGCCTTTGCCGCAATCACGGCTTTACGGACCATCAATTCTCTTCATGCACGATCCGCCGTCCTGTATTTCGAAGAACAGCCTCCCGAAGTCTTAACTCGCCTCGGACTCATCTTCGTTCCGCCCGCCCCCAAAATCTCTGATCTTCCCAAGTCAAGCCAGCCTTAACGAGTCGACCAGTCGTAACACTCATCGGCTGGGAAGATTCCTTTGTGCTCCCTCACTGCTCCTTTCGTGCTACTTTCCTCCTGACTCGTTTACGATAAAGTTTCTCAAAACAACCTCATTCCCCGTGATTCCGGTTCTGCACGACTTTTCAGTCCCCAACGAGCCAGCTTATGGAAGATTTTCTTGGATCGCCCTCCGCCCAACCCGCGACATCGGTGCCCGCCATCGAGATTTCCCATCGCACCAGTGCATCGCAATTGTCGCGGCCGTTGATCCTGGCTCTCACCACGCTTGCAGCCGTGCTCGTATGCTCCATCCATGCGGCGATCGCGGGCGCGAACACCGTGCCAGCGGCCGGCATCGGCTATCTCTGTCTCACCCTCGTCATGTTCGGCTGCGCATCGGCCTTCTGGACACGCGCGCGTTCAGCCCAGGGCACGTTGTATATTCGCTGGTCATTCATGTCCGCCGCCACGCTGGCGGCGCAAATAGGCTATTTTCCTTCCTGCACCCAGGGCTTTCTGAACACCACCCCCGCAAGGCAGTTCCAAACCGCCTGCTTCAATGCCAGCGAGGCTCTGTTGATGCTGGCGGCCGTGCTCTTCTTCGCAGGCGTCGCCCGATCTATTGTCATCGTGGATGTGTTCCAGGCGCTGCTGTTCACCGTGCTGCGCTTCAATCTCATCTACTCACCGATCACGCGCGATCACTTCAATGTCTACCACCTGCTTATAGGCCAGCTCATGGCGCTCTTCCTGTTCCTCGTCGCCATGGTCGCCTGCCTCGGAGCGGCCTCCCGTGCCGAACTGAAATTCCTGCGCACGCTTTCATGCTTCCTGGGTCTTCGACTCGTTGCTTTCTTCCTGGCAAACCAGGTTTCCTACACGTGGCTGCACTATGAACACTGCAGTCTGTGGGATGTGCCCGGAGAAGCGCTTCTCGCCGGATTCGCGCTCTACCTGCTCTACTCCAGCCGCTCTGCCGAGGCTGAGGCCATCGAAACCGCGCCATTCCGCACTCCGAGCATCACAGTGCGCAGCCTCATGCCTTCATTCCTGGCGCTCGTCAACTTGATGCTTGGCCTCTTTCTCTTACGTGTCTCATTTCCGTTGTCCGCCGCCGCCATTTCGATGTCCCTGGTTTGCTACATGGCGCGCACGGTGCTGCTGCAGGCTCATTCGGTGCGGGAGAAGGCGCTTCTCGAGAGCCGTAACGAGCAACTCGAGGGCCTGGCCGTGCGCGATCCCCTTACCGGCATCGGCAACCGCCGCTCGCTCGCAGAAGTGTACAGCCGTCTTCAATCGTCGAGGGGCGGCCAATGCTTGTCGCTCCTGTTGATGGACATCGATTACTTCAAGCAGGCGAACGACCTCCACGGTCATCTTCACGGAGACAAAGTACTGGTCGCTCTCGCTAGAAAGCTCGAAAGCCTTGTATCCAGGGTCAATGGCAGCCATTGCGCTCGATTCGGCGGGGACGAGTTCGCCCTTCTGCTGTTGAATGTTTCCCCGCAGCAAGCATTCGTGCTCGCGGAAGAACTGCGTATTCGATTCAGCGCGCGCGCGTTCGAGGCGGAGAATGGCGAGGTAAGTCTCAGCATTGGCATTGCGTCGCTGAACACTGCGCACGAGCTGCCGCTCGAATCTCTGGT
>Ga0210385_10001945_pt1 | contig 12564 bp, 6 predicted proteins | sample IncBWH26OmetaG_FD_160107 | JGI IMG/M metagenome (GOLD analysis project Ga0210385, IMG submission 160107) | Forest soil microbial communities from Barre Woods Harvard Forest LTER site, Petersham, Massachusetts, United States - Inc-BW-H-26-O ... | reverse complement strand
TCCACAGAGTCCGCCCAACATTCCGAGCACCAGGCTTTCGGTCAATAACTGCAGACCAAGGCGCAACCCTCCGGCGCCCAGCGCTTTTCGAACTGCAAACTCCTTCTGGCGGCCGGCACTGCGGGCTAACAATAAATTCGCCACGTTCACACAGCCGATGAGCAGCACAAATCCGACTGCGGCCAACAAAGCCAACATGATGCGGCGCAAGCCCTTCAGCCCATACTCGCTCATAGGCATCACGGTGGCGCTCATGTGGGCGAGATCATCCGGATACTGCTTCGCCAATCCAGTGCCAATCGTCTGCATCTCAGCGCGCGCCTGGGCGAGTGTGACGCCTTGTTTCAGCCTTGCGATGCAGACAAAACTATTCCCTCCACGGCCTTGGTCTCCTACGGTGTAGCCAATCGGAACCCAAAGCTGACGATGGTCGCTCCAGAATTCCCAATGGAAGTCGCGCGGCATCACCCCAACGACGGTGGAATATTCGCCGTCGATACGGATGGCTTTCCCAACAATCGCTGCATCAGCGCCGTAGCGCCTCTTCCACAGGCCGTAGCTCAGGATGACTTCGTGATCCTTACCGCGAATCTCTTCCTCAGGCAAAAACGTTCGCCCCAAAAACGGCTGCACGCCGAGCACAGAAAAAAAACTCGACGTAACCCGTAATCCCGACACTTGTTCCGGCTCGGTGCTGCTTCCCGTCGGCGCCAGGTTGTAGCCCCGTCCGGCGGAATCAAAAATCGCGATGTCGTCGAAGGAGCGGTTCTGCCGGCGAAAATCCCAGTAGTTCGGTGCAGAAATAATGTTGATGTCTTCGGGATCTTTGCTGAACGTCTCCCACACCAGCGCCAGTCGTTCAGAGTGGGGAAAGATCAGCGGCTGCAGTATCGTCGCGTTCATCACGCTGAAGATCACCGTGTTCGCGCCGATGCCCAGAGCCAAAGTCAGCACGGCGGCAATCGTGAATCCCGGAGTCTTGCGCAATTGCCGCAGTGTATAGTGCACATCTTGGAAAAATCCGCTCACGCCTGCACTTCCGCCATGAGTTTTTTCAGCTCTTCTTCCGCCACGACTTTACCGTCGAACAAATGCACTTCGCGTTGCGCGTGCTTGGCAAAGCGCGGATCGTGCGTCACCATGCAGATCGTCGCGCCCTCGCGGTGCAGAGCGGCCAACAGCTCCATCACGGCTTCGCCGTTGCGCGAATCCAGATTTCCTGTCGGCTCGTCCGCCAGCAGAATCGACGGCTTCCCTCCCAGCGCACGCGCCACGGCCACGCGCTGTTGCTGACCTCCAGAAAGTTGCGAGGGATAGTGCCGGACCCGATGCGCCATGCCGACGCGCTCCAGCGCTTCCATCACTCGCTGCTTCCGTTCGACCGATGGCATTCGTTGCCGGTAAGTCAGGGGCAACTCGACGTTCTCGTAAACCGTGAGATCGCCAATCAGATTGAAACTCTGAAAGATAAATCCGATTTCCTGATTGCGAATTCGCGCGCGCTCGGCGAAATCCAGGTTCTCGACCGGCTTCGTGTTCAGCATGTAGCTGCCCGCGGTTGGCGTATCGAGCAAGCCGATAATCGACAAGAGCGTCGACTTGCCGCAGCCCGACGGTCCTGACATGGCCACATACTCGCCCTTGTTAATCGACAAATGCACGCCCGACAGGGCATGCGTCTCAATCTCATCTGTGTAAAAGACTTTTGTCATGTCCGAGATTTGAATCAGCAGCAAGTTAGGGTCTGTCATGAATCGTCTGCCTCGATTTTCTTCTGAAAATTGTTTTGAAATTCCGGAGTTGCTAATTTCTTAACCTGCCTCAGTCTTGCAGGCGAATGCGATCCGTGTTGTCCCAGCGCGACATATCGGAAAGTACAACCGTGTCGCCCTCGCGTAGTCCCTCAAGCACTTGAATCGAATTCACTGATGCACGGCCAACCTTGACCGGAACTCGAGTCGCATCGTGCCCGTCGCCCTCGAGTCTGAACAAGCTGATGGTGCTGCTTTCCTGCCCAAATGCAGGACGTCCTACATACAAAACGTTGTCGAGTCGCTCCAGATCGATGGTTCCGTCGACACTCAAATCCGGCCGCGCACCTTTGGGAATCTCTCCGGTAAGTTTGACGTCCACGGTCACCGTTCCGTTTTGTACTCCGGGATCGACGCGCATGACCGCGCCCGCAATCACGCCGTTGTGCGTATCAACCGCGGCCGGCTCGCCAATTTGCACATCCCGCGCCTGCGTCTCGGCGACCTTCAGTTCGGCCATGAGATGATCCGGCTGCACCACTTTCGCCAGCATGGTTCCAGGCGAGACGTGTTCGCCAACGTGCAGGGGCAACTCCACCAGGACACCATCGATTCCAGCTCGCACTTTCAGCGCGTCCAGTTGCTTCTGCTTCAACTCGGCGAGAACGCGCATTTGGTCGACCCGGGCCTGTTGCTCCGCCAGTTGTGCGTCGATCGACTTCTGGGTGCTCGTTAGGCTCTGCTCCGCCAGTTGATTGCGAATCGTCAGTTCATCTGCTTTGCCTTTTGAAGCCTTATAGGCCAGCCCCGAAATCACTCCAAGGTCGTACAGTGACTTGTCGGTCTGGGCCTGAAGTTCAGCCTGGTTGTAGTCCGCCGTCACCGTGGCCGCACCGGCTTTTTGGGTCATCAAGTCACTCTCCAGCTTCATGCGCTGGCTCTGATACTCCGCTTCTGCCGCTTTCCATTGCAGGTGCGCATCAACCGCAGCCTGCTCGACCTGGGGATTGCTCATCTCCATCAGAACGCTGTCCGTCTTCACCTGTGAGCCCGGCAGCATGCGAATGCGCAGCACCGTGGCTTCAGTCTCTGCAGGAATCTGCAGCACAGATTCCTGCGACGGCACCAGCGACCCAATCCCGCGCACCTGCCGCAGCATCGAGCCCCGCTTCACGGAATCGGTCCAGACTGTGCCGCGTTCAACCGTAGGCGCAGCCGGTTTCAAGCGATGAAACGCCACCGTCATCGCCACAATCACCACCAGCGCGACCAGGGCCGCGATGATCTGACGCTTGCGCCTGCGTTCCTTGAATTCCGGACGGGCAATATCCATCACAACTCCCACAGGCAACTGGCCCGCCAATGTAACGGAGTGCCCAACTGATTGAATCTGAATGCGATTCAGGCAGAAACGATACAACCGAGACAGACTGCGGATGTCCGCTCGGGGATTGCGCTGTCCATTGCCGGACAGTCCGATTGCGGGTCTAGTCTCGAATAAGGCTAGGTCAATAGCAGCTAGATCCGATTCGGCGGAGAAGAAGGGAACCGCCCAGCGTCAGCCAATCGACGCCGCGCCAAGCTTTGCCAAATCCGCGTCTTCTGTAGAAGACAAGCCGCTCACCGCCACCGCGCCAGCAACCTGCCCATCCCTGAAGACGGGAACGCCGCCGCCCCAGCCCACAAATCGCGGATCGCCGTAATAGGCAATATCGTGCCCGCGTTCGGGATGCTTCACCTTCTCGCCGATTTCGTGCGTCGGCTTGCCACTCCGCGCGGCGGTCCAGGCCTTGTTCATGGCGATCTGGATCGATGGCAGCGGCACGCCGTCCATGCGCGCCAGCGCGACGATCTCTCCGTGCGAATCCGCCACGGCGATGACAACGGCCTTTTGCATTGCCGCAGTTTTTTGAACGATAAGGTCTACGATCCTTCGCGCCTCGGCGTATTCGATGACAGGGAGAGTTCTCATGGGAATTGAAAGACAGACAGACTTAATCACGTCCGTCCATTATGACAGGCGTCAGCCCGCCGTCGCGGTGTCCTTACCAAAGATCTTCGTCGGCAGAAAAGAAAAAAGCCGGACTGGGCAGAAGCCCAGTCCGGCCGTGGAAGCACAACTAGAAGATGACCTTCAGCGCGAACTGAATCAAGCGTTCGGGCGAAGCCACACCGCCCGAAATGGTCGAACTGATCACACCGAACTGGTTGGCTGTTGGGCTGCCAGCATAACCGGTTGCGGGCTGCGAGAAGTACGGATGGTTGAAGATGTTGAAGAATTCCGTTCGGAATTCCAAACCAACCCTCTCAGTAATGTTGGTCCTCTTAAACACTGCGAAATCGAAGTTATTGACTCCGGGTCCACGAAGATTGGAATCGACGCGCGATTCGTTTCCGAAACCCCACTCTGGTGGAGGTGCAAAGCAACTGGTATTGAAGTACTGAGTCAAGCTTCCGCCTCCGGCCTTCTTATCGCACCCCTGGACCACATCGGGTCTGATGTTTGCAACCCCAAAACTGCCACTCTCCAATGAGGTCGACCCTCCAGCCCAGCTAATTTTCAGCGGGAAGCCTCGTTGGAAGGTGGTAATGCCATCAACACCCCAACCGGAGACCACTCCGTTCATCAATCCGCTGAAGCTATTCGCAAACATCTTGCCATGACCGAAAGGTAAGTCGAGAACGTAGCTGATCACAAGGCGTTGCGAAACGTCTTGCGCCGAAAGAGATCTCTCTCCCGCCAGGTTGTTCCAGTCCTGCACCCCCGGGACACCGCCGGTTGGGCTTTCAAGCCAACTGGTGAGGGTATCGGTATTGCTCATCAGCTTCTCGTTGGTGTAGGCGACCAGCAGCGTGCCCCCGCCTTGGAAGCGGCGAGTAACGGTGGCTTGCAGTGAGTTGTAGGTGCTGCCGCAGCAGCCGTACCCGGCCAGGTTCATTCCGAGATATTCGGGATACGGTCGGTCTAGTTGGCCCTGGTTCGAAAGCGTCGGGAGCGCGAGAGTCGCGTTGGGACTACCGACCAGTGGATTCGCTACTTGTTGATCGATTGTCACAGAGCCGTTTGCACAACCGATCGGGTCGGTGGGGTCAGAAACAACACAGCCCGGATACGCTGCATTGTATTGACCCGCGGCCTGCGCCACATACGAATCAGCAATTTGGTTGATGTTGGTCGAGTACTGCTGCAGATGCACGCCATGCGAGCCCGCGTATGCCACGTCAGCGAAGAAGCCGGCGGGCAGTTGGCGCTGGATATCGAGGTTCCATTGCTGGACGTATCCGTACTTAGGATCGCTATGCCCGTTTAAACCGTAATAGGGCGCCAGTGTTGGACCGTTTTGCGAGGCAACGAAGCTAGATATGTTGGGTGTAGGAATGTTTGCGGCGCTGGGCGGCAATCCCGAGAAGTTGCGGCCGGGCGGCAGGACAATTCCACCAGAGCCGAACGGACCTGGCTGACCACAGACTGGAGCGGCTGGCGCGGCTCCAAGAGCGCAGTTTGTTCCATCCAGGGTACTGAATGGGGTGAGATAAGAATTGGTAGTTGCAGTGAAATCCGTATTGGCAAGATTCACGACGTCGTTATCAGGATTCAGCCCGAATGAGACGTAATTCGGAATGAAGAAGATGCCGTAGCCGCCGCGGATTGAAGTTTTCGAATCCAGTCCATAGGCGAAGCCCAGGCGTGGGGAGAATGCCTTCTTGTCCATCGGAATATTGTTGCCGCTGCCGTTGCGCCCATTTTTCACCAGGAATGCATCGCCTGGGCATGCGCCGCTCGGACAACCGGTCACCGTAGCGTTGGTTGCGCTGGGATCGAAGTAGCTCAGCCGGTTGTAGGCTTCGGACCAGGTTCCTTGGAGTTCATAACGCAGACCTACATTGACGGTAAGCTTGGGTAGTACGTGCCAAGTGTCATCCACGTAAAGGGCGCGATAGACTTGCAAGCCTTTGGTCTGGGCGGGCACCTGCGCCACGCCTTCCGTCTGGTTCCCGGCGAAGCTGCCCTGGTTTAGCGCTACGCCCAACAGGAAGTCGGCGAACCCAAACCCCGAGCCATCAGTAGCCGACGCGGAAGAAGACGTCCAGTTTCCCTGGAAGCCGAAGGCTCCGCTGGCAATATTGGTTTGCAAGTAATTATCCAATCCGAATTCGAATTGGGCGCCGGCTTGAATCGTGTGCTTCCCCCGAATCAGGGTAAACGCCGGGGTCACGTTGTATTGCGTGTTGTCGTCGGTGATCGCGCTGTTGCCTTGGGTGTGGCCAACATCATTCGGGTATGTGAATTCCGGGGTAGGCGGGGTCCGGATAGCGCTTGGTGGGGAGTTGTAACTGGACGGCCAGCCCAGTTGCGTCAAATCGTAACCGGCGAGAAGCGGCTTCCGACCGTAGACGAAGCGTGTGCCTCCGAAGTTTACATCGAGAATCGTCGTAGGAGTGAAGGCGTGGTTCACGTCGAAGACGAGCAGCTTGCTGTGATATTTTTCCGCGCAGCGGTCAAGGCAAAGGCCCGTTCCCAGAGGATTCACTGGCAGATCGAGCAGGCCGAAATAGGAAAATCTTCCAAATACGCGCGTATTGCTGGAAATGTTCTGATCTCCGCGAGCCACGAACTCATTGGTATTGCCGCCGGCCGGCGCGACACTTTCGTAGTTTCCAAGCACGCCGGGGGCGTTGGGTGCCGGGTAATACGTTTGCCACAGAGTCGTAGCGGCCGGGCTGAACTCGGCTGTGGGAATACAGTTCCCAGGACAGTTCGGCAGGTCCGTGGGGTCGGTACCGTAGGGCGCCCGAGGATTCGCTCCGGTTGGGCCCACTGAGAACGGATCGTAAATCTGGCCGGCCGGATTGCTGCATATCCCGCTGGCGTTAAACGTGCCGCCAGCTCCGCCTTGCAAAAGTGACGCTGTGCAGACGGACGAAAAGTCCCCGCTCAGCATTGGGTTAGCTCCAGCAACAGGCACCGTGGTGTTGAATGGAGATGCTGTCCGCTGGCGGTACTGCTCCCAGCTGACGTAGAAAAATGTCTTGTCCTTGATCACTGGGCCGCCGACCTGGAACCCGTATTGGTTCTGCGTCCACGGCGGAGCTTCGTTCGGTTCTCCACCAGCCAATTCATGCTGTTTATTGAAATACTCATTCGCGTTCAGCACTTTGTTGCGGAAATATTCGTAGCCCGAACCGTGCCATTTGTTGCTGCCGGACTTGGTACTGAGGTTCACGACGCCGCCGGAGAACTTGCCCCACTCGGCACCCAGATTGTTGTATTGCACCTTGAATTCGCCGACCGAGTCCTGCGTCGGAATCACGATGGGCAGGTTGATGTAGCCAATGTTCAGCGGCTGGCCGTCGAGATATTGCGCACCCTGGTTGGCGAAGGAGCCTCCGATCTGATAGTTGCCCCAGCTGAAGGGATTCTGTCCGACCGGCGAGCCGCCCGATCCGCCTTGCGCGACTGCGGCGGGCGAGACGGTAATCAGGTTGAAAATATTACGGCCATTCAGAGGAAGTTCGTCCGCTTTACGCTGTTCAACGACTTGGCCCAACGACGACGACTCCGTCTGAATCAGAGGCGTTTCACCCGTCACCTCAACAACCTCGCTGACTTGGCCCAGGGTAAGGGACGTCTCAATGTGGGTATCCTGCTGCACTTCGACCACGACACCGGTACGAGCGAAGTGCTTAAAGCCTTGCTTTTCAATGTCAACGCGATAGTTGCCCTGGAACAGGTTCACAAAAGTGAACTGGCCGTTGTCCGCGGTGGTCTGCGTGCGCTTTTCAGCCGTGCCAATGTTGGTCAGCGTGACATTCGCTGCCCCAATTGCGGCGCCGGAGGGGTCGGTGACAGTACCGGAAATCGATCCATAGGTCGATTGCGCCTTGAGATTCAGGGAGGAAATGCAAAGAAAAACACCGAGCGACAGAACCGCAGCACAGAAGCGACGAGACAACATGGTCTCCCCCACAGGTTGAAATAGAAACTTGGCATGCTCGAAGGCTTTTCAGCTACACCACTCCCACGGCCCTCAAAGACATCCTCTAAATCCATTACGCGCGGGGAGAGAGATCTGTACCAAATCGATTAGGCGAGATGGGCGGAGCTAGTGCATAACGAGGTCCCCCCTGGTACAGGTCTCAACTAGGGATGGTTGGCTTCGCGTCGCAATAGCGCGTAAAGGAAGGGTTTGCCGGTCGGTTTCTGGCTTCCGCCTTGTGGTTCAACGGTAACAAATACGGCGTCGATTTCAGAAAGTTGTTTCGGATCGTCGAGGCGAAGCACCCAGCGCCGGCTCGATTCACTGTCCATATAGAGGATGCCAAGATTCGTGGCGTGATGCTTCTCGGATTCGGCATCCCTCTGTCCCCAAACCTGGAACGCACTCGCATTCTTTACGCCTGGCTTGTGATCCAGATCGAATGCATAGAAGATCAGCGACTTGCTCTCGGTATAAAAGACGCGTCCGAAGGGTTTGCGGGTCCGGCTTCCACTGTCTACGTCGAAGACGTCCGCGATATACAACTTGCGCGCGCCCATTAACTCCCGGATATCACGATCGGAGGCGAGATATTGTTCGTCGTCTTTGACCCGGCGATCCTGGTCGCGAGCCGAGGCATTGAGCTCGTCAACCTTCGACTCGAGCGACGTCATGTGCAGCAAGATACGGTCGCGCTCAGTTCGCAGAGTCGTAAGTTCAGCTTGTACGACCTGGTAGGACTGTTCAGCTTCGCGAAGCTGGCTGGCAAGCAGGTCGCGCTGCTCCGAAACATGCAGAAGTTGAGCGTTATTCGCAGAATTTGCGGCCGCTAGCGCAGCCGATCGCGAGTCTGCTACACGCAACTCCTCTCGCAGCCGTGCGATCTCTTTCTGTCCGCTTGAAACGTCTCCCTGCAACCGTGCGAGTTGCGCATTCTCTGACGCGATCAATTCATCCGACTGCTTCTTATCAGAGACTCCAGCACCTGCAGCTGACGCCACGGTTTCCGCCTCATAGGACCGCTCGCGTTCCGCCACGGTGGAACGTCCGCGGAGTTCGTACGCTCCCGCTGCGACTGCGATAAGGACACCAGCCGCGACCGCTGCCCATCGGGCTCGCGCACCCCATGGGAGAAAGCTCTTCTTCACTGACACCAACTTCGGCATCATGCGCAGGGGTTGCACACGCTCGTCTTGCCCCCTCTCACTTTGCGCAGGCTCATCGCGCACTTGCTCATCGCGACGAACGCGAGCGAGCAGTCTGTCGCGGACGGAATGCTCGTCCCAGTTACGATCCCACGCCTGGCTCGCGTGACCGTAGGCCGCGGCGAGGAAGCTCATGCCACCGGCACTGATGAGCGCATATTCATCGTAAATTTGCTGGCATGCGCTACAAATCTGCAGGTGACTGTCCAGTTCCAGCCGCTCGCCTTGTTGCAGCGCTCCCCTTTGCGCCAACGCGGCCAGTTCTTTGAACTTCTGGTGATCATCCAGCCGTTCATTTCTATTCATTGGGTGTTTCCTGGAGTCTCTTTACTGCCGGACTCTTGCGCAATCGTTCGAGACCTCGATAGAAATGGTGCCTAATATTGCCAAACGGCTCGTTGAGCCGCTGGCTGATTTCCCGTAGTTCGAGACCCTGAAAGTAGAACAATTCTAGGGTTTGACGCTGCATTTGCGTGAGATCCTCGAACGCGGACAGGAGCTGCGCAAAATTGATTCTCACGCCAACTTCATGCTCGATGTCGTCGTGTCCCTGTAGAGTATCGTTTAGAGCATCAATATCTGTACCAGAGTAAAATCCGCGACGCAACAAATGAGACCTTCGGTCGCGGGCGCGACTGAAAGCGATCTGCACCACCCAGCTCTTGGCGCTGCCTTTGGCCGGGTCGAACTGCAGGGCTTTTTGATAGAGCGCAAAGAATGCCTCCTGTACGACCTCTTCGGCTTCACTCTTGTCGTTCAGGATGCGCAATGCGATGCCAAAAACCAGCCGTGCGTAACGGCCATAAAGCAGGTCGAGCGCTTTAGAATCTTTAGCTTGCATCCAAGCCATCAATTCCTCATCGCTCGGCGATCGCACTTCCGCCGGTGGCGTGGCGACACAGTTTTCCCGCTCTGTGCCCCACACTCGAGGGAATGCCAGCGCACGTCCATTCGGAGGAGAACTCATACTCGAGACGGCAGCAGCTTATCGTAAGCTGACTTCATTGGCGAAGGCGCATCTCGGCAAATGAGAGAGCTGCGTAAACAAGAAATCCCTCTGGCCTGCCGGGAGCAACCAACGCGAACCATACATCAGGACGCAAGCGACTTTCCAGAATAAAAAGCTCGGTTGAACATGATTGAAAACAAAATCATTTTCACTGGTACAGATACTGGATTTCGAGCGTATCTATTGTCTAAATCTCGCAATGATTTTTGTTTGTTCGCAAGCCAGGAGTTTTATGCTAGTTTTCGCTTTCCCATCCGTCCAAGAAAGCGAAACATAGCAGCGCTACGGCGTAGTAGTCAGGCCCCGATGCCCAGACCGCTTTTCATGCTTCTCGTTGTTTCCTCTCTCTTGGCGCAACCCGCTTTCTTCTCTACACTCCATGCCCAGTCGACGGACGCTTCGCTTACGGGACGAGTGACGGATCCTAGAAAAGCCGTGATCCATGGAGCTGCGGTCACGGTAATCAACACAGGAACGGGGATTCACTATCAAGGCATTACCAACGAAACGGGCGAATACTACGTCACGGATCTGCCTCCCGGACGGTACCGCATCGAAATAGAAAAGTTGGGATTCAAGGCCGTAATTCAATCGGGTCTGATTCTCCATGTGCAGGATGCACTGCAAGTGAACTTCGAGATGACGCTTGGCTCTGCGTCTGAAAGCGTAACCGTCGAGGGCGAGTCCTCCCCTCTGGATACGGAGTCGTCCACAGTTGGCACAGTAGTGGAGCAGCGCAAAGCGAATGAGCTGCCGTTGAACGGACGCAACGTTTTTAACCTTATCGTGCTGGCGCCGTCGGTCATTCCGCAAGGCAGTTCGACGGGAACTCCGGTAGGGGTAAACCCCTTCGGTTGGGGAAATTATCAGGTTAGCGGATCATTCGGAAATCAGAGCGCCGAATATCTCGATGGCCAGCCGCTCAATATCGGCTACATCAACTTGCCCGTTCTCATTCCAACCCAGGATTCGATCCAGGAATTCAAAGTACAGACCAGCAATCTCGGAGCGGAATGGGGACGATTCGCTGGCGGCGTAACCAATCTGAGCACCAAGAGCGGAACAAACTATCGGCATGGCGAAGCCTACGAATACCTGCGCAATCGGATTTTCAATGCCAACGACTTCTTCCTGAATGCCGCAGGTAAGCCACGTCCGCCATGGGTACAAAATCAGTTCGGAGCCGATGTAGGTGGCGCTCTGCGCCTGCCTGTCTACAACGGACGGAATCGCACGTTTTGGTTCGCCAGTTGGGAGGGTTTTCGCTTGCGTACCGGGGAGCCCTTTACCGCCACCGTGCCAACCTCCGACGAGCGCGCCGGGAATTTCTCCATGATCGGTATTCCGATCATGGACCCGTGTGCTGGAATCGTGAACGCTCAAGGAGCGTGTCCGGGCAGCGCATCTTCACCGGTGCAATTTACCGGTAACAGGATTCCTGCCGGGCGCATTAATCCCACATCCAACGCTCTGCTTTATCTTTGGCCTGCGCCAAATAGCCCTGGAGTCGTTACCCCGTCGGGCACAGTCAACAACTTCAGCACTGTCGCACCAACGGGCGGTAACCAGGATCAATTGGTCGCGCGTATCGATCAGGACATCACACCGCGACAAAGACTCTTTGTCCGGTTCAGTCACTGGAACATTATGGACTTGCCCATCGATCCGCTGGGCGACGGCCTCTGTGCGGACCGATGTTCCGAACGTTATACGACGAACGCGGCGGTCGCAGCTTACAGCTACAACATCAGCGCAACCGCCATTTTTGACTTCAATGCCAGCCTCAGTCGCTTCAAGTACAACCGCTCGCCAACCAATGCCGGATTTGATTTAACTTCCATCGGCTGGCCGGAGAGCTACAACCAGGTAGTGCCATCCATCATGCGCACGCCGCCTACGCCTTGCGTTGCAAACTTTACCGACAATATTATGTGCACCCAGGGACAGAGCTACATTCAGGATCGCAACACGCAATTCAATCTGGCTCCAAGTGTGACCCTCTTGCGCGGATATCATCGCTTCCACTTTGGCCTGCAATGGGAAGCCAGCTATGACAACTATGCGCAGACTAACGTCGCGACTGGCGCATTCGATTTCTGCGCTTACAGCCAGCCCTGTTTTAGTGGATTTCCCTTTGCCGACTTTCTTCTGGGGTATGCCGACAATTTCAGCAACTTCGAAAATCATTTTTTCGCGCAGGCTGTCGTGCCGGCATTCACTGCCGGCAAACAGGTATACCGCGCCTTTTACTTCAATGACACCTGGCACGCAGGTGAAAGATTGACGCTCACTCTGGGTCTCCGCTACGAACTGCAGAGTCCCTGGACCGAACGCTACAACCGCCTTTCCTACTTCAACCCCAACGTGGCCAGCTACATCAATCAATATTTACCTGCAGGTTCAACCGCAGTAATGGGAGACGTCTTTTTGGTTTCTCCCGGGGCGCGCAGCAATCTTCCGCTTGCCAAAGACAACTTCGCGCCGCGTTTCGGCGCCGCATACTCCCTCAATGCAAGCACCATTCTCCGTGGCGGATATGGAGTGTTTTGGATTCCTCCGGACGTCTCCTTCGCTTTGAACCCCATCAACGATATGGTGAACGCGCCCGGAACCACCTATAC
>Ga0210385_10001944_pt1 | contig 12564 bp, 10 predicted proteins | sample IncBWH26OmetaG_FD_160107 | JGI IMG/M metagenome (GOLD analysis project Ga0210385, IMG submission 160107) | Forest soil microbial communities from Barre Woods Harvard Forest LTER site, Petersham, Massachusetts, United States - Inc-BW-H-26-O ... | reverse complement strand
CGAGATCGGCAGCCATGATCGAGACCGCGCCCCGGAAGAAAGCGAACGGCGAGACTTTCATGCGCGAATACTTGATGGGAAGAAGCTCGGGGACGCGGCCTTCGGTCGTTCCCAGCAGCAACTGGATGGCATCGAAAGCGCGTTTTCGCTTCCGCACTTGCCCGAGCTGGGAGCGGCTCAGGCGCCGGCGTTGATCCCGCCCGAGTTTGAGCCTATCGCGCCGGGCGAGTGGCACGGTTCCGGAAACGATCTCGGTCTGTTTACGCGCGGTCGAGGGCATCTCCTTATTTGCCTTAGTCGAGTAACGTCAGCGGCGACTCGCTTTCGCGCCGAACTTGCTGGATGGTGCAGTCTTGCGGGCGCTTTTCAGGACGCCAGCGCAGAAGCCGCGTGCCGTGGCGGAACCGGCGGCCGGTGAAGTGATCGTATTGCACTTCGGCAACCAGCTTGGGTGCGAGCGGCTCCCATTCGGTGCTGCGCTCGGTACTCCAGCGGCTTGGACCACCAGGCGCCGATCCGGTAAAGCCGGGCGGCTCAATCAACGATTCCAGTTGTTTGGTCAATGCAGGCTTATCCGCAGCCGCCAAGCCCGAGGTAAAGCCTACGTGATTGAGCAATCCCGCGTCATCGTAGAGGCCGAGCAGCAACGAACCGACGAGGCGGTTCTTGCTGCCGTAACGAAAGCCGCCGACCACGCAATCCGCGGTTCGAAGATTCTTGATCTTCAGCATCGAGTTGCGCTCGCCCGATGCATAAGGCCGGTCGGTGCGCTTGGCGATGACTCCATCGAGCGGACCGGCCATGCGCTTGAACCAGCGCTTGGCGGTTTCAAAGTCGCACGTGCGGGGCGAGAGGCGGATGCGGCCGGCGCCAGTGAAGAATTGTTCCGCGAAGCGCTCCAAGCTGCTGCGCCGGTCTGCCAGCACAAGCGCGGTGAGGTCTTTACCGTGGTCGTCAACCAGTAGGTCGAACACCAGCAGCGTCGCCGGAGTCTCCTGGGCAAGCTTTCGAATGCGGCTCTCGGCGGGATGGATGCGCTGGAGCAGGGCGTCGAAGTCTAATGTACGCTCCTGGGTGATGATGAGCTCTCCATCCAGAACGAACTTCTTCGCAGGCAGTGCAAGGAGCGCGGCTTCGATTTCAGGGAAGTAGCGAGCCAGCGGCTGGCCAGCTTTGGACATAATATGGACTTCCGCGCCATCCCGGAAGGCAAGACAACGGAAGCCGTCCCACTTCGGTTCGTATTGCCATTCGGGGCCGGCCGGGATTTGGCGGGCGGTGTCGGCTTCCATGGCCGCGTAATCGACGGGCAAGGGAAGACTCATGCGAGTAACTCCAGGTTGCAGCGCCTGCGCTGCCGCAACACCGGCTTGAATAAATCGCCGAGTTTCTCAACGCGAGCAGGCACCGTGTCCATCGTGAAGTCTGAGATTGAAATACCGGCCTCGACTTCTTGCCAGGTTACCGGGGCGGAGACGGTGGCCTCGGGCCGCGGGCGGACGGAATAGACGCTGGCGAGCGTTCTGCCCCAGGCGTTCTGGTTGTAATCGACGAGTACCCTTCCTGGCGGACGAAGTGTGACGCGGTATTCGGCGGTGACGGCAGCGGGAAACTTCTTTGCCAACTCGTGGGCGATCTTCTTGGCTACGGTCCAAACTTCTTTCTGGATGGGGCTTCGATGAATCGGCACGTAGACGTGGATGCCGCGCGAGCCGGTGGTCTTGGGGAAGCTTTCGACCTGCCGCTCATCTAGATAAGACTTGAGCAAAAGGGCGACCTGGCGCACCTGGGCAAACTCGGCCGGAGGTACGGGGTCCAGGTCGAAGTGAAGGAAGTCCGGGCGGTTCACATCGTCGCAGCGAGCGTACCAGGGATTGAGATCGATGCAACCGAGGTTCACGATCCAGAGCAGGGAAGCGGCATCCTGGATCATGGGAAAGTCGATGATGCTGCCGGAGGCGTGAGCGATGGAACAAGTTTCCAGCCAGTCCGGGCGATAGGGCGGCGTGCGCTTCATGAAGAAGAACTTGCCTTCGATGCCGTTCGGGTAGCGCTTCATGACCATGGCGCGGTCTTTGAGATGGGGCAGGACGCACCGCGAGATCGCGCTGTAATAAAGCAGCAGGTCACGCTTAGTCTTGCCCAAGGCGGGCCAAAAGATTTTTCGAAGATTCGTCAGCGTCACCTTCTTGTGCCCGCATCTTACGTCGCAGTGCTCGACGTCCGGGGGAATGTGTATCATGGCGCGACCGGATCCTGCGTGAAGTGTCCGTTCACCAGCCGCCAGATGTGGTGGGGATTGGCGTCTTGCAGTTCGGGCGGCAGCAGGTGCTCGGGGAAGCCCTGATAGCAGACTGGACGGGCGAAGCGATAAATGGCCGCGGTTCCGACGGAAGTGAATCTCTCGTCGGTGGTGGCCGGATACGGTCCGCCATGGTGCATTGCGTGACCGACTTCAACACCGGTCGGATAGCCGTTGAAGATGAGCCGGCCGGCCTTGCGAGCGAGGACGCCGACCAGTTCGCTATGCCGTGCGAGTTCTTCGGGCGTCCCGTGAATGGTTGCGGTCAGGGTGCCTTCAAGCGAATTGGCGATATCCAAAAGCTCGGCGCCGGATGGGCATTCAATGAGCACGGTGGCGGGACCGAAGATCTCTTCGTGCAATTGGCGGTTGTCGAGCCAGGTGCGTGAATCCGTGGTGAAGACGCCGGGCTGGGCTTCCGTGCGCTCGGCGCTGGCCGAGTGCGAGGAGGCGTGGGATGCGACGCCAGCGACGGCTGACATGGCTTTGAACTTCTCCTGAAAACCGTTGCAAATAGCCGAGTTCAACATGGTTCCGGCAGGCGCGGATTCGAAGCTCTTCACGAGCTGCTCCCGCAGTTGCTGAAGCGGCTTGCCGGCGATGCCGAACACCAGGCCGGGACAAGTGCAGAACTGGCCCACTCCGAGCGTTACGGAGCGGAGCAGCCCATCGGCGATCGCTTCCGTGTTTTGTTCGAGCGCCTGGGGAAGGACAAAGACGGGATTCACGCTGCCCATCTCCGCAAAGACGGGGATGGGATGGGGGCGGCGCGCACCGGCATCGAACAGGGCGCGGCCGGCACGTTGCGAGCCGGTGAAAGCGACGGCGCGGGTTTGGGGATGGGCCGCGAGAGCGAGGCTTGGCTCCGGCGATAAACCGTGGAGCATGGAGAAGGCGCCATCGGGCAGGGACCTGGCCTTTACAGCCTTGGCAATGGCAGTGGCGACGAGCTCGGATGTACCGGGATGGGCGGGATGCGCTTTGACCACCACCGGGTTGTGCGCGGCGAAGGCGGAAACCGTGTCGCCGCCCGCGACAGAGAACGCAAGGGGGAAGTTGCTGGCTCCGAAGACGGCGACGGGGCCGATGGGTTCAAGCATGCGGCGAATGTCGGGCCGCGGCAACGGCTTGCGATCCGGCAACGCGGTATCGATGCGGGCATCCACCCAGGAGCCTTCTTTGACGAGATCGGCGAAGAGACGAATCTGGTTGAGGGTGCGGTCTCGCTCGCCCTTGAGGCGGTCCAGGCCGAGTGCTGTTTCCTCGGCGGCGCGATCGATGAGCGGATCGCCGAGCGCGGCGATCTCTTCGCGGATGGCCAGCAGGAAATCGGCCACGGCTTGCGCAGGAAGATTTCGGAGCCGAGCGGCAGCACGGGCGGCGAGCGCGAGCGCACGATCGATTTCGGTTTGTGTTGCTTCGAAGAAGAGCGGCTCGAGAGGCTTCGCCTCGTGCGGTGCGAACGCACTAAAGGTATTTTCGCCTTCGCTTGAAAGCTGCTGTCCGATGATGTTTTTCCCGTGAAGGTGCATGTACCTGCTGCCAATTATCTTCCCTACCGTCTGAGACACTTGCTAGAAAATGCGCCTACGCAAAGGCCGGGAACTCCGACAGAGATCAAGGCCGCTTGAGTCGCTTTTTGGCAGCCGCAATGTCAGGCTCGCTCGGCAGCAGCCCGTCCAAGTGCGTCATCTCAAGGATGCTGCGCAGGGTGGGGCTGACGCCGACCAACACGAGGCGACATTTGCGCCTAGAGGCGAATGAATAGACGAGTGTCAGTTCCCCCAAGCCTGAACTGTCGGTAGCGGTCAGGCCCGAGACCTGCAGGATCAAGCCGGACGCTTTCGTTTCATCCAGAACGTCGCGCACCGCCCGGCGCAGAGAGCCCAGGTTAGGTCCCAGGGTCAAGGCGCCCGAGAGTTCGAGGATGGCGATTCCCTCTTCAGCGCGCGAGGCAATGGTCAGCGGCAAATGTACGGTCCCCCGGAGCTTACAGTCACAGTTAACGTCATTATCCACTTCGGGCTTAAGAAAACCCGCCCGTTATCCAGTTGGTTCTATGGCGGTGGTGGATCGACCGCATAACCCTCTATATATGAGCAGCATAATGACGGAACCGAAAATGCAATGAAAAAGGCACTCGGTTAATGCTGAGTCGTAGTTTGGTGCTGCGGTTCGCGCGTTACGGGTTCCACTCAAAGTAAGGTCACGTCATGCAGCGCGTTTCCATCCAGGGACGCGCTGCTTTTTCTTGATAAGAGACGACGTTCGCCAGCGAGTTTCGGGTAACGTCTGTCCCACCGGGTTGCTCCATTTGGCAGGAGACGTGATATGCCTCGTGCGCTGCCCCCATCCACCTACCTGATTCCGCTTTGGGTCTTTCTGATGGCGACGTTCGGCCGGCTGTGTCTTGCGCAGGTCAACGTGCTGACGTATCACAACGACAATGCGCGGACGGGCCAGAATTTGGCCGAGACCACGTTGACCCTTTCGAACGTGAACTCGACCAGTTTCGGCAAACTGTTTCAGGTGACGCTGGATGGGAAAGTGGATGCGGAGCCGTTGTATGTTTCGAACGTGAATATGCCGCAGCACGGCGTTCACAACGTGGTGTTTGCGGCGACCGAGCACGACAGCCTGTATGCGTTTGACGGCGATAGCGGCGCGATCTACTGGCACATCTCGGCGTTGAAAAGCGGCGAGACGACTTCCGATCCGAGAGGTTGCAGCCAAGTCACGCCGGAAATCGGGATCACGTCGACGCCGGTCATCGATCTCAACGCCGGAGCGCACGGGACCATTTACCTGGTAGCGATGAGCAAGGATGCGAGCGGCAATTATCACCAGCGCCTGCACGCGCTGGACGTTACGACGGGTGCAGAGGAATTTGGAGGACCGGTGGACGTGGCGGCGAGCTATCCGGGAAGCGGCGACAACAGCGTGAACGGCTCTGTGGAGTTCGATCCGAAGCAGTATAAGAGCCGGCCCGGCCTTCTTCTTTTGAACGGCACGGTGTATACGGGCTGGGGTTCGCACTGCGACGATCGGCCGTACACGGGATGGCTGATCGGCTACAACGAATCGACCTTGCAACAGAATGCGGTGTTCAATTTTGCGCCGAACGGGAACGAGGGGGCGCTGTGGGCGGCCGGGGGCGGTGTGGCTGCCGATACCAGCGGAAACATTTTCGTGCAAGTTGCCAACGGCAGCTTCGATACGAGCCTGAATGCGCAAGGCTTTCCGAGCAAGGGGGATTACGGGAACGCGTTTGTGAAGCTGTCGCGGCCGGGAGGAAGCGGGGCGCTGGGGGCGAACGACTACTGGACTATGGACAATACGGTGACCGAATCGGATGAGGACGAGGATCTTGGGTCTGGCGGGCTGATCCTCTTTCCCGATGTGACGGATGCGAGCGGGGCGACGCGCCACCTTGGCACCGGCGCCGGCAAGGACGGGAATGTTTATGTATTCGACCGCGACAAGTTGGGCAAGTTTCTGTCCGGCAGCAATGGGAGTTTGTATCAGGAACTGGCACACGGATTGGCCGGAGGCGAATTCGCGACACCTGCCTGGTTTAACGGCACAGTCTATTACGGGGCGGTCGGCGATACCATCCGCGCGTACAAGTTGAGCGCGGCGCGTTTCCCGGGATCGGCCACGAACACGACGGCCAACTCGTTCGAATACCCAGGCACGACACCGGCGGTTTCGGCGAACGGGACTGGTAACGGAATTTTGTGGGCGGTGGAGAATAGCAATCCGGCGGTGCTGCACGCCTACGAGGCGAACGACGTCGCCGTGGAACTGTACAACACGAACCAGGCAAGCGGAGGGCGCGACCAATTCGGGCCGGGCAACAAGTTCATTACGCCCGCGATTGCGAACGGCAAGGTGTTCGTGGGAACCACTACCGGGGTAGCGGCGTTCGGGCTGCTGAGCCCGCACGGGCCGATTGCGACCGGCGATTATCTTGTGACCAATCAATGGAGCAACCTGGTGCTGGACGACCCGGGGCTTTCGAAAACTTCCGGCACGCAGATCATCGAATATCCGGCGAATGGCGGCCCGAATCAGAGCTGGCGGTTTGCGTTCCAGTCGAGCGGATATTACACGATTCAGAACGTATCCAGCCAGCTTTACCTGAGCGATCCCGGGGATGCGGCTGCAAACGACACAAAGCTGGAGCAAGTGAGCGCGACCAACGACAATACGCAGCTTTGGTCGCTCATGGCATCCGGCAACGGCTATGTGCTGCATAACCGGGCGACCGGGCTGGCGGTGGATGATCCGGCATTCAGCACGAAGAAATCGACAGGTATCATTTTGTACACCGCGAATGGAGGCAGCAACCAGACGTGGGTCATTACCGGTGCGCAGTAGGCACGGTTCTTCATTTCAGTCTTCGGCGCGCTGACAAACCGCGGCCTGATCATACGGCATTGGCGCGCGATCGGGCGCGCTGACTCTCCTGTTTGAGGCTTGCGTTGAGTAAGTGGGCGGCGCGGACGCCTTCGAGATAGGTTTCGACATCGTTAACTGAAAAATCGAAGCCAAAGTCCGCTGGGTGGAAGGGCTTTTTGTCGTGCTTGGCCGCAGTGTAGAGCTTGGCGGCGACATCAAGTTCGTCGCGTTCGCGGCGGTCGCGCTCTTGCTGGAGCTGGCGAAGCTCGGCTAAATCCTTTTCGCGCCGGCGGTGGAGGCGCGCTTCCTGGGTGTGAAGATTGCGGAGCTGTTTTTCGTAGGTGAGGTGTGCTTGAAGCTCGATGAGACCTGGGCGGAGGGCGGGCTCATGCTGGTTGAACTGATCTGCGAATTGAATGCGGCCTCGGGCGTAGATGGCGAGTTCGAGGGTGGGGATGCGGTGCAGGCGCCAGGAGGAATCGGCGACGGACTGGACGAGTTCGGTTTCGCGGGGAGTCATGGGCTTGAATTCCTTGTCGTAAGCGCGGAGGTGCTGTTCATAGGCTTCGGCGTCGTCGGTGGGCAGGAGGACGGTACGGCCCGTTAAGGCGGTTTTGACGGCATTGAGAGAAGACTTGGACTTGCCTTCGGCGGACGTTGGGCCGGTGCTGAGTTGGGCATTGGCGCGGTTGGCGGCAAGCTTGGCTTCTGAGACTTGGTGCGCGGGTTCGAGGATGGAGGGAAGTTCGGGCGGGGCGGTCGATTGCTGGCTTTCGAGTTGACGCGCCGGACCATTTTGAATCTTCGGCTCGCTGAGAACCGCGGCCTCATCATCGGGCCAGCTCGTTGCACGGTTCTGCTTCTTCAAGAGTTTTCGTTGTCTGCGCTCGGCGGCGCGGCGAATGGAACGCGGAGACATAGTTTGGCGGCTACAACGTAGCAGGCGAGCGGACGGAAGAGGTGGGGGAGTATCGCAGTAGAGCGAGTAAGTGGTTAGAATAACTCAGGTTATGCGGCAAAAATAAATGCGGGAGAGCTGTGATTGGGCTGCAATTGAGGCTATCGGGTGAGAGAGGTACTTTCGGGTTTTGTGCGCCGCGCGTAGGAGAGCTAAATCTATCGGGAATGAGAAAAGCGAAAAAAGAAGGCTACAACGCAGGAAATCGGCCCTACAATAGCCGGGAAGAAGGCCAACGCGAAAATTCGGGTACTTTCGCGCAGATGTCCACAGAAGGGGAATTAGATGCAAAGCAATCCTTTCATAAGGTGGCTGCCTTTGTTGGCCGCAGTAGCCATGGCTGGCAATGGTTCGAAAGCGACCGTTATAACCTGCCGTACTGGTCCGGGCTGCCTCAACGGCACGGACGCTTTCGACTGGATGAAGAATTACGGGCCTCCGCCGAACGGCATTCCGAATAACTCCACAGCAATATCCAATTCCGGGGCCATTATGGCCTCGCTTACCTTTGCCGGTGGCGGCAGTGGTGAGCGCGTGAATCAGGGCGATGGCTAGTACGGCAACTTCAATACAGGTGATGAATTACTCTGGACCAACTCCCCAGGTCAAGGCCCACTGACTTTGACTTTCAGTTCGCTCCTCACCGGTGCCGGCGTGAACATCGAGGCTGATGCGATAGGGAGTTTTACCGCCACGCTCCAACTGTTTAACAGCGACGGCACCCTCGTCGACTCTTTCTCTGAAGCTGGTCTTAGCGACTTCAACGCGGACGGCTCCGCTATTTTCATTGGGCTGGCGAATGAATCGCCGTTCACATCAGTGCAGTTCAGCGTCAGTCATTGCCCGTGTGACAACGCCGACTTTGCCATTAACTCCGTCTCCTTTACGCCGGTTCCCGAACCCGCTAACGGTGTGTGGCCGCTTTTTCCTCTTTTCGGGCTGATGCTCCTGACATATCGGGGCCGCCGATCCGCTTAACCGACCGGCTGCCGCTCCAGCCGGCGGTGTGAAAGGATGCCGTCGTGATGATCCGCTATGAGTTTACGGTGTCTCGAGGGTTCGTAGCCTGCGTGTGCATAGCTGCGCTCCTATGGCCCAACCTGCTGTGGGCCGTAACAAACGACGGGTATTCGGGAACATCAATCCGCGGCGGGGAACCGCACGGGTTTAAATGCAAACGGCGTCATTACGAATTACAAGTACGATGCAGCCGACGAACTCTTGCAAGAAGTTACAGGCGTTACTACTACTGCTTATCAGTATGACAGGAATGGAAACCGGATCAGTAAGGACGCAGGATCGAACACATCAGCGTACGACTATGACTTCAACGATCGGCTAGTGGCATTTCATGCCGGTATCCATGCGGCAACGTACACTCTGGACGCCTTCGGACGGCGGGCGAGCCGCACGGTGGATGGAACGATCGTCCAGTATGCGTATGACGGGCTGGATGGTATAGACGAATACGACAGTCAAGGAACACGGACCGCGCAGAACCTGTTTGGGCTGGGAACCGACGAAAATCTAGCCAAGCTCTCGGGCGGTCAAAATTTCTATTACTTACAGGATGGGGCGAATTCCGTCAGCGCGATTGTAGATGCTACACAGACAGTCCAAAACCATTACGAATATGACGCGTGGGGCAATATACTATCGAAGGCTGAAAACGTTGCTAATCGCTATACATTTGCGAGCCGCGAGTTAGAATAATCCGTCAACTTCGGTGATCCGTCTGGAATGTGGGGTTGGCCTTGGGGCGATATCTGGAACGGGATTAAGAAGGTTGCGAAAGCAGTAGTCAAAGCAGTCGTTGCCGCCGTGACAGCCGTGGTGTGGTTCTTTATTTTACAGCGATCGGCCAAGCTATTTTAGAGTGGCTAAGGAATTACAGAGGGGGCGGGCCGTTTTCAGTGATACTTGTTACTGGAAGCAATGGGCCGACCTGCAATGGATTTGACGGCGCTTATGATTCAGGAGCGCAGTTCTAGGGAAAAGGACGGGGAGTTCGCCCGCCGGATGCCCGGCGGCGGTCAGAATTCGTTCATGTAGAGAGGCCGCTAACTGACCCGCAGCGCGATCATCGGATCGATGCGCGAGGCGCGGCGGGCTGGCAGATAACCGGCCAGAATCGCGACGGCCAATAGAATGGCTGCGGTCATGACAAAGGTGATGGGATCGCCATACGTCACGCCGAATAGCAGACTGCTGAGCCAACGGGCCAGGGCGAATGAAGCTGCAACGCCCGCCAGCATTCCCGTGGCGGCGAGCGTCAGCGTGCGGAGAACAATGCCTCCCTGCACCCGCTGGGCGGAGGCGCCTAAGGCCATGCGAATGCCGATCTCTTGCGTCCGGCGGTTGACCGAGTAGGAAATCACCCCGTAAATCCCAAGCGACGCCAGCACCAAGGCGAAAACCGCGAAGCCGCCGAGCAGCAGAACGATGAAGCGCCGCGGCGAAACGGCTCTGTCTACTAATTGAGTCAAAGGCCGCATGCCGCCTTTGGGCAGGTCTGGCGCGATTGGCCGCAGGGCCGCCTCCACGCTCGAAGCCAGCACTGGCAGCGGAAGCGTTGAGCGCGCCACCAGATCGACTGAACCATAATCCTGACACTGGCGGATGGGGATATACATTTCAGAACCCGACTCCTGCTCGAGCGCCATGTGCCGCACATCGCCGACAACGCCCACCACTTGCCGATCATTGCCGCAATCGCCTTGGATGACTTGGCCGATGGGATTCTGGCCAGGCCATAGCTTGCGCGCCAGAGTTTCGTTGATGATGATGACCTGGGTGGTCGCGGGAGTGTCGCGGGGCGTGAAATCGCGGCCCATGCGCAAAGTCATGCCCATGGCCTTGACGTAGCCGTCGCTGACGATGCGAACGAAGGACGACGGGTAGTCATCCGCACTCTTGTAGACTTGCCCTTTTGCCGGTGATCCCCAGGCGCGGTTATGTCCGAGCGGCAGGACGTCGGTCAAACCCGCGGCCTGGACGTCGGGTATGGCTCTTACGCGGCGCAGAGCTTCATCGAAATAGGAGTTCTTCTGCGCTTGCGTGGCATACTGACGGCTCGGATCGATGCGCAAGCTGGCGGCGCGTTCCGGCCGGAAGCCCATGTTTACCTCGAGCACGCGGAGGAAACTGTGCATGAGCAATCCCGCGCCCACCAGGAGCACGCAAGCGAAGGCGATTTCGGAGACCACCAGCACGGCCCGCATCCAGGAGTGCGTGCGACCTTCGCTGGAGCTCCGTTCGCCGAGCGAGGCGGTCAGGGGAATCGCGGCGACCTGCAATGCCGGCGCCATTCCCAGCAGCAGGCCGGTTCCGATTGCCATCAGCAGGGTAAAGGCCAATGCGGCGACATCCACATGCACGCTGCTGAGCAGTGGAAGATTAAACGCGGTCAAGTGCGCCACGGCCCGCGTGGCCAGCAGGGCGAGAGCTAAGCCCAAGAATGCCCCGCAGCCTGTCAAGACGATGCTGTCTGTGAGCAGTTGGCGAATCAGACGATAGCGTCCCGCGCCGAGGGCCGCGCGAATCGCCATCTCCTTTTGCCGGGTCGCCGTTCGCGCCAGCATTAGATTCGAAAGATTGGCGCACACGATCAACATCACGACTGCAACCGACCAGGCGAGAGTCAATAAGGCGGGGCGCAGGCGTCCGCTTACATGTTGGGCCAAGAAACTGAGCGTGGGATGCAACCAATTTTGACGCGGGTGTTCGTCCGAAATCTGCTGACCCAGGATGGTCGCTTCGGCTTGCGCGCGCTGAAGGGAGACGCCCGGCTTGAGGCGGCCCACGAGCGCCAGGGTGTTTCCCCAGCGGTCCGTCTCTTTGGTGAGCGGGAAAGGCGAATAAAGATCGATGTGCGTGCCGGGTGCGAAGACGGAGGCGAAGTCGAAAGATGCGGGGAGGACGCCGATGACGGTGACCGGCGCATCATCGAGCGTGATGGGTTTTCCGACAATTGCGGGATCGGAGGCGAAGCGGCGCTGCCAGAGGCCGTGGCTCAGCAGGACGACGTGGGGTCCGTTCCATTTGCATTCTTCCGCGCTGAAGAGACGGCCGAGCTGGGGCTGCACGCCGAGCAAGGGGAAGAAATTTTGCGAGACGGGGACGGCGCTCAGGCGTTCGGGCTCGCCGGTTCCGGTGAGTTTGCTATCGCCCACGCCGTAGAAGGCAAAGTAGCCGGCGATATCGGAGAACGACGTATTGCGTTCGCGGAGGTCCATGAGGCGGCCCACTTGCACGGTTTGGCCGGAGAGATCGTTTTCCTCTTTGGTTTTGTTCGCGATCCAGACCAGGCTGGAAGGATCTTTGAAAGGCAGCGGGCGAACGAGCAGCGCATTCAGGACGCTGAAGACGGTGGAGCTTGCGCCGATTCCGAGGCCGATGATCAGGATTGCAAACGTGGCGAAGGCGGCTTCGCGCCGCAGGGTACGAAAGGTAAAGCGCAGATCCTGCCTCAGGATTTCCATGTTGGGCTTTAGACGGTAGTGGAGGGTCGTGCGTTGGGCGCGATCGAAAGGAAAGATGCATACTCAAGAAAGGGATCGAGGATACTAACGGTTATGAAAATGCTTGCGGCTCTCGCATTGGTTGGCGTTGCGGCCGGCGGATGTTTCGGCTGGGGTGCGGATACTGCCAAGCCCGCCAGATCGCCGATTCTAGTGGAGTTGTTCACTTCGGAGGGATGTTCGAGCTGTCCTCCGGCGGATGCGTTCCTGGGAAAACTGGATGCGACGCAGCCGATACCGGGCGCGCAACTGATCGTTCTTAGCGAGCATGTCGATTATTGGGACCATGACGGCTGGAGAGACCCGCATTCATCGCCGCAGTTTACGGATCGGCAGACCGCGTATTGCCAGGCCCTGCGGGTAAGTGAGCCGTACACTCCGCA
>Ga0210385_10001943_pt1 | contig 12566 bp, 7 predicted proteins | sample IncBWH26OmetaG_FD_160107 | JGI IMG/M metagenome (GOLD analysis project Ga0210385, IMG submission 160107) | Forest soil microbial communities from Barre Woods Harvard Forest LTER site, Petersham, Massachusetts, United States - Inc-BW-H-26-O ... | reverse complement strand
ACTAGCCTGTCGGGGATCCTCAACGCCACCGTTACTTACAACGGCAACGCCGTACCTGGGACCTTCAGTTATACGGCGACGCCAACCGGCGGATCCGCAAGTACGGTCACTGCTGCGACGGTCCTTGCTGCTGGAAGCTACACGCTGACGGCCAGCTTCACACCGACCAGCAATGCCTACGGCACGCCGACTCCAAAGACTGTGCCGCTGACCGTCAATCAGGCGCTGCCCACCATCGCGTGGACGCCGGCGACGAGCATTGCCTACGGCACCAGCCTTTCGGCCCTGTTGAACGCGACTGCCAGCTTTACCAGCGCCTCGGTCGCGGGCACCTTTACCTACACAGCGACGCCCACCGGCGGCGCGGCCACACCAGTGACCGCCGCTACCATACTGGCGGAGGGCAGCTACACGCTCACCGCCACCTTCACGCCCACCGACACCACCGACTACAAGACCGCGACGGCCACCTCGCCTCTTTCGGTGACTGGCGGGACCCTGACCGTGTCGGCCAACAATGCCAGCAGGGTCTATGGCACGGCGAACCCGACGTTCACCGGAACCATTACCGGTCAGCAGAACGGCGACACCTTCACCGAAACCTTCTTCACCGCGGCAACAGCCGCCTCTAACGTTGGGACGTACCCAATCGTCCCGAGCGCGACCGGAGCCAACCTCGGCGACTACACCGTCGTCATCGATAACGGAACGCTGAGCGTCACGCAGGCGGGCACCACCATCACCCTCACCGCCAGCAGCAACTCCATCAATCCAGGGGCCAGCGTCACGCTGACCGCCACAGTAGCCTCGGCAACCACCGGGACTCCGACCGGCACCGTCAGCTTCTACGACGGCGCAACGCTTCTCGGCCCCGGGACCCTGGCGGCCGGCACCTCGGGTGACGTCGCCACCTTCTCCACCACGACTCTGGCCACGGGAAGCCACACCATCACCGCGGTCTACAACGGCGATAGCAACTTCTCTGGCAGCAGCACCACCGGATCGATCGCCGTCACAGTCGGGTCGCTCGGCTTGACCTTGACCGCGAGCCCGTCGACGCAGACCGGTAACCCCGGAACCACCTTCACCTATCAGTTGGCGGTGGCGCCCGCCTTCGCCGGTACGCCTTATCCGGGCGCAGTCAGCTTCTCCATCAATGGCGGTCCGGCCGGTGCGGTTGTCTCCTTCAGCCCCTCGACCGTTGCCGCTGGCGCCGGTCCGCAGACGGTCACCATGACGGTTGCTACCACCGCCAGCACGGCTGCGGTCCAGCCTCTCTCAACCGGACGCAAACTCGTTCCGGTAGCGTTCGCTCTGCTCCTCCTGCCTCTTGCGGGAACGCGCAGAATGCGCCGCAACGGACAGAAGCTTGGCCGCTTCCTGGGTCTGCTCCTGCTCGCACTCGCCGGCATCGCGGCAACTACCGCGCTCTCCGGTTGCGGCAGCAGCCCAGGCGGCATAACGACTACCAACAGGGGCACAACTTACACGATGACCGTCACCGCGACCAGCGGCTCGGTCACTCAGACCACCACCGTCGACCTGACGCTGCTCTAACCAAAGCGTCAGTTCTTCATCAAGAAGGCCGGAGCCACGAGGCTCCGGTCTTTTTTGCCTGAGGAGTCTCACGAATCCGCAGGCCAGCTCAGTTCGCCAATCGGCGCGACGCGGATACCAGTAGATATCGAGGATCCGGCGGCGCACCTGATTTACAATGGCCACCAGCCTGCTCGTGCCACGCCGGAATGACGGTGCTCACCTTGCCCCTGGTGGGATTTGCTGGCTCACTGCTGTTGATCCTGATCAGCTTCTTCGGGGATCTCAACGAGTTCCTTGGGAAAGATAGGCCGGAACACCCGACGTGCCCCCCGCGGTCAAAAAGCCGGTTGCTAAGCATCTTCGGGCGACCGGCTTGACGCTGCCGATTTCCATCGTTCTCGGACTCGTTTCGGCGCTCCTGCTGAATTTTTGCTTTCCGATTGCCGGGCCGATGCCAACGTGGCGCGGGACTGTTGCGTGGTTCGCGCTGGTTCCGCTGCTGGCAGCATTGTTGCGGGAGAGCGCGGCGGTGCATCCGCGGTATCTGCGCAACGCGGCGATCACGGGCTATCTGTGCGGGCTGCTTTGGTACATCCTGAACTGCGACTGGATTTACCAGACGATGCTGAAGTACGGGAAAGTGCCGCCAGCGGGTTCCGCCGCCATTCTGTTTCTCTTCAGCGCGGTGCTGGGGCTCTACTTTGGGCTGTTCGGATTTGTGCTGGCATGGTTTCGGAGGAGGCTTGGGCTGCTGGCGGCGGTGGGGCTCGCTCCGTTTCTCTGGGTGGCGATTGATCTGGCCGCGGCGCGGATCACCAGCGTGCCGTGGGATCAGCTGGGCTACTCGCAGGTCGATAGCTTCCTGATCACGCATCTGGCGCCGCTCGCGGGTGTGTATGGCATTACGTGGGTGCTGGTGCTGGCCAACGTCCTGTTTGTGGCTGTGTGGATGCGCAGGTTGCGGGTACCGTTGGTGACGCGTGTAGGCGCCCCGGCCGCGATGCTGGTGCTGGTGCTGGCCAATGAGCTGTGGCCGCCACCACCACCGGCGCCCGGGGCGGCCACGGCGGTGCTGCTGCAAGACAACCTAACCGTGGATGAGAACAATCAGTGGCTCGGCGAAGTGGTGGATCCGGCCACGCACCAAAGAGTGCCGCAGTGGGATCGGAACATCGCGCGGTATTCCGATGCGAGTCGGCAGAGCTGCACGCCGTTCTATGTCGGCGTGCAGCAGGCGGGAGCGATGTACGTGGCAAATCCGCAATGCCCGGTGAACAATATTGCGTTGATCGCGTGGCCCGAGGCGCCCTCACCGTTTCGGAGCTGGGATCCGCGGTTCTTCTTTGCGGTCGCGGGACTGGCCCAGAGCACGCACGCCGCGGTGATTGCCGGCAACATCGCGCGGGAGCCGGTCACGATCCACGGGCGGATGGAGATTGGTGAGTTCAACGCCGCGTCGGTTTGGGCGGCGGACGGACATCTGGAAGGTGTCTACGCCAAGATTCATCTGGTGCCGTTCGGCGAATATGTGCCCCTCGGGAGTGTCTTCTTCTTTGCCAGGCATCTGACGCAGCAGGCGGGCGACTTCAAGAGCGGAACGGCGCGGCTGGTTTTGGCGACGGGAGATGGGCACCAATTTGGTGTCTTCATCTGTTACGAATCGATCTTCGCCGATGAGGTTCGGCGCTTTGCGAAGAGCGGGGCCGAAGTGCTGGTGAACATTTCCGACGACGAGTGGTTCGGCGACACGAGCGCGCCGTGGCAGCACCTCAACATGGCGCGGATGCGGGCGATCGAGAACCGGCGCTGGCTGCTGCGAGATACGAATTCCGGCGTGACGGCGGCCATCGATCCGTACGGGCGCGTGACGCAGTCGGCGCAGCGGCATGTGTTCACGTCACTGGCGGTGCGGTACGGATACGTCTCGCGGCGGACAGTCTATACGATGTTCGGCGACGTGTTTGCGTATCTGTGTGTGCTGGTGGTGCTGGCCGCGGTGGCGAAGGTTTACGAGCCGCGCTGGAAGGAATACCAGGCACGGAAGAAGGCCGCGGCGGAGCCGCCGCTGGTGTAGGGATTTCGGCTGATCCGGCCATACGCCTGATGGCAAAGGACCTTCGGACGAAGGTAGACTTCCTGAGGCTTGCAGCGCTGCTCTGAAAAAGCATGCGGAGAAAGTTGGTCTGCCGAGACAACAGCTGGTACCGATTATGATTGTCTGAGTTCTATATCTATGTTCGGGTGCGCGCGAATGGGGGATTCGATACTTGTCACTGGTGGAGCCGGTTTCATTGGCGCGAATTTTGTGCTGAGCTGGGCGGATGCTGCTGGGTCTTCGGTGATCAACCTCGATCTGGTGACGTATGCCGGAAATCCTGCGAGCCTCGATTCGCTCCAGGGCGATGGGCGGCATTGTCTGGTGCACGGAGACATCTGCGATGGAGATCTGGTCGGTTCCCTGCTTCGCGAGCACAAGCCGCGGGCGATCGTGCATTTTGCAGCGGAGTCACATGTGGACCGTTCGATTGTGGCGCCGGATGCGTTCGTTCGGACCAACGTGCAGGGGACGTTCACACTACTGGAGCAGGCGAAGGCGTACTGGTCGGAGCTAGGCGCAGACGAGCGGCGGTGCTTCCGGTTTCTGCACGTGTCGACCGATGAGGTTTACGGGACGCTGGGAGCGGACGATCCGGCGTTTTGCGAGACGACGCCTTATGCACCAAACAGTCCGTACGCGGCTTCTAAGGCAGCGTCGGACCATCTGGTCCGGGCCTATCACCATACGTTCGGGTTGCCCACGCTGACGACGAACTGTTCGAATAATTACGGGCCGCTGCAGTTTCCGGAGAAGCTGATCCCGCTCATGATCCTGAATGCGCTGGAGGGCAAGCCACTGCCGGTGTATGGCGATGGCGGCAATGTTCGGGACTGGTTATTTGTGGGTGACCACTGTGCAGCGATCCGGATGGTCCTGGAACGGGGACAGGTGGGCGAGACCTACAACATCGGCGGCAACAGCGAGCGGAAGAATCTGGATGTGGTAACAACGGTCTGCGATCTGGTTGACGAGATGCGGCCTGACGCGGCGATCGGTTCCCGGCGGAAGCTGATCACGTTTGTGAAGGATCGGCCGGGGCACGATCGGCGGTATGCGATCGACGCGACTAAGATTGCGCGTGAACTGGGGTGGAGCCCGGCAGAGCAGTTTGAAACGGGGCTCCGGCGCACGGTGCAGTGGTATCTGGACAACCCGGCGTGGGTGGAGAACGTGCGAACCGGTGCTTATTTGTACTGGATCGAGCAGAACTATGCGGAGCGGCTCGCACGATGAAGGTGACCTGCCCCCCTGGATTTGTCCATTTCGAGTACGATTCGGACGAAGGACATGATCTCCGTAGGGCAATGGAACAGGCCCGCCAAGGCGACCCTGACACACTCCGCTTCGGTGCGGCCTTGACCCGGCTGACGCGCTACCCAAAAACTCCTAACCAGGAAGGTACACGGAAGCAGACGAGCTTTGGGGTCTGATTACCGGATGTTGTCAGCGGCTCGTGGTCGGAAGCTTCTTCGCGAAAACATAGGGCAGAAGAACGATTTCTGCCAGCGATGGCAGCGGATCTCTCCAGTTAAAGACTGACTCGACTCGAGTCGCACGAAGTGTCCTTACGTATTCGCCCACGCTTAAGCTCCCATGCCTGAGATCTGACATTGCGGTGGGAATATCCGTCAGCAGTCGGAGCCAGCCGATTCCGGCCTTCGCGTGTACCGGCTCTGTGGGCAAGCCGAGTTGCTCGGCGAACAGAAGGTAAGGAAAGTCCACGCCGCATCCGGCTCCAATGCCATGGAATCCCCATGCCCGAGCGTTCACGTCCAGCAGCTTGTATTGCCCGTCCCGCGGATCTCGCTTGTACTCGATCTCAACAAGACCCGAGTACTCAATCGCTTTCAGGAAGCGCTCCGAGAGCTCGCCGATTACCGGGACGTCGACCGTTTCCACGTAGGTTGCTGCGCGCCCAAACTCGCGTGGATGCTGGCGGGCCCGCCTCGCTGTCAGGGTGCTGTGCGGTCGTCCTTCCCTCACAAATGCGCAGTAGGAATACTGCTCGCGGCCATCTCCTGGAATAATCTCCTGGATCAGGATTTCTTCAGGTTTAATCTGCCGCGCGGCCTTGTCATAAAACTCGTGCAGTTCTTCTGCCGTGTTCGCACGCCAGGCTTTGGCGCCCGTCGCGTAGAAAAAATTCTCCTTGATGGCCGGCTTGATCGCCAGCGGCAATCTCGAATAAAGCTTCGGGAGTTCTTCTGCGCTCAGAGGGTTGAACGTTTTCGGACATGGGACGCCCAGGCTCTCGGCCAGATCGTAGCTTTTCTTCTTATCCCAGGCCCACTGTACGCTCTCCCATTCGCCCGTCGCGACCCGGAAAAAGGCAGCCAGCTCGCTTCGGTAGCGGGAGAATGCGGCGACTGTCTCGTCTCGAGTCGGGAGCAGGACCCAGTCAGCCAAATTCCACCGCTGCCCCGTTTCAAGCAGAGCATCCACCGTCCTGCGCTCGTCCAGGATGTCCGGTACCTTGACGACGTGCGTGACATATCTCGAATAGGAGGAAATGCAGTGCTGATCTTCCAGAATGATCACGGGAATCCCGCGGCGGCCGAGGCTCCGGGCAACGGCCAGTCCCGGATGGTCGCCTCCAACCACCACCGCACCGACGTTCTGTTTGCGGGGTGCGCGTTCCGGCTGCCCATCGGGACGAGAACGCTTCACTGCGGGGACTACTTCTGTCATCTCGTTCATGGTCTCCCTCAGTTGCGGTGGCGGCGAAACCACGACGCCAACTCCCTCGAAGCCCATTCCGTGCCGGTTACGAAATACAGCAGTGGACCGAAGTTGCGCGCCGCGGACGCGCCGATGAAATGCAGTCCGGGCACCGAGGTACAAAACCCTGCTGACAGGTCGGGATATCCATCCAGTTGCCGCACTTCGCGAACCAGGTCTCGCGAAAGGAATCCATATTGCGCGATGTCTACGCGGTATCCGGTCCCCATCAGAACATGATCCACTCGTCGTTCGGTCCCGTCATCGAGCACGAGACGGACTTCGTTTCCTGTTTCCTCAGCCGAGGCTACGCTGCGGCCCGTCGAAATTTTGACGCCGTCCAGCCGGGGAATCAGCCACGGAGCTCCCGCCGAACGTACTGCGCGTTTCCGAATCCGATCTTTCGTTCCCATCGGAACGTGATACATCACATTGGGATAAGCAACGAGACGGCTGATCCCGATCGGCCCGACGTCATGTTTGGAATAGAGCACCTTCGAGATCGGTCCCATCTGGTGCAGCCGCTTGTGCATTCCAATCCATCGAAGCGTCGGAATCCTGGCGATGACTTCGGTCTCGGCCCCACCTTCGCGCAGCAATACCGCCGACTCGAGAGCGCTCTGCCCAGCCCCAATCACCGCGACTCGCTTGCCCATTTCCCCCAGTTTGCGCCCTTCATAACAATGGGAAGCGTGGCGCGCGGAGAGATTCGCAAATACCTCGGGGTTCTTGCGGAATGGTCCAATGCCAGCTGCCACCACGACACGCCGGCTGGTGACAACCGCTCCGTCGGATAAGGTCAGCTTGAATCCCGATCCATTCCGCTGTACGTCAGCCACGATCCGCCGATCCAGTGCAGATCCCATCTGCTTTTGAAACCATTTCCCATAACTGACAAAGGTCCCCCAGGCAACACGCTTCACGGGTTTGGTTCCACTGGCTGCTTCGTAAGCTTCAAGTGTCAATGCATCCTGCGGATCGGCAATCGTCGACGCTTCGCGCGGGGAGCGCAGCAGCATTCCCTCCGGCATACCCGTGGCCCAGAATTGCATTGGTTCGCCAAATACTTTGGCCTCTATACCCAACCCGTGCAGATGCGCCGCAGCGGAAAGCCCATAGGGACCAGCTCCGACGATCGCGACTTCACAATCGACTCCATTAGCCATGATTCTCTTCTACTCCGCTGGAAGATTCCGTCCTGCCCTCTGCTATTGCCAAGCCAGCTCGGATTAATTCCTGCCGGCGCCCGGCTCGAACGGACCCATTATGCATTTTTCATCGCCCATCATCCGTGTGAACATACCAGCTTTGGGGGATATCGCCTCCCCGGCCTGGATTGGCTGGACCGCATCCAATACCATTCGCAGAACTTTCCAGTTCCACCACAACGCGTCCATCCGTCTCGCTCGCCCACGCGATCCGCGCCCGCTCTTTTCCCGCTCCCTCGATCTGCCATCCTTCAGCGCCATTCACCAGGCGCAGTTCTGCCCTCTGACGCCACCAGCGATTCACTTCACCTGGGGTCGTTATCCAAACACCGTTCTTGTTCCGCATATCAGCCAGGAAACTCAGAAGCGATTCATAGACGCTCCGTTGGCGCGCGGTCATCACGTAATCCGGATGAACGATGAAACTCATGAGCCCATGCTTCTCGAGGATGATCGAGCATTGTTGTTTCCATAGCCCGATTGAATAATCGTCAAGAATATGAAACAGGGTGTAATCCTGAACAGTCGTGACCGGGATCTCCACGATATCGCCGAGAAAATACGGCATGACGGTGCAGCACCCGCCTCGCTGGGGATCAAGGTGCGCGACATTCGGCACGGACATATCGAACGAACATTTCAGCGCGTCATACCACACCTGTTTTCGATAGAGAACCGCAGCTCGAAAGCCATCGGCCCCAAACTGCTTTCCATAGGCATTGATTTTGGCAACGCGCTCGAGGAACTGCTGGCGGTTCTTGTATAAGTGCCCATCGTGGTTTAAGTCGTGCACCACGACCTCAAACCCACGTTCCCGAATCGACTGGAGAAACGCCGGCGTGACGCTGTAGCGTTCCTCGGGAACAACCTGAATCGACGCTTTGATCCCAAAGGATTCATCGATCTCGATCAGGGTGGGACAAAAATCTCTGCCCGCTGCCGTCTCCACATCGTGGGTCATGATGGCGCATGCAGAGTGGCCTTCCGGCCAGAACCAGATAAACGGGATTCTCTTCTGTCCCGCGGATTTGAGGGCCAACAACATCAATTCTTCAAAGAGATTGTCGACCGAGCAGTCGACCGGCCATTGCGGAAAGTTCAGCTTGCCCCAGTTCCTCAGATGGAATTTCTGCAGGTGCCTGCGCACACTCACTGGCAGAACGGGCCGCACAAAGTAGTACATCTTTGCCAGCGTTGACGTCGTACCCGAACGCCAGTCTCCGACATAGATTTCGTGTCTAAGATTGTCAGCAATTTCTTTCGGATCGAACGGCAGGTAGATCGTTTCGTTCTCAACCGCAACTTCCTGGCTCGCGTCGGGCAGCGTTCCATCCGGATCTTGTGCCGGTTGCTGGCCGTAGCAGTTTCCATAGCACGTCGCCCCTGCGCCAAAACGAAAGTAGCCTCGTCCCACGGGCTCTCGCCTCCTCACTTCCATCCGCGCGTAGCGCTCCGGACAGCGATAGTAGTCGGTCAGAGAGTTGCTGCTGACTTCGGGAGACATTGTCCTTTCCATACCTTGGCAAATCTGACGTCAAAGACGATCGTGTAGTGGAATCAATCGATCTGAAGCTTTCCACCTTCGTGTATTCGAAATGCTAAACACTCTGGGCCGGGGAGCGAAGGGCCGCCTCAACACATGGATCTGCGGCCGGGACGCCAGCGTTCTCGTGTCTGCGTGCAGCCAACATACCCTATCGTTCGACCGTTCGCAATCGATAACTGCATCCGGCTCGGCACTGCAGGTTCCAGCCGCAACACCACGACATCTCTGCCCTTAAATAGTGCAGCTGCGGGGTGCAGCGTATCGCGGATTTGTGTGCAGGATGGAGGGTGGGAGAAGCGGATGAAACATCCGGGGTCATAGTCTTATACCTCTGCGGTAACAAGCCCGAAGAACCACGAGTCGAGCTCTCGAACGAACTTCTCATCGTCCGCAAAGCAGGCAAAGGACTTGCCGTTTTTGAAATGGCCCATAGGTAACTCCCACCAAAGTGCGCCTCATCAGGTTCCGCAGTGCCTCTCCGTCGGCTACCAAAGATTCGTTGACCGACACCTCATTGCCAACTAAGGTACGTCAAAGCAATCCTCTTCTCTGTGCGTGGTCATCAGTACCGGCTGTTTGTCCCCTGCGCGCGGAGAGGAAATCACGACGCCACCCGCGAAAGACGGAATGGCGGAGGCACAATTCCAACTACTGAGGGCTCCTGATGTCTCGCAATCGGTCTCCGAGGTCCACCCGTAGCTTGTCGCCGTTTCGCCTTCTCACCGTTCTCCTGGTCAACTGCGTATGGGTTGCACCGCTGCTGCTGGCGCCCGCAAGCGCCGCTTATGCCTCGGACACCTTCACGGTGACCGTGAATACCGACGATTACAGCGGCACACCCTCCACTCTGACTGGCACCGCATCCCACTGCCCAGCGAACGGCACCGGATCGAGTTGCACGCTGCGCGATGCGATCACTGCGGCGATCGTCGACCCCGGCAGCACCATTAAGTTTTCTGTGAGGGGCACCAACATTCTGGCGTTCGTATTGCCCGTGATCACCACCAACATGACGATCGCCGGCCCTGGCGCGAATGCGTTGACGATTGCGGGCGGATATCAGCAGTTCTCGGTGTCCGGCGGAACAACGACGGTGACCATCTCCGGGCTGACCTTGGCTAACGCGAACAACACAGCCGTTGGTACTGGCCTGATGCCTTCCTACGGTGGGGCGATCTATAACGTTGGCTCAACGCTGACGGTGGATCACGTCGTCTTCTCGAATAACACGACGGGCCAGCCCACACTAGCCGGTGAGGGCGGAGCGATCCTGAACAACAGCGGATCGCTGACCGTCAACGACTGCCTGTTTATCGGCAATTACTCACAGAACACCACGCCATACAACGGCCTGGGTGGGGCCATCACCAACATCGGTACGCTGAACATCAATGGCAGCACGTTCGTGGGCAATATGGCGAACGACGGGAGTGCCATTTACAGCCTCAGCGGGCTCACCATCACCGGGAGTACGTTCACAGGCAATTACGCAGGATTCTCAGGTGCCATCACCTTCACAAGCGGCACCCTCAACGTCAAGGACAGCACTTTTGTTGCCAACACCACAGGGTTCGGCCCCAACGATGGCACGGCTATCTACAATGACGGCAATCCTCCGGCTTCTCCGGCAACGCTGGTGATCAGCGGCAGCATTCTGGACATTCCCACCACCGGCGCCGCGTGTGTTACGACGGCCACTCCGAGCGACTGCCCGACCAACGGCGAAAATAGCAACGTGATCGCTGCCGCTTCAAGCCTGAATCTGGCGCCGCTCGGATACTATGGCGGCCCGACCGAGACGATGTTGCCCCTCCCTGGAAGCGTGGCTCACTGTGCCAGCTCCTCGTCGACTTTTCCCGGCACGGACCAGCGTGGCTTTGGGCCGGATATCTCCTGCGGCGCCGGCCTGGTCGATGCGGGCTCTGTTCAGGCCAATTACCTGACCGTCAATACCGCAGCCGATGACCCCGGCACCAGCAAGACCAGCTGCGGCACCCCCTGCACCCTGCGCGATGCGATCAATACTGCTTTGGCCGATAACAACGGCGATATCAACTTTGCTGCGGGACTCAGCGGCAGCACGATCACCCTCGGTGCGGCCCTTCCCACCATCAACACCAGCGGCAGCCTGAACATCGTCGGTCCCGGTGCGAACCAACTGTCCATCTCCGGCGCGAGCGCATACCAGGTCTTCAATATCGCGGAGGGAACGGTCAACCTCTCCGGCTTGACACTCGGCGGCAAGACGGCTTCGTCCGGCGGTGGAATCAATAACACCGGCGGAACTCTGACGCTCAGCAAGGTCGTCGTGAGCAACAGTTCCGCTACCACCAACGGCGGCGGCATCAACAACGGTGGCACGCTGCTGGCGAGCGACAGCACCTTCTCCGGCAATAAGGCGGCGAGCGGCAGCGCGATTTACAACACCGGGGCGCTGAACATGATGTACAGCACCATCGCGGGCAATGCCGTCACCGGCAACGGTGGAATCTACAATGCCAGCGGCGCCGCAGCGACGATCGTGAACAGCACGTTTGCGAATAACACGGGCGGCACGGGTGCGGGCATCAGCAATAACGGCGCTCTCAGCCTCACGAACAGCGTTCTCGACGCCAGCGCCGAGTGTGCCGGCATGGGATGCCCCACGGCGTCCGTCAACGGCAACGTTGTCGCGGCTACGCATCTCTCCGCACTGGGTCTCTATGGCGGCCCAACGCCAACCGTTCTCCCGCAACCTGGCAGCTCGGCGATTTGCGGCGGCTCCGTACTGTATACGCCATTGTTCGTGGCGGCCGATCAGCGCGGCTTCCTGAACGAGAACATTACGTATACCGGATACTCCTCCACCGTTCCCTGCGTGGATGCGGGCGCCGTGCAAACGAATTACACCGCAGTACAGTTCGTCGGCACGCCACCCTATGTCGCAACGGCCAACACACCCGGACAAACGCCGCCGGTGGTCGTCTCCGTCACCGAGAATGGCCAGAATATCGGCGGAGTGCCGGTGACGCTCACCTTCAGCGGCACTGGAGCGGCTTCGGGCGTGACCGCAACAACGGTCAGCGGCAGCGGCGCCAACTTTACGAGTCTTGTGGTGAATCAACCCAGCGCGTCGACCGATACGCTGTCCGTCAACCTTCCGGTTGTTGGCGCGGATACGCTGACCGCCCCACCCGTCAGTCTCATCGTGAAGGCGCAGATACTGCCCACCATCACGTTCACCGTACCCAACCAGACCTATGGGAATGCCCCTTTCACAGTCTCTGCAACTTCCAACTCCACCGGAGCCTTCACCTATAGTGTGGTATCGGGCCCGGCGACCATCTCGGGCTCGACGGTGACTCTCACCGGGGTTGGCACCGTGGTGCTCAAGGCCAGCCAGGCTGCCGCGGGCATCTACGCGGCGAACTCGCAGACAGCCAGCTTTGCGGTTGCGGCAGGCTTTACTATCACATCG
>Ga0210385_10001942_pt1 | contig 12566 bp, 11 predicted proteins | sample IncBWH26OmetaG_FD_160107 | JGI IMG/M metagenome (GOLD analysis project Ga0210385, IMG submission 160107) | Forest soil microbial communities from Barre Woods Harvard Forest LTER site, Petersham, Massachusetts, United States - Inc-BW-H-26-O ... | reverse complement strand
GAAACGGAGGCCACCCTGCACGACCCGTTTCCGCGTCGCCGACGTGGGCACCGGCTCGGGCTGTATCGCCCTGGCTCTTGCGAAAGAACTGCCTCAAGCCGAAGTCCACGGTACTGATATTTCTGTGCCGGCTCTGGAAGTCGCCCGCATCAACACCGTCCGCCATCAACTCGAATCGCGTATTCAATTCCACGAGGTCGACCTGCTGGCGGGATTCGAGAACAACTCCTTCGACTTCATCGTCTCCAATCCGCCTTACGTCGGCGAATCGGAGGAAGATCAGGTTCAGCTCGAAGTCCGCAAGTTCGAACCGCGCGGCGCTGTGTTTGCCGGTTCCACGGGAATCGAGGTGATCGCGCGTCTCATTCCGCAGGCCTACAGGGCGCTCCGGCCGGGGGGTTGGCTGGTCATGGAGATCAGCGGAACAATCTCAGAAGAGGTACAACGGCTGCTGAAGGATTGGAACGAAGTGCAAATCCGGCCGGACCTGCAATCGATCCCGCGCGTGGCGCAAGCGCGGAAATAGCTAGCGCGGAACAATCGCGGGCTGAATTTCTTCTACGTCAACAATACTCGTAGGATACTTACCTGTGTAGCAAGCCGAACAATAGGAAATCTTCTCGCCTTCACCGCACGCTTTCTTGAGCCCTTCCAGCGAGAGGTAGGCCAGCGAGTCTGCTCGAATGTACTGGCGAATTTCATCGACTGATTTGTTGGCAGCGATCAACTGCTTCTTCGAAGGCGTGTCGACCCCGTAGTAGCACGGGGAAATTGTGGGCGGGCACGAGATGCGCATATGAACTTCCTTCGCGCCGGCATTACGAATCATGCGTACGATCTTGCGGCTGGTTGTGCCGCGCACAATCGAATCGTCAATCAGCACCACGCGCTTGCCCTCCAGTAGCGAGCGCACGGGATTCAGCTTCAGCCTGACTCCAAAGTCGCGCACGCTCTGGCTGGGCTCGATAAATGTGCGCCCCACGTAGTGATTGCGGATCAAACCAAAGCGGAACGGAATGCCGCTCTCTGCCGCGTAACCGACGGCAGCAGTCACACCCGAATCGGGTACGGGGACGACAAGGTCAGCCTCAACCGGCGCTTCGCGCGCCAACTGACGTCCCAGTTCTTCGCGGCTGGTCTGTACGGCACGGCCAAAGACGACGCTGTCAGGCCGCGAAAAATAGACGTGTTCAAAAATGCAGCTCGACTGCGGCGCATCGGTCGAATAGAAACGGGAGCTGATTCCCTCCGGACCAACAACGACCAACTCACCCGGTTTCACGTCGCGCTCATAAGTTGCGCCGATTAGATCGAAAGCGCAAGTTTCCGAGGCAAAGACGATGGTATCGCGCTTCTGCCCGTCTTGTTTTTGCCCACCCATCGCGGGAATGCGTCCCATGGCCAGGGGCCGAAACCCTCGCGGATCGCGCGCGGCGATGATCCGGTCGGGAGTCATCAACACCAGCGAGAATGCGCCTTCCACGCGCCGCAACGCGTCTGCGATTGCCTCGGGCAGAGTGTGTTCCTGCGACAGCGCGATCAGGTGGACGATCACTTCGGTATCGCTGTTGGTTTGAAAGATCGATCCCTGGCGTTCCAGCCGGCTGCGTACTTCCATGGCATTAACCAGGTTGCCGTTATGCGCCACAGCAATTGAGCCCTTGTTCGATTGCACCAAAATCGGTTGAGCATTCAGCAACGCTGAATCGCCGGCAGTTGAGTAGCGAGTGTGGCCAATGGCTAGCGTGCCCCGAATCTTCGAAAGCACGTCTTCGGTAAAGATATCCGCGACGGTTCCCATAGCCTTATGGACGCGGGAGGTGAGGCCATCGGAGGTAACAATCCCCGCCGACTCCTGTCCTCGATGCTGCAACGCATGCAGTCCCAGGTAAGCGAGTTTCTCCGCCTCGGGGTGAGCGAAGATCGCCACCACGCCGCACTCGTCATGGAATTTGTCAGTTCTTAGCATTGAGTACTCAGTCAACACATCGTTCAATCTGCTGCTACGAGTTCCGGGTCTGTCCGCAGCGCCGATTCCAAGGCACTCTCATACGCAACGCCTAACTCAGAAACGGACGCAGACACAACCACCCTACCGTCGAGCGAAATCTCCAGCCGCTCCGGAATCGTCTCTCCCAGCACATCGGCAGCGATTCCATATTTCTCCGCTATCTGTTGGAGTCGCACAACGTCAGCCAGGTCGCACGAAAGCACGATGCGGCTTGCATCTTCCCCAAACAGCACAAACTCCGGGGGAAGCCCATTCGACGCGATGTTCACTCGTGCGCCGATGCCCTTCGCAAACGCCTTTTCTGCCAGCGCAACCGCCAGTCCGCCCTCGCTGCAGTCGTGCACGGACTCCGCCACCCCCTGCTGAATCAATTCGATGACCGCCCTCTGCAGCGCAGCTTCTTTTTCCAGATCGAGTTCTGGAGGATATCCCCACAGGGCGCTCAGAATTTCTTTTGCGTATTCGGACGAGCCGAACTCACTCTCTACATCGGTGATATCGGCTGCTTCGCCCGCGCGCAATAGCACGATCGTGCGTCCGGCGGCGGCAAATGGCATTTTGGCGGTTTTGCGCACGTCATCGAGAATCCCTACAACCCCAAGCACCGGCGTGGGATAAATTCCTTCACCCAGGGTCTCGTTGTAGAAGCTGACGTTGCCGCCGGTAATGGGGATCTCTAACTCTTCGCAGGCTTTGGTGATGCCATCAATGGTTTGCGAAAACTGCCACATGATCTGCGGCTTCTCGGGGTTTCCGAAATTGAGGCAATTGGTTGCGCCCACCGGAGTGGCGCCCGAGCAAGCCACCTTGCGCGCAGCCTCTGCCACAGCGTGCATCGCGCCCAGCCGCGGATCGAGATAACACCAGCGGCTGTTGCCATCCAGCGCCATCGCAAGTCCGCGCTGCGCAACATCTTGCGATCCATGCGGACTTGGATTCTTGATGCGAATCACTCCCGCATCCCCCGCGCCCGGCGCCGCAACCGTATTCGTCTGCACCATGTGGTCATACTGCTGCCAGACCCAGCGCTTGCTGCAGATGTTCGGGCTGGCCAGTAACTGCTTCAGACTTTGAGTCAAGTCGCCGGTGCCGTTGAGCTGAATTCCATCAGGCATTTCACGCGGTACGGGAGGCTCCCAGCGCGCGAGCGGACGCTTGTACACGGGTGCATCGTCAGTAAGGGCCGGATTCGGTATCTCGGCGACGACCACGCCGTGCTCGAGCACGCGCAGCTTATTGTCGGTCGTGACCTTGCCGACTTCGACCGCATCGAGACCCCACTTTTCAAAAACCCGGAACACATCCTGCTCGCGGCCCTTCTGCGCCACCAGAAGCATGCGCTCCTGCGATTCACTCAGCATGATTTCGTAAGGACTCATGCCGGTTTCGCGCTGGGGCACGCGGTCGAGTTCGATCTCGATGCCGACACCGCCGCGAGCGCCCATCTCACAAGTCGAGCAGGTTAATCCGGCCGCTCCCATATCCTGAATGCCAACAACAGCGCCCGCTCCAGTCTGCATAACTTCGAGGCAGGCTTCCAGCAGCAACTTCTCCAGGAATGGATCTCCGACTTGGACGTTCGGACGCTTCGCTTCCGAGGCTTCGCTGAATTCTTCACTGGCCATCGTGGCGCCGTGGATGCCATCGCGTCCGGTCTTGGCGCCAACGTAGATGACCGGATTGCCTTCTCCGGCAGCACGGGCGTAGAAGATCTCATCTTTGCGGACCAGGCCCATGGCGAAAGCGTTGACCAGCGGGTTGCCGGAGTAGCACGGCTCGAACTTGGTTTCGCCACCCAGGTTGGGCACGCCGAAGCAATTCCCATAGGAAGCGACGCCGCTAACTACTCCTTCGAAGATCGAGTGATTCCTCTGAATCTCAGCCTGTGTCGCAGCCCGAGCAGTGATTGGACCAAACCTTAACGAGTCCATCACCGCGACTGGTCTCGCTCCCATGGTGAAAATGTCGCGCAGGATTCCGCCGACGCCGGTGGTTGCGCCTTGGAACGGCTCAATGAACGAGGGGTGATTGTGAGATTCGATCTTGAAAGCGCAGGCCCAGCCGTCCCCGATGTCGATGATGCCGGCGTTCTCTCCCGGGCCCTGCAAAACGCGTTTGCTGCGCGTGGGCAGGCGCTTCAGATGTACGCGCGACGACTTGTAGGAACAGTGTTCGCTCCACATAACGCTGAAGATGCCGAGCTCGGTGAGCGTGGGCTCGCGCTGCCCCAGGAGCTGCTTGATCTTTTCGTATTCGTCCGAAGTGAGGCCATGCTGCCGGAGGGTCTCCGGAGGGAAGGCAGAAGTCATGGAAGTGGTCATGGGGAAGTTCTATTGTCGCATTTAGCAGGGCGGCTGGGTAGGGCTACCAGCACCATTTTTCGACTGGATTCCCAGACACAACCGCCTTTTCCGGTAAGATGGCGACCCAGATGAAATCCATCGTCATAGGTACTGCAGGGCATATCGATCACGGTAAGACGGCGTTGGTGAAGGGGTTGACCGGAATCGACGCGGACCGGCTTGAGGAAGAGAAGCGGCGCGGCATCACCATTGATCTTGGTTTCGCGCACATGGATTTGCCCGCACCCGACGGCGGGACCTTGCGGCTGGCCTTTGTCGACGTTCCCGGGCACGAGCGTTTTGTGCGCAACATGCTGGCCGGGGTGGGGGGCATTGACCTGGTGCTGCTGGTGATTGCGGCGGACGAGGCGATCAAGCCCCAGACGCGGGAGCATTTCGACATTCTGCAGCTGCTCGGCGTAAAGCGCGGAATCACGGTGCTGACCAAGTCCGATGCGGTGAATGCGGAGACGCTCGAGGTGGTGCGGTTGGAGGTGGAAGAGTTTCTCCGCGGGACTTTCCTGGGTCGCCCAAATTCAATCATAGCCGTGAGTTCCTTGACAGGTGCCGGACTGGAAGACCTGAAGAGGGCGATAGTCGCAGCTGCAGGCGAGGTGCCGTCGAGGGATTCAAATACAATCGCCCGGCTGCCCATTGATCGCGTATTCACCATGAAGGGATTCGGCACCGTGGTGACGGGAACGCTGGTGGCTGGGACAATTCGCCGCGAAGATGAGTTGGAAGTTTTTCCGACGGGGCGTCGCGTGCGCGTGCGCGGCATACACGTGCATGGACAGACGGCGGAAGCGGCTATCGCGGGACAACGAACCGCATTGAACCTGGCAGGGGCGAGCACGGAAGATTTGTCGCGGGGGATGACCCTGGCACCCCCAGGCATGTTCGAGACAACGCGGCAGGCGGACGTGCGGTTGCGGCTCTTGCCCTCGGCGCCGCGGACGCTGAAGGACCGTGCCCGGATTCACCTCCATTCCTACACCATGGAAACCGTAGCGGAAGTGGTGCTGCATGAACCGGATCCCACTTTTGTAGCAAGCGCGACGGTCGGGCGCCGTCAGCTCTCACCCGGCCGGGAAGCCTTCGTTGGGCTCAAACTGCCGAAAGCGGCACTGCTCTTGCCGGGAGACCGATTCATCATCCGGCAATTTTCGCCGGTAGTGACGATTGGCGGCGGAGTTGTGCTGGATGCAGCACCGATTCGGAGGATGCCGGGGCGCAGCGATTTCCTGGAACTCCTGGCTGGCAGCGACCCTGAAGCGATTCTGAGAGCGAGAATCGCAAGGCGGAATCATGAAGGCATATCGATATCTCGCCTGGTGGCCGAAACCGGCTGGACGAAGAACGTGATCGAAACGCACTTAGCCCAGGCGGTCAAGACCGGCGGCGTGGTGCGCGTCGGCGAGCGCTTTCTGCATTTGCCTGCGGTCGAAGCTTTGAAGTTGCACATCGTGCGCACTGCTGGGGCTTTTCATAAGCAGAATCCGCTGGTGGCTGGGATCAGCAAAAAAGAACTCCTGGAGCGGGTGGACGCGGTCCCGGAGGTCTTTGAGGCGGTTGCAGCCATGCTGGTCCGGGATAAGAAAATCGAAGTTGTCGGAGACCTGGTGCGACTCCCGGGGCACGGGGTGGTGATGAAGGATGAAGAGGCCGAGTCGAAGAAGAAGATCGAAGATGTTTTTGCTTCCGCGGGGCTGAAGGTTCCCGCGCTGAGTGAGGTGATTGCAGGTCTCAAGGTGGACAAAGTGCGGGCGCAGAAGATTGTGACTTTGCTGCTGCGCGACAAAGTGCTGATCAAGGTTTCCGACGAACTGATTTTTCATCGCAGCGCGCTGGAAGAGTTGCGGCGGCAGATGGCGGCCTACAAAGTGAAGTCGGCGAAGATTGATGTCGCGAAGTTCAAGGAGTTGACCGGAGTGACTCGCAAGTATGCCATCCCACTGCTGGAGTACCTGGATCGCGAACACGTAACCCGGCGGGTGGGGGATGCGCGCGAGATTCTCTAGATCCTTTCTTCGGGGAATTCCAATTCCAGGCCAAGCGGGTCGGTAAAGCGGTTGGTTAGGTTGGCAAGGCCGGCGAGCATGTGGAGGTCCACGATCTCAGGTTCAGAGAAGTGTTTCTTGAGTCCGGCGAAGTCTGTATCGTTGATTTCGCGCGGGACGCGGGTCAACTTCTCGACGTAAGTCAGCGCCGAACGCTCTTTCTCGCCATAACGCGAATAATCCCCCGCCTGCAGTACCTTCCAGTCGTCGGCAGTAAGGCCAACTCGCTTTGACGATGCGATGTGGTGCTGCGTGCAGTAACGACATCCATTGATGAAGGAAATGCGGAGGTAGACGAGTTCGTATAGCTTGCGGTCAAGGGAGCGTCCCACGCTGGCGTAGAAGCTTAGAAAATTCTTAAGCATCTCGGGACGGTGGGCGAGAGCTTTCTGCACGTTGCCCGGCTTGCCTCTAAGCGTGACGTCGTAAATCTCGCGAACTTCAGCAGATGCGGCTTCCGGGGTGATCAAGCTAATGCGTGCCATCAAAACCTCCGAGCGGGATGAAGAATCCTCATCATAGATGAATCTCGGATTCGGCGAGTTGGCTTGTCCTGCACAGCTGTGGGGCTTGACTGTCGATAGATCAGTAGAGGTCCACCCGAGTGAGAATCAGCTCTTATATCGGCGTCCTGGTTTGCGTGGCGTCGTCGCTGTCGTGGGCGGCGCAGAATTACAGTCATTTGGATGCCCGGTCGAACATTCTCGCGCTGGAACATGCCTGGGACCAGGCGCAGGAACGCGGGGACGTTAAAGCGCTGAGCGCGATTTTCGACGATTCCCTCGTGTTCGTCGATTACGACGGCAAGGTCTTGACGAAAGCGCAATACCTGGACCGAGTGAAATTGGATTCGTCGCACCTGCAGCAGATTGTAACGGAATCGATGAATGTGCAAATGCTTGGAAACACCGCCATCGTGGTCGGTACCTACCGGGCCAAAGGCGTGGAGAATGGGAAGCCTTACTTGCGACGCAGACGTTTTATTGATGTCTGGATGCTGCAAGGAGAGCTCTGGATATGCGTGGCTGCCGAAGCAACTCCGGTGCTGCTGTGAAGATCTGCAATGAGGACATTGATCGTGCACTGTTATTCCTACACTGTTACTCCTGCAATAAGAATCAGCTAATGAAAAGCAAAAGGTTCCAAGACTGCTAAAGACGTTGATCTTCCTGCCGATTGATTCCAATAGCTCCTCGAGAAAACGCTGAGGCTTGAGTTCTTGCCATGACATTGCCTTTCGCTGCATTTCTACCGATTGCTCTTGTTCTCAGAAGGAGTCCTTCCCGTTTCGTCGGAGCCAGAGGAACTCGCCTCGCGAAAGCGATTACTTGCGGGTTCGTTCTGATTTTCGCTGCGTCCCTCTCCGCGGTGGCGCAAGACCAAATCGATGCGGCGGCTCGGCGGTCCAGGGTTATGGCCTTCGAGAGCGCGTGGGGCATCGCAGAAAAGGATAAAGACGCCAAGACGCTTGACGCTCTGCTGGATGATTCTTTAACCTACACCGACTACGATGGTACGCTGAAGACGAAGAGCGATTTTCTCGCGGGCGTGAAAGCTCCCGGGCACAACCGCGAACTGCAAGTCGTAGAATCCACGGCTGCGCGCGTCTATGGAGATACCGCTGTGGTCACGGGGATATATCAGGTAAAGGGTGTGGATAAGGGCAAGCCTTACCTGCGCCGTGGGCGCTTTACCGATACCTGGGTGCTTCGCAACACAAACTGGGTTTGCGTAGCCAGCCAATATACACTGTTAAGCCGCTAGGGTTTCCAACTTGCCGATGCTTTCCATTCGTCCTGCTACGATCGATGATGCGGAGCTGTTGCGGACGTTGATCCGCGAACTGGCGGCGTTTGAGCATGAGTTGGATCTTTGTATGCTCAAAGAGGCCGATCTGGTGAGGGATGGGTTTGGGGCGAGTCCCAGTTTTCGCGCGCTCATTGCAGACTGGGACGGGCACCCTGCCGGATACGCTCTGTTTTTCGGCTGCTACTCGACTTGGGCGGGGCGGAGATTGTATCTGGAGGATCTGTTTGTGCGTGAGCTGTTTCGCGGCCGAGGGGTTGGGAAGGCGTTGCTGGCTTCCGTCGCGCGCATTGCCGTGCAGGAAAATTGTCACGGACTGCAGTGGGAAGTGCTCAAGTGGAACGAGAAGGCGATCGAACTTTACAAATCCCTGGGGTCTGAATTCCTCGATAAGTGGCAGTCGGTTTTGCTGAAGGACGACGCACTGCGGCGCCTCGCAGAGAAGGCATCTTGAGCTCGCTGGTTCGCATTATCGGGGCCGGACTTGCTGGATCCGAGGCAGCGTGGCAGTGCGCCCAGCGCGGCGTCGAGGTGGAATTATTTGAGATGAGGCCGGTGCGGTCAACACCGGCTCACCAGTCAGCGGATTTTGCCGAGCTGGTGTGCTCAAATTCTCTGAAGTCGGACAGCGAGAACACGGCTCCGTGGCTTCTGAAGGAAGAAATGCGGCGGGCGAGGTCGTTGCTGTTGCAGATTGCGCGAGAGTGCGCGGTTCCGGCGGGGCACGCGTTGGCGGTGGACCGGGCTGCCTTTTCAACGAAGGTGACTGGCGCGATTTCGCAAGAACCGCGGATTACCGTGCGGCGCGAGGAGGTGACTTCGATTGTGGAGTCCAGCCCGCAGATCACCATCATCGCCACCGGGCCTTTGACTTCGGACGGGCTGACCGGCGAGATTGCGCGGCTGAGTACGGACGCAGAAGAATCGAAATCTGAGCTGACGAGTGGTCCCCTCCCCGATGAACGTGCTCCACATGACGCGGCGCCACACAATCCTCATCTGTATTTTTATGACTCCATCAGCCCGATAGTGGAAGCGGATTCTATTAACATGTCGCGCGTCTATATGGCGGCGCGCTATGACAAGGGGTCAGCCGATTACATCAACTGTCCGATGACACCCGAGGATTACGACCGGTTCTATGACGCCCTTCTGGCAGCGCAGTCGGTGGAGGAGCGCGACTGGGAGAAGCTGAATTACTTCGAGAGTTGTCTGCCGATCGAGGAGATTGCGCGGCGCGGCCGCGACACGCTGCGCTTTGGGCCGATGAAGCCGGTAGGGTTGAAAGATCCACGCACCGGTCGGATGCCCTATGCGGTCGTGCAGCTGCGGCAGGAGAATCTGCGGGCGGACTCCTACAACCTGGTGGGATTCCAGAATCATCTGAAGTTTGGTGAGCAGGCGCGAGTGTTGCGTACGATCCCAGGACTGGAGAATGCGCGCTTCCTCCGATACGGGCAGATTCATCGCAACACGTACATCAACGCACCGGCGTTGCTGCGCGAGACATTGCAAATGAAGAGGCATCCGCGGGTTCTATTCGCAGGACAGATTTGTGGTGTAGAAGGATATGTGGAGTCGATCGCGACCGGGTTGATGGCCGGGCTGCACGCGGCAGCGCTGGCGCTAGGAAGCGAGCCGGTACCGCCGCCGCGTGCTTCCGCGTTCGGGTCGCTGACGCATTATGTGACTCGTGCGGAGGCGAAGAACTTCCAACCGGCGAACATAACTTTTGACCTCTTGCCTGCGCTGGAGAAGAGGATTCGCGACCGGAAGGAGCGGCACCGCTTACAATGCGAGTTGGCCCTGAAACAGTTTGACGCATGGAGAGAACGGACCGCAGCCGAAGCGGCAAGAGCTTAAGTGGCGAAGACCGCGGAGAAATGCAAGTGTCTGCACAACTGGAGATCCGTTGCGCCGGCCCGGAAGATGCCCCGGCAATTGCGGCAGTACTGCATGAGTCGTTCCTTGAGTTCAAGCCGCTTTACACGGACGGCGGCTTTGCCGCGACAGCGCTAGGCGAAGCGCAGGTCCTCGCGCGTATGCAGGAGGGACCGGTTTGGGTGGCATTGCGCCAGGGGATCGTGTTGGGCACTGTGGCTGCGGTTGCAAAAAGAGAGGGGGTCTACGTTCGCGGCATGGCCGTCCTCCCAAAAGCCAGGGGATCGAGGATCGGCACGAAACTGCTGCGACAAATAGAGGCGTGGGCTGCCAGCGAAGGCTACATCCGGCTATTCCTGAGCACTACTCCATTTCTCGATTCAGCGATTCGGCTTTACCAAGAAGTCGGTTTTCGGCGGACGGATGAGCGCCTCCACGATCTCTTCGGCACACCCCTGTTTACCATGGAGAAGAGCGTCTCTAAATAGTGATTCCCGGCGGTCCCATCCAGAATTCATTTGACCCGCTACTCCGTTTGCAGTACCTTCCTCCCCATTCGACCGATCTTGAGGTGCTCGCTTGCCACTCTCCGCCGTAGACGCCATCACCCCCGCCTTTGAGCACGCCAAGAAACAACTCTTCCAGCCTTTCCGGTTTGGCCAGTGGGCTCGGCTGGCGGTGGTGGGACTGTTGGCCGGGGAGCTGGGCTCCAGCGGGGGACGGATCAGCCGCTCCTTTAACCTGAATCAGCACCGGGGAACCAACTTTCCGGGTTTGTCGGGAATTGACTTCGCTCTCTTAGCTGGCCTCATCGCAGTGCTGGTAGTTGCAGGGCTAGTTTTAGGGATCATCCTGATGTACATAAGCAGCGTGATGCGGTTCATCCTGTTCGACAGCGTGATGGCGAAAGAATGCCACATCCGCGCGGGCTGGAGCCGCAGGCAGGGCCCGGGGTTGCGATATTTCTTGTGGAAGCTGATCTACCTGCTGGTTACTATTGGCGGTTTGATTGTGCTGGTTGGAATTCCAGCGGGGTTTGCCCTTGCGGCAGGATGGTTCAAGGAACCGAAGGAACACATGGTCCCCCTGGTGTTAGGGGGGATCCTCCTGTTTTTTGCGTTGCTGTTTTTTGTTTTTGTTCTGGCGGTCATTTTCGTGTTGACCAAGGATTTTGTGGTGCCGCAAATGGCTCTGGAGGATATCGGCGTGTTCGAGGGATGGCGCCGACTGTGGTGGATGATCAAGACCGAGAAGGGAGCATACGCGAGTTACATCGGAATGAAGATCGTGATGGCCATCGGAGCGGGGATCATCGTCGGAATTGCCACGGTGATCTTAGGGTTGATCATCGCGATACCTACGGTATTACTCAGCATCCTTGCGATCGTTACGGGGAAAACGGCCGGACTGAGTTGGAACGCGTACACGATAACCATCGCCGTCGTGGTGGGATGCATCTTGCTGGCCGGTTTCCTATATGTGATCGCGCTGATTTCGGTGCCCGTGATCGTGTTCTTTCCAGCATATTCCATCTATTTCTTCGCGGCGCGCTATCCCGCGTTGGGCGCGGCGCTCTACCCCGCGCCGCCTGCTCCCGCCGCGCCCCAGGTTCCTCCGGGGTCGGTCCCCCGGCCTCCGTATGAGCCTCCGCCATCGCCGCCTATACCCGATCCGATCGGCTAGAACTCACCGCTGTCGAGCCCGTCTAATCTTTCTTTGTCATTCTGAGCAACGCGAGGAATCCGCTGTTTGCCGGCGCTCTGCAGAAAGTAGAGGTCTCGCCAGTTCTCAGGCGATGGAACTCTCGCACCCCTCCAGGTGTCTGATGTTGCAGACGCGCGCGCGTGCTAAAGACGAAAGACAAACCGAGGAGCTTTCCATGTCGTTCTCAATGGCAGGCGGTGGTGCGCGCGGTCCCGAGATTAACGTCACGCCGCTGATCGACGTGCTGCTGACACTGATCATCGTCTTCATGGTGGTTGTGTCGATGGATAAAGAGCAGGGGGAAACAGCTCAAATTCCGCAACCAGATCAGAAACAGACGGCGCAGGCATCGCAATCGCGCACGGTCATCATTCAAGTCGTGTGGACGAAGGAAGATCAGACGCCGACGGTGAAGATCAATCAAGAGGATGTGCGGTGGGAAGATCTGGAGACGCGCCTCGCGAAGATTTACTTAACGCGTGCAGAGAAGGTGGTCTTCGTGCGCGGCGATGCCGACGTCGATTTTCAGTACGTAGCCGACGTGATCGACGTGGCGCATCACGCAGGCGTGCAGCGGGTAGGGCTGCTCACCATGGACCGGGAGGTTGCAGGGGAATAGGCGGATTGTGGAGGTTACTGGAGTGATCTACTGCTCGGCCCTGCGCGTTAGCAGAATGGGGGGCTCGGAACTGCATGCTCCCAAAACACACAAGATCAGTAAAGTGTTTTGCAGCATTGAAGCATCGGCGTTCGCCGCCGTGA
>Ga0210385_10001941_pt1 | contig 12571 bp, 6 predicted proteins | sample IncBWH26OmetaG_FD_160107 | JGI IMG/M metagenome (GOLD analysis project Ga0210385, IMG submission 160107) | Forest soil microbial communities from Barre Woods Harvard Forest LTER site, Petersham, Massachusetts, United States - Inc-BW-H-26-O ... | reverse complement strand
GAGGGCACGAGGCGCGCGGCCGACCGCGTCGGCGGCGGGTCGGCCGCGTTCGCGATGCACGTCAAGGGCCTGGAGCTGCCCGGATACGAGCCCCGCACGCTGCAGGGCATGGCGCTGGGCCTGGCCGTGAACTCGCGCGGAGCCGACCACAACCGCTCGGGCGCGTACGAGGCCGACCTCTCCGGGGACTACGACCGGATGGCCGGCGGGGACGCGCAGATCGCCGGCGCGATCGAGACCGAGGACCGGGCGGCGATCATGGACTCGCTGATCCTGTGCAAGTTCCTGCGCGGCGTGTTCACCGAGCCGTTCGACGAGTGGGCGGCGCTGCTGTCCGCGGTGACCGGCTGGGACACCGACGGGCCCGAGCTGCGGCAGACCGCCCGCCGGATCGTCCTCGCCAAGCGGGCATTCAACATCCGCGAGGGCTGGCAGCCGGAGGACGACTGGCTGCCCGAGCGGCTGCTGTCCGAGCCGATAACGGTCGCGTCCGGCCGGGTCGCGGCGCTGACGACGGGCCGGCTGCGGGACATGATCGACGGCTACTACGCTGCTCGCGGGCTGGACAGCGAGGGCCGCCCGGCCCAGGCGAGCGCCGCTGATCTGCACCTGACCGCCTGAGCCAGGTACACGCTGGTCGCATCTGCCGGTAAGGGATGGATACTGGATTATGGTCATTCACGCTCCAGCACCGACCCGGACGGTCACGCTGACGATCGATGGAGCCGCGGTGACCGTGCCGGAGGGCACGACCATCTGGGCCGCGGCCAAGCAGGCCGGAATCGAGATCCCGGTCCTCTGCCACGACGAGCGCTACGACCCAGTCGGCGTCTGCCGCATGTGCGTGGTGGACGTCGGGGCGCGGGCCTATGCCGCCGCGTGCGTGCGCCCGTGCGAGGACGGCATGGAGGTTAAGACCGCCACGCCCGACGTCGAGCGCAGCCGTGCGACCCTCACCGAGCTGCTGCTCTCCGACCAGCCCGCGGCCGCGCAGGATCCCAAGCAGACCACCACGGCGGACAACGAGCTGCTCGTCCTCGCCGCGCACTTCGGCCTCAGCGGGGAGGTTCAGCGAGACGGAGGGCTGGCACTGCCCGACGGCCCGGGCCGCGGCACGGACCTGTCCAACCCGGTCATCGCCGTCGACCACGACGCGTGCATCCTGTGCGACCGCTGCGTCCGCGCCTGCGACGACATCCAGGGCAACGACGTCATCGGCCGCAGCGGCAAGGGGTACAGCACCAGGATCGCGTTCGACCTGGACGACCCGATGGGCGCATCGTCGTGCGTGACCTGCGGGGAGTGCGTCGCGGCCTGCCCGACCGGCGCGCTGACCAACAAGCCGATCCGGAATATCCCGATCCGGCCGCGCAGCGAGCTGGACCAGGTGGACAGCGTCTGCCCGTACTGCGGGGTCGGCTGCGCGCTCACCTACAACGTCGACCGCGAGCGCGGAGCCATCGCGTTCGCCGAGGGCCGCGATCAGCCCGGCTCGAAGTCACGGCTGTGCGTCAAGGGCCGGTACGGCTGGGACTACGCCGCCTCACCGCAGCGCCTCACCGTGCCGCTGATCCGCCGCGAAGAGTCCTACCCCAAGGGGCCGCTGTCCGCCGACGTGCGCGGCGAGATGAACCGCGGCGAGTACCTCGAAGACACCGAGCCCCGGGCCGAGCGCAGGCGGCTCAGCGCCGGCCACGACGTCAACGCCACGCGTGGCGGCCGGAACGGGAACGGCAGGGGAGGCAACGGCAGGGGAGGCAACGGCGACGGCGGCCGCAACGGCATGGGCGGCAACGGTGACGGCGGCCGCGACGGCAAGCGCCGGCGCCGCAGGCCGGGCGGCCTGGTCGACTATGACGAGGTGCTGCCGCACTTCCGCGAGGCCACCTGGGACGAGGCGCTGGACCTGGTGGCCCGGCGGCTCACCGAGGTCTACACGGCGGACGGGCCGGGCGCGATCGCCGGATTCGGCTCGGCCAAGTGCTCCAACGAGGAGGCCTACCTCTTCCAGAAGCTGATCAGGACCGGCTTCCACACCAACAACGTTGATCACTGTACCCGGCTGTGCCACGCCTCCAGCGTGTTCGCGCTGTTCGAGGGCATCGGCTCGGGCGCCGTCTCCACCACCTACGGCGACGTGCTGAACGCGGACGTGGCGATCGTGACCGGCAGCAACCCCACCGCGAACCACCCGGTGGCGTCCTCGTTCTTCAAGCAGGCCCGCCGGCGGGGCACGACGATCATCTACATCGACCCCCGGGCCGACAAGATGGCCGACCACGCCGACATCTTCTGCCAGATCAAGCCGGGCACCGACGTCGCCTTCTACAACGGCGTCATGCACGAGGTGATCAGGCTCGGGCTGACCGACCGCGAGTTCATCGCGAACCGGACCAGCAATTACGAGGCCCTGGCCGAGACCGTCAAGAACTACCCGCCGGAACGGGCCGCGCAGATCAGCGGCATCGACGCCGCGGTAATCCGGCAGGTCGCGAAGGCCTGGGGCGAGGCCGGCGCGGGCGTGATCTTCTGGGGCATGGGGATCTCCCAGCACACCACCGGCACCGACAACGCCCGCTGCCTGATCGCGATGTGCGGCATCACCGGCAACATCGGGAGGCCGGGCAGCGGTCTTCACCCGCTGCGCGGGCAGAACAACGTGCAGGGCGCCTCGGACATGGGGCTGATCCCGATGTACTACCCCGACTACAAGAAGGCCGACGACCCCGAGGTCCGGGCCAGGTTCGAGGGGATCTGGAAGACCGACAACCTCGACCCCAACAAGGGGCTGACCGTCACCGAGATCATCGGCTCCGTGCTCAAGGGCGGCGTCAAGGGCATGTACATGATGGGGGAGAACCCGTTCCTGTCCGACCCCAACATCAACAAGGTCCGCAAGGCGCTGTCCGCGCTCGAGTTCCTCGTCGTCCAGGACATCTTCCTGACCGAGACCGCCGAGTTCGCCGACGTCATCCTGCCCGCCACGTCCTACCTGGAGAAGGACGGGACCTACACGAACACCGACCGCCGGGTCCAGCTCGGCCGCAAGGTGCTGGAACCGCCCGGCCAGGCCCGGCTGGACTGGGAGGTCGTGCAGGACATCGCCAACCGGATCGGGCTCGGCTGGACCTACGCCTCGCCGCGGGAGGTCTTCGAGGAGATCGTCGCGGTGATGCCCAACTACGCCAACCTGAGCTACGACAACCTGGGCTCCACGGGCAAGCTGTACCCCAACCCGGACCCGGAGCACAGCGACGGCACCGTGGTCATGTTCGGCGAAACATTCAAGACCGATGACGGGCTGGCGCACCTGGTGCCCGCCGAATGGATGCCGGCCAAGGAACTGCCCAGTGACGAGTACCCGATCGTCCTGTCCACCGGCCGGCTGCTGCAGCACTGGCACACCGGCTCGATGACCCGCCGCTCCTACGCGCTCGACGCGATCAGCCCCAGGGCCGAGGTGTACCTGCACCCCGACGACGCCGCCGGGCTCGGCCTGGCCGACGGCTCACCGGCCCGGGTGACCTCGCGCCGCGGGACGATCGTGCTGGCGACCCGCTATTCGTACCGGGAGAGCCGCGGCAGCTGCTTCATCCCGTTCCACTTCCGCGAGGCCGCGGCCAACCTGCTGACGATCGACGAGATCGACCCGTTCGGCAAGATCCCCGAATTCAAGTTCTGCGCCGTTCGGATCGAGCCGGCGACCGGGTCGGAGCTGGCCGGGGCCGCCAGCGAGGCCGTGCCCGAGACGCAGGGGCGCTGATGGCCCGAGCCCAGGTCCGGGCGCCGGGCGTCGAGGCGCGCGCGGGCAAATTCCCCGGCCCGAGCCTGATCCCGGCGCTGCAGGCCATCCAGGAGCGGCTCGGCTGGCTGCCGCGCGAGGAACTCGAGGCGCTGTCCAGGGACACCCGCCGGCCGCTGTACGAAATACAGGGACTGATCTCGTTTTACCCGCATTTCCGCACCAACCCGCCGCCGCCGGTCGCGCTGCACGCCTGCCACGACCTGTCCTGCTGGCTGCAGGGCGCGGATCAGCGCCTGGCCGGGCTGCGGGACCGCTACAGCGACGACGCCGAGGTTGAGTTCACCGAGGTGTCCTGCATCGGGCGGTGTGACACGGCGCCCGCGGTCGCGGTCAACGAGGCCCCGGCAGCGGCCGACGACGCGGACGCGCTGATCACCGCCGCCCGGACCGGCCACCGGACCGAGCCCGTGCCCCGGGTCTATGGCGGCGGCGCGCCCTGGCCCAACGACCCCTACCCGCCGACGGCCGGCGCGGGTGGGAGGTACGCCGCGTTGCGGAAGGTCCTCTCGGGCGAGCTGGCGGCCGATGAGGTGATCAGCGCCCTGCAGGACTCCGGGCTGCGGGGGATGGGCGGCGCCGGCTTTCCCACCGGGCGGAAGTGGGGGCTGGTTGCCGCGCAGCAGGCCAGCCCGAAGTACGTGATCTGCAACGCGGACGAGTCCGAGCCGGGGACCTTCAAGGACCGGCAGATCCTCGCCGAGCAGCCGCACCTGGTCCTCGAGGGGCTGCTGCTCGGGATGGCCGTGATCGGAGCCGAGGAAGGCTGGGTATTCATCCGGCATGAGTACGGCCAGGAAGAGGCGGTGATCCGCGGTGAGATCGAGGCGCTGCGGGCGGCCGGCCTTGTCGGGCAGGATGCCGCGGGCAGCGGCCGGCGGCTCTCGGTCGAGGTGTTCACCTCGCCGGGCGGCTACATCCTCGGCGAGGAGTCGGCGCTGATCGAGTGCATGGAGGGCCACCGCGGGGAGCCGCGCAACAAGCCGCCGTTCCCCGGCACCTACGGCCTGTGGGGCCAGCCGACGCTGATGAACTCGGTCGAGACGTTCGCCCACGTCCCGGTCATCGTGGCGAACGGGGCCGACTGGTGGAAGGCGCAGGGCACCGGCGACGGCACCGGGCTGAAGTTCTTCGCGGTATCCGGCCACGTCGAGCGGCCCGGGGTGTACTGCGTGCCGATGGGCACGACAGCGCGCTATTTGCTCGAACTGGCCGGCGGCGTGAGCGGCGGGCGGCAGGTTGGCGCGATCCAGCCGGGCGGCGCGTCATCGAACTTCCTCGGGCCCGACCAGCTCGACGTGCCGCTGAACTTCGACACGCTGGCCGACGCCGGGTCGATGCTCGGCTCGGGCGCCCTGGTCGTGATGGCCGAGGGCACAGACCTGCTCGCGGCGGCAACGAACGTGCTGCGCTTCTTCCGGAACGAGTCGTGCGGCAAGTGCGTCCCGTGCCGGGTCGGCTCCGCGAAGGCGCACCGGATCCTCAGTGACCTGCTGGCAGACGGCGGCGGGCCGGCCGAGGTCGATGAGCGCATTACGGAGCTCGAGGAGACCCTGCGCAAGACCTCCATCTGCGGCCTTGGCCAGGTGGCCCTTGGCCCGGTGGTCAGCGTGCTCGGGCTGCCCCGCGGGGCCACGGCGGCCCGGCCGCACCCCCGCCCGGCACCAGGTGAGGAGAATGGCGACGGAGCCTGACACCCTCGGGCAGGCCGGCCGGGAGTTCTTCACCACCCGGACCGTTGCGGAGGCGCTGGCCGGTTTCCGGCCCGCGCGGCGAACACCGGCCGAGACCATACCGCTCACCGACGCCCTGCACCGGATCCCGGCGGCGCCGGTCACCGCCGCGCACCCGCTGCCGGGCTTCGCACGCTCGACCGTGGACGGCTACGCGGTGCGGGCGGCGGACACCTACGGGGTCTCGGAGGGGCTGCCCGGCTATCTCGACGTGGCCGGCGCGATCCGGATGGGCGCCGCGCCGGACGTCGCGGTCAGCCCGGGAACCGCGGTCGCGATGCCGACCGGCGGCATGCTGCCGCCCGGCGCCGACGCGGTCGTGATGATCGAGTACACCGCGGAGGCGATGCCGGGAACCATCGAGGTGGTCCGGCCGGTGGCCCCGGGCGACGGCGTCATCCGGGCCGACGAGGACGCCGCTCCCGGGACAGCGATCGTGCCGGCCGGCCGGCCGCTGCGGGCCCAGGACCTGGGCATGCTCGCGGCCGCCGGGGTCACCAGCGTGACCGTGCACGCACGTCCGGTGGTGACGGTCTTCTCGACCGGCGACGAGGTGGTGCCGCCGGACACCGCTGCACTGATGCCGGGACAGGTGCGGGACGCGACCGCGGTCGCGCTCGCCGCGCTGATCACCGAAGCGGGCGGCGACCCGGTCCCCGGCGGCATCGTCGCCGACGACCCGGGCCTGCTCGAGGCCGCGCTGCGGCTCGCGCTCGACGGCAGCGACCTGATCGTGGTCTCGGCGGGCTCGTCGGTTGGGGCGCGGGACGAGACCGCCGCCGCCGTTGGCCGTCTCGGCGAGCCGGGCATCTGGTGCCACGGCCTGGCGATCAAGCCGGGCAAGCCCACCCTGCTCGCCGAGTGCGCGGACGTGCCGGTCATCGGGCTGCCCGGCAATCCCCGGTCCGCTCTCGTGGTCTTCCGGCTGATCGGGATGCCGCTGGTGCGGCTGGTCGCCGGGTGCACCCTGCCGCCAGCCGAGGCCACCGTGCGGGCCCGGCTCGACCGCGACCTGGCGTCCGCCACGGGCCGGCTCGACGTGGTCCAGGTACGGGTTTCGGGCGGCTGCGCGAGCCCGGTTTTCGGCATGTCGGCGCTGCTGTCCGTGCTCACCATGGCCGACGGATATGTGATCATCCCCGAGGAGGCGACCGGGCTCGCCGCCGGCACGGAGGTCGACGTCACGCTGTACCGTTGATCGCGGTCATGAGCAACAGCCCATTTATCCGCGATGTCCCGGCCGCCGACGCCCTCGAGGCGTGGCGCAGCGCCCGAGCGGCCGGAGGCTGCCCGGCCCGGCTGCCCGCGATCCGGGTCCGGGTCGAGGACGCCGCCGGCCGGGTCACCGCCGAGCCGGTGTGGGCCACCCGCTCCTCCCCGCCGTTCGACGCCGCCGGGATGGACGGGATCGCGGTGCGGGCGGCCGACACCCTCGGCGCGAGCGAGACCACCCCGGTCTATCTGGAACCGGACGCGTACGACGTCGTGGACACCGGCGACCCGATGCCGGACGAGCGCGACGCGGTGGTCATGCGCGAGCACGTGCACTACCGCGGCGCCGCCGCCGAGCTGCGCGCCGCCGTCCCGCCCTACCAGCACGTGCGCTCGATCGGCGAGGACATCTCCGCCGCAGAGCTGCTGCTGCCCGAGGGCCACCGGCTGCGGGCCGTCGACCTGGCCGCCGCCGCTGCCGCCGGGGCCACCCACCTCAGCGTGCGGCGCGCCCCGGTTGTCGTGATCCTGCCCACCGGCGACGAGGTGCGGCCGATCGGCACGCCGACCGGGCCGGGGGAGATCCTGGACACGAACTCGCTGATGCTCGCCACGCAGGCGCGCGAAGCCGGCTGCGAGGCCCGCTGCCTGCCGATCGAGCCCGACGACCCGGCCGGGCTGGCCGGGGCCGTCCGCGGCGCGGTGGCCGGCTGCGACCTGCTGATCATCGTCGCCGGCTCGAGCGCGGGCCGTGACGACTACACGGCCTCGATCGTGGCCGAGCTCGGCACCCTCGCCGTGCACGGCGTGGCGGTGCGGCCCGGCCACCCGGTCGTGCTCGGCGTCGTCGAGGGCACACCCGTGCTCGGCGCCCCGGGCTACCCGGTCTCCGCCGCGCTGACGTTCGACATCTTCGCCGGGCCGCTCCTGGCCGAGCTGGAGGGATCGATGCCCCGCCGCCGCCCGCGGGCGCGGGCACGGCTGGCCCGCAAGCTGGCATCCCCGCTCGGCATGGACGACTGGGTGCGGGTGCGCCTGGGGATGGTGGGCGGCAGCATGGTCGCCACCCCGCTGCCGCGCGGCGCTGGCGTGCTCACCTCGCTGGTCCGGGCCGACGGGCTGCTCGTCGTTCCGGCCGGCCTGGAGGGGCACCACCCCGGCGAGGAGGTCGACGTGGAGCTGCTGCGCGGCCTTGACGAGATCTCCGGCACGATCGTCGCGATCGGCTCGCACGACCTGGTCCTGGACCTGGCTGCCTCGGCGCTGCGCGCCGACGACCCCCGGGTCACGCTCGCGTCGTCGAACGTCGGCTCGCTCGGCGGCCTGGTGGCCCTGCGCGACGGGCTGTGCCACATCGCCGGGTCGCACCTGCTGGACCCGGCCACCGGCGAGTACACGCTGCCGTACCTCGACCGCATCCTGCCCGGGCAGGACGTGTCCGTGATCCGCCTGGTGCACCGCGACCAGGGACTGATGGTGGCCGCCGGCAACCCCCTCGGCCTGAAGGGCATCGACGACCTGGCCCGCCCCGGCGTGCGCTACGTGAACCGCCAGCGGGGAGCGGGTACCCGCGTCCTGCTCGACCATGAGCTGCGGAACCGGGGGATCAGCCCCGACGAGATCGACGGCTACCCGCGTGAGGAGCCGACTCACCTGGCCGTGGCGGCCGCGGTGGCGGCCGGGCGCGCCGATGCCGGCCTGGGCATCACGGCGGCCGCGCGGGCCTTTGGCCTCGACTTTCTGCCGGTCACGCGCGAGCCTTACGACCTGGTCGTCGGCGCGCGTGACGCGGACAGCCCGCGCCTGGCCCCGCTCTGGGCGCTGCTCGAGTCTCGCCGGTTCCGGGCGGCCGTGCAGGACCTGGGCGGTTACGGCACCGAGGAGATGGGCCGGCGCATCAGGTAGCCGTCGCGGGCCCGGGTGCGCCAGGCCGCCGTGGCCGCGGCCAGCAATCCGGTGAAGATCACCAGCCCGGCGAGCACGTACAGGTTCCAGCCGATGAGCTGGGCCCCGTGCAGGTGGAAGATCTCACTCATCGGGTGCTTCCTGGTGTTGAAGCCCACCAGGCCATGCGGGACGAAGGCGAGCGGGCCGGCCCATCTGGCCGGCCAGTCGGCGAACACCGCGAACAGCGCCGCGCCGAGCGCCAGGTACGCGGCCCTGGCCGCACCCCGGGCCCGGACGCCGGCGTCGGCCAGCAGCGCCAGCACCGGCACGATCCACACCCAGTGGTTGTCCCAGCTGATCGGCGAGACCAGCACCCCGGTCACGGCGCAGGTCACCCAGCCGGCGGTCGGACGGCCTGCCCGGGCCAGCAGGGCCGCCGCGGCCAGGCCCAGGCAGGCGATGACCACCGCGGCGGCCAGCCACAGCGCGGTAACCGAGCCAGCGCCGTCGGGCGTCCTGGTGAGGAGCGCGAGCACGGACTGGTTCAGCAGCGAGCCGAGGCTCTGGTTCGTGAAGTTCCCGGCGTGCAGGAAGTAGCCCGTCAGCCACCACTTCACCGACTCGCCGGGCAGGACCGCGAAGCCGATGACCACGCTGACGGCAAAGACGCCCGTGGCGACGGCGGCCTGGCGCAGCTTCCCCGCCAGGATCAGGTAAGGGATGAAGATCAGCGGAACCAGCTTGATGCCGGCCGCCAGGCCAACACCGGCCCCCTTCCACCGGCGGTGGTCGGGCTGGCACATGTCCCAGGCGATGAGCGCCATCAGCACGAGCTCGATTTGGCCGACCTGGACCGATCGCAGTACGGGCTCGGTCCAGAGCGCGACGGCTGACACGGCGAGCACCGCGGAGCCGCGCCGCTGGCCGTGCCAGCCAAGCTGGCCGAAGGTGACCCAGACCGTCGCCACCATCGCGGCCAGGCTGGCCACGGTCATCAGCCATTTCAGCACCGCCCAGGGCAGCAGCGATCCGGCCGCGAACCCCATGGCGGCGAACGGGGTGTACAGGTACTGCACGCCGGGCCGGTAATGCCAGGCGTACAGCCTCGACGGGGTGCGGCGCGTGATCAGGCCCGCGTGGTTGTAGATGTTCAGGTCGAACCAGTCCAGCGTCAGGCCCAGCCGGTGGGTCCCCACGTCGGCCACGTAGGCGGCCAGCGCGATCCCGAACACGGCTGCTGCAAGGCCGAGCGCCCACCCGGCACGCCGAACGCTGGCGGGCCGAGTCCGGACCGGATTCCTCAGGCCCAGTCCTGCCTGTGCCATCAACGTCCTTCCCCAGGCCATCGACGTGACGGAGTTTCCAGGGGCCCGCGCGACGCTGTGAATTGCCCCCATCGGCGCAGGCGCGCCCACTGCCCGTTACCGGCTAGCGCAATCCCCGAGTGCCGCACAGCCCGCAGGGCGGGCGCCAGCGTCGCATAGCCGAGGCCATACGCTACCGAGGATCCCGGCAGCCCGAGTCAAGTCCGAGTCAGGGCTCGGTCAAGGTTCCGGGTGACCGGCTGTCTCTGACCCGTCACGCGCTGTCGCCAGGCCGCACCGATCGCGACAGCCAGCAGCGCGAGGCCGGCCAGCACGAACAGGTTCTCCGTGATCCACGAAAGACCGCCGGGCAGCGGATGCAGCTCGCCGAGCGCAAGCGGGCCCCACGCGCCGAACAGCGCCGCCGTGACGGCGGCCAGCGCCCACCATCTCCAGCGTGCCGCGCCCGTGGCCTGCAGCGCCATGGTGGCGAACAGCGCTATCGCGGGCACGACCCAGAGCCAGTGATGGTCCCAGCTGATCGGGAAGATGAGCAGCGAGGTCAGCTCGCACGTCAGCCAGCCCGCCACGGTGCGCCCGGCGCGGTCGAGGATCGCGGCGGCACCCAGGCCGAGCATCACGATCACGGCCGACAGAACGAGCCAGATTGGCGTGGCGTGACGCACACTGTGAATCGACCGCGCGACCAGACCGAGTACCGACTGATTCAGCAGGGATTTGACATCCCCGACATTGCTGGCATGCAGAAAATACCCGGTGAGCCAGTATTTGACCGACGCGTGCGGCAGCAACACGAAGCCAATAGCGACCGTTACGGCAAAGGCGGCGGTCACGACCATGGCCTGGCGCAGTTTCCCCGTCAGGAACAGATACGGGATAAAGACCAGCGGCGTCAGCTTGATGCCGGCGCCCACCCCGATGCCGACCCCTTTCGACCGCCGGTGGTCCGGCTGGCAGATATCCCAGACGATCAGCACCATCAGCAGCGGCTCGATCTGGCCCAGGTGCAGGGCGCGCTGCACCGGCTCGATCCAGAGCGCGGCGGCCGCTACAGCGGCGAGCGCGGTCGCCCGCCGGCGCCCCTGCCAGCCAAGAGCGCCCAGGGTCAGCCAGATAGCGACGCCGATGGCCGCCAGGCTGATCACGGTCATCAGCCATTTGAGCGCAGCCCAGGGCAGCAGCGAGCACGCGGCGAACAGCAGCGCCGCGAACGGCGTGTAGGTGAACTTAATCCCGCGGCGCAGCTGCCACGTGTAGAGCCGGCGCGGCGCGTTCCTCACGATCAGGCCGCCGTGGTTGTAGACGTTGAGGTCGTACCAGTCCAGCAGGTGGCCGGGGCGGTGCAGCAGGACAGCATCGACGAGGTACGCCGCAAACGCCACCGCGCAGACCGCGGCCGCCACCGGCAGCGGCCAGCGCCGCTGCCGGGGCACAAACGCGGCGCCACTGACCCGCTTGAGCCCGGGCCCGGCAGCTACCATCGGGCATCCCTTCTGGTCTGGCTGCGGCCCGGTACAGCTGTCCAGTGAACGCGGATATCCAAAGAACTCGGTCACGATACCTGCGGCAAAGCTAGAGAAGGGTCAAGCCCAAGTCAGGTTATGGACAGGGTGTAACCGGCTGTCAGTCATAGGCTGGGCAAGGGTTATTCGGCAAACGATCGCGCCAAGCCCGCGGACCCGTTGTGACCTTGACGCGCGGGCCGTCTTGCGGCGCGGGCGGGCGGCATGGTGGCATGCGTACGAGCAGGTTTCCTGCGGGCGGGGCCGGTGTCTAGGAGGTAGGCGTGACGGCAGAGATCTTGGGCCAGCGGGCGGAGATAGAGCAGGCGGCCTGGGGCGACGCGGGCGCGACCGTGGCCGCCCGCCTCGCGGCCACGGCGGAACGCTGGGGCGGCGAGCCCGCGTACTCCGACCGCGACGACGGCGGGCCGTGGCACACGATTACCTGGGAGCAGACCCGCCAGCAGGCGTCCGAGCTGGCCGCCGGGCTGATCGACCTCGGCCTGGAGCCCGGTGACCGGGTGGCACTGATGCTGCCGAACCGGGTCGAGCACGTGCTGGCCGACTTCGCGGTGATGCACGCCGGGGGAGTACCGGTCACCTTCTACGCCACCCTCGCCCCCGACCAGGTCCGCTACGTGGCGGCCGACTGCGGCGCCGCGATCGCGGTGCTCGACGGCCCGGCGGAGCTCGCGCGCTGGCAGCCGGTGCTGTCCGAGCTGCCGGGCGTGAAGAAGGTGATCGTCAGGGACGCGGCCGCGTGCCCGCCCGGCGACCAGTACCTGACCTGGGCGGACCTCCGCGAGCGAGGCCGGGAACGGCTGGCCGCTGCCCCCGGGGCGGTCGCCGAGCGGGTGGCGGGAATCGATCCCGATGACCCGGCGACCGTGCTGTACACCTCGGGCACCACGGGGAACCCCAAGGGCGTGATCATCACCCACCGCAATGTGCTCTACGAGGTCGCGACCGGCGACGTAACCGGCTTCATCGAGCCGCGCACCCGGTGGGTGTCCTACCTGCCGCTGGCGCACATCGCCGAGCGGATGTTCACGATCTACCTGCCCGTGCACTACGCGTGGCACGTCCATTTCTGCCACGCAACCACGGACC
>Ga0210385_10001939_pt1 | contig 12584 bp, 13 predicted proteins | sample IncBWH26OmetaG_FD_160107 | JGI IMG/M metagenome (GOLD analysis project Ga0210385, IMG submission 160107) | Forest soil microbial communities from Barre Woods Harvard Forest LTER site, Petersham, Massachusetts, United States - Inc-BW-H-26-O ... | reverse complement strand
GACGATCTTTTTCATGTTTTTTCGATCTTCCCAAAAAGAAGTTTTCCCGAGGCGACCTCGGTATCTCCGACGAAACATCGCCCTTCCACGATCCGGCTGTGGCCCATCGTTTTGGTGATGGCCACGCTAGTCTCCATCCGGTCCCCCGGCCGCAGGGGCTTGAGGAACCGGAAATCCATAACCGACCCGATCACGTCGAAAAGGTCCTCCCTCAAGGTTCCCTCGGCCATTTCGGTCAGGCGTACCAGTATGGCGGCGGCTTGGGCAAAACACTCGATGGTCAGTACCCCCGGAAAAACCGGGAAGCCGGGAAAGTGCCCCTGGAACTGCGGTTCATTGATCGAGATGTTTTTGACCGCCTTGAGGACCCCGCCCTTTTCCCAGGAAAGCACCTTGTCGACCATCAGGAACGGGAACCGTTGTTTTAAATAGTCCAGGACTTGGATTTCATCTTGGGAACTTTCACTTGGCATTCATCAACTCTTGGATCATCTGGGTGGAGGATTCCACCGTCCCCATTTTTTGCAGTAGGTCCGGATCGATAAGGACCCCAAACTCGTTCTCCAGCTTGGCCAGGAATTCCAGGGCCCGCATGGAATCATATTTGGCCATTTGGGGGAAGGGTTTCTCGTCCGGAATGTTTTCAATTTGCAGATCGAACATTCCCGCCACGATCTCTTTTATTTTTGATTTAATTTCCGTTGCTTCCATTTTCAACCGCTCCTTTTTTCTTGTTTATTTTGATGAAAGAAACTTTTCTTTCCGATTTTGAGAAGGCCCCGACAATCCCGCAAGACGCAGTGCCGGAAATAAAGGCGATCAAGGATTCCAGACCTCCCAATCCGAGTTCCCGCACCGGGGAAGGGGGGGAGGTCCGAATAAGGCCTCGTGGAAAAAGGGGGTCCAGGGGCGTTGTTTCCGGACAGCCCAGCCATTCAACCCCGTCCCAGAGGCCCTCAAAACGGCCCTTAAATCCTTTAGGAACACTTAAATCCGGGTTTAATTGCAAAGCAAAATAATCAACGACCTGGAAAAGCGAATCCTCCTTGGGCCCGGCGGAGGCTAAGAGGAAGCAGGCTCCTTCCCGGCCCGCTTCGGAAGGTGAGCCGGCCGCCAGGGACTTCAGGAAAGCCGGGAGTTTTTCAACTGCTCCCACGAGGCAATGCTCGAAAAGCCCGCTATTGGAGCCTTCCCAGGCGAATCCAATGGCGTCAATAAAGGAAGTTTCCCCGTTGGTAAGCATCACGTTGGGACCTTTCAGTTGCAGCCATATCCCGATACGGCTGCCGGCGGCATTGGCCACGGTATTGGGAAAATCCATCGGATTGACCGTATTGGGGCCTTTTTGAAGGGCCTGGGCGTCGAAATCCACCACACTGTCCAGTGATCCGAAAGCACTGCCCATGATGACGGCAAAGTCCTTGCGGATATTCTCCTCCAACGGCTTGTCCATGGCCCTTCCGGCGGCGATGGCGGCCAGCAGGGAAAGGTTGTCGATGTATTTCGGCGAAACATCGGGAAATATTCTTTGAAATTCAAGAGGCAAAGCTTCCAGGGCCAATCCATCCCGTCCCAGGATCGCTTCGCCTTTTCGATGGATGGTGAGCGGTCTCAAAAAAGTCCTTCCTATTTCATCAGGATGAGGCAGGAGGTATTCCCGCCGAAGGCGAAAGAATTAGAGATGGCTGTTTTCCCATTGAAGGGGCGGCTTTGGTTCGGGACGCAATCCGCGATGCAATCCTCGTCGGGATTTTCCCAGTTCATGGTGGGCAGCAACATCCCGCGGTCCAGGGACATGCAGGTCATGACCGCCTCAATGGCGCTGGCGGCCCCCATGGTATGCCCGATCATGGACTTGATGGAATTGACCGGAATGGCGCAACCCGCGCCGAAAACCTTCTTGATGGCGGTGGATTCGGTCTTGTCGTTGGCCGGGGTGCCCGTTCCATGGGCCGAAATATAATCCACGTCCCCGGGGTTCAGATGGGCCTGGTTGAGCGCGCGAAGGATGCTTTCGTAGGCGCCGTTGCCTTCCGGATGGGGGGAGGTCATGTGAAAGGCGTCCATCCCCAGGCCATAGCCCCCGATCTGGCAATAAACATGGGCTCCCCTTTCTTGGGCCCGTTCCATATCTTCCAGCAGCAATACGCCCACGCCTTCGCTTACCACCAAACCCTTTCGGCCCCGGCTGAAAGGCCGGCATTTGTCCGGAGTCAGGGACAACAAACGGTTGAAGCCGGTAAAGGCGACCCTGGAAAAGGCGTCCACCCCGCCGCAGAAAGCCAGGTCCAGGCGGCCCTGGCGGATCTGCTCGAAACCCCAGCCGATGGCGTAATTTCCGGAAGCACAGGCGTTGGAAAAAACGACGGTCTGGCCCCCCAGGCCCAGGAAATCCAAGACGGAAAAGGCGATACGCGAACCCTGGACCTTCTCAAAACTGCCGGGGAGTATTTCCTCCAGGCGGCCCTTGACGTTCAACTCGGATAACCGTTCGGCCAGTTGCACCTCGCCCATGGTCGTTCCGAAAAAGCTTCCCACCCTCAGGGACTGGAGGTCGGGCGCGGTCAAGGCCGCGTTGGACAGCGCTTCCTGGCTGGCCAAAATCGAGAGGACCGACGAACGCTCAAAAAGGCCGGCATGTTGCTTTTCAAAGTCGTCGATCCGCCGGCGTTCTTTGATTTCCCCGCCGATCTTCACCCGGTAGGGCGTCGGGTCCATGAGCTGGAGCCGGTCGGTCCCTACCTGTCCCTCCAGCATGGCTTTCCAGGACTTGGCCAAATCATCGCCCAGGGGACAGATTACTCCTAATCCTGTGACGGCCACTTTTTTCATGAGACGGCTCCTTTGAATCTGAGGAGACTGTTCCGGATTCCATAAACATTCGCATCGGAGATTTCCAAACGAAAAGGAAGGATTCCGCGCAAAGCTCCGGCCTGAATTCATTCATACCGGCGCGATATCCGCTATGTTTCTATTCAATAGGAAACTTTAATACTAATTTTTAATACTATTTGAAGAGATGAAAGACCAGGTTTCTTCGAAAGCAAACAAGTTTTGGCATCGACAATTGCGTGGGGGTTTCATTCACTTTATCTTTTCGTTAAACCTTAGCATATTATATTGTATTGACGGCATGGTGGGCATGGATACTCGGCGAATCTTTTGAGGGATTATAGTCCATTTTAGGGATAGTTTAAAAAATTTGTACTGGCAAAAGTGCTTTTATTTTGGCCGATTTAAAACAGGGGCAATTGATCGGGGGAAACGGGAGAAAAATTTCTGCGTTTTTTCATGGGGGCGGCTAAAACCGCCGGGGCACTCACCTTCGCCCCGCCAACCGGCCCTTCTTGGGGCCCACCGGATGGGGAAAGGGGGGATACTTCCGCATTCCCGGGCGAGGAGGATATCTCGACGGGTAAGGCGGTTTTTTCCCTTTGTTTTTTCCGGTTATCGACGAAGCTGAGTCCATCCTTGCAAACCGTCAGGAACTCGCACCAGCCGCAAAGAACGCCGGGCTTGGTCGGAAAGCTTTTTGCCTTTTCAATGGTTTGAATTTTGGCGACATACTTTTCCTTAAGCCAGCCGATCTCCTTGGGGTTCCGTTCCCCGATGACCTGGTCTTTCTCAAAAGCCACAAAATGCCAAATCAGTTTGATCTTTTCCTTGGCCCCGTATTTGGGGTTTTGGCTCAGCCCGATCTGGTAAAGGGCCAGTTGATCCTCGGTTTTGACGTCTTCCTGCGAAATCTTCCGGGAACTTGTCTTATAGTCGTGGATCCAGAGGGTTCCTTCATCGTCCCGTCCCAACCGGTCGATAAAACCCTGCATTTTATATTGGCCCTGGGAATCCAGGTCAAAGGCGACCCTCAACTCAATGCCTTCGGTCTTGTCCTGGTCGAAAGGGTGGTATTGGTGGTAATAGTTCTCGACGAAAAGCAGGCCTTTTTGGAAGTAATCCTCCGCCGATTGTCCCTCATTGACGATTCTTAGGGTTTCCTTGAAATTTTTGTCTTTTTGCTTCTGGAGGGATTGTTGCCAATGTTTTTCCCAATGATTCCGGAAGTAATCCACCATCTCGTTGACCGTGGGGATCCGCTTCGGGACCTGGTGGTAAAGGAACTCCATGGTTTCGTGGAAGCGGGAACCCAGGAAAAGTTCGATCCCCTCCGCGACGGGGGATGGCCTTTTTTCGAGGTAACGGAATTGGAACTGGGCGGGGCAGGTAAAGTAAGTGTTAATGCGGGAATAGGAATAAATCGTCATGCCGACCCTTCATGATTCAAAATATTGCAGGGTGGCCGGCAGGGCGCCGAATTCTTTAAATGATAAAATAATGTAAAGGGGTGCATGGACGGATTATAACGACCCCCCTCTTAAAAGTCGAACATTGGCGGGGCCAGGCCTTCAATTCAATTTCTGGATCAAGTGGCAAATGCCGTCTGCCAGGTAAAGTTGCAGCTGCGCTTTCCGGTCGCCCCAGACATAAACCTTGCCGTCCCAGCGCTGGTGGGCGGAAGGTTCCCAAAGTTTTTTGGTCCAATAATCCAAAAGGTCGCTTTCCTTCGCCTCGGTCATGCTGGATTGGTACCGCCACTCGACCTGGTGGAGGATCTTGGTTTTGGAATTGAAAAAAAAATAAAAACCCGTGACGGCCAGGTCCCGGCTGGCGCCGCGATAAACGACATCCGAATCCGTGCTCATGGCCTGGTCCACCACCAGTTCCTTGGTGGAATAGAGGAACCATTGCTGCCGGACGTCCTCCAAGCGGGTGCCCAAGACCAAATCTTCCGCGACCTGGAGTTTGGAAAGGCCGCGGTCGCTCAAATGGCAACCGGCCAGGGAAAGGGATAAGAACAGGGACGCCCACCAGCGCATCGGTTGATCCTCCGGAAATGGGATCATCATACAGCTTTTTTTCCCCACGGGCTTTTGATAAAGTGCCCGCACCCCCGAGGAACCAAAGGAAAAAGAAATGGCGCTTTTGAACGTTGAGGCGATTCCCCATCCCTATCCCCGGCGCTTTGTCCCGCCTGAAGCCCATCTGGGGGATTGGGAGACGGTTGAAAAAATTTTCGGGGACCTTCTTGGCCGGAGCCTCTCCTCCCCCCGGGACTTGGAAAAGTGGCTGGGGGACCTGGGGGAATTCCAGGATTGCCTGGGCCAGGAAGGGTCCCTGCGTTATGTCCGGATGACCTGCAAAACCGACGACCCCCAAATCGAGAAAAGTTATTTGGATTTCCTGGAAAAGGTTTCCGAACCCAGCAAGCCCAAGTTTTTCGCCCTTTCCAAGAAATATTGGGACTGCCCCTACCGCCCTTCCCTTCCCGCGGAAGATTATTTTCTTTATAACCGTTCCATCGAAAACGACCTGGCCCTGTACCGGGAGGAAAACATTCCCTTGGAAACCGAGCTGGAAAAGCTGTCGCAGGAATATCAAAAGCTCAGCGGTTCCCTCATGGTGAATTACGAAGGCAAGGAACAAACCCTTCAACAGATGGGCCGCTACATGGAATCCACCGACCGGGTTCAGCGGGAGGAGGCCTGGAAGCTGGTGGCGGAGCGCCGTTTAAAGGAGAAGGATCATCTCGACGAGCTTTTCGACAAGATGCTCAAGCTTCGGGTCCGGGCCGCGGGAAACGCCGGCTTTTCGAATTACCGGGACTATATCTTCCGCCGCAAGGAGCGCTTCGATTACGGCCCCCGGGACTGCGAAGCCTTTCATGAAAGCGCGGAAAAAGCCATCAGGCCCCTGGTCCTTAATATTCAGCAAAAGCGGAAAAAGAAAATGGGACTTTCAACTTTACGGCCCTGGGACCTTTCGGTGGACCCTTCCGGGTTGCCTCCCCTGAAGCCTTTTGAAAACAACGAAAAGTTGATCGATGGTTGTGAAAAAATTTTATCGAAGATCGACTCCGGGTTCGGCGGGAACTTCCGGCAAATGAGGGAATTAGGGCTTTTGGACCTGGAATCCCGCAAAGGAAAGGCCCCCGGCGGCTACCAGGCGGATCTGGAAGAGGCCCGGATTCCCTTTATCTTCGCCAACGCGGTCGGGTTGGACCACGACGTGCGCACCTTGCTTCATGAGAGCGGCCATGCCATGCACAGTTTCGCCTGGCGGAATATTCCCTTCTCCCCCTACCGCCACGCCCCCATGGAATTCTGCGAGGTGGCTTCCATGAGCATGGAACTCATGGCCGATCCCTTTCTCAACGAGTTTTATCCCGATCCCCGGGAAGCGGCCCGCTCCACCCTGCGCCACCTGGAGGATGTGATCATATTGCTTCCCTGGATCGCCAATGTGGACGCCTTCCAGCATTGGATTTACACCCACCCCCAACACACCCGTGGGGAAAGGGCCGATCAATGGCTCAACCTCCGCCGCCGCCTGGGCGGTATGGAGGATTGGAGCGGATTCGAGGAGGTCCAGGCCGCCCTTTGGCACCGCCAGCTGCATATTTTTGAATATCCCTTTTATTACATTGAATACGGCATCGCCCAACTGGGGGCCCTGCAGGTATGGAAAAACTTCCGCAAGGATAAGGCCGAGGCTGTGCGGCTGTACAAACAAGGACTATCCGTGGGCGGGAGCAAAACCTTGCCGGAGATTTTCAAATCCGCCGGCATCCGTTTCGATTTCAGCCTGGAAATGATCGAGCCCCTGATGGAAGAAGTCGCGAAGGAACTGGAACGCCTTGAGGCTTACCTTGATCCGATTTAAGTTTTCAAGCGCTACAAGTTCCCCTCTTTTTTAAAAAGACCGGACCCCAAAAGTCCTTCGGATCCACCGGTTGGCGGGTATTTCAAAAAAGCGGTAAGAAAGCCATGAAATTCCGGTGGTCACGACGATAAAAACAATGAAATAAAGGCTCGCGTCCTTTCCAAACAAAAAAGGCGAAATAAAGTAAAGAACGCCCGCATGCAACAGATAGGCCCCGTAGCTGACTTTTCCAGGCAGGGCGAAAATCCAAAACCGCTTGGATTCCAGGAGCCCCAGGGGAATCCCTCCCAGCAGGAAAAAAAACAAGCCGGCGGACATGGCCAAGGGGCCAAAAACGCAATCGCGGGAATCCAGTATGGACGTCCCGAAATAAATGACCAATGAAACCAGGACGCCCAAAAAACAGAAACAACCGCAGATTTTTTCTCTTTTTCCCAAAAACCCCCCAAACCGGTCGGTCAAAAAGTAAAGCAATGCGCCCAAGGCGATGGATCCAAACGCCGTGAAACTGTTCATGAAGATCAAGAACGAGTGGGGATGGCACCGGTAGGCGGCCCAGGAAGCCAGGGGGGCCAGAACGACGGCGGCCGTTAAAAACCACAAAAATCTTTTCTCGCTCCCCAGCCAAGCCAGGATCAGGGGATAAAAAAAATAAAACTGCTCTTCGATCGAAAGCGACCAGAGGACGTCCCAATGCAGTCCCAGGCTCGGTGAAATGTTTTCATGGAGGATGCGGTACCAATTGAATGAAAAGGTCGCCAGCGAGGACCAGAATGAAAAATCAAAGGAAGCGCGCGGGTTCCTAAAGCAATAGTAATACCCCGGGGTGGGCGCGTTGAAAAAATAAACCATGCAGGCACCGGCCGCAACCGTCAAAACCAAGAGGGGCAATATCCGGCCGGCACGCCGGATGTAGAATTCCTTGAAGCGCGGCCTGAACAGGCTGGGGGAAACGGCCGCCAACATCCGGGTGATGAGAAACCCCGAAATGACGAAGAAAAGAAAAACTCCGTAGGTCCCGTTTCGTGAAATAAAAAACCAGAATTTTTCCACCCAATAGTTTTGCGGTGGTTTCACGGCGGTCGATTGCATCAGGTGCAGGCAGAGGACGGATAGGATCGAAAAACCCCGGACCACATCGATGATCTGGAGATGGGGCGAAAAAGCTCCGGCCTTCTCATGGGTTGGAAGCTGTCTTTTAATGAGATTTCTCCCCTGGGTGGGCGGTCCCGGTCTTGAAAGACAACCGGATTAATCGAGCTTAAAAGATAACTTCAAAGTTCCCAACCCCGCCGAAACCGAGACATCCTTGGGCGCGTAAATCGCCGCGTTTCCGATGACGATCCCCAGGGTGGCCCCCGCCAGGACGTCCGAAAGGTAATGATGGTATCCTTGCACCCTCGCCAGGGCCGTGACCGTGGCCAAGGTGTAGGCCGATACTCCCAGCTCCCATCCCCCGTATTTCGCCAAGACGGGCGCGAAGCAAAAGGCCGTCATGGCGTGTCCCGACGGAAAGGAGAGGTTGTTCGAACCATCGGGCCGCTCCCGGCCGACGGCGTATTTGAGCCCCTTGGCCAAAAGGGCGGCCGTCACGAGGGATTCGGCCGCGTCCCTCCCGAACTCCTGGAGCCGCTGGTCTTGCGTGATGGCCCCCCAGGACCAGCTCCCCACCGCCAGGCCTCCCTCAACCCAGCCTTCCCCGTAGAAATCGCCGAAATCAAAGAGGTCGGGGGTTTTCCATTGAAGGGCGGAAGCGAAGGAATCATGCTGGTCGAAGAAGGCCCAATCGGAGGCGGTTAAAAGGCTTCCCGTTACGAATGGGACCGCGTTATCCGAGATGAAAAGATGGGGGAGGGCCTCCACGAGCTTGACGGGGAAATGCAGCAGCGAGACATCCGGATCGGGCGACTGCCAGGCCTCATCGGCGTGAACGGATTGAAAAGCCAAAAACAAGGCCGCCGCTATCCAAAGAATCGGAAGGATTTTCTTCGCGTCTTCGTGTCTGGGCTTTGGATTTTGGTTTTTTGTTCTCAGCAAACCTGTTCTTTATCGGAGGAACCGGACTTCCATTTCGGGTAAGCCCAAACCCCGGCCGCGATGCCGATGACGGTGAAGATCGCCACCAGCTTTCCCTCGCCGATTTGGGCCAGGGAGGTCCCGGGACAGGCGCCGGTCAGGGCCCAACCCGTGCCGAAGATGAAGGCCCCAAGGATGCGGTCCGGATCCCATTTCAAGGGCTCCCAGTCCAGCCCCTTTCCGGACAAGGTTGGTTTCTGGCTGTTCTCCAGGAGGAAAAGCCCCAAAGCGATGACCGCGATCGCCACGCCGAGGACGCCGTACAAGCGCAAGGATTCCAGGTGAAAGGCGAATCCGCCGGGGGTCTTGTCGATATGGACGTCGCTGGGACGGAACATGTTGATCACGGTGTCATAATCCGTGGCCCCGGCCTTGGAGAGGAAGTATCCAAAAAGCGCCCCGAAACCCAGATAGGGAAGGAATTTGTCCCCTTTATTTCCGTTATTCACCGGGAGCGCGGTTTTCTTGCCCATGGCGAGCTTCCTTGCCGTTTTTTTTAGCTTCGTTGGTTTTTTTTTGAGCGCCATTACAGGATCCTCAACATGGAATAAACGATGTTGGTCACTAGAACTCCGGCCGCCAGGAAAGCCACGGTCACCAGCATGGACATTTTATTGCCGGTGGATATCCCCATGAGGCTGTTGCCGCTCACGCAGCCTCCGGCCCAACGGGCGCCAAACCCCACCAGGAACCCCCCCACGAGCAACCAGAGGCTTTTAAGGAAGATACTGCCATAGGTGATGGCGTCCAGCCGGCCATAAAGCCAGGTCCAGTTCCAATGGCCCAGGTTGGCGAGGGCCCCTCCCAGGACGATCCCGATGATGAACCAAAGCTTCCAGGGGGAGGCGGATTTGGCCGAAGAATCCTGGGCAGCGGCGGAAATAGCTTCCACAAAACCCCCGGTCACCCCCAAGCGCTTTCCGGTAAACCAAGCCAGTCCCAAGGCAGTCAAACCGATCCCAAGACCCGCCGCCCACCATGGCCAGGTATTTGAAAACAAGGTATGTCCCAGATTGATGAAGAACATTTGAAAGCTAGATGGTGGTGCGTTTGGATTCAACGGATCCTCCTTGGTTTTAAAGCCCTACTATTGTACCGGGGACTTCGATAGGGTAAAGCCCGGCTTTGGATTTTTTCAATGGACCATTAACAGGTTGCCGTCGAAAGGGTGCTGAAAATAGGCTTTTTCAGCACTCGATTAAAATCGGAAGTCCCCGAACTTTTTGCCGGTCACCCGTTCAAAGGCTTCCACGTATTTTTCACGGGTTTTAACGACGATTTCCTCGGGCAAAACCGGGCCCGGCGGCGTCTTATCCCAGCCCTTGAGGGTTTCCAAATAATCGCGGACAAACTGCTTATCAAAGCTCTTTTGGGAAGCCCCTTCTTTGTATTCGGCCTTGGGCCAAAAACGGGAGGAATCGGGCGTCATGACTTCGTCGATCAGGATTAATTTCCCGTCCAACAGGCCGAACTCGAATTTGGTGTCGGCGATGATAATCCCCTTGGCATCGGCCAGGTCCCGCCCCTTCTCGTAGATGGCCAGGCTGACATCCTTCACCTTTTGGGCCAGGACGTCGTCCTTCAGGATCTTCTTCATTTCCTCGAAGGAAATGTTGATGTCATGGCCCTCTTCCGCCTTGGTGGAGGGGGTGAATATGGGCTGGGCGATACGGGAGGATTCCACCATACCCTTGGGCAGTTCGATCCCGCAGACCTTGCCGGTCTTCTGGTACTCTTTCAGGCCCGAGCCCGTCAGGTAGCCCCGCACGATGCATTCCGCGGGAAGGGGTTTGGCCTTTTTCACGATCATCGAACGGTTGGCCAGCTGGTCCTTGGCCTTGTGAAAGGGCTCCGGGAGGGAGGAAAGTTCGGTGGAGATGACATGGTTGGGAATGATCCCCTCCACCTGCTTGAACCAATAATGGGAAATCTGGTTCAGGACTACGCCTTTGTCGGGTATTCCATTGGGCATGATCACGTCAAAGGCCGATATACGGTCCGTCACTACAATGAGAAGCTTGTCTCCCAGGTCGTAAATGTCACGGACTTTTCCCCGCTTGGGGGCTGGAACTCCGGGAATGTTGGTTTCTAATACGACAGGGGATAAGGTTGTGGACATAAGTCTCTCCTGGTAAAAAAGTGTGAAAGTACTAACGTGTGAATGTATGAATATTATCAAAAAATTATGGTTTTTTATTGCTTACTTTGGCTGAATTTTTTAGATGGCTGATAAAATTTGAAATCATCCCGCTTATATCACGGGCTTGGGTTCTTAGCCGAATGTAATCTATTTCCGAAAGATATTTTTGGTCCCGCGCGATTTCAAGTTGAGCCCGCAATTCCCCACAGGACCCCTTGGCGATAAAAAGAAACCTTATAAATTCAGGCCGGGTGCCGCGTTCAAAACCTTCGGCAATATTGGACATGACCGAAACCGAAGCCCGTCGAATTTGGTCTACAAGATTGAAGTCCTTTGAAAAGAGCCCTTTCCGGGTACAACCATAAATCTCGTTAGTCAGCTTCTTCGCTCTTTGATAAACATTTAATTCTTCAAAAGATCTCGCAAGCTTTGGGCCCATTAATTCAAACTTTCACACTTTCGAACTTTTACACCTTTATACCTTCACGCTTTATTTTCTTGCAACCACTTCACGTAACGGGCGACTCCTTCTTCGATCGGCAAAAAGGAATCCTGGTATCCCGCCGCCTTCATCTTCCCCATATCCGCTTGAGTAAAATATTGATATCCAGCACGAAATTTTTCAGGCGTGTCCACCCACTCGATTTTCTCTTCTTTTCCCACCGCCTTGAAAAGGGCCTTGGAAACGTCCAGGAAGGTGCGGGCCTGTCCGGTCCCGCAATTGTAAATGCCCGAGGGCGGATTTTTCTCCAGGCAAAAGAGGCAAAGCTTCACGATATCGTCGACGAAAATAAAATCGCGTTTTTGCTCCCCGTCGGCCACGCCTTCCTTGTGCGAACGGAACAAGGTTTGTTTTCCCGTCTTTTGGATTTCGTGGTAGCCATGGAAGATGGGTGAGGCCATGCGGCCCTTGTGGTTTTCATCGTAGCCGTAAACATTGAAGAACTTGAGCCCGTACCAGCGGGACGGGGCGGCCTTTTGCTTCAGGGCCCAAAGGTCGAACTCATGCTTGCTGCGGCCATAGACATTCAAGGGCTTGTATTTGGGAATGTCCCGGTGGTCGTCCGAATAACCCTCGTCGCCCCGGCCATAGGTCGCCCCGCTGGAGGCGTAGATCAGGGGGATCTTCTTCTCCGAGCACCATTGCCAGAGCGTCTTGGTGTAATCGGTATTCATCTTCCACATATATTGCTGGTCGTGGTTGCCCGTGTCGGTGCAGGCTCCCAGGTGGATCACCGCGGTGATGTTTTTCAATTTGGGCAGTTCGTCAAAAAGCTTTTCCCGGTCGATGAGGGGGAGGTTTTCAAGTCCCTTCACGCAGGAGCGGCTCATCCGGTAATCGGGCTTGTCCACAAAGACCAGTTTCTCCTGGTCTTTGTCCAAAAGGCTGTGGGCTAGGCGGGCCGCGATAAAACCGTAGGCGCCGGTGATTAAAAGACTCATGGTTTCCCTTCATACGATTCAAAAATGAACGGCCCGTATTATAAAAGCATTCCCCCCGAAAGGGGTATCGATTCGGGCTTATCCGAGGGAGGCGTAAGGCGCGCGGTCCAGGCGGAAGGGTTCCAGGGGAAGCTTGGTCTTTTCGCCCGAAAGGGCCTGGGCCATCAGGTGGCCGGTGGCGGCCGAAAGAAGAATGCCATGGGTATAG
>Ga0210385_10001938_pt1 | contig 12588 bp, 12 predicted proteins | sample IncBWH26OmetaG_FD_160107 | JGI IMG/M metagenome (GOLD analysis project Ga0210385, IMG submission 160107) | Forest soil microbial communities from Barre Woods Harvard Forest LTER site, Petersham, Massachusetts, United States - Inc-BW-H-26-O ... | reverse complement strand
CGCGGCGTACGAGGTGCAGCGGTTCCAGTCGGCGCTGAGTGCTTTCACCGTCGTGTGGAACTACCTCGCCATCGTCACGTTCATCTTCTGGTTGCTGTTCTACGTGCGCTGAGCAGGAGGAACCGGTGCCCACGCTTGCGGATGGCCCCGCGATGTACTTTGGCGGGACGATCATGACGTTCGCGCTCCCGCTGGGCGCGTTCATCGTGATCACGATCGCGCTGTTCTTTCTGTTCCGCGCCGGCCATTCCGGCCCGAAGCTGAAGTACCTGGCGAACGCCTCCTTCGCCTCGATCGGCACCAGGGAGCCGGGCCGGATCCCGGCCCCGCCGGTGGCGGCGGCCGAGGCGGAGCTGGCGGCCGACCCGGAAACGCCGATCAAACCGGAGCCGGCCGGACCGGAGCCGGCCGGACCGGAGCCGGCCGGTCCGGAGCCGGGGGAGTAGTGGCCTCCGTACCGACCGCGCTCCCGGCCCAGGCTGGCTGGTCACCCCGCAGGCCTCCCGCCCGGCGCACCCCCAAGGCCGTCGCCGGCGCGCTGGTCGCGCTGACCAAGCCCCGGATCATCGAGCTGCTGCTCGTCACCACGGTCCCGACCATGCTGCTGGCCCAGCGCGGCCTGCCGTCGCTGCGGCTCGTCGCGGTCACGCTGATCGGCGGCACCTTGGCGGCCGGCAGCGCCAACACGATCAACTGCTACATCGACCGCGACATCGACGCGGTGATGAAGCGCACCGCGCGCCGCCCGCTGGTCAACCAGCAGGGCGTGATCAAGCCGGCCGAGGCCCTGGTCTGGGGCATCGTTCTGGGCGCGGGCGCCACGCTGCTGCTCGGGCTGGAAGCCAACTGGCTCGCCGCGTCCCTGGCCGACGCCGCCATCGGGTTCTACATTTTCGTCTACACGCTGCTGCTCAAGCGGCGCTCCCCGGCCAACATCGTGATCGGCGGCGCGGCCGGCTGCTTCCCCGTCCTGGTCGGCTGGGCCGCGGTCAAGGGCACGGTGGCGGTGCCCGCGATCGTGCTGTTCGCGGTGATCTTCCTGTGGACGCCGCCGCACTTCTGGGCCCTGGCGATGAAGTTCAAGGACGACTACGCCCGCGCGAACGTCCCGATGCTCCCGGTGGTGGCGAGCCCCGCCGCCGTGACCCGCAAGATCGTCCGCTACTCGGACGCGATGGTCGTCGCGACGCTGGTCCTGGCCCCGTACGCCGGCTGGCTGTACACCGCCGCGGCCGTCGCCCTCGGCGCGTGGTTCCTGGCGGAGGCGCACCGCCTCAACGCGGTGGTTGCCCGGGGCGACACCCTCCCGCGCCCCATGCGCCTCTTCCACCTCAGCATCGCCTACTTGACTCTCCTGTTCGTGGTGGTGGCGGTCGCCGCGCTGCTGCCGGTCGGCCGCTGGTAAGGCGAAGGTCAACACCAGGGGCATCCCGAACGGGTTCTTGCTCCGCCCTCGCGGCCACGTTTATCCCCAAGGCCGAGCCCGCGCCGCGCGGGACTTGCCTGAGAAACCTCCATTTACCCTCAGAGCCTTAAGCTTCTGCCCTGTTCTGTCCGCAAATCATGAAAACATTGCCCGTCAAGGTGGGGCAGCGGACGAGAGCATCGAGAGGCTGGGTGGCGGATCGTGGTATCTCGGGGGGAGCCAGGCCGGCGCCGCAGGACGAACCCCGGTCCCGCACAGAACGGCCCGCGTCCGCCGCAGGGGCCGCGTTCGCCCCAGGATCCGCGTTCGCCCGACGACCCCTGGTTGACCCAAGGCCCCCGGTCGCCGCAGGAACGGCCGTCGCCTCAAGATCCCCGGCAGTCCTGGGATTCGCCGCAGCCCGAGGGTGAGTGGCCCCGTCGGGCCCCGCGGTCACCCCAGCATCCGCCGTCGGCTCAGGATTGGCCGCCGCCTCAGGACCGGTGGGAGTCCCAGGACCCGCGTTCGGCGCAGGACCCGCGCCGGTCCCAGCGCCCGAGCCAGCCCCGGGGTTCCCGGTCGCCCGAGGATTCTTGGTCACCGCGGGACCCGCGGCCCGCTCAGGATTCCTGGCCGCCCCGGGATTCGCGGTCGCCCGGCTATCCGCCGTCGCCCCAGGATGCTTGGCCGTCCCGCGATTCCCGGATGGCAGCGGACTCCCGGTCGTCTCAGCTTCCCGGCCCCCCTCGGGACTCGCGGCGGTCCGCCGATTCCCGGTCGCGCGACGATTCCTGGTCGTCTCCGGATCCGCGGCCGCCTCAGGGTTCCTGGCAGTCTCGCGATGCCCGGTCACCCGGATATCCGCCGTCTTCCCAGGACCCTTGGGAGTCCCGGGGCCCGGGGTCGGCCGAGGACCCGCGGTCGTCGCGGGATCCCTGGGAGTCGCGCGATCCCCGGCCGCCGCACAATCCCCGGCCGCCCCGCGAGCCGCAGCCTCATCGATCGCCTCAGGGGCCGCGGTTGCCCTGGGGCCGGTGGAAGCGGCCCCGGCTCATCGCGGCCGTCTCGGTTGCCGCCGCGCTCTGCCTGGTCGTGATCGCGCTCGTGGTAACCAGCTCGGGCTCATCGAGCTCACCGTCGCAGCCGGCCGGGTCGATAGCCGGCAGCATGCAGCCGTCCTCGGCGACAATGCCGAACGCCGGCCCCGTGCCGTCCGTGCCGGCCGGCTACACCCAGGTGTTTCTCGACAACTTCGGCGGTGCCGCGGGCTCTCCGCCCTCCGAGCTGAACTGGCTGTACGACGTCGGCAGCGGCTGGGGCAACAGCTCGGTCGACAACGACGGCAACTCGACCAGCAACATCTACCTCGACGGGCACGGCGACCTGATCATCCAGGCCAATGAGAGCAACGGGAAGTGGACGTCGGGCCGAATCGAGAGCACCCGCGAGGACTTCATGGCGCCGCCCGGCGGCCGGATGGAGATGACCGCGTCGGTCCAGCAGCCGGACGTGGCCAACGGCACCGGCTACTGGCCGGCCTTCTGGGCCCTCGGCTCGTCGGAGCGGACCGGCGGCTCCTGGCCGCAGGTGGGCGAGCTCGACATGTTCGAGGACGTCAACGGCGACAACAAGGCGTCGCAGACGCTGCACGACGGGGGGCCGACGGAGGCGCACGGGCTGATCGGCTGCCCGATCGCAACCTGTGAGACCTCCTTCAACACCTACAGCGTGATCGTCGACCGGACCAACCCGGACGCCGAGTCGCTTGAGTTCCTGATGGACGGCAAGGTCGAGAAGACCGTTACCGAGGCCGAGGTGGGCACCGCCGACTGGAAGGCCGCGATCGACCACGGCTTCTACATCCTGCTCGACCTGGCGATGGGCGGGAACTACCCGGACTCGGACTGCGGCTGCACCGGCCCGACGTCAAGCACCACCTCGGGCGGCCAGATGAAGGTGGCCTACGTGGCCGTCTACGAGCAGGGCGGCAACTCCACCCCGAGCGCCACGGCGAAGGCGACCGGCCAGGTCACCGGCTCCCAGCAGGGCTGCCTGGCCAACACCGACGCGCTCAACACCGCGTCGAACGGCGTAGCCCTGGAGAGCTGCGACAACAGCGTGGGTGAGTCGTGGTCGCCCTACAGCGACGGCACGCTCCGCGCCCAGGGCGGCTGCCTGGACGTGGACAACGGCGACCAGTCGGCGGGCACGGCCGCCGTGTGGTACCCGTGTACCGGCGAGCAGTCTCAGGTCTGGCAGCAGAAGTCGGACGGTGAGCTCTACAACCCGTACTCCGGGCTGTGCCTGACCAACCCGGGCAGCGGCGACGGGAACCCGCTGGAGATCGACTCCTGCACCGGTGGCGCCCAGCAGCAGTGGCACCTTCCCACGTAGTGCGAGCAACCTTGGCCGTTACGCGTTCGCCCGGGCGCGGGCGACGCCGTTGAGGAACGTCTCCACCGGAAGGGTCGCCGCGCCCATGGCCACGGCGCCCGGGCCGAGCTGGCCCAGTTCTATGGAAGTGGCGGCGTAGAGGTGGCGCAGGGAGTGCCGCTGCGCCGACTGGCGTATCTCCGGGAGCAGGCGGGCGCCTAGCTGCAGGCCGGCCCAGCCGCCGAGGATGATCCGGTCGGGGTTGAACAGGTTGATCAGGGTGCCGAGGCCCGCGCCTAGGTAACTGGCGGTTTCGTCGAGGATCGCCGCGGCGCGCGCTGACGTGCTCGCGGCGCCGATCAGCTCCGCCAGCGCCAGTTCCTGATCGTTGGCCGTCACGGGCCGGCCGTAGCGCTCGAGGATCGCGGCCGCCCCGGCATACGCCTCCAGGCAGCCCGCCGCCCCGCAGCGGCACTCGCGGCCGCCCACGGCGACGGTCACGTGCCCGAACTCGCCCGCGCTGGACGTGGCGCCCTGGTAGGTGGCGCCGCCGGCGATGAGCGACGCGCCGACGCCCGAGCCGATCAGCACCATCACCGCGTTCCGCGCCCCCCGGCCGGCGCCGAACCACAGTTCGGCCTGGCCCATCGTCTTCGCCCCGTTGTCGAAGCGGAGCGGCAGGTCGGTGTGCACGCGCAGCAGCCGGCCGAGCGGCACGGCGTCCCAGCCGTAGGCCTGGCCGTGGACGAGCACCTCGGGGCCCCGCTCGATGATCCCCGGCACGCCCACGCCGACGCCGAGAACGGCGCCGGAGCCGATGCCGCTGTCGGCCAGCACCGTGCCCAGTCCGGACACGATCTGCCCGACGACGACGTCCACGTCGTGCTCGGCGGCGCGGTCGAGCGGGTACTCGGCCGTGGCGCGCACGGTCATGGTCAGGTCGAAGAGTTCGACCCTGGTCCGCGTCTCGCCGATGTCTACTCCGATGACGTAGCCGTAGTCCGGGTTCATCCCGAGCATCGCCCGCGGCCGGCCGCCTTCGGGCTCCGCCAGCCCGGTCTCGATGACGATGCCCTCGTCTATCAGCTCGCGGATCACGTTCGTCACCGAGGCGGCGCTGAGCCCGGTCGCCCTGCTCAGCTCCTGCCGGCTGCCCGGCCGGCTTAGGTAGAGCGACCACAGGACCGCGGCCCGGTTCTCGCGCCGCAGGTCACGGACCGTGCCGCGGTGACGGTCGCGCATGTGGCTCCCAGGTTCAAGGGTGGAGATTAACGATATATCCAGCCAGCGGGAGCCGGACGACGGCGCGCAACCCGGTCGCGGGCTCCGCTAGCTCCCCGGCCGGGGCATCGGCCGACGGGGCTGCTTCCAGGCGGGCCGTTCCGCCGTACGCCTGGGCCGTCGCGCGGACGATGGCCAGGCCGAGCCCGGCCCCGGCGGCCTCGTCGCCGTCCCGGCTGCGCGCGTCGTCGAGGCGGGCAAAGCGGTCGAAGACCCGCTCCCGCTCGGCCGCGGCGATGCCCGGGCCGTCGTCGGTGACGGAGAGCTCGGCCCACGCGCCGCTGCGCTGGACCTCGACCGTCACCGACGACTTCGCGTACCGGGCCGCGTTGTCGACCAGGTTCACCAGTAGCCGTTCCAGCCGCTCCCGGTCACCGTTGACGAAGACAGCGTCGCCGTCAACGTTCTCCGCGCCGGGCGCGGGGGCCAGCGTTCCCGCACCCGGGGCAAGCTCCTCGTCCGTCACGGCGTCCGCACGCGTCACCGGTCCGGTCGCCGCCGCGGTACGGGGCGCGGCCGGAGCCGTCGCTTCCGCCCCCCGACCGGCCCCCGCGCGCGCGGGCTCCGGCACCGGGCTCGGCTCCGGCGGCGGGCTGGAGGCCGGCCCCGGGCCCGGGCCCGTGTCCGGCCCGGAGCTCGCGTCCGGCCCCAGGCCCGTGTTCGGTCCGGGCCTGGCGTCTGACCGGGAGCTGGCGTCTGACCCGGGGCTCGCGTCCGGTCCGGGGCTCGCGTCCGATCCGGGGCTCGCGTCCGATCCGGGGCTCGCGACCGTCACGGGGACGCGGGCATCGGCGTACCGGGACACGACCGACCGGCTGAGGGAGTCCAGGTCGACCGGCTGACCGCGCCGGGCGGCATCGCCGCCGCCGGGCCGGCCGCCGGTCGCGCCCGCCGCCGCGAGGCCGGCCTGCTCGTCTAGGCGGGCGAGCAGCAGCAGGTCCTCGGCGAGCCGGGCGAGCCGGAGCACGTCCGCGTGCACGTCCCGCGCCGTCGTCTCCCAGTCCTGGCCGTCGGGGAAGTCGAGCGCGACCTCCAGCTGGGTGCGGATCGACGCGATCGGCGACCGCAGCTCGTGCGCGGTGTCGGAGACCAGCGCCCGCTGCCGCTGCTGCGCGGCCGCCAGCCGGGAGAGCATGTCATTCAGGGTCAGCGCCAGCGACCGGACCTCGTCCCGCGCCTCAGGAACCGGCAGGTCGGACGGCATAGCGGTCGCCGTGACCCGCGCCGCGCCCCGGCGCAGCGCGCCGATCGGCCGCAGCGTCGATCCCGTCACCAGCCAGATCGCCCAGGTAAAGGCCAAGAACAGCACCGGGGTGAAGATCACCAGCGCCCGCGCCACCACGTTCAGCGAGCCGGACGCCTCGCTGAACGGCACGGCCGCGATCACCAGCTGCCCGCCGCCGGCCGGCACCACCGCGACCCGCAGCAGCGACGGCATGTCGAACGGGCCCCCGTGTACCAGGACCGCCCCGCCGCTGGCCGCCAGCGCCTGCGCCTGGTCGACGGGCACGATCGGCACCAGCAAGTCCGCGTCGGGCGACACGTCGGTGATGTTCCCGAAGGGGCCGAGCACCTGGATCGTAATGGTTCCCGCGGCCACGGGCACGGGGTCGGGCAGCCGGTCGGCTTCGATCAGCGCCGCGACCTCGGTCGCGCCCGAGCGAGCGTAGTCGTCGACCGAGTTCGTCAATGACACCCGCAGGGCGTTGAAAAGCAGCAGGTCGGCGGCGGTGAACGCGACGATCAGGCCGAGAGCCGCGGTCAGGGTGACCCGCGCCCGCAGCCCGCGCCGCCGCCACCACCGGACGAGAAGCGGGCCAAGCCCGTGCCCGAGCCACCAGCGCCAGGGACTAGCCACCGTCGCCCGCCAGCAGGTATCCCGCCCCGCGGACGGTCTGCACGGACTTCCGGCCGAAGGGCGCGTCGATCTTCCGCCGCAGGTACCCGACGTACACCTCGACGACGTTGAGGTCGGCGATCTCGTCCGGATCGTCCCAGACGTGCGCCAGCAGCTCGGCCTTGGAGACCACGGCGCCGCACCGCCGCATCAGGTACTCAAGCAGCGAGAACTCCCGCGCCGTGAGCTCCACGGAGGCCGGGCCGCGCCGCACCACCCGGGACGCCGGGTCGAGGGACAGGTCGCCGGCCCGCAGCACGGCCGGCCGCGGCACGGCGCCGCGCCGCAGCAGCGCCCGCAGCCGCGCGGCGAGCACCACGTACGAGAACGGCTTGGTGAGGTAGTCGTCCGCGCCGAGGTCGAGACCGTCGGCCTGGTCGTACTCCCCGTCCTTGGCCGACAGGAACAGCACCGGCACCCAGTTCTCCGCGGCCCGCAGCCTCTCGCAGACCTTGTAACCGGACAGGCCAGGCAGCATGATGTCGAGCACGACGCCGTCGTACCCGCCCTCGCTCGCCATGTGCAGGCCGCTGATCCCGTCAAACGCGAGATCGACCGCGAACCCCGACGCCTCAAGGCCGCGCTTCACCGCGGCGGCCAGTCGCCGCTCATCCTCAACCACAAGCACCCGCACCGGTACAGTCTCGCCCACCCGGCGACCAACCGCACCGCCCCCTCAGCCAGCCCTCAGCAATCACCCGGGGAGACGACCTCCCCGTACCCCGCGCCCGGACCCCGCGTCCGACGGCCAAAACCGTCACCCCACCGGCGCGCTTCGCCCGCCGGGAGACCCAGGGCAGACATGTACCGAGTTTGCGCCACCAGGGCGCCCGGCTTGGCCGGGTTCGTCCCATCCGAAAGCGGTATACCTCAGAATCCCGGGGGTAGCAGGCGTGACGTGCCGGGCCCGGAACCGTGCTGCGGTGCGGGCCGGCGCCCGACCGCGCCGTGAAATGCGCGGAACCGGCTCTCAGTCTGGCCTCAGCTGCTCTCAGCCTGATCACAGCGGCCCGCGGTCAGAGTAAGAATAGTAAGAAGCAGCGATGGGCCCGAGGAACGGGTGAGATGGAATGCCAATGAAACTGTCAAGGCGAGCACGCTGGGCCGTGCCCGGCGCCGCGGTCACCGTTACCGCGGTGGTTGTAGCCGCCCTGCAGATCCCGGCCGCGCAGGCCGCACCGGACCTGCCGGCCCGTAGCCCCGCGCAACTGCTCGCCAGCCTCAGCACCGATGCCAAGGTCCCGCCGCTGACCGGCACGGTGGTGGAGACCGCCTCGCTCGGCCTGCCGCAGCTGCCGACCACGGACACCAACCCGACCAGCCTGACGTCGCTCCTCACCGGCAACCACACGGTGAAGGTGTACTACCAGGACGCAAGCCACTTCCGGCTCGCGATCCCGCAGCCGTCGTCGGAGACGGACGTCATCGCCGACGGGTCCAAGGGCTGGCTCTGGCAGTCGGCGTCCAATTCGGTGACGGAGTTCGTGCCGCCCGCGGGCAAGGACAAGCCCGCGCAGCCGATGCCCCAGGTGACGCCGACGCCGCTGACCCCGCAGCAGGCCGCCAACCAGGTCCTGGGTAAGGTCGGCAAGACGACCCTGGTCTCCGTGCAGGATAACGTGATGGTGGCGGGCGAGGCCGCCTACCAGCTCGTCCTCGCGCCGAAGGACTCGTCCTCGCTGGTTGGCAAGATCGTGATCGCGGTCGACGGCAAGTACGGCATCCCGCTGCGCGTCCAGCTCTACGCGAAGGGCGCGACGTCCCCCGCCTTCCAGGTCGGCTTCACCGCGCTGCAGTTCGTGGCGCCCGCCGCGTCCAACTTCAGCTTCACCCCGCCGCACGGTGCCTCCGTCGACGTGGTGAACCTGGGCAAGGACCAGGGCAAGTCCGGTGCCTCGAGCAAGCAGGAGACGAGCGGCTTCGGCACCTACGGCAAGAGCTGGCTCACCGTGGTGGCCCTTCCGCAGCAGGATCTCATGCAGGGATTCGGCGCCGGTTCCGCCAGCTCCAGCAGCGGCGGCTCCTCGGGCAAGCAGCCGGACATCTACCAGGCGAACGGCCAGGGCGTCAGCGTGTCCTCCCAGGAACTGCTGAGCGCCCTGCTCGGCTCGGCCAAGCCGGTCCACGGCAGCTGGGGGAGCGGCACCCTGGTCAGCACCAGCCTGGTCTCGATGCTGATGACCGGCGGCGAGGTCTACATCGGCGCCGTCGAGCCAAGCGTCCTGTACGCGGCGGTGGGTCACACCACTTCATGACAAGGCGGCCCCGATGACAGGCACGGCCCGATGACCCTCGACGGGCACGGCGCGGAGCTGGCGATCGCCAGCTCCGCGCTGACGAAGCGGTTCCGCGGCGGCCAGGTCGCCGTCGACCACGTCGACCTGGCGGTCCCGCGGGGATCGGTCTACGGCTTCCTCGGCCCGAACGGCTCAGGTAAGACCACGACGATCCGCATGCTCCTCGGCCTGGCCTTCCCGACCAGCGGCTCGGCTGAAGTCCTCGGCGTCCCCATGCCGGAGGGCACGACGAGCGTGCTGTCGCGGGTCGGCTCGCTGGTGGAGGGCCCCGCGTTCTACCCGTACCTGTCGGGCTGGGACAACCTTGCCCGTTACGACGCCGCCGACGGCACCGCCGCCGCCAGGACCGCGAAGGCGCGGATCGGCGAGGCGATGGAGCGGGTCGGCCTGACCGCCGCCGCCAGGAAGAAGTTCCGCAACTACTCCCTGGGCATGAAGCAGCGCCTCGCGATCGCGGCGGCCCTGCTCACGCCGCGCGACCTGATCATCCTGGACGAGCCGACCAACGGCCTTGACCCGCAGGGCACCCGCGAGGTGCGCGGGCTGGTCCGCCAGATCGCGGCCGAGGGAATCACGGTCTTCGTCTCCTCGCACCTGCTCGCCGAGGTCGAGCAGGTGTCTACCCACGTGGGCGTGATGCGCCTCGGCAAGCTCGTCTTCCAGGGCGAGCTGTCCGCGCTGCGCCGCACCGCCGCCCCCCGGGTCGCGGTCCGCACCACCGATGTCGCGGCCGCCGCGGACATCCTGGTGAAGCTGGGCCTGGCCGACCCGGTGCGCGCGGATGACCTGGTCACGGCGGAGCTGGGCGACGTCGCGCCGGAGAAGGTCACCGCCGAGCTGGTGCACGCCGGCGTCGGGGTGCGCGGGCTGTCGGTGGAGGCGCCCAGCCTTGAAGACCTGTTCGTCGGGCTGACCGGGGAGGGTTTCGATGTCGAGCGCTGACCTGGTAGACGCCGGCCCGGCCCCGCTGGAGGCGGCCGGGGGACAGAAGTCGGCCGAACTCGTTCGGAGTACCTTCCGGTTTTTTGCTAACGAGCTGCGGACCACCTTCTTCCGGCGGCGTAACCAGCTGCTGCTGCTCGTCGCGGCGCTGTTCCCGTTGCTGATCGGCATCGGCCTCAAGGCCGCCGCGCCGCACGGCGGCGGCGGAGGCAGCGGGCCGGGCGCGAACGGTGCGGCGTACTTCAGCCAGCTCGCGGGCAACGGGGTGTTCCTGACCTTCGTCGCCCTGTCGCTGCTGCTGATCCTGGTGCTGCCGGTCGTTGTCGGGGTCGTGGCGGGCGACTCGATCGCGGGCGAGGCGGGGTACGGGACGCTGCGCTACCTGCTGGCCGTGCCGGCCGGGCGCACCCGGCTGCTCGCGGTGAAGTACGCCGCGATCGTGGTCTGGGCGGTGACGGCGACGTTCGTTGTTTCCGTGATCGCCCTGGTGGTCGGGGTGGCCCTGTTCGGGGCCGGCCCGGTGACCCTGCTGTCGGGCACGACGGTGTCGCTGGCCGACGGCCTGCTGCACGTGCTGTGGGTGACGCTGTACGTGTGCGCGGCGATGGCGGCCTTCGGCGCGATCGCCCTGGCGATCTCGACGTTCACCGAGCACTCGATCGGCGCGATCGCGGCCGCGCTGATGATCGTGGTCGCCAGCGAGGTGGTCGACAACATTCCCCAGTTCGCATCGGTGGCGCCGTACATCCCGACGCACTGGTGGCTGTCGTTCGACGCGCTGCTCCGCACCCCGATCGACACGACGACGCTCTGGCACGGGCTGCTGTCGTTCGCGGTCTACGCGGTCGTGTTCCTCTCGATCGGCTGGGCGCGCTTCACGTCGGCCGACGTGACCAGCTGACTCCCGGCCGCTCGGGGCCATGCGGCGAGGCGGCACCGTGCGGGCCGGGCCTAGGAGCCGACGAGGTCGTCCGGGTCCTCGGCTCCGGCTGCGGCCCCGGCCGGGGCGGCGAGGGCCGCGGAGCGGGAGCGGGCGAGGACCCCGGACACGCGGTAGCCGGTCATCATCACCGCGATGACGACGACGGTCTCGGCGGTCCCCCAGATCCAGGTGGCGGGGCTGGCCTGCTTGGCCGCAAGCTTCGGCAGCGGCGCGGTCGCCGAGGTGGCGTGCGCGGCGGCGCTGGCCTGGAACGCCTGGTTGCGCGCCGAGCCGTGCAGGAAGGGCGCCACGAACAGCACCGTCATGCCGAGCAGCAGCTCGATCGTGACCAGGGCGGGAAAGCGGTGCACCAGGATCGTCCGCAGGGCCCGCTGGTCGCCCGCCGCGCGCAGCGCCTCGATCCGGGGGTGCAGCCAGAACTGGTTGGCCAGGCCGAGCAGCAGCAGGGTGCCGAAGATGAGGATCTTCACGCCGAGGACCCGGCCGTACATGGTGGTGAACAGCTGCTCGGGGCCGTCGACGTGCTCCCAGAACAGGAACAGGCCGCTCAGGATGATCGCGGCCACGGAGGTCATTGCGGTCACGGAGAACCGGCGGATGGCGGCCGACCAGAACGCGCCCCGGTCGGCCGGAGCGACGCCGCCGGGCAGGGCGATCAGTAGCAGCCCGGCCAGCCCGCCGATCCAGATCGCGCCGCCGGACAGGTGCATCATCCACACCACGGTCTCGACGAAGGTCCGGCCCCAGCCGTCGGAGAGATCGGTGGGGAGCTTGGTCGCGGCGAGCGCCACCGCGCCCGCCGCCAGGCCGGCGCCGAGCAGCCACCCGCGCGCCCGGCTGGCGGCGACCGAGCGGAACCCGAGCGGGGCGGTGAGCAGCGACCCCACCAGCGAGAAGGTGAGCTCGAGGCCGGACAGCCAGCCGGAACCGCCCTCGAACAGCCCGTCCCAGGCGGCGGCGTAGTCGTAGCCGCCGGCGGCCGAGGCCTGCTGGGCCAGTTCTGACAGCACGGCGGGAATGGCCAGCGCCCCGAGCGCCGCGGCGACCCGCGCCAGCCGGCTGGTGAGCCGAGCCGACACCGCCGGGCCCGCCGTCGCACTGGTCGTCGCACTGGTCGTCGCACTGGTCGTCGCACGGGCCGCAGGCCCGGCGACGGCGAGCGTCGTGACGATCAGGCCGACGAAGCCCATCAGCGTGATCCACGTCGTCCACGTCACCGCGGAGTCCACGAATGGTCCCAGCGGGGTCGACGGCGGTGGAGCCATGGCGGCAGCGGCAACAGTCGTGAAAGGCACAGCCGGTTCCCCTCGGATGCAGGTCATGAAAGCAAGGCGGAACTTAGGCTAGCCTTACCTAATTTTTCCGCACAAGATAGTTAAGTTGTGGCTAAGTTCACAGGGGCTGCCACTTCACAAACCGGGCCGTAGCGCGTGGAGCCGGCCCCTTGCGG
>Ga0210385_10001936_pt1 | contig 12594 bp, 10 predicted proteins | sample IncBWH26OmetaG_FD_160107 | JGI IMG/M metagenome (GOLD analysis project Ga0210385, IMG submission 160107) | Forest soil microbial communities from Barre Woods Harvard Forest LTER site, Petersham, Massachusetts, United States - Inc-BW-H-26-O ... | reverse complement strand
CGCTCCCCCGCTGCTGGCGAAGATGTCGGCCGGCCCGGCGCCCAGGGCGGTGATCAGCCGGTGCAGGTCGTCCGCGTGCTCGTCTGGCGTGGTCTTCAGGGCGCCGTCGGTCCGCTGGCTGCGTCCCGACGAGCGCGGGTCGTAGGTCACCACCGTGCGGTCGGGGAAGTGCCCGGCCAGCGTGACGAACCCGTCCGCGCCCATCGGCGACCCGGCGATCAGCAGGACCGGGCCGGCGCTCGCGTCGTTGCTCCTGACCTCGTAGTGCAGCGACGCCCCCGGCACCTCCAGGGTCCCGCTCTTCGGCTCGGTCACTGGTGGCCCCCTTCTGACGAGTTACCTCTACCCGTTCAGACGCGCCGGCGCGGCCAGGATCATCGCGGCACGGGAAGATCCTGGCTGGCCGGCGACGCCATGGCGGCACCATCCGCCCAAGGTCTTCTGGCGGCGGGCCGGCCCGCCACGCTTCTTGCTGTTATCGGCTGTGCGCGGCGGGCGGCAGGCCTGCTCAGCGGTCCGGGGCGACCGGCTGGCGGGCGATCAGGATGTCACGGGCGATGGCCTGGTCGACCCGGTGCCGGAAGCCGCGGTAAGGATCGGAGTCGAGTACCTCAAGACCCGCGGCGGCGAGGGCCGCGGCGGCGTCTTCCCGGCGGACGACGAAGGTGTTCCACGAGATCCCCAGTGCGCCGCCCGGGCGGAGCGTCTTCGCCCACACCGGGGCCGCCGCCCGCAGCAGGTCGAGCGGACTGCGGGCGAGCGCCCGGCGCTCCCCGGGAGAGCCCCGCCCGGCGGCGTGGCTGGCGTGCTGCACCCCGTACGGAAGGTCGGCCACCACGACGTCGGCCGACGCCTTGCGGAAGAACTCGCTGACCTGGGTCGTGTCCGCCTCGATGACCTCGAGCCGCTGGACGTCGCCGGCCTTGTACTCGTCCTTGGTCGCCGCGAACTCCGCCGTCAGCCGCCGCGCCACCACCCGGCGGTCGCGCCGCACCGGGGAGAAGTCGGCCTGGTGCTTGAGCCGCTTGTCCTTGAGCCACCGCTGGATGAACGCCGCGTAGGTCTCGACGTCGCGCGCGTCGACGTCCGCGCCGTAGGCGTCGAACCCGTACATCAGCGCCTGGTTGAGGGTGGTGCCCCGGCCGCAGAGCGGGTCGAGGACGGCCAGCCGCCGGTCCCCGGGAGACGACAGCTCGCCGGCGAACGCCGACGAGGCGAGCGTGACGTTGAGCAGCAGCTTGGTGAACTGCTCGTTGGTCTTGCCGGCGTACTTGAGTATCGTCAGCAAGTCGTCGTCGTAGCGGTCGAGGCGGCGCAGCGGCACCGGGCGCAGCAGCTCGCTCCCGGTGGCCCCGGTGACCTCGAACAGCGCGTAGAGCGCCGAGAGGTTGGCCAGCAGCGCCGTGTCCGCGCCGGTCAGCCCGTCGGCCTCGAACGTGACGTAGCGGACGCCGCCGATGTCCGCCTCCGCGACGCTGCCGTCGTCGATCGCGCCGTCGGGCAGCGCGGCGCTGAGCACCGCGAGCTCGGCCCGTGCCATCGCGGGCGCGGCATCGGCGTAGACGCGGTTATGGGACGGCAGGATAAGAAAGGCGTAGCGGCTCATGACTGGTAAAGCCTAGTGTTCCGCGGCTGTGCTGCGGCACCAATGCCCGCCCGGCCCGGGCCGTGTCGGCGACGGAAACGCTCAGCGCACCTTCAGCCCGGATACGACGCGCGTCCCGTCCGGGCCGAAGTACGGCGGGCTGAGCAGCGTTACCGACAGCTCCGCGCCCGGCGGCCGGTCCGGCAGGTAGCAGGTGAAGGCGGCGTCGCCGGCCCGCAGGTCGGCCTCCCAGCCCGCGCCGCTGGGCCGGGCGGCGGTCACCGTCCCGGTCACGACCAGACCGCGCGCCGGGTCCGCGCCCGCGCTGACCCGGTCCGGGTGGACCCCGGCGACCAGGCCGTCCCCGGCCGGAACGAAGCCCAGGTAGCCGACGAGTTCGGCGACGCGGCGGGACGCAGGCGCGAGCACCACCGCGTCCGGCGCGCCGGCCTGCAGGAAGCGCCCGCGGTCCATCACCGCCAGCCGGTCGGCGAACGCCTGGGCGTCGGAGAGCTGGTGGGTGACCAGCAGCGTCGGCACCGACCGCTGCGCCACCAGGTCCTTGACGAGCGCGGTGAGCGTGCGGCGCAGGGCGGCGTCGAGGGACGCGAACGGCTCGTCCAGGAGCAGCGCGTCGCAGTGCGCCAGCAGCAGCCGGCCGAGGGCCACCCGGTGCCGCTGGCCGCCGGACAGCCGGGCGGGCATGGCGGTCAGCAGCCCGTCGATGCCGAGCTGCGCGGCGATCGCGGCGAGCTCGCCCGCATCGGGGGCGGCGGTCTTGGCGTAGGTCAGGTTGGCCTGCACCGACAGGTGCGGGAAGAGGCCGGGATCCTGGCGCAGCAGCCCGACGCGCCGCCGCCAGGGCGGCACCGCGACCGGCCCCGCGCCCGTGGCGGTCAGCGTCCGCCCGCCTAGCTCAACGAAGCCGCGGCGCAGCCCGACCAGGCCGGCCACCGCCTCGAGCACGGTGGTCTTCCCGGCCCCCGACGGCCCGAACAGCGCGACCCGTTCCCCGTCCGCCACCGCCAGCTCGACCTGGACGGTGAAGTCGCGGCGGTCAACCTCGACGTCGGCGTTCAGCACGCGCGCTCCAGACGTAGGCCGCCAGCGGCAGCGGCAGCGCGACCACCAGCAGCACCAGCGCGTAGGGCAGCGCGGTCGCCAGCCCGGTCTCCTGCAAGGTGGTGTAGATCTGCATCGGGATGCCGAACGGGTGGTAGGCGATGATGACCACGGCGCCGAACGCGCCCATCGCCCGCGCCCACGCGGTCGCCAGGGCCATCGAGAGCCCGGGGGCGGCCAGCGGCAGGGTGATGCGCCGGAAGACCCGGAACGGCCGGTCGCCGAGCAGTCCCGCCTGCTGCTCAAGCCGGGTGTCGACCCCGGCGAACGCGGCCTGCGCGCCGAGCACGTAATAAGGCGCGGCCTCGTAGACCTCGGCGATGACCAGGGCGAGGAACGTATTCGTCGCGTCCTGGTGCAGCCAGCCCAGGAACTGCCCGATCGGCGTGTACGGGCCGACCATGAAGACCAGCAGCAGGCCGATGACCAGCGGCGGGAGCAGCAGCGAGCACAGCAGCCCGGCCTCCCAGACCCGGGGCAGCGGCAGCCGGCCGCGGGCGAGCATCCAGGCGAGCGGCGTGCAGACGCCGGCGAGCACCAGCAGGGTGATGCCGCCCGCCTCCAGCGACGTGACCAGCGGGTCGAGGTTCCCGGGGCCGGTGAGCGCGCTGGCGATCTGCCCGGCGGACAGGTGGGTGAGCAGGGTGATCACGGGGCCGAGCAGCGCGACCCAGATCACCGCCGCCCCGGCGACGGAAAGTACGGCGGATACCGAACGGATGCGTGGCGTACCCGGTCGCGCCCCGTTCCTCTGGCCGGGGGGCGGCCCGGGGGCGGCGGTCGCGCCCTCCCGGACCACCGCTCCAGACGCGGCGGCCTGCGGGCTAGGACCCCAGCTCACTGGCGATGGGCGCGGGCACGTCGCTCTTGGAGCCGAACAGCGTCGGCGTGAGCACCTGGAACCCTCCCTGCTTGTACTGCGCCAGGCCGGCCGGCGACAACGTGTACGCCACGAACGCCTCGGCCGCCGGGGTCGGCGTGCCGATGACCGTGATGTCGATGTCCTGCGGCGAGCCGGTCTTCGTCCCGGTCTTGATCGTAACGGACGCGGTCTTGTAGGTCGACGCGAGCGAGGCGTCGCCCAGGTTGATCTGGGGCGGCAGCGGGATGTAGTCCAGGCCGAGCTCCTTGGCCTGCGTGATGAACGCGCTCGACGCGTCGAGCTGGCCGGACTGCAGGGTCGAGTCGAGCGACGACTCGGCGTAGATCTGGCTGGAGTTCGCGGTGCCGAAGTCGCTGGTGCCGAGGATCTTGGCCACCGTGTCCGAGGGCAGGTGGTAGTACTTCTGCGCGAGCTCGAGCATGAAGATGAAGTCGCGGCCCTGCGGGTCGGTGTTGGGGTCGGTGCGGCCGAGCTTGAGCCCGGGCGTCTGCAGCAGCGTGAACAGGCCGGCCAGCGGCTTGGAGCCGTCGGCGTACGCCTTGAACTCGCTCGCGTACTTCGACTTGGGGTTGTACGCGACCACCATCGACGTGGCGGCGTACTGGACGTACCAGTTGGTGAACTTCGGCTCAAGCGGGGTGATGTTGTCGCCGCCGACCGCCTCGAACACGTTCGGCTTGATCTCGCCGGAGGCGATGAACTGCTCGAGCGTGCCGCTCGAGTTGCCGGTGCCGGAGTACCCGGCCCCGGTGGCGGCGATGAACGCGGGCTTCACCTTGTTCTCGTTCAGGTACTCGAGCGAGCTCGCGTAGGCGACGTTGGCGGTGCCGGACACCTTGGTGCTCGACGACGGGCTCGCGGCCGGGGACGACGCGGCCGACGACGATGTGGCCGGCGCCGACGACGTAGACGAGGACGAGCTGCAGGCCGCGGCGGCCAGGCCGAAGCACGCGATGCCGAGCACGGCGGCGATCCGCCTGGTGGATGACCGGTATGGAAGCATGAAGCCGACCATAGCCAGTGTTACTTGCGTCACGCAATAAAACCTGACAGCGCTACGCCGTACTGTGACCTGGGCGGTTTCCCGCCTGGAGGGGCAAAGCGGGGCAATCCGCCGCGCGGGCCGCGGCCGCGGGCGGCGGTTTACCCCGGTCAGCGGGCCGTCAGCGGGGATTCAGCGGGTGGTCAGCGAGGGTACAGGACCGGCCCGAGGCCGGGGCGCGCCTGCGCCTGAGCCCGCGCCAGCACCGCCTGGGTGGCATCGGCAGCCGTCAGTCCGGCCGGCGACATCGCGGCGGCGACCAGGCCGGCCACAAGCGGCGCGGAGAACGAGGTGCCGCTCCACCGGGCGCGCCCCTCGAAGTCCTGCACGGCCGGGCGCTTCGGCGGTTCCTGGTAGGTGTACTGCCCGGCGGCGAACGCGTTGACCAGGCCCTCGCCGAGCGTGTAGACGTCCACCCAGTCGCCGTAGTTGCTGAACCACGCCCGGTTGCGCTGGTCGGCGCCGAGGGCGCCGACCGCGACCGCCCAGTCGAACGCGGCCGGCCAGAACTTGCGGTACGTCGCGTCGTTGCCCGCGGCGCAGGTCAGCGTGACGCCGCCGGCGTCGAAGGCCATGAAGGACAGCGGCAGCCAGTCGTTGCGGGTGTAGCTGCCCGCGGACAGGTTAACCACCTGCGGCGCCGGGTCGCGGGCGAGCAGCTCGGCCAGCTTCTCCGCCACCTCCCACTCGCGCAGCGCGCCGGCGAAGAGGAACTCGTTGGCCACGTAGACCGTAGACTGCGGGGCCTCGCACCGCACCACGCCGGCGATGAACGTGCCGTGGCCGCAGTACCGCGGTATGTCGTGCAGCCCGCTGGGCAGCAGCGGCCCCAGCGGGTCGGTCTCGCCGCTGACGCCGCCCAGCCAGCCGGCCGACGCGACGTCCGTGAGCAGCCCGGTGTCGCACACGGCGACCACCACGCCGGCGCCGCCGTCGGGGGCGGCGGGCGGGCAGGGCCCGCACGGCTCGTCCGCCGCGCGGCAGCAGGGCACCTCGGGCTCGGTGGCCGGGCAGGTCCGGGCGGTGTCCGGCTGGGCGCCGCCGAATCCGTTGCAGATGTGCATGATGTGGACCGGCGTCGCCAGCGGGAAGCCGCCGTGCGGCGCCGGGTTCTTCTCGCCGAGCCGCTCGTCGAGCAGGTCGAGCGCCTGCGGGACCGTCCGGTAACCCTCGCGCAGGTTGTCGATGGAGAGCACCTGGAGCGACCGGCCGCGGGGCTGGTCGCCCTGGCCGGCCGGGGCGACCCCCGGCAGCGCGCCCTCGATGAGCGCGAACGCCTCCCGCTGCGCCAGCAGCCGTCCGGCCTGGTAGACGTAGTCGACCCGGCCGGACGGGGTGTAGGCGACCTCGATGAAGATCCCCTGGCGGGCAAACGCGTCGTACATGGCCTGAAACTGCGAGTCGAATACCTGTGCCATCTGGTTCCTCCCCCGGTCCCGGCCGGCCCCGGCACCGGCCGCGGGCCGGCCACGGCTGCCGCGACGGCAGGCGCTGGTTAGTCGGAGGACGGCGCTGGCCGCCTGATACCGGCGGCCACCGGACAATTCCCGCCACATCCGCGCACGGGAAACGGCGGGCGGGAAACGAATACCGAGGGCTGGCAACAGCGCCTTGCCCGCGGCGGCGCGCTGCCGAAGGATCTACTGCTATGGACGCACCCGGGGACGGCGGGTTGCTCGAGCTCGCGCTGTCCCGGCCCAACGAGGCCCTCTCCCGCGCCCGCGCCCTGCTCGCGGCCGGCCCCGGGCCGCTCGACGCCTCGGTCGCGCATCAGGTCATCGGCCTGGTGCTGCGCGAGTTCGGAGACATCGAGGCGGCGATCGCGGAGCTGCGGACCGCGCGGCGGCTGGCGGTCCGGGCCGGCTCGGCCGACCGGGAGGCTGACGTCCTGGGGACGCTCGGCTTCGCGCTCGTCATCGCCGGCCGCACGACGGCGGGGCGGAACGCGCTGAACCGGGCGGTCCGCCAGGCGGCGGGGCCGGGACGCGGCCGGCCCCTGCTGCGCCGCGCCTCCTGCCTGCGGCTCCTCGGCGACTACGGCGCGGCCCTGGACGACCTGAACTCCGCCGTCCCGCTGCTGCGGACGGCCGGTGACCAGCTATGGGAGGCGCGAGCGCTGAACCACCGCGCGCTCTGCCTGCTGGCCCTCGGCTCGGTCCCGCGGGCGGTCGCCGACCTGCGGCGGGCCGAGGAACTGTTCGCCCGCTGCGGCCAGGAGCTTGAGTCGGCCGACGTCATCCAGAACCGGGGGATAGCGGCCTTCCGCGCCGGCCAGCTGCCCGACGCGCTGGCCTGCTTCGACCAGGCCGAGGAACGGTTCGCCGCCCTCGGGGTCCAGGAGCCGGACCTGAGCGCCCAGCGGTGCGCGGCGCTGGTCGCCGCGGGCCTGGCGGCCGACGCGGCCGGCGAGGCCGACGCGGCGATCAGCCGGCTCGCCCGGGTCCACGGCCAGCCCACCATGCGCGCCGAGCTGCTGCTCGTCGCGGCCAACTGCGCGCTCGCCGTGGGCGACCGGGCCACCGCCGTCAGCCGGGCCGCGGAGGCGGCCCGGCTGTTCGGCCGGCAGGGCAGGCGCTGGTGGCGGGCACATGCCCGGCTGACCCGGCTGCGCGCCGCCGCCGGCGCCGGTCCGGCGGAATCCGCCCTGCTCAGGGATGCGCGGCGGTGCGTCAGCGAGCTGGCCGCCCTCGGCTCCCCCGACCTGCCGCTGGCCCGGCTGAGCGCGGGCCGGGTGGCGCTCGCGCTCGCGGCCGGGTGGCGCGAGGCGGGGCGGCCGGCGGCGGGGCTGCGGGCCGAGGCGGACGCGCACCTGGCTGCCGCGGCGGCCGGGCGCCGGCACGGCCCGGCGCTGTCGCGGGCGACCGCGTGGCTCGCTCAGGCGCTGCGGGCCGAGGCGGCAGGCGATACCCGCGCCCTGATGCACGCCTGCCGCCGCGGCCTGGCGGTGATCGACGACTTCCGCCGCGTGTTCGGGTCATCGGAGCTGCGCGCGCAGTCCACGGCGCACGGCGCGGAACTGGCGGCGCTCGGCCTGCGGCACGCGGCGCGTCTCGGGCGCCCCCGGCTGATGCTCGAGTGGAGCGAGCGCTGGCGCGCCGTTGCCCTCGCCGTTCCGGCGGTCCGCCCGCCCGCTGACGAGGCACTGCAGGCCGACCTGGCGGCGCTGCGCGACGTGAGCGACCGGCTGGCCCGGGCCGTGTCGTCGGGACGGCCGGCCGCGCCGCTCGACACCGAGCGGCGGCGGCTCGAGCACGCGGTGCGCGCCCGGTCGCTGCGCGCCGGGCAGGCGGCCGGCCCCGGGACGGGGGCGCGCGGGCCGGACGCCCCGGGCACGCCGGGGACGCCCGGCGCGACCGCTCCCCGGCTTCCCTTTAACCCGCGGGCGCTGCTCGACCGGCTCGGCGAGGACCGCCTGGTCGAGCTGGTCGACGTCGACGGCGAGCTGCACGCCCTGGTCTGCGGGGGCGGGCGGGTGCGGCGCTTCCCGGTCGGGCCCGCCGCGGAGGCGGCGCGCGGGGTCCGCTTCGCCCGGCAGGCCCTGCGCCGGGTCGCGCACGGGCCCCCCGTGTCAGCCGACGACGCGGCGGTGCACGCCTGGCTGTCGGCGCTGGGCGCGCGGCTCGACCGGGCGCTGCTGGGCGAGAGCGGCGACCACCTCGGGGCGGGGCAGGTATTCGTCGTGCCGCCCGGACGGCTGCAGGCGGTGCCGTGGGGACTGCTGCCCCGGCTGCGCTCGCGGGCCGTCAGCGTGGTGCCGTCGGCCACCTCCTGGCTCCGCGCCGGGCCCGGCGCGGGCGGCCCGGCCGGGCCGCCCGGCGGGCGCGTCGTGCTCGTTAGGGGGCCCGGCCTGGCATCGGGCGGGGCGGAGGTACCGCTGCTGGCCGCGGACTACGCCGCCGACGCCGGCGACGGGCGGGGCCAGCCGCCGGTCGTGCTCGGCGGCGGAACCGCGACGGCCGGACGGGTGCTCGACGCGATCGACGGGGCGCGGCTGGCGCACATCGCCGCGCACGGGACGTTCCGCGCCGACAGCCCGCTGTTCTCCGCCCTGCGGCTCGACGACGGGCCGCTCACCGTGTACGACCTGGAGCGGCTGCGCCGGGGACCGCGCCGGCTCATCCTGTCCAGCTGCGACTCGGGTATCGCCGCCCCCGCGGGGGCCGACGAGGTGCTCGGCCTCGCCAGCTCGCTGCTGCCGCTCGGCACCACCGGCATCATCGCCAGCGTAGTGCCGGTCAACGACGAGGCGGTGGTGCCGCTGATGACCGCCCTGCACCGCGAGCTGCGCGGCGGCGCTACCCTCCCCCGGGCGCTGCGCGACGCGCGCCCCGGGCCGGCGGCCGGCCCGGTAGCGGCGGCCGCCGGCTCGTCCTTCATCTGCCTCGGCTGGTAGCGACCTTCCCTGACCGGTTACCGGGGGTCGTCTCCCCGGGTAACGTCCACCCAGGCGGTGCGCACCTCCGCCTGGGCCCCGGTCCGGCAGCGCAGCCGGAACGGGCCGTCCGGCCTCGGGCCGAAGGTGAAGCAGCCCACGTCGTCGATTCGCACGGTCACCGACGGCCCGGAGCGGGTCTGCAGCTCGGCCGTGCCCGGCCGCGGCGGGATGAGCTGGCCGAACAGGGCATCCTCGGTGACCTCGACCTCGATCGAGAAGCTCGCCGACTGGAAGGTGAGGGCGCGGACCGGCGCGTCCTCCGACCGCATGGCCGCGGCCTGCCCGGCGTCGAGCAGGGAGTCATAGGAGAGGCGGGCGAGCTCGGCGTCGATGTCGTGCCAGGCGTAGGCCCCGCGCCCCGCTTCGATGAACGCGGCGGGAACCGCCGCGCGCGCCTCGACCGCCGCGCGGAGCGCGGCGAGCAGCGGGCCGTGGTCCGGGCTGTTATTCACGTGGCCTGCCTCCCTTGACGGTGACGCGGACGGCTTCCGCGCCCGTGCCTGACATCCCCGTCCGTGACAACCCCGTCCCCGGTGATCCCGGCGGCCCGGCGCGCGGTGCCCCGCCGCCGGGCCCGGCTCCGGTCTCGGGCGGCGCGAGGTCGGACAGCCCGGCGAGCAGCGGTGACCGGCTCAGCCGCCGCAGGCAGCGCTGCCGCGTCGGCCCGATGCTGCCCGGCGGCATGCCGAGCAGTTCGCCGATCTCCGCGTACGACAGCGGCGGGTCGCGCAGCAGCAGGGCGATCAGCCGCTGGTCGGACTCGGGCAGCGCGGCCAGCGCCGCCCGCAGCAGCGCGTTCCGCTCGGCCAGCAGGATCTCCTCCTCGATCACGGTGGCGTCGGCCGCCGTGGTGTCCGCATCGCGGGCCGCGGCGCCGTCCTCCGGGACGGCGCCGAATACCTCGTACCGGCCGCGGGCCCGCAGGACGCGCAGGCACTCGCGCTGCGTCGTGGTCGCGAGCCAGCCGGGCAGCGCGGCCGGCTCGCGCAGCTTCTCGCTGTTCAGCTGCTCGACCAGGCCGAGCCAGACCGTCTGCCCGACGTCCTCGGTGTCGGCGCCGCCGAGCCGGTAGCGGACGCAGATGGACCAGACAAGCGGCGCGTACCTCTCGACCAGTTCGTGCCACGCGCCCTCGTCCGACCCGGCGGCGCGGGTGACGAGGGCGACGACGGAAGGGTCATCACGCACGAGGGGCTCCAGTGGCGCTGGCGCGGCATTTCGGGTGCCGCTCTTAATGACCCGGAGGACGCGGCACCGCCCCCAGATACACCGAATTTGGCGGTATCTGGCCGGTCCCGGGGACGCACCGTCTGATTGTTCCCCGGATTCCACCTAGCAAGAGGAAGTGATCTTCGATGGGTCCCAACCAAGCCGACATCGTCCGCGTCTCCGTCCGCGAGTTCGGCAGCCCGGTCGCCGATGTCACGCTTGACCCCAACCGCAACGCCGAGCTGGTAGTCGAGGTCGAGGCGGGCAGCGCGGTCTTCGGCATGGGGGCGCACTGGCGGATCGGCCTGCACGTCCGTGACCTGGACGGCGGCACGATCCCGTTCGCCCTGACGCCCACCGCCACGCTGGCCGGCCACATGAAGGCCCCGGGTGACCCGTGGGACCACCCGGCCAAGACCTTCAGGTACACGATCGAGAAGGCGGAGCTCGCCCTGCACGAGGGCCACCTGTGCCGCGTGCACGCCTACCTGCTGGTCGGGACCGGCCCGGCGAACTACGACGCCACCTTCGTCGAGAGCGAGCCGTTCCTCATCCTGCCGTAACCCGCGGCTGACGACGGCGCCCGGACCGCCCCTGGCGGGGTCCGGGCGCCGTCATGGCGCCGCCGGCCCGCCTCGAGCACAAGGAAGAGGCTTTGTCATTGGGGTGACGCCACAATGACCGTGTCCGTGGCTGGGCGGATGATGACAGCCACACTGCGTTTACCCCCGGGAGGGTGTTCCATGAAGACGCGAGCAGCGGTGCTCAGGGACGTCGGGAAGCCGTTCGAGGTCGTCGAGCTCGACCTCGACGAGCCGAAGACGGGCGAGGTCCTCGTCAAGTTCGCCGTCTCCGGGCTGTGCCACTCCGACGACCACCTGCGCACCGGCGACATCCCGGTCCGCTACCCGATCGTCGGCGGCCACGAGGGGGCCGGCGTCGTCGAGCAGGTCGGCGCGGGCGTGACCCGGCTCGCGGTCGGCGACCACGTGGTGGCCTCCTTCCTGCCGGTCTGCGGCAAGTGCCGGTTCTGCGCGCGCGGCCAGACGAACCTGTGCGACTACGGCCGGTTCCTGGTGGACAACTGCCTGCCGGACGGGACCTTCCGCTACCACGAGGGCACGACGGACCTCGGGCAGATGTGCCTCCTCGGCACGTTCTCCCAGCGCGCGGTGCTGTCGGAGGCCTCGGTGGTGAAGATCGAGGACGACATCCCGCTTGAGCTGGCGGCGCTGACGTCGTGCGGCGTGCCGACCGGCTTCGGCTCCGCGGTGCGGGCCGGCGAGGTCAAGCCGGGTGACACCACGATCGTGTACGGCGTCGGCGGCGTCGGCCACAACGCGCTGCAGGGCGCGTCCATCGCCGGGGCGCGGTACGTCATCGCGGTGGACCCGGTGGAGTTCAAGCGGGAGTCCGCGCTCAAGTTCGGCGCGACCCACGCCGTGGCCACCACCGACGAGGCCCAGGCCCTGGCAATCGACCTGACCTGGGGCGTCGGCGCCGACCAGGCGATCGTCACGATGGGCGTGGTGACCGAGGACGTGGTCTCGGCCGCGTTCGCGGCGATCCGCAAGCGCGGCATCGTCGTGCTGACCGGCCTCGCCGGGCCGGACAAGAAGACCGTGAACATCTCCGGGTTCGAGCTGTCGCTGTTCGAGAAGCGGCTGCAGGGCGCGCTGTTCGGCTCGTCCAACCCGTTCGACGACATCCCGCGCATGCTCGACCTGTACCGCGCGGGCAAGCTCAAGCTGGCGGAGCTGATCACCAGCCGCTACACCCTTGACCAGGTCAACCAGGGCTACGAGGACATGCTGGCCGGGCGCAACGTCCGCGGCGTCATCATCCACGACTAGCCGGCTCCCGGCTGCGGCTTCACGCGGAGCCCGCTGCCGTTCTGGATATGCATTGTTTTCATCCCGAACGGGGGCGGGCTCCGCGCATGCCTCAGCCACCATCCCTCCTGGCGCCGACGGCGCAGCGTGCCCAGCGCTACGCGCTTCTTGCTGTTATCTGCCCAAGGTTGCCGTTCCGCTTCTTTGCTTAGCGGGCGGTGCGACATAGCGGACATAGCGGTCGTGATCATGGTCCGCCAGTGTGCGAAGACGGTTGACCATGGCCACCGGTCATGCGGGCCGGTTTACCGCCGACCGAGCAGGGCGCTCGCGCGCACCGCGGCGTGCAGGTACACCGGGTCCGGGGACTGCGCGTGCAGCCGGAGGCAGGCCTCGGTGAGCTTGATGGCGTGCTCGTCGCCGGTGGCGACGGCGCGGTCCTTCAGCTCCTCCGGGCCGGGCGCGGGCGCGGACGGCAGCGGCTCG
>Ga0210385_10001935_pt1 | contig 12601 bp, 8 predicted proteins | sample IncBWH26OmetaG_FD_160107 | JGI IMG/M metagenome (GOLD analysis project Ga0210385, IMG submission 160107) | Forest soil microbial communities from Barre Woods Harvard Forest LTER site, Petersham, Massachusetts, United States - Inc-BW-H-26-O ... | reverse complement strand
CTTCGTGATCTCGCTGTTCCGGCTGCTCCAGCTGTCGCCCGGCTCGTACGACTTCGGCATCTACACCGAGTACGTCAAGCAGCTGTCCCAGTTTCACGCCCCGGTCGTCAGCATCCTGGGACCGGGCTTCAACCTGCTCGGCAATCACTTCCAGGTCGCGGTCGGGGTGATCGCCCCGTTCTTCCGGCTGTTCCCCTCGCCCGCGACCCTGCTGTTCTTCCAGGCCCTGTTCGCCGCCGTGTCGGTGTTCCCGGTGGCGGCGGCCGGGTGCGCGCTCACCGGACGGAGCACGGGACGGCTGATCGGGTTCGCCTACGGCTTCTCCTGGGGCCTGCAGCAGATGATCGACTTCGACTTCCACGAGATCGCGCTCGCCGTGCCGCTGCTCGCGTTCTCGGTCTCCGCGCTCGCCCGCCGCCGTCCGGTGGCGGCGATCGCGTGGGCCCTGCCGCTGGTGTTCGTGAAGGAAGACCAGGGCTTTACCGTGGCCGCGATCGGGGTGCTGCTCGGGGCGAGCGCGGCCTTCCCCCGTCTCCTCCCGCCGGCCGGGTCGGCCTGGCTGGCCCGGCCGCGGCGGCGGTTGCCCGCCTGGCTCGGCGCCCGCCGCGCGGACGCCCGCGCGTGGGGCGACGGCTACGTCGCCCTGTGGGGCGGGCTGTTCCTGGTGGCGTGGGGGCTGTTCTGGTCGACGTTCGCGATCACCGTGATCATCCCGCACTTCAACCCGCTGCACGAGTACTACTTCTGGCAGGACGGCGGCGCGGTCGGCGGCGGAAAGGGCTTCTCCGTCGGCGCCCTGCTGGGCCAGACGGTCGGCGGCTGGCCGACCAAGCTGCAGACGGTGGTACTGCTGCTGCTGCCCACGGCGTTCGCCGCACTCGGCTCGCCGGTCGCGCTGCTCACCCTGCCCAGCCTGGCGCTGCGGTTCGTGTCGACCAACAGCATGTTCTGGGGCACCGACTTTCATTACAACGCGACGGTCATGCCGATCCTGTTCATCGCGGCGGCCGACGGCATCAGGCGGTGGCGGCGCGCTTCCGCCGCCGCCTGGCCGCCGCCGCGGGACTCCGGCGCGCCGGCCGGCTCGCGCGCGCTGCCGTCCGTGCGCACGTCGGTACTTCCCCTGGTGCTTGGCCGGCCCGGACTCGCGCGCGGGGTGCGGGATGCGGCCGCCGCGGCGCGGTCCGGCCTCGCCCGGCACGGCGGGGCGATGATGGCGGCGATCGCGGTCGCGCTCGCCTTCCAGTTCCCGCTGAGCAACCTGTGGCACGGCTCCACCTACAAGCTCGACGCGCACGTCGCGGCGGCCAACGCCGCGATGGCCGTGGTGCCCAACGGCGCGACCGTGCTGACCACGCTCGACCTGCTCGCGCCGCTGGCCGCCCGCACCGACACGTTCTGGATCGGCACCGCGGGCAACCCGCTCACCAGGTACATCGTGTTCGACGGACCCGACAGCGGCTACAGCCCGGCGATCACGAACGTTCCCAAGTTCATCGCCGGCCTTTACCCGCATGCGGGCTACGTGCAGGTCTTCGAGCGCGGCGGCGTGTACGTCTTCCGCCGGCGCTGATGCCCGCCGCGGGCGCTGTCCACCGCTAGGCTTGCGGGAATGGTGACCACGACCGTTGCTGCCTCGCCGGATGAGCTTGCCGCAGCGCTGCGCAAGGCCGGGCTGGCTGAGATCGACACCGCGACCAGGAGGCGGGCGGAGTACTCATCCGACGCCTCCAACTACCGGGTCGTCCCGTTGGCCGTCGCCTTTCCCCGGTCCGCGGACGAGATCGCCGCCGCGCTCGCCGTGTGCCGTGAGCTGGGCGTCCCGCTGGTCGGGCGCGGTGCGGGCACCTCGATCGCGGGCAACGCGCTGTCGGCCGGCCTCGTGCTCGACACCTCGCGCCACCTGAACCGGGTGCTGTCCGTCGACCCCGACAGCCGCACCGCGGTCGTGCAGCCGGGCACCGTGCTTGACTCCATCACCAGGGCCGCCGCGCCGTTCGGGCTCAGGTTCGGGCCTGACCCCTCGACGCATTCGCGCGCCACGATCGGCGGCGCGATCGGCAACAACGCGTGCGGGTCGCGGGCGCTGCGCTACGGGCGCTCGGCGGACAACGTGGTGTCCCTCGACGTGCTCACCGGCAGCGGGCTGCGGTTCACCGCCCGTCGGTACGGCCAGGACGGTCCCGGCACCGCCTCCGGTACCGGTCCCGACGGCGAGGCGGCGCTGCTGGCGGGCCTGCGCGCGCTGGCCGGCGGCAGCCTCGCCACGATCAGGACCGAGTTCGGGCGGTTCACCCGCCAGGTGTCCGGCTACTCCCTGGAGCACCTGCTCCCGGAGAACGGCTTCGACGTGGCGAAGTTCCTGTCCGGGACCGAGGGAACCCTGGCGCTGACCCTCGGCGCGACCGTCAAGCTGGTCGACGCGCCGCGGGCGACCGCCCTGGCCGTGCTGGGGTACCCGGACATGCCGGCCGCCGCGGAGGCCGTGCCCGGGCTGCTGCAGCACCTGCCCGTCGCGCTTGAGGGCCTGGACTCCCGGCTGGTCGACGTGGTCCGCAGCCGGCGCGGCCCGGCCGCCGTGCCCGGCCTGCCGCGCGGCGGCGGCTGGCTGTTCGCCGAGACCGCGGGCGACACGGTCGAGGAGGCCGTCGCCGCCGCGCGCAAGCTCGCCGCCGACGGCGCGTGCCTCGACAGCGCCGTGTTCACCGGGCCGCAGGCGGCGGCGCTGTGGCGCATCCGCGAGGACGGCGCGGGACTCGGCGGCCGCACCCCGGCGGGCGCGCCCGCCTGGCCGGGCTGGGAGGACTCGGCCGTGCCGCCGGCGTCGCTCGGCCCCTACCTGCGCGAGCTCGCGGCGCTGATGGCCAAGCACGGGGTGGACGGGCTGATGTACGGGCACTTCGGCGACGGGTGCGTGCACGCGCGGATCGACTTCCCGCTGCGGGACCGGCCGAGCGTGCTGCGCTCGTTCACCACCGAGGCGGCGGCGCTCGCCGCTTCCTACGGCGGGTCGGCGTCGGGCGAGCACGGCGACGGCCGGGCCCGCGGCGAGCTGCTGTCCGTCATGTACTCCGCGGCCGCGGTCGGGCTGTTCGGCGCGGTGAAGCACCAGTTCGACCCGGCCGGCCTGCTCAACCCCGGCGTGATCGTCGACCCGGCGCCGCTGGACGCCGACCTGCGCGTCCCGGTGGCGCTGCCGCTGCGCCGCGGGCTCGGCTTCGCCTATCCGCACGACGCCGGCGACTTCACCACGGCCGTGCACCGCTGCGTGGGCGTCGGCAAGTGCCGGGCCGACTCCACCGCATCCGGCGGCGTGATGTGCCCGTCGTACCTGGCAACGCGGGACGAGAAGGACTCCACCCGCGGCCGCGCCCGCGTGCTGCAGGAACTCGCCAACGGGACGCTGGTCTCCGGCTGGGACGCTCCCGAGGTCAGCGAGGCGCTTGACCTGTGCCTGTCCTGCAAGGGCTGCTCGAGCGACTGCCCGGCCGGCATCGACATGGCCACCTACAAGTCCGAGGCGCTCTACCAGCGCTACCGGCGCAAGCTCCGGCCCTTGTCCCATTACTCCCTGGGCTGGCTGCCCCGCTGGGCCGCCCTTACCTCCCGGTCGCCGCGGCTGGCCGCGCTGGCGAACGCGTTGCTGCGCTTCATGCCCGCGGCGGCCCTGGCCAAGCGCCTGGGCGGCATCGACCACCGCCGTGACCTGCCCCGGTTCGCCGCCGAGAGCTTCCGCCAGTGGTTCGCCGCCCGCCCGGCGCCGGTACCTTCCGCTGCCGCCGGCGGGGGTGCCGCCGGCGGCGGTGCGGTCACCGCGTCGGGCGCCCGCAAGCCGGTCTTCCTGTGGGTGGACACGTTCACCAACGCCTTCTCCCCGCAGACCGGGCAGGCGGCGGTGGCGGTGCTCGAGGCGGCCGGGTACGAGGTCAGGATCACCGAGCAGAACGTCTGCTGCGGGCTGACCTGGATCTCGACCGGTCAGCTGGACGGCGCGCGCCGCCAGCTGCGCCGGACGCTGCGGGCCTTGAAGCCCGCCCTGGACGCGGGCATTCCGGTGGTCGGCCTCGAGCCGTCGTGCACCGCGGCGCTGCGCAGCGACGCGACGGAGCTCCTGCCGGGCGACCGCCGGGCCGGGGCGCTGGCCGGGGCCGTGCGGACCCTGGCGGAGCTGCTGCGGTCCACCGAGGGCTGGACCGCGCCCGACCTGTCGGATATCTCAGGGCCGAACGCCGCCGTGGCCCAGCCGCACTGCCACCAGCACGCCGTCCTCGGCTGGGACGCCGACGCGGCGCTGCTGCGCGACGCCGGCGCGACCGTCAACGCGGTCGGCGGCTGCTGCGGCCTCGCGGGCAACTTCGGCGTCGAGCGCGGTCACTACGACGTCTCCGTCGCCGTCGCCGAGACCGCCCTGCTCCCCGCGGTCCGCGCGGCCGGGGACACGCCGACCGTGCTGGCCGACGGCTTCTCCTGCCGCACCCAGCTCGACCAGCTGGCGGGCGTGCACGGCACCCACCTGGCCGAGCTCCTGGCCGACCGCCTCCAGCCGGACGGCCGCCCGCGGCCGGGGGCGGCCGTGCCCCGGCCGTGAGGGCGCCCGGGCCCGGCGCCCGCAGCTGACTCCCGGTAGTTGACACGGCACCCAAGTCACGACTGCCGCCCCGCACGGCCGTCGTGAATAATGTCCCAGGAACACCGGCGTTCGCCTCTCGACGCGTCGGGCCGAGGAAGGGAAAGTAAACGTATGCCACAGCGAATCGCGATCGTGACCGGCGCCGCCCGCGGCATCGGCGCGGGGACTGCCATGCGTCTGGCCGCCGACGGCATGGCCGTGGGAGTGCTCGACCTCACCGCGGAGGACGGCGCGCGGACCGTTGGCGAGATCGAGGAGGCCGGCGGCAAGGCGATCGCGGTAGGGGCCGACGTCTCCAACGCCGACCAGGTGAGCGCCGCCGTGGAGAAGGTCGCGGCCGAGCTCGGCGCGCCGACCGTGCTGGTCAACAACGCCGGCGTGACCCGCGACAACCTGCTCTTCAAGATGAGCGAGTCCGACTGGGACACGGTGATGAACGTCCACCTGAAGGGCGCCTTCCTGATGAGCCGCGCCTGCCAGAAGTACATGGTCGACGCCAAGTGGGGCCGGATCATCAACCTGTCGAGCCTGTCCGCCGTCGGCAACCGAGGCCAGGTGAACTACTCGGCCGCCAAGGCGGGCATGCAGGGCTTCACCAAGACCCTCGCGCTCGAGCTGGGCAAGTTCGGCATCACCGCGAACGCGGTCGCGCCGGGCTTCGTCGTCACCGACATGACCGCCGCCACCGCGGCCCGGCTCGGCATCTCCTTCGAGGACTTCCAGGCCGGGGCGGCCAAGCAGATCCCCGTGCAGCGGGTCGGCCAGGTCGAGGACATCGCCCACGCGATCTCGTTCTTCGCGAGCGAGGGCGCGGGGTATGTCTCCGGCCAGATCCTTTACCTGTCCGGCGGGCCGGTGTCGTAGGCCCTGGTAAGCACCACAACAGAACAGGACCACAGGGCGTTGAGCGAAACAGCAACCGACAAAGCAGCAGACCTGCGCGCGGCCGTCCGCGCGTTCTGCGCCGCGCATGACCCGGCGGCCACCCCGCGCGCCGCGTTCCTCAGCGCCCGGTTCGACGCGGGCCTGGCCGCCGTGCACTACCCGGTGGGGCACGGCGGCCTCGGCCTGCCCCGGGCGCTCCAGCCGGTCGCCGACGAGGAGTTCGCCCGGGCCGGCTCGGCGAAGCCCGACGACCGGCGCAACGTCATCGGCCTCGGCATGGCCGCCCCGACGATCATCGCCTTCGGCACCGACGAGCAGAAGTCACGCTGGCTCAAGCCGCTGTGGCTGGCGGATGAGATCTGGTGCCAGCTCTTCAGCGAGCCGGGCGCGGGCAGCGACCTGGCCTCGCTGGCCACCAGGGCCGTCAGGGACGGCGACGACTGGGTCGTCAACGGCCAGAAGGTCTGGACGTCCCTCGCGCACCACGCCCGCTGGGGCCTGCTGCTGGCCCGCACCGACCCCGACGTGCCCAAGCACGCGGGCCTTTCGTACTTCGTGGCCGACATGCAGGCGCCGGGGGTCGAGGTACGCCCGCTGCGCCAGCTCACCGGCGAGGCGGAGTTCAACGAGGTCTTCCTCACCGACGTCCGCGTCCCCGACGCCAGCCGCCTCGGCGCCGAGGGCGAGGGCTGGCGGGTCGCCAACGCCACGCTGATGAACGAGCGCGTCTCGATCGGCAACGCCGCCGCCGTGCCGCGGGAATCGGGCAGCATCGGCTCCAGCGCGAACGCCTGGCGCCAGCACCCGGAACTCCGCACGCACGACCTCCACCAGCGCCTGCTGGCGCTGTGGGCGCAGGCCGAGGTCGCCCGGCTGGCCGGCGAGCGGCTCCGCCAGCAGCTGGCGGCGGGGGAGCCGGGCCCGGAGGGCTCGGCGGCGAAGCTGACCTTCGCGCGCCTCAATCAGGAAATTTCCGGATTCGAGGTGGAGCTCCTCGGCGCCGACGGCCTCACCTACGACGACTGGTCGATGCGCCGGACCGGGTCAAGCGACTTGGCCCGCGGCGCGGGTTACCGTTACCTGCGGGCGAAGGGTAACTCCATCGAGGGCGGCACGTCGGAGATCCTGCGCAACATCATCGGCGACCGCGTCCTGGGCCTCCCCGCGGAGCCCCGCACCGATACCAAGGTCCCGTGGAAGGACCTGCCGCGCTGATGCCGACCCGAGGAAAGAGGTGACCCCGTGACCGCTGACCTGCTGTATTCCGAGACCGAGCGCGATCTTGCCGCGGCACTCGCCGACCTGCTGGGGGACCGGGCCGCCCCGGCCGACGTCATCGCGCGCACGGAGCGCCCCGAGACCTGCGATGCCAAGCTGTGGCGCACGGTGGCGGCCGAGATCGGCATCGCCGGCCTGCTGATCCCCGAGGCCCTGGGCGGTGCCGGCGCGTCCTACCGCGAGCTGGCGGCCGCGGCCGAGCAGTTCGGTGCCTTCGCCGCCCCGATCCCGTACCTCGGCAGCGCCGCCGTCGCCACCGCGACCCTGCTCGCCGCGGCGCGCAGTGCCGCGGCCGACGGCGACGCCCCCGGTGCCGCCGCAGGCCCCGCGCCCGGCGCCGGAGCGGGCGGGCTTGAGCCCGGCGACCCCGGCGGGTTCGGCTCGGCCTCGTCCGGCCCGGCCGCGGCGCTGCGGGCCGCCCAGCTCCGCGCGGCCGCGCGCCCGGCGACGGGCGGCGCCGCGACGGGCACCGGGGCCCCGACGGTCTCCCCGGCCGCCGGGCTGCTGCGCCAGCTGGCCGACGGCAGCCTCACCGCGGCGCTCGCGGTAACCGCGACCACCCGCCCGGGAACGTCGTTCCCCGCCCGCGCGCGGGTCTCCGGCCGGGGCGACGCCCCGGGCACGGTCAAGCTGCGCGGCACGATCCCGGCCGTGGCCGACGCGCTGCCGGCCGACATCCTGCTCGTGCCCGCCGACGGCGTGCCCAGCGCCCTGTACCTGGTGGAGTGCACCGCACCGGGCGTGCACCGCACCCCGCTGGTCTCGCTCGACATGACCAGGCAGCTGTGCGACATCAGCCTCGACGGCGCCCAGGCCAGGCAGGTCGCGGTCGGCCCGGCGGCCGAGGCGGCGGTGGCCGCGGGCCTCGCGGCGGGCGCGGCGATCCTCGCCGCCGAGCAGCTCGGCCTGGCGCAGCGCTGCCTGGACCTGACGGTCGCGTACGCGCGCGAGCGGCGCCAGTTCGCCCGGCCGATCGGCTCCTTCGAGGCCGTCAAGCACCGGCTGGCCGACCTGTGGACCACGATCACCCTGGCCCGCGCCGCGTCCCGGTACGCGTCCGCCTGCCTGGCCGACGGCGACGATGATGCCCCGGTCGCGGTCGCGCTGGCCAAGTCCGCCTGCTGCGACGCGGCGGTGCTGGCGGCCCAGGAGTGCGTCCAGCTGCACGGCGGCATCGGCTTTACCTGGGAGCACCCCGCGCACCTCTACCTCAAGCGGGCGAAGGCGGCGTCGGCCGCCTTCGGCACCCCCGGCGCCCACCGCGCCGCCCTGGCGGACCTGGTCAACCTGCCCGCCCCGGGCGCCTGACCGGGGTCAGCCGCGCGGGAAAACCGCGCCGGAACGCTACCGGCCGGGCTGCTCGTCGTCCGGCTGGTCCGGCCCGGCGTGGCTGCGCGCGGCGCGGTCGGCCTCGCCGGTGCGCTGCCGTGGCATGACGTCCGGCCCGGCCGTCGCCGGCTGGGCGGGCAGGTCGGTCCGCGTCGGCATCTCGCCCGGCGGAGCCGGCTCGTCCCCGGCGTCCCCGGTCCGCGTTGTGGCGGGCTCGTGCACGGCCTCGGCCGGGAATTCCCCGGCCAGCCCGCCGACCATGCTGCCGCCGACCCACGCGCCCCTGGACGCGAGGCCGGGCCCGCTGGCCCGTACCTGGCTCCGGTCAGCGACAAAGATCATCACCAGCCAGAACGCGAGCGCGAGCGTCGCGACGACGACGATGACCCAGACGCCTGCGGTGGACACCGTCGTCCTTGCTGTTGCTTCGATCATTGCTGGCTCCCAAACCAGCACCATCCACTCCGCTACGTACCCGCCGGGCCGGCGCTAACCCGCGGGACCGCAGATCCGTGCCGGGGTTCGGCCGCGGGCGGACGGTCAGCCGGCCGCCGATTCCGGCGGCGCCGCCCGCGGGCCGGGTACCGGTGACGGGTGCGGGCCGGGCGTGCGACAGTAACGTGCATGACAGCTCTCGACGGGAAGGTCGTCCTGCTCACCGGCGCGACCGACGGGATGGGCCGGGCGCTGGCGGCCGACCTTGCCCGGGAGGGCGCGGTCGTGCTCGTGCACGGCCGGGACCGGCAGCGGATCGCGGCCACGGTCGCCGAGGTGGCCGACGCGGCGGGCGCCAGGGACCGCGTCCGGTCCTATCAGGCCGACCTGGCCAGCCTGGCGGCCGTCAAGTCCCTGGCCGACCAGGTCAGCCAGGCCGAGCCGCGGCTCGACGTGCTGGTGAACAACGCCGGCATCGGCATCCTCGAGCCGGGCGGCGGCTTCAGGCAGGAAAGCGCGGACGGCATCGAACTGCGCTTCGCGGTCAACTACCTGGCCGGCTACGCGCTCAGCAGGCTCCTGCTGCCGCTGCTGGCCAGGTCCGCGCCGTCGCGAGTCGTCAACGTGGCGTCGGTCGGCCAGCAGCCGGTCGACTTCGAGGACGTCATGCTGACCAGGGCCTACGACGGGATGCGGGCCTACCGGCAGTCCAAGCTCGCCCAGGTCATGGACACCTTCGACCTGGCCGAAGAGCTCGCGGGAGCCGGCGTCGCCGTCAACGCGCTGCACCCGGCCACGTTCATGCCGACCAAGGTGTCCCCGGCCCCGCCCGTCAGCACGATCGCCCAGGGCGTCGAGGCCACCCTGCGCCTGATCACCGCCCCGCCGGAGCAGACTGGTACCGGCCGCTTCTTCAACGGCCAGGAAGAATCCCGGGCCAACGACCAGGCCTACGACGCGGACGCCCGCCGCCGCCTGCGCGAGCTCTCCTGGCGGCTGACCGGGCTGTGACCACGGGCCGCCGCCTCAGGGCAGCCGCCCGGTGGCGATCGCCTGGACCTGGCTCGACGAGTAGTCCGCGACCAGCAGCGTCCCGTCGGGCGACAGGGCCATGTCCCGCGGGAACAGCCCGGTGGTGAGGTCGCCGACGACGGCCGGGCGCCCGGCGAAGGCCGCCGTCGTGCTGACCACCGACAGGTCGGAACTCTGGCCCGACGCGCTGAACCGGTTCGAGTCCGCGACCACGAGCAGCGTCCCGCCGCGCACGGCCGCGAGCCCGACGGGCTCCGAGCCGACCCGGGCGACGGCGACCAGGGCGCGGGCCGGGTCGGAGGCGAGCCGGGCGGCCGAGAAGCACAGCACGTCGTCGCTGGCCCGCGCGGTCACCCACACCTGGGTCCCGTCGGCCGCGGTGACGACCCGCACCGGCTGGTAGCCGGCCTCGACCGCGGCCGTCACCGAGTGCGCCGGGTCGGTCTCCGCCCGCGGCAGGTCGATCACCGTCAGCGTCCCCGGCGCCTCGCCCGGCTCGGTGCCGTTCACACCGCCGGGGCAGGTGCGCGCCCCGGCGGCAAGCCCGACCGGACGCTGGGCGGCCGCCGGGCCTTGGCTCGTCGCGTACAGCCAGCGCCCGTTCGGGGAAACGGCCAGGCCGACCGTCGCGCTCCCGAGCGGGATCGCCCCCACGTAGTCCGCGGCCGTGAACCCGTGCGCCAGGGCCGCAGCCAGGTTGAACACGGCCGCCTGGTGGTCGTACTCGAGGGTGACGAAGGCGAACCGGCCGTCCGGCGAGACCGCGACCTGGCTCGCGGTGTCGGCCGCCAGCCCGTTCTGGACGGGGGCGGCGAGGGAACCGAGCACCGCGCCCGCGGTCCCCGCCTCCGCCCGGGCCACGCTGATCACCACGGCGCCGGACCCCGCGGCGACAAGGAGGTACTTCCCGTCGGGGGTGACCGCCGCGCCCGAGGGGGCGGAGGCCGCGGCCCCGGCGGTGGCGGGGAGCGGTACGGACCCGGCCTCGGTCATGACCGGCGCGGACGCCGTGCCGCTCAGCCGCAGCACCTCGACCGACGGCTGGGCCGTCGCCGAGGCGACGGCAAACGCCCAGCGGCCGTCCGGCGTCGCCGCGACCCCGAACGGGCCGCCGTCGGTCTGGACCGACGTCGTGCCGGCCGCGCCGAGCGCGGTGCCCGTCGCCGTCGCGCCCGAGCACCCCGGCGACGCCAGCGCCCGGGCGGGCAGCGCGGGCACCGGACCAGGGCCGCCCGGTGCCGCCGGGACCGAGGCTGGCGGCCCGGACGACGCGGCCCCGGCGCCCGCGGCCGGAGCGCTCGAAGCAGTCCCTGACGTGCACCCCGCCGCCGCGCCGAGCGTCGCCGCCGCCAGGCAGCAGGCCGCCGTGCGCCGTCTCGCGAAACCGCGCCTCATGTCAAGCAGCGTAGGCCAGCAGCCGCCCGCGGGCCCAGACCCGGCCGCGCGTCGATGCCCAGGTAACCGCAAAACCGGACCAGGGAACCGCGACCGCGGATCAGGAGCGGAGCTGGCGGACCGAGGAGAGGTCGGTGACCCCGGCCAGCCGCCCGGTGCCCGCCTGGCAGCCGCAGCTTTCCCGGCACATGAGCCGGGTGGGGAGGGCGATGTCGCGCTCGGCGGGCGCCTCGCGGCTCACCATCGAGTACAGCACCTCGAACGCGGTCTCGCCGAGCTCGCCGATCGGCTGCCGCACGGTGGTGAGCAGCGGGTGAACGTGCCGGGCCATCGGGATGTCGTCAAAGCCGGTGACCGCCACCTGGCCCGGCACGTCCACCCCGCAGCGGCGCAGCGCGTACATGACGCCGAGCGCGGTCTGGTCGTTGGCGCAGACGATGACGCGGGGGAGCGGCGCGGACGACGCCATCAGCCGCTCGGTGACGACCGCCGCGCCCGCCGCGTAGTAGTTGCCCTGCCACTGCGGCCCCGAGTACAGGACCGCGCCCGCCGCCGCGACCTCGGCCGCCAGGGTCCGCTGCCGGGCCTGGCTGTCGGGACTGTCGCGGTACCCGCCGAGGTAGCCGAGCGTGGTGTACCCGTGGTCGAAGAGCAGGTGCCGCGCGAGCGCCCGCATGCCGGTCACGTTGTCACTGCCCACGTTGGCGGTGGTGGGGCTGGGGATGCCGGCCAGGGTGACGATCGGGACCTGCCGGGAGATCTTGGCGATCTGGCCGGGGTCGAGCAGGCCGTCGTGCAGGATCAGCCCGTCGCTCTTGCGCGCGACGGCGAGGACCCGGCGGCCCGCGTCGTGGTCGGCGATGTCTACCGAGCGCAGCAGCAGGTCGAAGCTGCGGCGCTGGGCGGCCCGCTCGACGCCCCGGTTGAGCATGTCGTGGAACTGCAGGGACTCGGTCTCGTCGGCGAACGCGTCGTACCCGAGCAGCCCGGCGGTGTCCCAGGCGCCGGCCGGGCCGGCCGGCAGCACCGGGGCGGGGATCGGCGAGCCGGCCGAGAGCGGCCGCCGCATGACGACGCCGACGACTTCCTTCAGCCTGACCGACAGCGCGCGGGCGGCGCTGTCGGGGACGTAGCCGAGCTCGGCGGCCGCCCGCTGCACCCGGTCCCTGATCTCGGGGCTCGGGTTGCGGCGGCCGTTGAGCACCCGCGACACCGAGGCGATCGAGACCCCCGCGGCGCGCGCCACGTCATAGATCGTGGGCGCGGCCGGCTCGGTCTCGACGGACATCGCACTCGCCTCCTGCCTCGTGGCCACCGCGGCCGCCCGGCCCGGGTAAGCCCGTGCGGTAAGCGCTTTCCGGTTGCCCGGAACGGCCGGGCCGGGACGCGGGTAAGCGCTTACCGGCCGGGTGTGGATGCAAGCGTACGTCGGGCCGCAGGGCGTCTCAAGGCGGGGATCAGGCAACGTTACAGCAATGTGACGCCCCAGTGTGGCGGCTGGTAACCGGGCCAAACAGGCGGAAAAGCCGGGTCGTGCGACACATTCACGAAACATCAGCGCTTCTGCCACCTGCCACGTTACCGCTGGCGTAACAAACGGGAAATGCCGTCGAAACC
>Ga0210385_10001934_pt1 | contig 12604 bp, 9 predicted proteins | sample IncBWH26OmetaG_FD_160107 | JGI IMG/M metagenome (GOLD analysis project Ga0210385, IMG submission 160107) | Forest soil microbial communities from Barre Woods Harvard Forest LTER site, Petersham, Massachusetts, United States - Inc-BW-H-26-O ... | reverse complement strand
CCTATCAGCGGGAACCGCGACGCGGCGTCGTCATGAACGGCACGGCCGCCGAGCATGTGCGCGAGGGGCTGCCGGTGCTCGCCTCTTACTGCGATGTCCTGGGCGTGCGCGCCTTTGCCGATGGCAAGAACCTGGAAGCGGATCTGGCCGAGTCGACCTTCAACGCCATGGCGCAGCTCATCGACAAGCCGCTCATCAATCTCGAATCCGCCATGTGTCATCCCTGCCAGGCGCTCGCGGACTGGAAGACCATGGATGATGCGAAGGTGCCCCGCAAGGGCCGCTTCGTGCTCTCCTGGGTCTGGCATCCGCGCGCGCTGCCGCTGGCGGTGCCGGCGACGGTGTTGCACATGGCCGCCATGCGCGGCATGGACGTGACAGTGCTGCGTCCGGAGGGCTTCGCCCTGCCGGCGCCGATCATGGACAAGGCGCGGCGCGCGGCCGCTGCGGCGGGAGGTTCGGTGCGCGAGAGCGCCGACCGTCGCGAGGCGCTCGAGGGCGCGCAGATCATCTACGCCAAGGAATGGGGTGCCACGAGCTGTTACGGGGATGCCGAAGCCGACGCACAGCTGCGCGGCACGCTCACCGACTGGTGCGTGCAGGACAGCTGGTTCAAGACCACCGCTCCCGACTGCCGGCTGATGCACTGTCTGCCGGTCCGGCGCAACACCGCCGTCGCGGACGAGGTGCTGGATGGGCCGCGCAGCATCGTGCAGCAAGAGGCCTACAACCGCCTGGTCGTGCAGATGGCGGTGCTCTACAGAATGCTCAAAGGAGACCCGCAGTGATCATGCATCGGACCGACCAGACGGCCGCCATCCGCGCCTTGAAGAGCGCGGCGCCCTACATCCGCATGTACAAGGGCAAGACGTTCGTGATCAAGGCGGGCGGCGGAGTCTTCGGCAATGCCGCCCTGACTCAGTCGCTGATCGAGCAGATCAGCATCCTGCACTACATGGGAGTGCGGGTGGTGATGGTGCACGGCGGCGGCCCGCAGGTCACCGAAGTCTCCGACGCGATGGGAGTGAAGACCCGGATGGTGCAGGGTCGACGCGTGACCGATGAGAAGTCCATCGAAGTCACCTCCATGGTGCTCAATGGCCTCATCAATACCCGCATTCTCGCCATCTGCCGGGAGCTGAACGTGCAGGCGGTTGGCATCAGCGGCGTCGATGCCGGGCTGGTCCAGGCTCACCGGCGCAAACCGATCAAGCTCGAAGGCACTGAGGAGCTGGTCGACTTCGGTCTGGTCGGGGATATCGATCGCATCGACACCAGCGCCATCAGAAACCTGCTCGAAAACGGCTACCTGCCCGTCATCAGCCCGCTGTCGGCGGATGAGCGCGGCACCTTGCTCAATATCAATGCCGACACCGTCGCGGCCGCGATCGGCGCGGCGCTGTCGGCCGAAAAGCTGATCCTGTGCACCGGCGCGCCGGGCATTCTCGAGCGCCTCGAGGATCCGGGCTCCCTGATCTCGTACACGGATCTCGAAGGCCTCGCGAAGCTGCGCGACAGCGGCAGCATCAGCGACGGCATGCTGCCCAAGGTGCGCGCCATCGAGAATGCCATCAAGGGCGGCGTGCGGCGGGTGCACGTGGTCTCCTACTCCGCACCCGAGGGCATCCTGGGTGAGGTCTTCACCAACGAAGGCACCGGCACGCTGATCGTCGATGACATCGACGCGCTGCCGGCGCACGAACAGCACGCGACATGACGCGGCTGTGGGACAAGGGCGCACCGCTTGATGCGCGCGTCCTCGCGTACACGGCCGGCGACGACTATCTGCTGGATGAGCGCCTGGTGCGCTACGACGTGCAGGCTTCGCTGGCGCACGCCCGCATGCTTCACGACCAGAAGCTGCTGTCGGCGGCGGATCTGTCGGCGATCGCGACCGGGCTCGATGAACTCGCGCAGTCGCATGGCCGCGGCGAGTGGCATATCGACATGGCGGATGAGGACGGGCAGACGGCCCTCGAATCGCGACTGACGCAGAAGATCGGCGAGCCCGGTGCGCGCATCCACCTGGGTCGCTCGCGCAATGACCAGGTGCTGACGGCCCTGCGCCTGTATCTGCGTGATGCCACGCGCGAGCTCGCGGCGGGCGCCCGGCGCGTTGCCACGGCGCTCGATGAACTCGGCGCGCGCGAGCACGCAACGGTGCTGCCCGGCTACACCCACATGCAGCAGGCCATGCCGAGCTCGGTCGCATTGTGGGCCGGCGGCTTCGCGGCCGAGATTCGCGATGACGCGGACAACCTCGAGGGTGTCCTGCGCCGCCTCGGTAGGAATCCGCTCGGCTCGGCGGCCGGCTACGGCACCCCGGGCCTGCCTCTCGACCGGGATGCGACCACGACCAGCCTCGGCTTCGACTCGACCCAAACACCGGTGACGGCGGCGCAGCTGTCACGCGGCAAGGCCGAGGCGCATCTGCTGTTCGAGATCACCCTGCTGATGCAGGATCTCGGGCGTTTCGCGGCCGACGTGCTGCTGTTCTTTACCCAGGAATTCGGGTTCGTGGTGCTGCCGGATGCGTTCACGACCGGCTCTTCGATCATGCCGCAGAAGCGCAATCCTGATGTCTTTGAGCTGTTGCGCGGGCGCACCGCCACCGCGCACGCCGCGCTCGATGAGGCACTGGGCATCTTTGCGAAGCTGCCTTCGGGCTATCAGCGCGACCTGCAGCTGCTGAAGGCGCCGCTGTTCCGTGGCATCGATCTGGCCGCCCAGAGCCTCGACCTTCTGCCCTCGGCCATCGCCGCGATGTCCTTCAAGGGCGAGAACATCGCACTCGACCCCTCCATCCATGCAGCGGAACAGGCGTACGCTATGGTGGTCAAAGAAGGGATTCCGTTTCGCGAAGCCTATCGGCGCATCGCCGCGAAGTTAAGAAAGTGAGAGTGCTCATCCTCATGGCCTGCACCCTGGCGGGCATCAGCGCCTGCGGTCAGCGCGGCGCGCTCTACGTGCCGGACAAGAATGCCCGGGTCGTGACCCATCCGCCCGCCGCATCAGCTCCAGGTTCGGCCCCGTCCTCCGCGCCGCGCTGACGGTGAGCTATTTAGCGTCCGCCGGGAACAGCATCACGAAGGCCTTGCCATCCGGCGTCAGGTCGTACTGGCGGCGCAATTCGCTCTGCTGGAAACCCTTGATCGGCAGCGCTGTGGGATCGCCGGCCTTCGGTTCAGTGCCGGTGTCGATGTCCATCTGGAACATCTGGTCGCCCTGATCGAAGTAGATGCGCTTGCCGTCGGGCGACCACTGCGGATGGCTGCCGCCGTTCTGCGTCAGCTGCACGCGCTTGCCGGTGATCGGCAACGGCTCCAGCCACACTTCCGGCCGGCCGGTTTCATCAGAGGTGTACGCGATCCAGCGGCCGTCGGGAGCAATGGCGCTGCCGTATTGCGCCGAGCCGGGCTGGTCGACGAGGCGCGTGACCTTGCGGGTGGCCGGGTCCAGCTGCGAGATGCCGTAATCCCTGTCGCCCTTCAGCGTGAGGAAGGTGACCAGGCCATTCCTGTCGATGCCCTCGGGTGAGCGCCCGTCCCCGATATACTGCGGCTGTTCGGTGATATTGGCGTTCACACGCGCCACGAACAGGTCATCGGATCCATTGCCGGAACCCTGGAACACGACCCAGAGGTCATCGTGCGACCAGATCGGTGAGATATTGCGCGGCTCGACGATGGTCTGCTGCAGCGCGCGCCGCTGGTCCAGATTATCCAGGTCCGCCACGTACACCTTGTCGGTGAGATCGAAGGTGACCTGCTTGCCGTCGGGCGCGACGCGCGGTGCGCCCACCCCATCGGGCAGAGTACCCAGCACCTTCTTCTGACCCTGCAGGTCCACCAGGACGAGCTGGAGGTTGCCGTGCTGCTCGGCGGCGTGGCCCGCCGTAATGCTCGCGATGCAGGCCACCAGAGCCAGGATTTTGCGCATCTGTCCCCCGTCTTCTTATTGGTCCTTCCCGGCCGCGAAGTTTACTTGATTCGATTTCGAATAGGCGGCTAGGCGCGGAACAGATCCCGTAGCGGTTTGACGTTATTGCTGTCCGGAAACACGGTGTCCATGGCGGTGGCCGCGATCCCCATATGATCCACCAACGCGCCCTTGAGCAGCGCGCGCATATCCAACGTTGGCGCGACATCGCGCTGCTGATAGAGACGCGCGGCGGACAGGCCCGGCCAGTCGCTGATCACCCGCCCGCCCTGGACGGCGCCGCCGAGGAGAAATGCGGCAGTCGCGGTGCCATGGTCACTGCCACCGGTGCCGTTGACGGCCGCGGTGCGGCCGAACTCCGTCACGGCCAGCACGGCCGTGTTGCGCCAGGTGGGTCCGAGCTGGGTCTTCAAAGTGCGCAGCGCCCCATCGAGCGCGCCAAAGCGCGTGGCCAGCTGGCCACGCGCGCCGCCCTCATTGGCATGGGTGTCCCAGCCGGTGGTATCAAAGACTGCGACCCGCGGCCCGGCGTCATTGGCCAGAAATCCCGAGGTCGCGCGAATCACTTCATCGTAGCGATTTACGCCCGCACCGCCCGCCATCATTCCCTGCGACTCATCGCCCGCCATGGCGTTGGCGGTCTGCGCGGCGCCCAGTCGCTGCCCGAGCATCGGGTCGTGCGCATACAGGTCGGCGATGCGCTGCAGGGTGTCGTCATCGAGCTCCGCGAGCTTGGTGGGCGACCAGGAGGTCACTTCGGCGGGGCCGCGCATCATCAGCGGCACATTCGAGCCGAGGGCCACGCCGCGTTCGCGACCCGGGCCCGCTGTGGGTGACGCCGCCAGTGCCCGGTTCAACCAACCGGTCTGCGAGCCATGCGGCACCGGCACGCCGCTCTCGAGCACGTCCTGGCCGTCGAAGTGCGAGCGATCACGGTAGGGGGTTGCGACGGCGTGGAATACCGTCAGCTCCCCGGCTGCGAATGACTCATGCAGGAACGCCAGCTGCGGATGCAGGCCGAAGAGATGGTTGAGCGGCAGCGCGCCATCGGGCGATCCGGGTGCTGCGATGGCGAGGCCACCGCGCAGGCGCGCATAGTCCGCATCGCCATAGGGCGGTACCGCCGCCAAGCCATCCACCGCGCCGCGCATGATCACGACGATCAGGCGCGCATCGCCGCCGCCGCCCGCAAAGGACAAACGGGTCGTCAGCAGTGCGCCACCGGCGGCGATTGCCGCACCTCGGAGGAACTGACGACGCTTCATCGGCACTGTGTCCATGATCATCTCCGCATGAATTCCGGTGAGGCCAGCAGCAGCGTCACGGCCTGCGCGGCGCTCGCCGCACGGCCAAGCGCCACGCGCGTCTGATCGCCCAGCGTCGCACCCAGAATCTGCGGTGCGAGCTGCACCGCGTTGACGCTGGCGCCGATGCGCTGGCCGACCTGGTCCGCCCAGCGCAGTCGCTGCATCAGGCCCGAGGCACCATCCCAGTCGGCGCTGCGATCCGGCCAGCCCGCCGGCGAGTTCGGCGACCACACCCGCTGCCCCAGGTTGGTAAAGATCGGGGGCACCTTGCGCGCATCGTCAATGGGCAAATCGAGCGCACGCCAGGCCGAGATCACATAGTCGTTCGGCGTCTTGAATTTGGTGAGCGGCTCTGACCAGGCGGCCTCCTCGGCAATCAGCGCCCGATAAACCTGGGTCAAATCGCCTTCGGTCCGGGTGAACACCCGTGCCAGACGGCCGACCACAGCCGGCGGCGGATCATCGGCGATGAAATGCCGACTCAGCTGCGTTGCGATGTGCTGCGCCGTTGCGGGATTGCGCGCCAGATCGAGCAGCACCGAGGCGCCCTGATTCTCGCCCCCTTGGGCGTAGCGTCGCCCGAGGATGGTCTGGGCGCCGGGCTCGTGGATGTTGGTGCGGAAGAAGAACTCGCCGGGGTCGCCGCCGCCGTTCAGGCCCCTGCCGCTCGCGCCGATCGACCAGCCCGTGATCACCTTGGCGAACGCCGTGACGTCCGCCTGGGTGTAGCCCCCATTCACGCCGAGGGTGTGCAGCTCCATGATCTCGCGGGCGAGATTCTCGTTGATGCCGAGCGACTTCCCGGCGCGCTCCAGCGTGCGCCCCGCGAGCATGGAGTCGGGACCGACCGAGCGGAAGTTGTCCAGGTACAGGAGCATGGCCGGGTGGCGCTCGACCGCGAGCAGTAAATTCGAGAATGAGCCCAGCACGTTGGGCCGGATGGCCTCCCGTTCATAGCTGCCCGCGACGCCGAGCACGATCGCCTTGTCCACCGAGACGGCGAAGTGATTGCTCCAGAACTGGGTAATGCGCTCCAGGAACGGCCGGTTGGTGGCGGCGGCGAGGCGCAGGCGCGCGGTCACTTCGCCGACGTAGGCCGGCCGATAGATCTCGCCCAGCTTGACCACGGCGTCGACGACCGCCTGATTCGCCCCCGCCGCATTGGCGCGCTCGGCAGCGGGCGGATTACCGGCGCGCAGCAATCGGTTCTGCGCCCGCACCTTATCGATGGTTGCGACCATCGTGGCGGTGCTCTCGAGTGCCGGATCCGAAATGACCGGCGGCGCTCCCTTGAGCTGGACCTCCAGCCAGCCGCGCGGATCCTCGCTACTGGCCGCGATCTCGCCCGGGCGGGCCCCGAGCCCGAAGCGGTTGGTGGCGATGGCGGCGGCTTGAGAATCACGCATACGCGGCGGGCCTCCTTGGGGCGTTGAGATTAAAGCGCGGCACAAGACCCGGTCGTTGACAGCGGTCGATATAATTCGCCCGCCGCCATAACTTAATCCTACGAATAATTCCCAATGACCAAGTCCACCCTCGTTCTGGTCGACGGCTCCTCGTACCTGTACCGGGCCTTCCACGCCATGCCGCCCCTGACCAACGCCGCGGGGGAGCCCACGGGCGCCGTGCTGGGCGTGCTCAACATGGTGGTGAAACTGACCCAGGACTTCCCGGGCGCGCGCCTGGCAATCGTCTTCGATGCACCGGGACGCACTTTTCGCGATGATCTGTTTGAAGCGTACAAATCACACCGTCCGCCAATGCCGGATGACCTGCGGGCCCAGATCGCCCCGCTGCTCGCCATCCTCAAGGCTCAGGGCCATCCCCTGCTGCGGATCGTGGGCGTCGAGGCCGACGATGTGATCGGCACCCTGGCCCGTCGGGCCGAGGCGGCGGGCTGCGCGGTAGTCATTTCGACCGGTGACAAGGACATGTCGCAGCTGGTCAATGATTCGATCACCATCGTCAACACCATGACCGGATCGCGCCTGGATCGCGCGGGCGTCAAGGCCAAGTTCGATGTCTGGCCGGAACAGATCATCGATTATCTGGCGCTGGTCGGGGATGCGTCCGACAACATTCCGGGCGTGCCCAAGGTGGGCCCGAAGACCGCCGCCAAGTGGCTCGAGAAATATCACAGCGCCGACGGCATCATCGCACACGCGGCGGAAATCGAAGGCAAGGTCGGCGAGAACCTGCGGGCGGGCCTCGAGACGCTGGCGCTGTCGCGCAAACTCGCGACGCTTCATACCGATGTGGAACTGCCGCTGAAGCTCGAGGAACTCGTGCCACAGCCGCCCGATACCGCGCAATTGCGCGAGCTCTACACGCGCTACGAAATGCGCTCGCTGCTGCGCCAGTTGACCGGCGAACCCCCGGCCGCAAAGGTACCCGCCGCTGCGGTCGCGACGCCCGCAGCGGCGGACTCAGATGCGCTGCCGACGCCCCCCGAGCGCAGGTACGAAACGGTGGTGACCTGGGACCACTTCGAAGTCTGGCTCGCACGACTGCGCAGCGCGCCGTTGTTCGCCTTCGATACCGAAACCACCAGTCTTGATTACATGGTCGCGCAGATCGTCGGCGTTTCGTTTTGCATCGAAGCCGGCAACGCGGCCTATGTACCGGTGGCGCATGACTACGCCGGCGCGCCCGAACAGCTCCCGCGCGAGCGGGTGCTCGCCGCATTGAAGCCGCTGCTGGAGGATCCGAACCTGCCGAAACTCGGACACCACCTCAAGTACGACGCGCACGTGCTCGCCAATCACGGTATCCGGATCCAGGGCATGCGTTACGACACCATGCTCGAGTCCTACGTCCTGAACAGCGTCGCGACCCGGCACGACATGGATTCGACGGCGGCCAAGTACCTTGGCGTCAAGACCATTACTTTCAATGACGTCGCCGGCAAGGGCGCGAAACAGCTGACTTTCAACCAGGTTCCGGTGGACACGGCCGCCGAATATTCGGCCGAGGACGCCGATGTGACGCTGCAGCTGCATCGGGTGCTGTCGGCGAAGCTGCGGGAGGTACCGAAACTCGAGTACGTGTACGCGCACATCGAACAACCGCTGGTGCCGGTGCTGGCACGCATGGAGTACTGCGGCGTACTGATCGATGGCGCGCGGCTTGTGGCGCAGAGCAGGCAGATCGAAGGTCAGCTGCGGGAACTGCTCGCCCTGGCGCACCGCGAGGCAGGTACCGAATTCAACATCGAATCCCCGAAGCAGCTGCAGCAGATCCTGTTTGAAAAGCTGCAGATCCCGGTGCTGCGCAAGACTCCGACCGGGCAGCCCTCCACGGCCGAGGATGTCCTGGAGGACCTGGCCGACTCGCACGCGCTGCCGCGGATCGTGCTCGATTACCGCGCCCTCGCGAAGCTCAAATCGACCTACACCGACAAACTGCCGCAGCAGATCAATGCCCCGACGGGGCGCGTGCACACCTCCTATCACCAGGCCGTCGCGCAGACCGGACGGCTGTCTTCGACCGATCCGAACCTGCAGAACATCCCGATCCGCCGCCCGGAGGGGCGCCGCATCCGCCAGGCCTTCATTGCTCCGCCCGGTCATGTGCTGCTGGCGGCGGATTATTCGCAGATCGAACTGCGCATCATGGCGCACCTCTCCGGTGACCCGGGACTGCTGGCGGCATTCGCCAATGACCTGGATGTACACGTGGCCACCGCGGCGGAGGTGTTCGGCATCCCGACCACGGCGGTCAGCTCGGATCAGCGACGCACCGCGAAGACCATCAACTTCGGACTGATCTATGGCATGTCGCCCTTCGGGCTGGCGCGACAGCTGGGCATCGAGCGCGGCGCGGCGCAGGACTACGTGAACCGTTACTTCGCGCGTTACCCCGGCGTGCGTCAGTTCATGGACAACACCCGCGAGCAGGCGAAGCGCGACGGCTACGTGGAAACGGTGAGCGGACGACGGCTGTACCTGCCGGATATCCGCTCGAGCAATCGCCAGTTGCAGCAGTACTCGGAGCGCAGCGCCATCAATGCACCGATGCAGGGTACGGCTGCGGACATCATCAAGCTCGCAATGATCAAGGTCGACGCCTGGTGCGAGCAGGAGCAGCCTCCGGCGCGTCTGATCATGCAGGTGCACGATGAGCTCGTGCTCGAAGTGCGCGTGGACGCCGTGGCCGAAGTGACCGAGGCCGTCCGCGCGCACATGGTCGCGGCGCTGGCGCTCAAAGTGCCCTTGAAAGTGGATACCGGAGTCGGCTCCAACTGGGATGAGGCGCACTAGAAAGCTTAAGAATGGCTTAAGAAGAACGTTGCTTTGTTACAACAAGTCGCAATGCAACCACTTGAAAGTTCAACAGTTTTTAATCTTTGGCCTGTTGAACTTTCAGGGGCCACCCACATCAAATCCTATGAGTGTCCCAAGCACTCCCCGCTTCCCTCCCTGGGCGGGTAACCCGGTACACGAGACCTGTTCCGGGTTAGTCTAGCCCCGGTGAGCTCAACAGAGTTCACCGGGGTCCTTTATTTACACGGAATCCTTTCCGGCTTCAAGAAAGCTCTCCAGGCGCTCCTGCGCGCCCTCGATGCCGATGCGCCTCAGGGCCGAAAACAGCTGCACCGTGGCTTTTCCCTTGAGCGCCGCCACCGCTTGCGCCTGAGTCTTCAGGCCCTCGGCCCGGGTCAGTTTGTCGGCCTTTGCCAGCAGGACGTGAATGCGCCGGCGCACCGGGTCCGCCCACTCGATCAACTCCAGATCGGCATCGGCCAACCCACGCCGCGAGTCCACCACCAGGAACAGACCCCGGAAACTTTCGCGCGGGCGCAGGGCATCGATCAAAGGCGCCCAACCGGCGCGCTCCGCGCGCGGCCCTTCCGCAAATCCATAACCCGGAAGGTCGACGATGCGCCGGTCGGCGCCGAGTGAAAAGAAGTTGAGCAGCCGCGTGCGTCCCGGCGTCTTGCTGGTGCGCGCCAGCGCGTGCCGCGCCGTGATGACGTTGATGGCGGAGGATTTTCCGGCATTGGAGCGGCCCGCAAAGGCGATCTCCACACCGTGGTCAGGTGGGAACTGGGCGCCGGCCGCGGCGCTCAGCATGAAGCTCACATCGGGGAATCTGCTCATCTCTATCTCTAGTGTACAATTTGCGGCCTCTCACGCCTGGAGCACGGATGAGCATGTCGCCGGTCACGAAAGCTGGTTGGATCGGTCTGGTTGCCTCGACCCTGATCCTGATTTCGGGGGCTGTGGTGCGGTCGGCCGCTGCGGTCGATGCCCTGGGTCAGGGTACGCCGTTCGCCGATGGTACCGTCGATGCCGGTGCGCTGAAGGCAGCCACCTGCTCGGCCTGCCATGGGCCCAATGGCAACAGCACCACGGCGCAGTGGCCGAAGATCGCCGGCCAGAATGCAGTGTACATCGCCGAACAGCTGCAATTGTTCAAGGCCGGCGTGCGCGTCAATCCGGACATGCTGAAGATGGTGAGCACCTTGAGCGACAAGGACATCGACAGCGTCGCGGTGTATTACCAGGCGCAGACACCGGTCGGCGGCGAGGCTGATCCCAAGATGTGGCAGGCGGGCGAAAATCTGTATCGTTTCGGCGATCCCGCGCGCGACATTCCCGCTTGCACGGCCTGCCACGGCCCGGTCGGTCGCGGCAATACGGTCTCCGATTATCCGGCCCTGCGTGCGCAGTTCGCCGACTACGTCGCCAAGCAGCTCACTGATTTCGCCAGTGGCGCACGCTACAGCGGCGCGAAGAGCGGGGCGCCGACCAGTCGCAATGGCTACATGATGACGACCATCGCGAAGCGCCTGAACGCCGATGACGTGAAGGAACTCGCCGCCTACATTCAAGGGATGCGATGACACGCGTCCTGGTTCTGCTGCTCGCCCTGCTGCCGGTGAGCTTCGGGGCCTGTGCCCGCCAGGGCACGGCGCCACCGAGCACCCAGAGTGTGAGCGCGACGGCGCCCGCGCCGCTGCAGGCCCCCCGCAATCAGGCCGCGGATGCCCTCACCGCCACGGCCGAAAACGCCGCCAGTGGCCCGGATGCGGCGGATGCGAGCGACGATGTGCCGGTGGGCACCACTTCGCTCGAGAAAATTGCCGAGATGCCCTCGCAGCACCAGTTGCCGAACGGTCGCTGGAAACCGGGCGTCAATTACGACCCGGTGGTTCCGGCACAGCCGACCTCGGTGCCGGCCGGCAAGGTCGAAGTGATGCAGGCCTTCTGGTATGCCTGTCCCCATTGCTACGACCTGGAAGAGCATCTGGCCGCCTGGCGCAAGAGCAAGCCCGACTACGTCGAATTCGTGCGCGTGCCGGTGATGTGGGGGCCGGTTCACCGCGCCCACGCCCAGCTTTATTACACGCTCAAGCAACTCGGCCGCAACGATCTGGACGCCAAGGTCTTCGAGACCCTGCATCAGGGGACGAATCCGCTGGTCGGCAACACCCCCGAGGAAACCTTCTCCCGACAGCTGCAGTTTGCGCAGGCCAACGGCATCGATCCGGAGGCGTTCCGCAAGGCTTACAACTCCTTCGCGGTAAATTCGGATCTGCAGCGCGCCGAGGAGATCGGCGACCGCTACCACATCGAGGCCGTGCCGCAGATCATCATCAACGGCAAATACATGACGGATGTGGGCAAGGCCGGCAACTACGAAAATCTGTTCGCGGAGATCAACGACCTGGCCGCCGGCGAGCACAAGCGCTAGCAATCCAGGTAAACTTACCGGTTGCAGTCAAGCGCGCCCGTAGCTCAGCTGGATAGAGTGGCAGCCTCCGAAGCTGCAGGTCGTGGGTTCGAATCCCGCCGGGCGCGCCATGTACGTCGCGACATGCCGTACAAAAATGACTTCGGTTCATGCGGCCCCGCGCCTGTCAAAACCTGTCACCCGCCCCCACGAGTACGATCTGCAGGTTCGCGGGCATCAGGATCGCAACGGCCAGCGCGGTGGTGCACTTCGATGCAAAAATGAGGGCGCGCCGCTGCGTATTGTTATGGAACTTTCGAGCGAGCCGCACGGGTCGAGTTCCTCGACAGCGCCGACTAAAATGGTCTACGATTCAGTAACTCTTTGAAATATCGGCGCTGCCATTACTCAATTTCCAGAGCGTGGCGGTAACTCGCTATACTTCGGCGCCCACTTTAGGGCGGATGGTGTCGGGCGTTAATGTGAGCAAGCAGGACACACACTTCGTCAATACCTTCAGCATGGTGATCGGCCTGCTGGTGCTGGTCGCGATCTGCATCGGAGTGTTCGCGCGCGTGGTCGCCGCGCATACCCAGGAAACGGATGTGGTCGAACAGCGCGACTTCACGACCAGCGTGGCCGACCGCATCGAACCGCTGTCCCAGGAAGCCGTGGTCGGGCAG
>Ga0210385_10001933_pt1 | contig 12604 bp, 8 predicted proteins | sample IncBWH26OmetaG_FD_160107 | JGI IMG/M metagenome (GOLD analysis project Ga0210385, IMG submission 160107) | Forest soil microbial communities from Barre Woods Harvard Forest LTER site, Petersham, Massachusetts, United States - Inc-BW-H-26-O ... | reverse complement strand
TCTCACGCACTGCCCGGCGCGGCCAAGCCCGCCGATGAGTGCAGATCACATCCCGCACCCGGTCTCTGCCGGTAAACACGATCCGCGCGATCGCGGCCACGTCCGTTCCTGGTTGCATGCCGGGCAGCGGCAACGCCAGGCCGGCAACCCGGGCAGCCCGGCGGCCGCCGCGGCCCAGTGCCTGGGGCAGGTGCCGCGGCGTGACGCCTGGCATTGTCCAGATGGCCCCTGCCCGCCCGCCCGCGCAGCCGCGCAGCCGCGGCATACGATCCAGGTCATTCGGCCCGACAACCTCATCGCGGCAGATGAGTGAGCTCGATACAGGGGCATGTGAGCGCGTTGGCGCGCTCAGCGTCAGCGGGCCGGCTGCGGAAATGTCGTGGACGTGGCTGCCCGGCATCGTAGCGATCCGGTCGGCGCCCTATTTGGGGCCAGAGAGCGGTCGCCTCACGTCATTGGTGGCTATGAGAGTTCTCAGATGGTGCGCCATCGGCGATGGCCGGTTAAGCTGGCGCCCCATGGAAGAAAACCGGATGCTGGCCGCGGTGTCCGTAGCCCAGCTCGCCTCGGGGCTGGGCGGAATGGCATTGGCGATACGCCGCCGCCACGCCTTCGACGTCCCGTTCTGGCGGGGGCAGCCATCTGCCGTCGGCCGCGATTGCGTGCTAATGGGAACGGCGCTATCCGCGCCCGTAGTGATGCTTGCCGCACAGACATGGGCGATCGCGGCCCTGCTGCGGCGCCCAGACGCCTCGGCAGAACGTGCACTCGGCGGCCTGGGCGCCGCGATGACGGCGGGGTACCTGGGTGAGCGGCTAGTAAGGCAGCGGCTCATACCTGCGGGCTGGGATAAAGCGGAAACACCAGTTGTCGTTGCCGGGATAAGCCTGGCCGCCGCTATGGCCGTGCTCGGCCTTCGCCCCCACGGTGCGCAGGAAGAGACCGGCTGAGGGAGCGCAGTCACAGCCTCATCGGCTCAGATTGTGCTATCCGCGGCAGAAGCGGATGTCTCGGGATACCGTCGACGCGATCGTCCGAGGCGTTTTCGCGGAAGCGCTTTGTGAAACCGCGCACAAGCCGCTTCCGCGGAAACGCCAGGAGCCACCTCGCCCTGAAAGTCCGCCCTGCGACAGATGAGCGCGTTTCCGCGGAGGAGCCTTGTGCAGACTTTCACAATCAGCTATTCAGCGCCAGTGGGTTGAGCACCACCATAGCGGCCCTCATCGTCTCCAGCACTGCCCTGGGCCCATGCCCTGCTGTGTCTTCCTGCACGTAGCCGTCTCTGGCCTGCCTAAAGACTCAGTCATCAACGACACCGCCCTGGTCGCCCTCGACGGGACGGACTTCGACGCGCCTGTCGGTTACATCCCTGACGATGACGTCGACCGCCGACCTCGCCGTGTACTAGGGCTCTAACGACGCGTCTGGATGGGGGCATAGCCGCTCCTTTATGCTGGCCCTGTGACAGATGATGAGTCGAACGATAGCCCGGGTCACGTCTTCATCTCATACGTGCGAGAGGACAAGGAGCACGTGGACCGCCTGCAGCGCGTCTTGGAGGCAGCTGGGATCCCGGTTTGGCGTGATACGGTAAACCTCTGGCCGGGTCAGGACTGGAAAATCGAGATCAGTCGGGCGATCAATACTGGCAGTCTCGTTTTCATTGCATGTTTCTCCGGAAATAGCGAAAGTCGCAACACCTCCTATCAGTTTGAGGAGCTGCGCCTTGCAGCTGATGCGATACGCCGCCGGCCACCAGGTCAAGCATGGCTTATCCCTATTCGATTTTCTGTGTGCTATCTACCGTATTTTGATTTGGGATCGAACCGGACTCTGGATTCCCTGCAACGCGTCGACCTTTTCGATGAAGATTCGTGGGAGCAGGGCACAAATCGACTAGTCGTTGCCATTCGTGGAATACTTGATCAGACAGCAGCAGCTCGCAGATCTCCATCCTCTCCTGGGACGCCTCTAATGGCAGAACAAGGTGGGTCGGGACTTCCACAAGCATCCGCGCCTCTCCATGGTGTTCCTGAGGCATCAGCATCTCCGAGTCCTGCGAATAACTTTCAGCACGACGTTTTCATTCTGCACGCTCCAGCAGACATCGATATGGCGCGACGCATCTGCTCTGAGCTTGAGACTGGGGAATATAACGTTTGGTGCGACGAGGGAAAGACCATATCTAGCGCGGGTTTCGATGAGCTTCTTAAAACCATTAAGAAGTGCAGATTTCTTCTCATAGTCCTCAGCTCGGCGTTCGTTCATTCTTCCGTGCGCGATAAGCTATCAGCCGCGACAGTCAGCCTCATCGAACAAGCTGGAGTTACTATAATCCCTCTACTCTATGAAACATGTCCCATACCTCTGGCGCTCGAAACATACGAGTTCGCGGACTTCACTAAGTCACCATACGAGGGTATTGGCCAGGTGTTTGATGTACTGCGCAGCTATGACCCGAGCGTAATTGCGGAAGCTCCGCCTAGGCCGAAACGTCCTACTCTGCGTGATGCAATAAACAACCTCATCCGGAAGGTCCGTGAAGCGTCTGAGTTGTACCTTGCCACGGATCTTGGAGGTACTAAGGCCTACATGTCGCTGATGACGCGTAGCGGCGATCGTCTATTCGATCGCAAGTTCCCCACCCAAAGCCATACCGACTCCGCGGCACTAGCAGGTTTCCTTGCTGCAAAGATTTTGGAATCGATTTACGGCGTGCACGAAACAACGGGAATAGCGCTCGATGACCTTAAAGAAAAGATCAGCGCATTTGGCGTGGCCTTTGCTGGGCCTACTGATACCCAGTCAGGGGTAGTACGTGACGCTTCGAACTTCACGATCAAGGACTTCCCGCTAGCCGACAGCCTCCGAAAGCAACTCGGCAAGCCAGTCTTTATAGAAAATGACGCAAACCTGGGCGTGGTGGGTGAAGCCTGGAAAGGCGTTGCCCGTGACCATCGCAATGTAATTGGACTCATTATTGGCACCGGGATAGGCGGGGGAATCGTAATGGACGGCCAGCTATATACTGGATCCAATGGTGCAGCTGGCGAGATCGGTCATATGGTTATTGATGCGGATAGCGATGTGACGTGCGGATGTGGGCAGCGAGGCTGCTTCGAGGCGCTTGCAAGCCGGAGGGCAATTGCACAGGAGTTGGCGCGTCGTAAGAGTCTGCATGGTCAGCCAGACATCCGTTGGGAGGAGAAGAACCTCGGAAGCGCCGAGCTTGCCGACTACGTGGCAACGGGTGATCCGGATGCCGTCGAGGTCATGCGCGAAGCATCCCGGATATGGGGAAGGGCAGTGCGCACCCTACTGAACATACTAAACCCTGACATAGTGTTCTTTGGCGGTGGATTTATCCGGCAGCTCGGCGACAGGCTCGGCGACTCCTTCTTGGATCCGGTAAGAGATGAAGCTCGAAAATGCATGAATTCGATTTACGAGTTGGAAGGTGAGAGGATTCCGATAGTGCTGGGAGAACTCGACAACCCAGTTCTATCAGGCGCCTGCCTACTTGCAATCAGGCGCAGCAGGGGAAGCAGCCTTAGAGCGGATTTCATCGCTACCATCACGACCGAGCTTGACGGACTAGAAATCCAAGTACTTGAATCGATTTATAACTACTATCCGCGGCTAACTCGCATCTCCCGGGATCCTCGAAATGCCTTCCACGAGGATAGGCTGCGCAAACTACGTAATCATGGGTTGATCGCGACTTCGAACGGACTTTCCTTTCGGCGCGCGGAACAAGTAAAGATTACTGAGCTTGGCAGAATTGTGGTAGAAAGGCTCATGGCGTCAAGGAACCTTTAGAATATTCCTAAAGGAATGTAAACAATCGGCTGGACTCGCGGATATGGCGTTCAAAGCGACGGACCGTTCATCGCGTTGATTAACGTGGTACCCGAAGAGATTGGCCTGCCGCCCGAGCGCTCGCTCATCGGCATGAGCGGGCGTCAGGTCGCCCTGCCGACGGAGAAAACGGCATACAGATCATCCTGATCTGCACGTCGCGGACCATCACTGCCATGCAGCGGGATTTGCGCCAGATCGGCGGCTACGCGCGCTTGAAGGATGCCTCCGCGGTCGCTACTCCGAGACTGGGACGGGCAGACTAGTGCATGAATATTTACCCTGGTCAACGCCCGCAATGGATGCTCATTCCGCTTTGCGAGCGATGTTCAGTGTGCCCGGCTTTGATCGAGGTCTGCTGGGACAAGTCTGGCCAGGTCCAGGCGGCGGGCGGCCGCTCGGCGACGAGCTCCGGTAGCCACTTGCGCTGCCTCAATGTGTTATTGGCAGCCGGAGCGCAGCTATTGAATTGGGGTGCACAGTGTACGTACACTTGCTGTATGAGTTCCAAGGACGAGCGGTTGCATCTGCGTGTGGACCCTGAGCAGAAGGCGCTCCTAGAAGCGGCCAGTCGTGCCGCCGGGGATACGGTTTCCGGCTTCGTGCTCCGCGCTGCCACCGAGGCCGCCGCTGATGTCCTTGCGGACCGGCGCGTGTTCGTCTTGGACGAGCAGGCTTGGCGAGTGTTCGACCTGGCCCTGTCCCGGCCCGCCGCTGAGGTGCCGGGCCTGCGCGAACTACTGTCCGCACCTACCGTGCTCGACCAGGGTGCCACTGAGCCTCCCGCCCAGGCCGGACGGTGACCGGGCGGTTCAGCCCAGTTGCCCCGCTGACCAGGACTCACGTAGTGGCCGGCTTTGACTGCGGATCGGCCGCCCAGTCCGAATGGCTGGTCCGGCACGCGCTGCAGGCGCATCAGTCCGGCACTTCTCGTGTCTATGTGGTGAGCGAAGGGACGGACGAGGGGCAGAGAGTGGTTGGCTACTATGCGGTGGCCGCCGGGTCGGTCGCTCCCGCAACCGCCCCGCAGCGGCTGACGCAGGGCACAGGCCGTTATCACCAGCCAGTAGTGATTCTCACCCGCCTAGGCGTGGATCTGTCCTGTCAAGGTTTGGGCCTAGGCAAGGCTCTGGTTGTCGATGCTCTGCGCCGGGCGGCCGCGGCGTCCGATGTGATCGGGGTGCGCGCCCTGCTCATCCACTGTGAGACCGACACCGCACGCGACTTTTATTTGCGCCTAGCTAAGTTCGACGCGAGCCCAACCGATCCGTTGCATCTGTTCCTGCTGATAAAGGATCTCCGGAAGGCCCTGGAGACCACCTGACCGGATAGCCGTCACGCCAGCAGGTCCGGTATGACGTACCGTCCAGGCTCTCGCCGTCCTGATCGGCTGCCGAGCCTGGTCGTCTTGTAGCGCACGCTGTAAGCCACTTTGAGCGCCGGTTCACCCGATGCCACGAGCTACCGGATGCGCTTCATCAAGATGCACAGAACGGGACCATGCTGCATCAATATTCACAGATTCCAGGCAACAGCGATTTTCTACCCAAATTTCCTCCCAAAAGACAGCACGGCGGAGCTGAGACGCTCTACATCCTGGTCACAGACGCGAGTTGGGGCGGCCCACCGGAGTCTGTCGCTAGCCTTCCAAGCTGGTCATGCGGGTTCGATTCCCGTCGCCCGCTCCGCTTTCTTCCCGGCCCAGCGCAGGGCTCTTTCCTAGTCAACGGCCCGCACCTCACTGAGACGCGCAGCAGTTCCGCGTGCCCCATATGTGCCACAGGGGCGCCCGCGTCATGCACGTTGCTCGCCGCGTTCCTGGTCTTCTACCGCTTTGTCCGGGGCGTCTCCTACCTCGTGACTTTGGCGTACCCGGACGAAGGCCGCCTTTGTCCAGTTGCGTGAGGGTTTCCGTGATCCTGATCCAATGCCGCTTAGTCTTAGAGCTTGCCGGAAAATAACACGCTGACCTGACCTTGAGCTTCAATATCGATATCTGACGATCTCGCAAGGTCGTAGAGGTCTTGCAGACTGGCGAGGCGTCGCGGTCCGGGCTGGATGGTGGCGCCTGCCTGGTCGAGGAGCTGGCGGACGTCGCGGAGGCACTTGCTGACCGTCTCCGGGCGAACGTGAAACAGGGCGGCGATGGCGACCTGGGGCAGGGCGTGGCGGTAGTGCAGGATGGCGGCCAGGAACCGGTCGGCCAGGGTGAGGACGGGGCGGCGGCCTGCGCCCGGGGCGGCGAGCCGGGGGCGGTGGCCGCGGCGCTTGGCCAGGCTGGCCTCTCGCTGGCGGTCGTGCAGCGTCATCAGGGCAGTGATCAGGGTGTCCCACCCAGCGGCCGGCAGCCCGGTCAGTGCCGGGTGGCAGAGCCAGGCCAGGCCGGGGCCGGGTTGGTCGAAGGGGCCGGGCCCCTGGCGGGCTGGTCGGGCTCGCGCGGGCGGAGGGCGTGCTTCCAGTCGCCGTGCTCGCGCGGGCGGAGGGTGTAGTTCCAGTCGCCGTGCCAGTCGTGGCGGGCCAGCGGCAGGGCGTCCATCTGGGCGTCGCTGACCTGGATCCCGGTGTCGTAGGTGCCTGGGTCGAGCTCGGCGTGCACGCGCAGCCCGGCGCGGGTAGTGGTCGCGGCGATGGCCTGCACCATGACCTCGTGGCTGGCCAGGGGCCGTCCGCGCCAGTTCATCGTGATGTGGGAGAACAGCCGGTGCCCGGCCTTGTTCCACTTCGATGTTCCCGGCGGGAAGTGGCAGACGGTGACCTCCAGGCCGGCCTCGACGGCGAAGGCGGCGAGATGGGCCTTCCACGTCCGGGTGCGGTAGCCGTTCGAGCCGCCCGCGTCCGCGGTGACCAGCAGCCGCCTGGCCTGCGGGTAGTCGTGGCGCCCTGCCGCGTTCCACCAGCGGCGGATCGACTCGACAGCGAAGGCGGCGGTGTCGTGGTCGGTGCCGACATTGACCCAGCCGGCGTTCGCGGTGATGTCGCAGATGCCGTAGGGCACTGCCTTGCCGAGGCTGTCCCCGGGGAAGTCGTGCACCAGCGTGGCCGCCGGCCGGCCCTTGGGCCGCCACTGGCGGCCGGCGTTCCGGAACTCCCCGATGAGCTCCTTCTTCTTGGTGTCCACGCTGATCACCGGATCCGCGGTGCCCTGATAGGCCCTGGCCTGCTCGCTGATGTAACGGAACTGGGCGTCCCGGTCCGGGTGCTGCTTTCCCTCGACGGTCTTGGCGTTGGCCTGCAGGCTGAACCCCTCGGCCCGCAGCAGGCCGCCGACGGTGTCGGCGGAGACCTTGTGGCCCTGGGCGGCCAGTTCGGCGGCCAGGCTGCGGGATGACTTCGTCGTCCACCGCAGCGGCGACACCGGGTCGCCCCGCTCGTCCGGCTCCACCAGTGCCAGCAGCGCCGGGAGCAGCCCCGGGTCCAGGTCAGCGGCCCGCTTGCGGCCCCCGCCCGGACGACGGACCCGGCCCAGCGGCCCCGCACCGGAATCCAGCTCGTCGGCTCCCAGTGACACGGTGCCATCGCGGACCCCGGCAGCCCGTGCCACCAGCCGGATCCCGCCGTGGCCCAGCGAACGTGCCTCCGCGCCCATCAGAAGCCGCCGCTGCCGCTCATCCAGATGCGGGAGGATCACCGCGAACTTTGCCGCCAGAACCTCTGCTGCGCCCTCATCGCCCTCATCGCCGCCCATAGCACATCAGGATGGCGCATTCCGGAAACCTACGGGTTATTTTCCGGCAAGCTCTTAGCCAGGAGGCTAATGTGCCTCTGGGTAGTTGCGTGACGTCGGAGCCTTGTCCGTAATAACTGGCAGGACCATGATCCCGAAAACTTTTTTCTTAATGTAAACAAAGTGTCTTATAAGTACAAAAAAGTTTCGTGATCATGCTCTGGGCAGGGGGTGTCGCGTGGCGAGCGCGGCTCGGCGACGGCGGCAAGCTGACCGGAAATGCAGAACCTCAGCGGGCACGCGGCAGCGGACCCTGGCCGGGTCTGGCTGGTCAGGGCCTGCGGCGGGGGTTTGCCCGGTTAGGCGGCTTCTTCGATGGTGACGCTGAGGCCGAGGGCCTGGAGCTGGCGGACGTGGTTCAAGATCTTGCGGTCGCGGCTGACCCGGTTGTCGTAGTGGTCGGGGCCGAGGTCGCGGAACCGTGCTGCGGGGTCGGCGAGCAGGTGGAAGATGATGACGAGGATGGACCGGGCGATGGCGGCCAGGGCCTTGCGTTTCCCGCGCCTTCTGGCGAGGCGGCGGTAGCGCTCGCCGAGGAAGGTGTCCGTGCGGGAGGCGGAGGCGGCGATCTCGCCGAGGATGCCGTTGAGCCAGGGGTTGCCCTTGCCGGCCTTCCCGGCGCTGGTTTTTTTCCCGGACTGGCGGGTCTGCGGGCAGCGCTTAGCCCAGGACACGAGCCGGCCGGGGGTGCCGAAGACGGTCATATCCAGGCCGACCTCCGCGATGATCGCCTGGGCGGCGATGATCCCGCAGCCGGTGATCTCATCCAGCCGGGCCACGGCCGGCAGCACGGCGGCGTCCGGGCCGCGCCCGGCGCCCGGGCCGGTGCTGCCGTCAGCGTCGATGCCCTGGGCGGCGGGGATCTGCGCGATCAGCTCGCCGGCCCGGGCGGACAGCTGGTCGATCTGCCGGGTCAGGGCGTCGATCTGGTCCAGCAGGATGCGGGCCAGCTCGGCGTGGTGCTCCTCGAACCGGCCGTCCAGCGCCTCGGCCAGTTCCTTGCGCTTGGCCCTCATCTTGCCGATCGCCAGCTCAGCCAGGACCTTCGGGTTCCGCTGCCCGGCGATCAGCGCCTCCAGCATCGCCCGCACCGACTGGGTGTCCAGCGTCGAGGCGACCGACGAGATCTTGATCAGCGCCCGTTCCAGCAGCTTCTCCAGCCGGGCCCAGTGCCGGGACCGGTCGTGGACCAGGTCCGCGCGGAGCCTGGTGTAATCGCGCAGCCGCCGGATGTCATACGGCGGCACGAACGACGGCTGCAGCATGCCGCGCTCGGTCAGCTTCGCCAGCCACACCGCGTCCTTCTTATCGGTCTTGGCCCGGCCCGGCACGTTCTTCACCGCCCGCGCGTTGACCAGCTGCACCGTCAGCCCGCAGGCCTCCAGCACCACCCACCAGATCCGCCAGTAATCCGACGTCGATTCCAGCGTGACGATCTCGATCCCCTGGCAGCGCAGGTGATCGCCCAGCTCGGTGACCGCGCCCATCGTCGCGCCCACCGTCCACACGTGCATCTTCCGCCGGCCCGGCCGGTCATCATCCGGCACCCGGGTGCACACCACCCCGGACGCCTTCGCCACGTCCACCGCGGCGACCCGCTGGTAAACCCGCTCGTACTCCTCGTCTTCGACCTCCTGCGGCTGCTCCACGGCAGCTCGCCTCCCTTACGCTGGTGCCTGCAGGACAGCGGGCTGCCCGCGGGGTCCCGGTCGGGTGAAAAGCTGACCGGCGTGCTCGTAGCGACAATGCGCGACCCATCGGGTCAGGACCCCGGCGCCAGGCTAAGCAACGGCATCGGACGCCAAGTTAAAGCCGGCTTCGGAGACGGGCAGCCCGCACCAGCTTCCACGCCCCGCAAGAACGCCGCAGCCCAGACGGCAACATCCGCACCGAAACACCCCAGCCAGCCACCCAGCCGCACCCACCCGGGCATTTCGCGCCCGCGCGACGCCCCACCCGGGGACCTATGGCTAAGCGGCATTGCCACTTCCATCGGGAGCGTCCCGGCGGGTCGTTGCGGCCGGCTGGGCCACTTACTCCCCCGTCGGGTGGGCGGTGATCCCTTCCCCGCGCCCGGCGGGGATGTGCACTGTCCTGGCCTGGACCTCCATCACGAACAGCGCGTACACGCGCCGGAGCCCGCTATCGTGATGCGATGACAGCGTGGCCGCGCCGTGGGCCGACAGCGACCGGTTTGCTGGCCCTGGCCTCAGTAATCTGGGTGCTCGGTGGCGGGCACGCCGCCGCTGCCACCCACGCGTCGCCGCCGGCTGCGTCGACTTCCTGGACGGTGTATCACGACGATGCCGCCGGCAGCGGGGTGGCCGGGCCGACGGCGGCGGTCAACACCGCGACCCGCGCGTGGACGTCGCCCGTGCTCGATGGCGAGATCTACGGTGAGCCTCTCGTGTCGTCGGGGCGGGTCTATGTGGCGACGGAGGACGACACCGTATACGCGCTCTCCGCCGCCACGGGCGCGGTGGTCTGGTCCGCGCAGCTCGGCAGCCCCGTGCCGTCAGCCGACCTTCCCTGCGGGGACATAACGCCCACGGTGGGCATTACGGGTACCCCGGTTATCGATCAGTCCCGGGGCGAGATCTTCGTGGTGGCCGACGAGCTGGTCAACGGCAATCCGGCGCACATGTTGACCGGGCTCGCCACCGCCACAGGCAAGGTCGAGGTGACCCAGGACGTGGATCCCGCCGGGGTGGATACCGCCGCGCTGCTGCAACGGACCGGGCTTACCCTCGACGACGGCCGGGTCGTGTTCGGCATGGGCGGGAACTACGGTGACTGCGCCGCTTACCGAGGCCGGCTGATCGCTGTCCCGGAAACGGGCGGGACGCCGAAGATGTTCACGGTCGACGCCGCGGCCGGTGAGTCGCAAGGGGCGATCTGGATGGGCGGAGCGGCCCCCGTGGTGGACTCACGCGGCGACATCTGGGTCAGCACGGGCAACGGCTCGGTCTACTCATACAGCCACCCTTACGACAACAGCGATTCGATACTCGAGCTGTCACCAACCCTCAAGCTTTTGCAGTTCTTCGCGCCGACGACCTGGGCCACGAATAATTCTGAGGACCTTGACATGTCGGCGGCGCCGGCGCTCCTGTCCGACGGGCAGGTGATCCTCACCGGGAAATCCCGCATCGTCTATCTCCTCAATGACGCGCACCTGGGCGGCATCGGCGGGCAGCAGGCGACACTTGGCTCGGCGTGCAGCGAGGATATCGACGGAGGCGTCGCGGTGCAGGGCACGACGGTCTACCTGCCCTGCTTCAGCGGCATCATCGCGGTTCGGGCGGCGCAGTCCCCGGCCGCGCTTCACCTGCTGTGGAGTTCAGGGACGGGCGGCGGGCCTGCCGTCGTGGCTGCGGGCCTGGTCTGGACCATCGGGCAGAACGGCGTGCTCTACGGGCTGAGTCCGGCCACCGGCGAGGTGCGGCAGCAGGCATCGATCGGCGTCCCGGCCAACCATTTCCCGACTCCGAGCGTGGCCGACGGCCTGCTGCTTGCCCCCTCAGCGGATCAGGTGGTCGCCTTCACCGCGTCTGCCTCCCCTGCGGCCAGCAAGCCCACCCCGGCCCCGAGCCGGGTGCCGGCGAGTCACGCCAGCAGTCCGCCGACGTCGGCCGCCTCAGGCGGCGGCGGTCTTCCGGCCGGCGCCATCGCCGGCCTCGTGGTCGCCGGCCTGCTGGTGATCGGCGGGACGGGCTGGCTCGTGTGGCGCCGGCGAACCACCGGCTCCGGGTAGCACCAGAAGCTGACCTTCTTGCCGGTCCAAGCGGGGTGTACGGCAGGGACACCGCAGGCGGCGCACGCAGGCGTCTCCTGAACCAGGTCCTCGGCGAGATGCCAGTCACCGTCATGCCCACCAGATGCGGGGTCTCGCGCGAAAGTTGTCAGGTCGGTCCTCCGCGATGTCACGGCTCAGGCGGCGAGTTGCTGGAACAGGATCACGGCGTTGAGGGCGATGATCACCGCGACGCAGGCGCCGGCGCAGATCGTCGTGCGGCGGCGGTTGACATGGGCGCCCATGATGCGGGCCTTGCTCGTCAGCAGGACCAGCGGCACCAGGGCGAACGGGATGCCGAAGGACAGCACTACCTGGCTGAGGACCAGGGCGCTGGTGGTATTGGTACCCGTTGCCAGGATGGCCAGGGCAGGGAGCATGGTGATCGCGCGCCTGGCGACCAGCGGGACGCGGAGGTTGGTGAAGCCCGCCATGACGACCTGGCCCGCGTAGGTGCCCACGCTGGAAGACGAGGCACCGGAGGCGAGCAGTGCCCCGGCGAACGCGAGCGCCGCGGTGCCACCGGCCAGTTTGCCGAGTTCGGCGTGGGCCTGGCCGATGGTGGCCAGGCCTGATAGCGCCGGGGTGTGGAACGCGCGGGCGGCAACCGCGAGCATTGCCATGTTCACCAGGCTGGCCACACCGAGGGCGGCCAGCACGTCGAGCTGCGCGAACTTCAGCACGCGCCCGCGCTCCCTGTCATCGCGGCAGGGCGTGCGGGACTTGGTCAGAGCCGAGTGCAGGTAAATCGCGTGCGGCATTACGGTGGCGCCGAGGATCCCGGCGGCCAGGTACAGCGAGCCGGTGCCGTCCGTGGCAGGTAGCAGGCCGCGCAGCGAGCCGGGTGCTGACGGGCCGATCCGGAGCGTCTCGTACAGGAAGCCGACGACGACGAGGCCGAGCAGTGCGGCGATCGCCAGCTCGAACGGCCGGTAGCCGCGGGCTTGCAGCCCCAAGATGGCGAAGGTGATGACGCAGGTGATCAGCCCGGCGGGCAGCAGCGCGATCCCGAAGAGCAGGTTCAGCCCAAGCGCGGCGCCTACGAACTCGGCGATATCGGTGGCCATCGCCATTACTTCAGCCTGCAGCCACATGCCCCAGCTGACGGGCCGCGGGAACCGCTCACGGACCTGCTCAGGGAGGCTCTGGCCGGTGACGATGCCCAGCTTGGCGGACAGGTACTGCACCAGCATCGCCATCAGGTTCGCGACCAGCACTACCCATAGCAG
>Ga0210385_10001929_pt1 | contig 12609 bp, 12 predicted proteins | sample IncBWH26OmetaG_FD_160107 | JGI IMG/M metagenome (GOLD analysis project Ga0210385, IMG submission 160107) | Forest soil microbial communities from Barre Woods Harvard Forest LTER site, Petersham, Massachusetts, United States - Inc-BW-H-26-O ... | reverse complement strand
GTGCTTTCATTTAAAACGTACCGCGAGTAACTTGCAAGGCGACCCCCTACGATTACGAAAATTGATAACGCGAGGACGTTCGACAGGATAGAGACTGCGGCCTTTCCTGGAACAAATGATATGCCAGTGAGATGTATCTCAGGGGATCAAGAGGGCAACAACCATGGTGCATGTACCTGTCAAGGAAGACGTAAAGCAGAAGGCGGAGCGGGCCCTGCGGGAAATGGGAATGTCTCTGTCGGATGCTGTGCGCATTCTTCTGGTGCGCGTTGCGGCGGAGAAAGCCTTTCCGTTTTCGCTGGAAGTTCCCAACTCTGTGACCCGCAAAGCCATGCGTCAACTGGACCGCGTCAAGGGCCAGCGCTAAAAAAACACGAAGGAACTGTTTGCAGATCTGAGGAGTTAACGTGCTGTCGATCGTGCGTTCGACGCAGTTCGCGCGAGACGCCCGCCGATCTTTATTGAACAATCGTAAGGCCAACTCAAAAAGAAAAGGCCTCCGAAATCAGGGGCCTCTCTCATCAGATTTTTCGAAGGCTAGCTGCCTTCGGTGGTGCTTGCGGTTGTGGCCGGAGCGGAGGCTGCTGGAGGCGCGCCGCCACCCTTCAGCGCCTGCTTTTCCCGCGCTTCCTTGATCAGTGCCTTACGCGAAAGCCGGATTTTGTTGCCTTCGATCGCCAGGACCTTCACCAACACCTGGTCGCCAAGTTTCAGTTCGTCGCGCACGTCGCGGATGCGGTGCTCGGAGATTTCGCTGATGTGCAGCAAGCCGTCGGTGCCCGGGAACAATTCCACGAAGGCGCCGAATTCCGCCAGCCGTACAACTTTGCCGAGATAAGTCTTACCCACTTCCGCGCTCGCGGTGACGTCGCGCACCATCTGCAATGCCTGGTCGCCGCCCGCGCCGCTGGTAGAGAAGATGTGCACGGTGCCGTCTTCCAGCACGTCAATCTTCACGCCAGTCTGCTCGATGATGGACTTAATCTTCTTGCCGCCCGGACCGATAAGGTCGCGGATCTTGTCCGTGGGGATGCTCAACTTGTAGAGCCGCGGAGCGTAGGCCGAAATAGTCTCGCGATGCGCGCTCAGTGTCTTTTCCATGATGTCCAGAATTTCTAGCCGGGCCTTCTTGGCCTGTGCCAGAGCTTCCCGCATCATGGCGATACTGATGCTGGTCACCTTGATGTCCATTTGTAGTGCCGTGATGCCCTCGCGGGTTCCGGCAACCTTGAAGTCCATGTCGCCGTAGTGATCTTCAGCGCCGGCAATGTCCGTCAGGATCGAATACTTGCCGTCATCGCTTACCACCAGGCCCATGGCGATGCCCGCGCAAGGCGCCTTCATGGGCACGCCCGCATCCATCAACGCGAGCGAACCGCCGCACACCGTGGCCATCGAAGAGGAACCGTTGGACTCCAGAATGTCGCTCACCACCCGCATGGCGTAAGGAAATTCAACTTCAGGCGGAAGCAGGTTAGCCAGCGCGCGTTCTGCCAGCGCACCGTGTCCGATTTCGCGGCGGCCCGCTCCACGCAGCGGTTTTACCTCGCCAACGCTGAACGGCGGAAAATTGTAGTGCAGCATGAAGCGCTTGAACTGGTCTTGTTCGAACAGCAGGTCCAGCCGCTGCATATCTTCCTTGGTGCCCAGCGTCAACGTGGCCAGCGCCTGTGTTTCACCGCGGGTGAATAGCGCCGAACCGTGTACGCGTGGCAGCAACCCTGCTTCGCAAGTAATCTGGCGAACCTGGTCAAAGGCGCGGCCATCCGGACGCCGCTTGGCCTTCAACACTTCCTCGCGGAAGATATCTTCGCGCAGGTGCTCGAGGGCACGCTTGGTCAATTTGATTTTGTCTTCGTCGTCTTCTGGAACGGTCTTCAGGATTTCGTCCTGCAGCGCATCCACCAGGTGATAGCTTTCCTTCTTCGGATGCTTTTGGGTGTTCAGCGCATCTTTCAGGCGCGCGCCATATTTTGTCTTGATGCCGTCGTAGATGGCCTTGTCAAACGGAAATGGCTCAATCACGATCTTGGTCGGCTTGATTTGCCCGTACAGCTGCTTGATGCCCGCAACAATCTTCTTGATCTGTTCGTGGCCAAACTCCAGTGCTTCCGCAACCTTTTCCTCGGAAACTTCGAAGGCCCCGGATTCCACCATCACGATGCCTTTTTCCGTGGCGGCAACGACGATATTCAGCTTGCTGGTCTTCTGTTCGGCCACCGTTGGATTGGCCACCAGATTCCCATCCACTAAACCCACGCGAACCGCAGCGATGGGATCCGTGAATGGCAGGTCGGAACAGTAGGCCGCCGCGGAAGCCGCGGTCATGGCGATGACGTCCGGGTCATTCGCGCTATCCGCGGACAGCACCAAGGCAATAATCTGTGTTTCGTTCCTCAGCGATTCGGGGAACAGCGGCCGCATCGGCCGGTCAATCTGACGCGATACCAGAATTTCCTTTTCCGTCGGTCTTCCTTCTCTCTTGAAGAAGCCTCCGGGAATCTTTCCGGCGGAATACGTATTTTCGCGATAGTCCACAGTCAGGGGCAAAAAGTCGCGGTCACTGGCTTTTGGGGCAATGCACGCAGTCACCAAAACAACAGTGTCGCCATAACGCGCGGTCACGGCTCCATTTGCTTGCTTGGCAATCTTTCCGCTCTCCAGGATCAGCGTGCGCCCTCCCACTTCGATGGATACCTGGTGAGGCGCAGGGATATGATTATTCTCAGACATGTTTTCTTCCTTTGGCTCCTGCTCATGAGGAGTCCGTCCGTTCAAGGTGTCATTCAAAGAAAAAAGGAGGATTTGCCGGGGAGGGGACTGCTCCACGAGCACCTACACCAATACAAACGCCGGGCAATCTGCCGTCACAGACTGGGCTTGTTCACGTCCAACCAACCGCCGGCTGGCGTACAGACTCCAATGGGAATATGTGCGTTCGTGAAGTTGCAAGTTGTATCGCGTACCGCCTTGCGATTCTTACTTGCGCAGGCTAAGGCGTTCAACAATCTGGTGATACCGATCCGGGTCTCGCCGGTTGAGATAATCCAGCAAGCGCCGCCGCTTGTTTACCATCATGATTAGGCCCCGGCGCGATGCATGGTCTTTTACGTGCGACTTGAGATGCGTCGTCAAGTAGTTGATGCGCTCGCTCAACAGTGCTATTTGCACTTCGGGCGATCCCGTATCTTTCACGTGTGTGCGGAATTGTTCGATCAACATAACTTTGGCGTCGCTCAAGTGCCCCCCACCGTCGTCCCTTGAATTTTCCTCTTTTCTTCGACTCATTAAAAGTAGCACAGTTTTGTTTATAGTGTAAAGGGCAGTAAACACGGGTTGAAGTTCGCATACGCCGGTGTCCGCGCTGATTCTGCGGCATCTCCTTGCAACGCGGGGCCAAATCTTGTTCAATGCTAGCGGTAAGCCCTCAGACTTGCCGGCACGCTCTCGTCCGTCGAGCTCCGGCCATCCACAGGAGAGATTCATGCGCAAAGCAATCGCAACAATTTCGGTGTTATGCATTGGCTTGGCCCTGTTTGTGTTCGCGTCTCATGCCCGCCAAGATAAAGCGAATCGTCCCAGCCCGGCCGCAAGCGCCTCTCTGGACCTTGGTGGCGGCAAGTCGGTCACCATTGATTACTCCAGCCCGCGGCTGAAGGGCCGCAAATTCGGCAAGGACCTCGCACCTTATGGAGAAGTGTGGCGTACGGGCGCGAATGAAGCCACCACGTTCGTTACCACTGCCGATATCACCGTTGGCGGCACTCCCGTCCCCGCAGGCAATTACACCATCTTCACGATTCCCAACCCGGACAAGTGGACTCTCATCATCAGCAAAAAAACAGGGGAATGGGGAACCAATTATGCCGGGCCGTCCAACGACCTCGCTCGCATCGACATGAAAGTCTCCACGCTTCCTTCCCCCATTGAAAATTTCACAATTTCATTCGAAAAGGCCGGCAATGGCGGCACGTTGCATATGGATTGGGAAACTACCCGAGCTTCCGTAGCTATTGCCAAGAAGTAACAACCCGCCGCGCACACGTTACCGGCGACCATCACTCCAAAGAGACTCTTCGAATTTGTAGGGCCCGCCTTCCGAGGCGGGCCATTTCTTAGCCATACCGAAGAAACAACATTTAGCCCGATGAATTAACTTGAGAACAAATTAGTTATATCGTATATTACTCTCGTGAAGAATCGCGCCCGCAGCCATAGTGCGGGCGTTTCCATTTTAGGACTGATTCACGGGACCCAGCCACTAAGTCATTCAAATTCCACACTTGGGAAAATCGCCCCAATAAGCTCTTTAGAATGAACACTTACGAAACCATAAACAAATGACTTACAAAGCCTTTAGAGTCCGCACTTACAAGCCAAAAACCCCGTAGCCCTTTCAGAATCCGCAGTTACGAAAAACGCACTCTGGGGTTCCAAACGTCCGACCCCAGGTGAGCTCATATCGCAACCGTGCCCTTCCCGCTCGTCAATATGTTTGCGTCTAGCATTTCGCTTGTGCCTGGCCTCGTCCCCGCACCCGCCACGTAGAGCACCGATTCGCGCACTCCATCAATCCCCAGCCACTCTTCCCACTTCGAATCTTTCAATGCCATGGTGCAGAACGGCGCTAATCCCAGCCACGTTGCTGTGAGGCAAAAAGTTTGGCAGAGGTGGCCAACTTCCGCCAGCACCACCCGGTAGCTACGTGGGAAGTCGTACTTCCACTGCGTGCGGAAAAACACCGCTGTCATAACTACCAGAAATGCGCCGCGAGCAAACCACCACTGCCCGGCCAGATTCTTTTCCAGCGCCCGCGTTGTCATCCCATCGCGCAGCCACTCCAGTTCATGGCGCGCCGCGTTGTAATGATAAATTCCCCTTTTTAGACCCTTCACGCGCCGCACCAGAACGTAAGCCTCAATGGGATGCAAGCTTCCGCCCGAGGGCGACGTCTTTATCGCGGCTTTTCCCAAGCCTGGCACATCGATCCATTGCTGAATGCCAAAGGAAAGTTCCAACGTCTGCGCCAAAGTGCGCAACGCGACGGGAGCGCGGCCGAATTTTCTCCAGGTCCGCCGGCTCCTCAGGATTTCCGGAAATTCGCCGGCGCTGGGCTCGCGCGGAAGTTTCGTACGCGGTGCTTTGGGATAGCTCTTTAACGGGCGCGGCATCAGATCATGCCTGGCGCGCCGCTTCAGCTCCTCGAACGCGGCAAGTTGATCGTCCGCAAACTCCGTATCCTTGGTGGAAAAATGGAAAAATCCCGCCGCCGGATTCCACGCAGTCCAACTTTCCATCGTCGCAACACGTGGGTCGCGCTGCTGGTCCGAGCGCTCCAGCACGCCATGTTCGCAAAGCCTATCCAGAATCCTGCGGACGGAGCTTCCTTCATAATCGCCAAGGTGGGAATTGATCTGGCGAAACAAGCGCCACTCGCCGCAATAATCCAGGATGGAGCAAACCAGCGGCTCCGCGCTGATCCGCGTGCGCAGCGCATAATTCTCAAACACCAACACGCCGTCTTGCCAATACAGCACCAGCGGCGCACTACGACGATACTTCGCCGCAACGCGTCCCGGCTTGGCGCGCAAGGAATTCTTCGTTCGTGCAGCAGGCCTTTTCTTTATTGCGGAAGGGATAGCGTATTTCCAGTTGGTTATTTCACAATCGCTTTAATTCCATACGAAGGCTTTCCCTTGGGACAATTCACGATCACCTGGGATTTTATTTTTTCCAGGTTCTGGATCTTCACGCCCAACTGCTGTTTTTCTGCGGCGGTAACCGCATCCGCCTTGGCTTTCACAAGCTTCTTTGTTGCCGCTTCAATCTGGTCGACGATTCCGTGGAGCGAAATAGTGATTTTCTTCGGCATGTGCTTCCTCCTGTGCGGCGCTCGTGCTTCAAACGCGAATGTTCTGTCTTCGCATCTTGCCGGAGACCTCCGGGCGTGCGGAGTGTATGCCAGCCGTCCCCTAGCGTCAAGAAAAGATCGTCGATGGACTCGCGGTTACCCACTCGTTGGCAATTACGGCGTGGAATTACCGATCAACTTTACGCCCCACATTTTGTCGACCAGGTTCTGGAACCGAAGTTCCTTCCGGAGAAATGCAAATTGCGGATGCACACCCAGATTCGCCATCCTGCCGCTGCGTTCGATATACGCTTTTTCCAGCCACTCCAGGGTCTTATCAGTGTCGCGAAAGCCCGCATATACAACGGCGAAATCGTAAGCGGAGACGCCGCTCTTCCTCTGCGCTGTTTGCAATTCCTTTAAAATTTCTTGTGCTTCGCTCTTTTTCCCGGAGATGGCGTACGCGAAAGCGAGGTACACCTGCGGTTCCGGATCGCCGGGGGAAAGCGCCATCGCGGTGTGAAATTCGTCGATCGCTTCCTTATATCGCTTTTGCTCCACATAGATCTGGCCAAGATAAATATGCGCGGGCACAAAGCTCGGATCCATTTGAATGGTGGTCTTTGCCGCTTCCTCCGCGCGATTGTTTTCGCCCGCCAGGTATTCGATAAAGCCCAAATTCGCGTTGATGATCAGGGATTTCGGATCGATATCACGCGCCAGCTTTATTTCCCGGATGGATTCGTCCCGCCGTCCGATTGCTGCCAGATACAGCGCGTACCAGTGAATTCCTTGCGCGTAGCTGGGATCGAGAGCGATCGCTCTTTGGAATTCCGGTTCAATATCGCCGCCTTCGAGTAGCCAAAAACGAACGGCCGCAAGCGACGTGTGCGCCTGCGCCAGCCGGTCATCCAGTTGCAATGCCCGTTCTGCCGCCTGTTTCGCCTTGGGAATCAGCGTTTGATCGGGTATCGAACCATTCGTGAGCATCAGAATGTATGTATCCGCCAATCCCGCATAGGCCGCGGCAAATGTTCCATCCTTGTCGATCGCCTTTTGAAAATAGCTTGCGGCGTCCTGAAATCCTTCGGGCGTGCGTTTTTCGAGTTCGTACTTCCCTCTCAGATACGCTTCATATGCTTCCGGCACCACACTGCGGCTCCGCGCCAACTGGCTTTGCTCAGTGGCAGACAGTTCCACCTGGATGCCCCGGGCGATCGCCGTGGCCACATCGCTCTGCAGCGCGAGCACGTCTGTGAAATTTCGCTCGAAATTCCCGGCCCACAACGCTCCTTCGATGCTCGTTTGGAAAAGTTTCGCGGAGATCCGCACGCGGTCTCCGGCACGCACCACCGATCCTTCGACAATGGCATCCACGTTTAGTTCCTGCGCGATCTGGTCCAACGATTTCTGCGTGTGCCGGTACTGCATCACCGACGTTCGCGAAATGACGCGCAACTTGCGAATTTGCGAAAGCTCCGTTATGAGCGCATCCGTCATTCCATCCGCGAAATAGTCCTGCGAAGGGTCGCCCGAGAGATTTTCCAGCGGCAACACCGCAATGGATTGAATGGCGCCCGGCAAAGGCAACCCTGGTTTCTTCTTGATCGTCCGGCCGTTCAGCCAATACAAAACTCCGCCCGTCAACGCAGCCAGCAGGCAGAACACCAGGATATTTCTTGCGGAAAAGAACCGAGTCGCCTCCGGCGGCTTCATTCGCGCTGTCGCGAAACTATGCGTACGCGAAGCGGTGCTGGCCGCTTCCAGCGCCGCACGCACTTCTCCCGCGCTCTGGTACCTTTGCCCCGGATCCTTGTCCAGCGATTTTTCAATCACACTATTCAGCACCGGCGGCAAGGGCGGGGAAATCTCTGGCGCTCGTTCGCGCAAGATCGCGGCACTTAATTCAAACGCAGTGTTGCCGCGGAACGGCCGTTGCCCCGCCGCCATTTCATACAGCAGCACGCCAAGCGACCAGATGTCGCTGCGTGCATCGGCTTCCTGGCCCTTCAGAATTTCCGGTGCGATGTAGGGCAGCGTGCCGGTAAAGGTGTGCTGCGAATCCCAGGACTGATCCAGCACCGTGGTGCCGTCGCTCATCCGGCCGGGCTCAAACCGCTGCGAAATGCCAAAATCGAGAACTTTCAGCCGGCCGCTGGGAGTGACCATCACGTTTGCGGCTTTCAGGTCGCGATGAATCACACCCCGGCTGTGCGCATGCTGCAATGCATCGGCCAATTGAAGTCCATACCGTTCCACCTGGTCTAAAGCCAGCCCGGTCGATGGAATTTCCACGCTGAGCGGCCGCCCTTCCACATATTCCATCGCGATGTACGGCCGGCCTTCCACTTCGCCTACTTCGTAGACCGTGCAAATATTGGGATGATTCAAAGCGGAAATGGCGCGAGCTTCCTGCAGCGCGCGTTCGTGGCTGGCGGAGCTACCGGTGGGCAACGTCTCGAGAAATTTCAGCGCCACATCGCGCTGTAGCTTCTCGTCGCGCGCGCGGTACACGACGCCCATGCCACCTTCACCGAGCTTTTGTTCTATTAGGTAGTGGCCCAGTCTCTGCCCTAACATGGCGATTCGTAAAGGAAAGTTCACCACACCCATCGCCATGTAGCAAGCAAAAGTCTAGTTATTTGTGAGATTTACAGAAGGATTAAGTCGGTTGGTGAAGCTGGCTCGTACCGCGGTCCATCAGCACTACCGCCAGAATCACGAGCGCCGCCGCCACGCCCACTCGGATCGTAAGCGCTTCGCCTCCAAACGCCCAACCCAGAAACACGGCAACCACCGGATTCACGTACGTGTGCGTGGAGACCAGCGTTGGTGAGTAATGCTCAAGCAACCAGTTGTACGCGGTGAACGCAATCACCGAACCGAACAAAATCAGGTACAAAAGTCCCAGTGCTGATTTACGGCTCACCTGCGAGAACGAGAATCCACGTGCTTCGCCGACCAACGTTGAGGTAACGAGCAACATCCCGGCCCCGGCCAGCAAGGACAGCGCGGACAACAACAGCGGGCTGCCCGACAAATGCGACCTTCGCGAATAAATAATTCCAACCGACCATGCGAATGCCCCCACCAGAATCATGATGGACCCGAGGGTCAACCCTTGTTCCGGCGCTCCCGAAGTGTTGCCCACAAGGATTCCGACTCCGGCCAATCCCACCACAATTCCTGTCAGCAGCATGCCGTTCAATTTCCATGTGCGCGCGGCCGCGGAGGAAAGCAGAAAAACGAAAATGGGCTGAATCGCAAACAACAAAGACGCCAGTCCGCTGGGCACAATGCGCTCCGCCCAATGCAATGAGCCGTGGCCCACCAGGAAAAACAAAAAGCCGATCACCACGCTCGCGCGAATCTGCGCCCATGTTGGCCGCAGGCCCTTCGCCAGCGCCCACGCCAGCAGGATAGAGCCCGCGCAGAGGTGCCGCACGCCGGCCGTATAGAGAGGCGGAATCGTTTCCACGGCATAGCGAATGGCGAGATACGTGGAACCCCAAACCACGTAGATAGCCAGGAAACACAGCACCACCCACAGGCGATGGGATCTGCGAGCTTCGTGAGACGTGATTGTGGTGGCGTTTGCTTGTGCCAGGGCCTGCGAAGTCTCGCTCATGGAACCACTCTTCCCCGTAATGAGTTAAGTGTGCTAATCTCGTTTCATAACGTACATGGTCCGATGTAACGTGTCAACTACTTTTAAGTCATTACTATGACCACTCCCGATCCATTTTCGGCTCGCGGCTTTGGCGCTTCGGCTTCGTGGCTCGACCTGGTGAACAGTGAGCTCTACGACGGCTTCGGCAATTTCACCGAATGCCTGGAAGATCCCCGCTGGCTGCGCTCGTTTTTCCGCTACTGGAATCTGCGTATCGCTGTAGACGACGACGCGGCGTTAAAAGCGCTCCGGGAACTTCGCTCCCTTCTCCGCCGACTGGTGGAGAAAGCCTTCGCGAACGGGCGGCTTGCCCCGGAAGAGATTGCAAAACTGAATGCGTGGCTGAAGGCGCCGGTGTTTCCGCAGGTTGTGGAGAAACAAAACGCATTTGCGCTGGCGTTACAGCCGGCAGAGATTGGCTGGCCATCAGATGTGGCCGCGATTGCGCGCAGTTTTGCGGATTCTTTGCTGCACGAAGCGAAGGGGCACCTGAAAATTTGCGCCAATGGCGATTGCCGCTGGATCTTCGTCGATCGCACCAAGGGCAATGTCCGTCGGTGGTGCAGCGACGCCACGTGCGGAAATCGCGACCGCGTGCGGCGCTCGCGCGCTCAGGGCAAAAAATAGTTTTAAGTTTTCAGTTCTTGGTTTTTCGGAAGAGGACGCAGTAATCGTCGCCGGGCCAATCATTAACAATTTTGTCCACGTTAAAGCCGGCGGCATTCACTTCTTCGATCAGGATTTTCTGCGGTATTCCATGGCCACCGCGATTAGCGGGAACGCCCGGCACCGGATCGCTTTCGGTGAGCCACTTACGCGGGGGAAAATCGATGACCGCAAGCTCACCACCCGGCTTCAAGGACCGTAGCAGGCTGGCATCCATCTCCTGTGGCGCTGTGAAGTGATGGTAGACGCGACGCAGAACAATTTCGTCGCAACAGTTGTCCGGCAAATTAGTCTGTTTCTCCGCGGCTTGGACGACCATAACATTCTTCAGGCCGCGCTTCTGTACCGCTTCCTCCAGCGCTCTGCGTTTCTTTTCATCCAACTCTGTCAAATAAACTTTCCCAGCTTCGCCCAACACCGCCGCAGCAGCGATACCAATTTCTCCCTCCCCGGCCCCGACGTCCGCCAGCGTTTGGCCAACTTTCCAACTCATCAAAGTGCGTAATCGCGTGATTTCGTCGCTGGACGCGGTGCCTAAACACAGCATCAGCGAGAGGATGACGGTGCCCGTGAAAATCCGCGATCGTTTGTTCATAGAGGCGTTTTACGAAGTGGCTTTTGAGGCGCGCTCGCTGTCCAACATGGCCATTTGCCGCTCGTCGTAGCGCGTGCCCACGACGCTTGCGGCGGGAACAGCTTCTGTGATTCGCCGCAAGTCGTCCGGCGACAAATTCAGATGCTGCGCTCCCATGGCTTCGCGAAGTTGCTCGCGCGTGCGTGATCCGAGGAGAGGCACGATGTCCGCGCCCTGATGTAGAACCCAGTCGATGGCCAGTTGCGTCCCGGTGACACTGTGTTCTTTCGCGATGCGATTCAGAGTTTCCACCAGCTTGGCGTTTTTCTGTAGGTTGTCGCCGACAAAGCGCGGGAAATGCGAGCGCAGATCGCCGGATGACACTGGTTTCGATCCGCTCAGTAGACCGCGTGAGAGCAACCCGTACGCAGTGACTCCGATTCCTAGTTCGCGCAGGGCAGGCAAAATCTGGCGCTCAATTCCACGCGACACTAGTGAATACTCGAACTGCAAATCCACAATCGGATGAACCGCAACCGCCCGCCGCACAGTTTCGGCCGACATTTCGGAAAGACCAATATGCCGGACGTAGCCTTCCTTCACGAGTTCCGCGATCGCGCCGACCGTGTCTTCAATGGGCACCGTCGCATCGAGTCGTGCCGGACGATAAATGTCGATGTAATCCACACCCAGACGGCGCAGGCTGTAGGAAAGAAAATTCTTTACCGCCGCAGGCCGCGCATCTACGCCGATGAAGGCGCCCTTCGGCGTGCGCATGGCTCCGAATTTGACGGAGAGCAAGACTCTATCGCGGCGTCCATGAATCGCGCGGCCGACGAGCATTTCGTTGTGGCCCATGCCGTAGAAATCGCCGGTATCGAGAAGGTTGATGCCTTGATCGATGGCTTCCTGAATTGTGTATATAGACTCCGCATCATCCAGCGAGCCATAAACTCCGGACATGGCCATACAGCCCAACCCGAGTCGCGAAACTACGGGGCCCGTAGCCCCAAGCTTTCTGCTGATCATGAAGGCACCTTGCGAACTGCGTCGCTGTTCGGGATTGCTTTAGCATCTTTGTGCGCGGACGAGAGACAAAAATTCGTCGCGCGTCTGTTTGTTGTGGCGGAAGGAGCCAAGCATCGCGCTGGTCACCGCTTGGCCATGCTGCTTTTCCACGCCGCGCATCTGCATGCACAAGTGGCGAGCTTCGATGATGACGCCAACGCCTTCCGGACTTATTTTGTCGGAGATGGAGTCTGCAATCTGGCTGGTCATGCGCTCCTGGATCTGCAAGCGGCGCGCGAACATGTTGACGAGTCGCGCGATTTTGCTGAGCCCGAGAACCTTTTTGCTGGGCAAATAGGCAACGTGCGCCTTCCCAAAAAATGGCAGCAGGTGATGTTCGCACAGGCTGAAGAATTCGATGTCTTTCACGACGACCATTTCGTCGTAGTGCACACTGAATGTGGCGCCATTGAGCACCGATTCCAGATTCTGATGGTAGCCGCTGGTCAGGAACTTCAGCGCTTTCTCGAAACGTTCCGGCGTCTTCCGCAATCCTTCGCGGTTCGGATCTTCGCCGAGAAGCACGATCATCTTGCGCACCAGATCGGCGATGCTCTCCTTCGGCATTTCCACGCTCGCTTCGTGCAGCAATATCTCAGTTGGCTTTGTCACCGGCATATTCCCCTCTTAGCTAAACGCCATGCGCTCCTGGATTTCTTCCCCGGCATACTCGAAAGCGTTGTTGGACGTTTCTTCAATCCGTACGCGCTCGAGTTTGGCCAGCGGGAAGTGTTTCAGGCGCTGGTAAATCTCCTTGCAAAGGTTCTCTGTGGTCGGCAC
>Ga0210385_10001928_pt1 | contig 12611 bp, 7 predicted proteins | sample IncBWH26OmetaG_FD_160107 | JGI IMG/M metagenome (GOLD analysis project Ga0210385, IMG submission 160107) | Forest soil microbial communities from Barre Woods Harvard Forest LTER site, Petersham, Massachusetts, United States - Inc-BW-H-26-O ... | reverse complement strand
GGAAAGCCCGCCGATGACGGCCCGAGCAAGCGGCGCATTTTGTTCTCCACCCTCTCCGATCCCGAGGGCCATCGGCAGCATGCCGATGATCATCGCGGAGGCCGTCATGATGATGGGTCGAAGTCTGGTATGACCGGCCGCGACGACAGAGTCGAGAGCGGAGCTTCCACCTGAGAGCCGTTCATTCGCGAACGTGACGAGAAGGATCGAATTGGCGGTTGCCACTCCAATTGACATAATGGCCCCCATCAGGCTCGGAACGCTGAACGTCGTTTGAGTCAGGAAGAGTGCCCATACCATCCCGCAGAATGCCCCAGGCAGAGCACAGATAATAATGAAGGGATCAAGCCAACTCTGGTAGTTGACGACCATCAGCAGGTAGACCAGCAACGCGGCGAACACCAAGCCGAAGCCGAGGTGATTGAACGCCTCGTTCATGCTCTTCACCTGCCCGCGAAGAACGATTTTGGTGCCCGGCGGCAGGTGGCGGCTTTCCTCCTTAACAATTCGAACCAAACGAGACGCTGCCGCACCCAGATCGCAGTCCTGAGTATTCGCGTAAATATCGTAGACCGGAGCGCCGTCGTGGTGATTGATGACAACTGGGAGAGTGGTCGGGCTCACCGTCGCCATGTTTCCAAGAAGCTCTGTGCGGTTGTTGAGCGTATGAATGGGGATCGGTAAATTTTCGAGGGCATTGAGCGAACTCAACTCATATTGTGGTGTCTGCACTGCCACCGTGTATGTGAGGCCCATCTTCGGATCAAGCCAAAAATTGGGCAACACGGCTGAACTCGAACTGAGCGAAATATAGATGCTGTTGACAACGTCCTGCTCAGTCAGTCCAAACTCTGCCGCCTTGACGCGATCGACGTCGACGTGCAGCGCCGGCTCGTCCACGACTTGATGCATATGCACATCCACCAAGCCCGGTACCGCTGCCGCTCGCCGAAGTAAGCTACGGGCGATGTCGTAGTTTTTTCCGTCGTAACCCTGTACCTGCAGATCGATGGGGGCAGGCAGCCCAAAATTGAGAATCTGTGTAACGATATCGGCCGGCTGGAAAAAAAAGCCCAGATCAGGAAACTGCCTCTGTAGCTCTCGCCGAAGCTCCTTTATGTATTTCACTGCGTCGCCGCGACGTTTCTCATGCAGTGAGATTAGAATTTCGCCATCTGTACTCCCGGTGATGGAGCCATCTCCGAACGCGTAGTTGAAAGTCTCAGCGGGAAGGCCTATGTTGTCGATCATCAGGCTAATCTCGTTCGACGGAATGATCTGCCTGATCCGGTCTTCAACCTGGCTAAAAAGCACCTGAGTGCGCTCGATTCGAGTACCTGGCTCTACTCTCACGTGCAACCGAATCTGGCCGGAGTCCACCGAAGGAAAGAAATCTCTCCCGATAAACGGCAACAGCACGAACGCGCTTCCCATGATCGCCAGAGACGTCGCGAAAGCCGCCTTGCGGTGCCGTAGCACTGCGCGGAGTCCGGCGCCGTAGCGCCCTTGCAGCCACTCGTAACCATCGTTGAATCGTTCGTTGAGGCGCCGAATGGGGGTCCAGCGACCCGCCCGGTCAATCTGCCCATCAAGCGAGTGCTCCGCATCAAGAAGAAATTCGGCCAGAACCGGCACCAGTGTGCGGGAAAGCAAGTATGAAGCCACCATGGCGAACACAACGGCGAGCGCCATCGGTGTAAAGAGATATTTGGCTGGACCGGTGAGAAAGACAACCGATACGAACACGATGCAAATTGTCAGAGTTGAAACAAAGGCTGGCGTGGCAATCTCGGAAGCGCCTGCCAAGACTGCATCGTAAATTGGCTGATGCCCCAAATGGCGATGGATATTTTCGATCGTTACCGTGGCGTCGTCGACCAGGATGCCTATCGCCAGGGCCAGCCCGCCTAGAGTCATCGTATTCATCGTCTGTCCCAAGGCGCTCAGCACGATAATTGAGCTAAGAATGGAGAGCGGGATCGAAATGGCGATAATAAGGGTGCTGCGCCAGCTGCCGAGGAACAAGAGAATCATCAACGCCGTGAGACATGCCGCGGTGACGGCTTCTGTCAACACTCCCTTGATGGACGCACGAACAAAGAGGGACTGATCGAACAATTCGGTGATTTTGAGACCCTTTGGCGCCGCGGCCCGCAGCGTCGGCAGAATGTCCTGTTTGATCTGGTTGACAATGTCGAGCGTTGATACAGATCCGATCTTCATCACGGTTAACAGCACATTCGGCTTTCCGTTAGCACGCGACACATTTTGCTGTACAGCCCATCCATCTCTGACGTGTGCGACATCGCGCATATAAATGATGTGCCCATCGGCGGTCTTGACGGGCGCATCGTTAAGAGTAAGCGCGTTCAATGGGCTTGAATTCGTTGTGACGGGGTATTCCCAGGTACCCATCTTGACCGTCCCCGATGGCACGGTGACGTCCTGGGCATTGATTGCATTAATTATGTCGAGCGGAGTGACTCCCTTCCCAAGAAGAGCACCCTGGTCCATGTCAACCATGATCTGCCGAGCCACGCCGCCGTAAGGTGCGGGGAGCAGAATCCCAGGTACTGTCGATAGCTGTTCCCGTACGCGAAAAAGGCCGTAATCGTAAAGTTCCTTCTCTGAAAGCGTGTCGCTGGAGAGCGACAGCTGGAGAACTGGGACTGTGGATGCGCTGAATCTGAAAATGAAAGGCGGGTTCACGCCGGGCGGCATTCGAAAGCGGATGGCGTCCACAGCAGCCCCTATCTGCGACATCGCGGCGTCAATTCGAACCTGCGGCTGAAAGTAGATCTTGACGATACTTGCGCCGTCCAAGGTTTGCGAATCGATGGATTTGATGTCGTTCACGATGCCCAGAATGAATTCAGTGAAGGCAGTTATACGACCCTCCATCTCCTGAGGAGGGAGGCCGGAATACGTCCAGATCACGGTAACAACCGGGATATTGATATTAGGAAAAACGTCCGTGGGCGTGGTGGCGATCGAGGTTGTTCCGAGAACTACGATCAGAATCGCAGCTACAACGAACGTGTACGGTTTGTTGAGCGCGAGTCTGACAATCCACATTACTGGCCTCCGGGGTTACTTATCTCCCCAATGCTCGGAACGAGAGTGCGAAACCGCCAAAGTGGAATTGCATCCACAGCAGTTGCTCAAGGGTTGAGATCACGACATGAGCCGCCTTTGTGGTTTAGCCGTCGCGCCTGGCGGCCAATTCGTCATACGGTCGATGAGCAAGTCTCGGCCCATACAAGTCATGGCCGTACCCCGGGTGTGTAGAAGTTGCTTCGTTTCGCGTTCGACCTTCCAGTGGCAATCGAGCTGCCAAAACGCGCTTCAGAGAAGGCGCTTGAATTCAGGTGAGTTGCAAGATTGCGAACGTTGGGGCGCGTGACGACGTGTCGATCTTCTGGCGTCAAGGCGGACAAAGGTTGACGTTGTGGACACTCCGCTGGTTCAAAGCGCTAGCAAGTGGGCTGAAAACAGGGTGTACGAATATTACCTGTCACCGAAAACATCGACTAAAGGGGGGCTGTAGTAACGAGCCGCGGTTCGCACAGTACTCAACCAGCAGCGGCACATTCGCAGCTTCGATCGGGAGATTGTCAATATGCGGTAGGAGTCTGCACAACGTCGCGGATGGCCCTGCTGCCAGAGGACATTGCTAAGTATTTTCGAACCCTAGCTGTCGCAGTTCCGGGGCCGGCAGCACATCGTAGAGCCCTTCAGAAGCGACCTCAAGCTGCAAGCGATCGACAAGCTGTGCGATAAACCGGATGAGATGCACCAGCGCCCGCTCGCGCTCGGAGAACTCTGCAGCGTCTCCGAGTGGACGAATATCAATGCGAGTGACAAGGCTGGTGGTCGGGCGGCCCTCGTGAATGCGGCTTGTGCTTTGACTCTCGAGACTCTCGGCAATCTCCAAAAAGATACGCGAACACTCGAATCGAAAGTCATCTTCGAATGCAGTGAATGATTGCGACTTTGACGCGACATTGATGGAGATACGCGACTGGAGTAGTGGCGCTTCAAGCAGGTAAAAGCTCCGTAGTAAAGCCTGCCAGCGGCGTATGCGATCCCTCGCGGCCATATCCCCTGAACGCAATGGGCCGGTTTCGAAGGGAACCGCGTCTGACTGCGCGTTGACCTCGCCGAAGCGGCGATAAATGTCTTCTCTCAAGCGCCGAACCCTAAGGATCGCACCCGGCTTTTCCCGGCGCGGAGTGAAGGACATCAGGTCTGACATTGAGCGAACATTACGTACGAAGATTCGCACCATCTCATCGGCGGCAGATCGTGGGAAGAAGCGTTCAAAAACGAGCCACATCATGGTGATCCCGAGCAGAACGCCGAGGGCGCGGTCGCGCGCGACAGCGAGGTTGGTCTGGATCGAAAACTCGCTCAGGTGGATCAGGTAGAAGGCAAAGGCAAATTGGACGCCTGCAAAAGAGAGCCGTGAGCTCGCGGTTCCAATCCAAGCCGCGACGGCTGTCATCGCGGCGACGAGCAGCGTGAATCCGCCGATGGAGTCGATGAACGGGACAACGAAAATCTGTGCCCCGAGCCCGGCGATCACGCCACCAAGTACGAAACCAGCAACGCGCAGGATTTGCCTCTGGCGCGAGGCTCCAATCGTGGTGAGCGCGGTAATCACGCAAGTGGTGACCGACGTGGAGAGATTCGGCCAGTCCAGCGAAACATAAAAGACGTAGCAGAGCATGGCCGCCAGCGTTCCTCCCAAAACATAGCGCAGATGCTCGGGATTGGAGAAGGCGTCGGGAATAAAGATCCGAACGCTGTCGGGATCTTCCTCAAGGGATTCAAGCGCAGGATCGACGGCATTCTCCTCACTAAAGATCGCGGGCATCAGTGACACCATGGACTCGATCTCCGACAAGAGTGGCGTACCGGGGCTCGGCTGCGATTCCAGCGTCGCCTCGCATGGCTGACCATGCGTGCGAAGGCATCGGCGAATATCGGCCAGGCTTCCATTGATGCGCGAAGCGCGTTCCCCCAGCGCGGCCGGCAGAGACGGATATGCGCTGGCAAGAGCAGCGGCGAAGTCGATTGAGCGCGCCGTGAGGGATACCAGCGTCGTCATTCGGGTGCGGTAGAGTTGCTCGTAGTTTCCGCGGGCGAGGTGGCGGCGCAGAGAGCCCGTACCCACCATCGCGAACTGCGCAAGACCATTTCGTGTCGCGGGCGAAACGGGTCGGGATTCGCCATAGCACCCCATGAGGTTTTCAATCAGAGCGAGACGTGTATCAATGCCTTCGGTCAAATCATCGCGGTGGTAGAGCGCGCTGAATACAACCTCAACGCCGAGCGTTACCAGTGCACCGATGATCGTGGCTGCGACGAACCACAGGGTCAGTTCAACATTGCGTTCCGGAGGCCCAGGTAGGTACCAGATACCGACGACATTGCTGACGACCAAGCCGAGTCCGGTTGCCACTCCGTAGTTGGCCAGGCAGCGCAGCAAAAAGAAAACCAGAAACAGGCTGCAGCCTACCCAGAAAAAGTGCGTTTCAGGGGTGGAAGCCAGAAAACGTGCGCCAACGGGTATGAAAAGAGCTCCGATCAGAAACGATGCCATCATGAAAATTGCCGAACGAGCTGTGGCGACAAGGTTCTCGCGCGAAAAGAAAAATGCAGTCAAAGCGCCCAGGACACCGCCGGGAATGCGAAAGGTCTCAATGATGATCATGGTAAGCGTGGCGGAGATGACGATACGTGCCACAAGTGCACCCCGGCCGGGATAGGGCGCCAGTTCCTTCTTCAGAAAGTTGGGGAACCACTCGCTGAAGTGTTCCTCATGCGGAAGATGAATTGGCTCAGATGCCATACTTACTCCCTAGTCCCAGGAGTTGTGTTACCGCGAATGATCACCACTGCCGATTCGCCGAGTCGGAACACCTCGGACGGCGAATCTTGAATCCGGACGCGCACAGGAAAACGCGATGCCAAGTGCACCCAGTTCAAGGTGCGTTGCACATCAGGAAGGCCCGGCGCGGACAGACGCCCCACAAGGTCGGTATCGGGAGTCACACCAAATCCAACGCTATCGACGACACCTCTGTAGCGGACGTCGGGCCGCGACATCACATAGACATCGGCGAGCATGCCGGGCCGAATGTGATGCAACTGCGATTCGCGGAAGTTGGCGATGACCCACCAGGTGCGCGTGTCGATGAGAGTGAAAATGTGCTCGCCGGCAGTCGCGTAGGCGCCTTCTGAGATCGTCAGGTTTGTCACGCGCGCGTCGAACGGAGCGACAACGTGACAATTGTCGAAATTGTATTTTGCCGTATCGATGGCCGCCTGCTTTCCGGGAAGCTGACCCGCCAGCGGTCGCAGAGTCGTGACGTTATGCGATGCCTCTTCGACTTGTTGATGGCTTTCGTCGACGAGGGCTTGTGCCTCCTTCAATTGTGCTTGCGCCGCGAGGAGACCCGCTTCGGCCAGGGCGAGTTGCGATTTGGCCTGGTTCGCGGCCTGCAAACGAGAGGTCTGAAGTGTGCGCGCCTGGTCGACTTGGTCGACGGTGACAAACTGGCGCGCCAGAAGCGGCTCAATGCGGTGCAGGTTGTCCGATGCATACTCGAATTCCGCATTAGTGCGCGCCACCGCCGCCTGTGAGTTAGCCACATCCGCTTTGGCCTGCTGCACAGCGGCTTCAGCATGAGCGAGACTAGCATCCGCGGCAAGCACGCTTGCCCTGGCAACATCGACACCGCTTGCCTTCCCGGCGATGATGCGGCTCTCGTCGCCGATCTGACCCTGAAGGGCAACCTGATCAGACTGAGCGCGGGCCAGCGCGTACGCGTATGGACGGTCGTCAATGTCGAATAGGGGGGCGCCTGCCTTCACTAGTTGATTGTCTGAGACATAGAGGTGCATGATCGGGCCGTTGACCAGCGGGGCCATGCCAATGAAGTTGGCAAAGACTTCAGCATCGTCGGTGCGAGGATCCGCGTTCACCTGGTGAATGACCACCAGTGCGACAATCGCGGTGCTTGCCATGATCCCGATGCTGATGGCGCGGCCAATAATGTGAAGGCGGTTATGCGGCACGGTTCCTCCTTCGATCAGCTAAAGATAATGAGCCAAAGGATGCAGGCAAAAAGCAGCGCAAGGCATGGATAGACAACAATGGGCCAGAGGATCTCCTTGTCGAGTGCAAATCGGGCGAAGATGCGGTTGGCAATGACGGAAAGCGCAATTCCCGCGAAAAGGCATATGAGCCAGGACGGAAAAAAGGAACCGAGTATGTTAAACGTAGGCGCGCGCCTGCAACCTGCGATTTCAATCGTCAGAAGTGCATACGGCATAATCGGCCAGCGTCGAAGGCGGCTCACAGATTCACGTCGCTCCTTCTGCGTGGTGTTGTACTCATGGCGCGGGGCTCCAGTGCTGAGTTTGGATGAAGTCGGCCGTTTGAAAGGCGAGATTGGTGGCCTGGAGCAATAGTTGCGCTCGGGCGGAAACGTCCTCAGATCGAGCCTGCGCCAGGGCTTTTTGAGCGGAGACCACATCGAGCAAATTGCGGACACCGTAGCCGTAGGATTCATGTGCCGCATCGTAAGATTTCTGCGAGGCGGTGAGAAGTGCGGCCGCAGCCTGCTGCTGCCTCAGAGCGGTTCGCATGTTGGTGTAAGCGGCCCAAACTTCGTCGGCGATCTGGTCGCGAAGCGCATCGATCCGCGCCTGCGTCGCCTTTTTGTCGGCGTTGGCTTGCGCAATACGGTACTCGCGGCGCGCGCCGTCGAAGAGATTCCATCGCAACTCGAGTTCGGCACTCCAAACCTCGCCTTGTGCGTAGCTTCCGGGAAGAAGATCTTGCTGTCCGTATGCGCGTGCCAACCCACCATCCCCCTGGAAGCTCAGCGTCGGAAAATATTGGGATCGCGCCCGTTTGAGCGAAGCGTTTGCCGCGCGCAAGCGCGCCAACTGTTGCAGCAAGTCAGGCCGCTGGCTGAAGGCCCGATTCATCTCCTGATCGACAGAGTCGGCGATGGATGAAGGGAGTTTGAGTTGGTCGATGCCTTCAACGGTGAAAGCTGTGCCGGGATCGACTCCGAGAGCAGTGGCAAGGTCGCCGCGCGCAATGTCGACGGCCCCCACGGCGGCCTGCAGATCGAAGTCTGCCTGGGCGCGCGCAGCGGTGGCTTCAAGTTCGTCGGGCTTGGTAGCCAGACCGTTTTCAAGGCGTGCCATCGCGTCTTTCTCGACTGCCTTGGCGTTTTCCAAACTGGATTCGGCTGCCTGGCGCTGCCCTTGGGCATTGAGAAGCCGGTAGTAAGCCTCGGCGACCTGGTAAATGATGCGGCGATGCGTATCGTTGAATGCAAGATCCGCCGCCAGCAGGTTTGCCTTGGCAACGTCGATCTCTCCACTGCGTCCGCCTACATCGAATACCAGATACTCCACGTGGAGTATCGGCTCAAAGGCGCCTTCCGTTTGGCGGTGATAGTACTCGCCGATCAAGTTAGCTGTCCGGAGTGAGACGGCCAAGGCGACTGCCGTCAAGGTTGGGTAGAGCGAACTCCTTGCGATCCCTAACTCGTCTGCTTTTGACTTCGCCTGCTGCCAGGCAACTCGCGTCTCCGGATTGTGTTGCTCTGCGAGGTCGATCAATTCGGCTAGTGTGTAGGTCTTGTCGGGAGCAAGGCTGATCTGGTCGTGCGGTTTTGCGGTGGACTCTTTACCGAGGGTCTGCGCTCCTCTAGGCTCCCAAATGATACCGGGTGCAGGTGGAGTACCCTGAGCGATAAGACCGGCAGGGAGCATCGCAGGCAAAAGCAATGCAGCCGTCATGAGCCAATCCCTGGTTGTCATTTGCCTGACACTCCATATCCCTTGGCAGAGAGCTTTCTGTTTTCACCTGCTATTCCGTACGCGCGAACGCCGCTCTTCCGTCCAGTTTGAATTGCAGAGGGCGCCACATCTGGATGCACCTCCGCCTCACTTTCATGGATCACGTGGCCCCGTGGACACAAGAGTCGCGATGTCCTCCCTGTGGTCAAATTGCCTGTCGCTCGCAAGCTCGTGATTCTCGGCAATCTTCTCCTCGACCACGGCGCACAATGCGGCACATTCAGCGCTGACGTTGGGATCAAGGACGCGTTGTAAACGAGATATTGAAGCAATTAACCGCAAAGAAATCGTACAGACTTCTCTGGCAATCTCCGTTGAGCCCTGAGATTGGAAGTTAGCGGCGTGGCCTGCCTGGTCGAGCCTTAAATGCCAATGGATATTTTCCAGTTCGACATACATTGCCAGGGATTGACTCAGCAGATTCGCCAGCGCGCATCCCGACTTATTCTCTTCGGATGGAGACTCGTGCTCCATATACCGCATCTGGGTCGAGTTGCCGCGGTGTGCAGAAACGACCATATCCATTGTCCTTCTCTCACAGATGTCGCCACGAAACCGGCTGTGCCAATATGCCTTAGGATTTGGCTGCGACAAATGCGAGCCAGTCCCCAAAGCAGCGAAGGCTACTCACTTTATTTCGTGAATTTCAGCCACATACCCGCCCGGAAATTCGATGATTGCAGCAGTCCGCCCACTCGATGAATATGGCTGAACAAGAGTTTTGACACCCAGCGACTCAGCTTTCGCGAGCGTCTCTTTCAGGTTTGAAACCTCATAGCCAGTCGTTTCCCGCCCGTAGGGGTAGGGGAGATGGCCATCGGTGACAAAGACCGTGAGCTTGCCGAAAAGCGATTCGACGCGGACGCGCCGGAATGTCTCGCCTGGTCGGCCAATCTCAATTCCGGGTGCGCGAGGATCATCCGAAACGATCTTGCCATGGGAAAAGGCAAGAAAGCTTCGAAGAAAGCCGGCAACTCGGAACGGTGAAACGTAGACACGGTTTTCGGGAATTGTCTGAAATGCCGCGTATGAGGGTTTCGTCGTGTGCCAGTAAAGCTGCATGTTGATTCCGCCCGGCCACTGAATGACTGCATCGCGTCCGATCGGATCAGGGAATGGTGCCACGACGACATCAGCCCCAGCGGACTTTGCGGAAACGATAGCACTATCGAGATCGGTGACAAGATAGCCAGTCCTTTCCGCGCCGAAGGGATACGGAACGGGAGTCTTGAATCCAAACAGCGAAACCGTGCCGACGGGAGTCTGCAGAAGCTGGGAGCTTGTACTGCTCGGAGTCGGAGTGACGGTGACCACCACTTGCTTTGTGCTGGTGCCTCCAAACGTACCGAGGAAAGCCTTCACGAAGGCATCAACCTTTTCCGGTGCGACATAGACGTGAGTTGTATCGTACTGGGGGCCGACGGCAACGGTTGAAGTTGGGTCTGAGCCTTGCGCGGTCTCGGACCATCCGAGGCCCGGGCGACTTGCGAGGCTAAAAACGAGTAAACTCCAAGCGAAAACACAACGGATGCGTTTCATTTCGTAAATTCCTCCTGATACTTCTGCCATCCTCGTGGCATCTGGTAAACGCTCACGAACATGGAGACTGCATTGAAATTGCGCGGTTGTCTGCTTGCATCTCAGAGGAGCCGCAATGCAACTCGCAACAAATACGTAACGAATGCGAAGACGATCAATGTGCTTACGTAGATTCCCGCGAACCACAGCAACCGCTTTTTCCGCTCACTCATATCCGCCGCCCCACCCCTTCTTCGGAGTCTTGCCACGAAATATCCAGTAGGCGAAGAACGAGTACCCGAGGACCACCGGAGTAACAACGATCGCTCCAGCGAGGACGAAGATCTGGCTCAGCCGCGAGCTTGACGCGCTCCAGATGGAAACACGAAATGGCACAACCATCGGAAACACCAGGATTGCAAGACCAGCGATCCCGGCAGCGATCATGACCATTGCCGCGGCCAGGGGACGAATGTCGGGACGCTTCCCGATACAACAAAAGAGAATGAGAGCTGCAATCAGCAGCGTGCAGCTCAGTGTTCCGAGCAGTAAAGGATGGGCCTGCCATGCGGTCTGGATGCCAGGCTGAATGAAAAATGATGTGCCAGCTGCAATACAGAACATGAGAAGAAAGAGCGGCAATGTGATGCGCAACACTCGTACCGAAAATCCGTGCAGCGGCGCTGACGTCTTGAATTGGAGCCAGCAACCGCCGAGCACTACATATCCTTCGAGCACGCACAGGGCGCAAAGCCAGGGGAAAGGTCGAAAGCAGTCAAAGACGCTCCCGCTGAATGCAACCCCGTCGACCGATATGCCTTCGATCATTGCGCCCAGAATGAGACCCTGCATACACGCTGCAGTGAGCGACCCGATCGCAAAGATCACGTCCCGCCTCCTGCGATAAGGTTTCATCTGCGCACGAAACTCGAAGGAGACTCCGCGCAGACCCAGCGCCAGCAGCATCACGATGATCGGAATGTAGAGGGCCGGCATGAGAATGCCATACGCGATGGGAAACGCCGCCAGCAGAGTCACCCCGGTCATGATCAGCCACGTCTCGTTGCCATCCCACGTCGGCGTGATGGAATCGACCATATGGTCTCTCGATGGTTCGTGCGGCTGCAACAGCAGCAGTGCGCCGACTCCGAGGTCGAACCCGTCGAGCAGAACATAGAACGTAACGGACAGAGCGGCAAATCCGGCACAGAGGAGAGGCATATCCATCGTGCTACCTCCCCGCCGCGGCGTTGGCATTCACGTTATCCAGCACCTGGGGACGGAAGGCGTTCTTAAGAGACCCTGAGGCCTCGGCGTGGGCGGGAGCGGAATCCGGTCCCCTCCGGATGATCCGCACAACAAAGAATAGAAATGCAGCCATGAAGAGTGTGTAGATGCATACAAACGCGATCAGAGTCGCGAGGAGCGTCTGCGCTGGGACCGGTGAAACAGCATCGATTGTTCTCAACAGGCCGAAGATCACCCAGGGCTGGCGCCCGGTCTCCGCGACATACCATCCTCCAAGCGTCGCGATAATGCCTGAGGGCGTCATCGCTACCAGGAAGCGGAGAAACCACGTCGTAGTGTAAAGCCGGTGCTTCCATCGAAGCCAAAGAGAACTCGTCGCCACTGCGAACATCAGGATGGCGATCCCGTACATAATGCGGAATCCATAAAAGACCATGCCCATGATGGGCTGCCGGTCCGGCGGGGTGTTCTTCAGGCCCTCCACGCGCCCATGAAGGCTGTGTGTGAGCCAGATGCTGCCTAAATAGGGAATGCCGAGGGCGAAGCGATTGCGCTGTTCTTTCTGGTCCGGCAGAATGACCCAGTAGTACGGCGCCGGCGACGTCGATTCCTTCGCCCAGAAACCCTCCGCCGCCTGCATCTTCGGGGGCTGGTACTTCAGCATCTTGCCGTAGAGAAGGTCTCCAATGAATACCTGCCCCGCGATGAGCACAGTTGCGAACGCGGTGCCGAGCGCCACGCTCTTTTTCGCGAACGCAAGATGCTTGCCGCGCAGCAGGTACCATGCACCAACGCCTGCCACGAGAAACGAGGCGGTCAGGTAAGCCGCGCTCAGCATGTGCGGCAAGCGGAAAAGCCAGGAGGGGTTGTTCAGGACGTGCCACCAGTTGACGACAACCAGGCGGCCATTGCGGACAGCCACGCCATCTGGCGTCTGCATCCCGCTGCTCGCTGAGCGG
>Ga0210385_10001926_pt1 | contig 12616 bp, 6 predicted proteins | sample IncBWH26OmetaG_FD_160107 | JGI IMG/M metagenome (GOLD analysis project Ga0210385, IMG submission 160107) | Forest soil microbial communities from Barre Woods Harvard Forest LTER site, Petersham, Massachusetts, United States - Inc-BW-H-26-O ... | reverse complement strand
CGGCCGTTTGGTCGTTCACGACATCGAAGAGCGCCGTGCCATCAATAGTCTCGGTGATGCCAAATGGGCAATCGGGCGCGAGCCAGACTTTCACGCTCCAGTATTCCGACACAGCGGGGGCATCGAGCCTGCAATCAGTGTGGGTGTGGTTCACCGCCACGTTCGGCAATGCGGCCAACTCGTGCCTGCTGTCGTATCAACCTGCCACGAACCAGATCTACTTGGATAACGATGCGGGTACGGCGTCTTCATCGGCGTTAGTGGGGACGTCCACCACGCTTACAAACAGCCAGTGTTCGGTGAATATGTCGACCACAACGGCGGTGCTGAACGGGGACACCCTAACCTTGAGTCCCGCGATAACTTTTCAAGCCGGATATGCTGGCGCGAAGAGCATCTACATGTACGCTGCAGATTTATTGGGCGCCAGTAGAGGCTGGCAAAAATTGGGAACATGGTCCGTACCGGCGGGTCCCGGCGTAGCCACGGCGGTTTCGGTGACGCCGACTTCGGGATCCCGTTTCAGCCAGACCTTTACACTTCAATATTCGGATACGTCTGGAGCATCGAACTTGCAGTCGGTATGGGTGTGGTTCACTGCGGCGTTCGGCGATCCAGCCAGCTCATGCCTGCTGTCCTACCAGCCTGCTACCAATATGGTTTCCTTGGATAACGATGCGGGCATGGCGTCGGTGTCGGCCACAGCGGGGACCTCCGCCACGCTCGAAAACAGTCAATGTTCAATCAAGTTGGCCTCCACGAAAGCCGTGCTAACCGGCAACACGTTGAGTCTAAGTTTGGCGGTGAAGTTCCAAGCAGCCTATGCCGGTTCCAAGAACATCTACATGTACGCTGCTGATTTGTCGGGGTCCAACAGCGGCTGGCAGCACCTGGGCACTTGGATTGTGCCCTGAGTCAATTTCCCAGGTACTATACCGAGGACGCCAACCCTCCGAAAAACTGTCAGTCCTCTTAGCGTCAATCGCGACTTCGTCGCACCCAATTTACTTCAATTGGCGTTCCGTGGCGTTTGATCTTCGAAAACAAGGGCTTCACGACAAAGCAGTAGGAACCTTCATAGTGGAAGCAGCCACTTTGACCACTACCTTGCACTTGGCAAGCTGGAGTTGAATGCGTATAGCGCGATCGCTGCGGCAAGTTGGGCAGCCCCGTATTTAGGAGCTGCTGTGCGCCAACGTCGAGCAACGCTGTTGTGCGGTTCGCACCATTTGTGAATTGAGACTCCAATTCGGCAAGCGAGCTCAGCGGCGCCGCGACGTTCAGCGCGATTACGAGAAGCCTCCCAACCGGAAGTCCCGAAATGACTCAGAGTAACTTGGGATCGATCCTCCAAATAAATCCCTCTCTATATCCGGACATCCAAATGCTTCCAAAGGCGGCGCGCACTGCGTCTCCGCCCCGACCTTCCCATTGCTGCGTGACTTTATTCGTTTCCGGATCGATTCTCGTCAGAGGATAGTCGAAGCTCGAAACCCACACGGCACCCTCTCCCGTCGCGATGTCGCCCGGATGCGGAACGCCAGCTTCGATGGTGGCCTCAGCCTTATTCGTTTTCGGATCCACGCGTGTCACCGAGCCGTCGATTTCGTTCAAGGTCCACACCGCCCCTTCGCCGGCGGCCAAAAAGCGAGGTCCTTTACCAACCGGGATTCTTTGCTCAATCAAGTTGGTAGCCGGATTCACGCGAAGCAGAAGATTGGCATCCGTACAAGTCACCCACAGGGAACCAAAACCGGCGGCTGTATCGTAGCAGCCCGCCGGCGTCGCGATTTCAGCGATTACCTTGTTGGTATCGGGATCGATACGCGATAAGACGCCACGGCGATCGGAAAGAATCCAGACGCTGTCGTCAGTAACGGCGATACCACCTTCGCTGGCCGCCGGCCCAACCGGAACCTTCGCCACCACTTTGTTAGTTTTCACGTCAACGCGATAAACAAACTTCTCACCGCAATGCGGGAGCCACATGCTGTCGAACCCATACACCATCCCTGCACAAGGAGTTTTGCCAACGGGGATGGAAGCCACGACTTTATTGGTCTTTGGATCCACGCGATTCAGCATATTGTCCGGCTGATGCGAGAACCAGAGAGAATCCGGCGACACTGCCACCCAGTCGGGAATGCCCGTCATCTGAAAGACGTATACCGGAGTGATCGTGCTCAAGGGCCTTTTGACACCCGGCTCCTTCGAGCCTGGCCGAACGATTTTCTTTGGTGGAACCGCCGCCGCTCCTTCAGGTCCGGGTTTGGGACCCTCGTTTGGAGTGGCTGCCGAAAGTTGCCAAACCGCAAGTGCTATCAGCACGAATCCGCTATGTTGTGTTGCTATGCGCATGTCCGTCGAATTCTTTCCTGTATTGAATTGAAGGACGGGGAGCCGAAGGATTACAGCGTATTGACGGGGCGCCAAAGGCTCGCCCAAACATAACACGATATCCGTGATGCGGCAATAGAAGGTCTTGATATCAGCACCGACTAGTGCTAATATCAGGGGCAAGCTTTTCGGGACGACCCGACACAAGTTCCCTCGTTCGGTTGTGCGCTTAAGCCAGGACGACTTGGCCGAGAACGATGGGGAGTTTTTATCGTGTCTGTCGCTCAAGCGTTACCAACGAACAGTTCCAACAAACAACACACTAATTTCACTCGACTTCCCCTAGTGGACATCTCGGGCTTGTACAGCCCCGATATACGTGAGCGGGGAGAGGCGGCCAGAAGGCTTGGTGTAGCGGCCCGTGATTCGGGATTCTGCTACATCGTTGGTCATCGCGTTCCGCCGTCCATTATTCACCAGGCATTGGAGCAAGCCAAGTTATTCTTCTCGCTGCCCCTAGAGGAGAAGATGAAGGTCTACATCGGCCTCTCAAAACACCATAAAGGCTATGTCCCGGAAGGCGAAGAGGTTTTCTCCGCCGGCAGCAAGGATCGTAAAGAAGCCTTTGACCTTGGTCTGGATTTGCCTTCGAACGATCCCGATGTGGTAGCGGGAACGCCCATCCTAGGGCCAAACGTGTGGCCGGAATTGCCTAATTTTCGCGAGGCGATCGGTGCATACTACGATTCAATTTCGGAGCTCGGAAGGCTGCTGTTTCGCGGCTTCGCGCAAGCTTTGGAATTACCGGAGACCTACTTCGACCAGTTCGCAACGAAGCCGCCCTCGCAGCTACGGCTGATCCACTATCCCCACAATCCGGAGGCAAAGGACGGCGCCGGCATCGGAGCACATACAGATTACGAGTGCTTCACCATTCTGTTGCCGACCGCGGGTGGCTTAGAAGTGATGAACGGGGTGGGGGAGTGGATCGATGCGCCGCCGGTAGAGGGCGCTTTTGTAGTCAACATCGGCGACATGCTGGAAGTCTGGACCAACGGAGAATTCGTGGCCACTTCACATCGAGTGAGGCGCGTTCAGCAGGAGCGTTACTCGTTCGCGATGTTTTGTATTTGCGACTACCATACCGTGGTTGAGCCGCTGCCGCCTTTTGTTAGAGAGGGCCACCCGCCGCGCTACGCAGCGCAAGTCGCCGGCGAGCATCTTTTCGCACAAACCGCGCAGAGCTTCAGCTATCTCAAAAAGCGGATCGCATCAGGAGATTTAGTGCTGCCCGATTCCGCTAGGCCTTTATCTTCATTTGGGCAAGAAGCACGGCATGGAACACCAGCGAGGGAGAAATTCTGACGTGACGCTCCAGGAACTCAGCCAGCTCGCCTGTTCTCTCTCGGCGGAGTCGGCTCCGGACTGGCTGTTAGGGTGCTTCCAGCGACGTTCCATTACCTTCTATACCGGTGCCTGTGACACCACTACGCGGGTTTATTGGCTTCAGGCACGCGGGCTTTCGGCCGACTTTCGCGTTCAACCCAGCGAATCGCATTCCGACTTTGCGTGGAGCCAGAAAGACCAGATCGGAAATTTCGAGGGAGGCATCGGTCGCACCGCATGGAGCGGCCACACAATGAAGTGGTTCGGCTGGACCTCATTTCAGCTCCACGACAAATGGTGTGAACCGGGTGTGCTCAAACGCGTTGGTGACTGCGTCATAGAATTTGCGCCCAGTGGTGCTTATGTAGAAGATTGGCGGCTGCAGCCGAGCAGGCCTGGGCCCGTCGTTGCTCTACGGATGGTGCGCGAGTGGGATGTGAAGGTTAGAGCGGCGACGCATAGCGGTGGCGGTTTGATCGTTTGTGGCGACCACGCGGCGCTAGTGCGAGGGCGAACGCGAAATTTGCACGGCCTGGGTCGGCTGAGCGACGTGGCGCGCGATGCGCCGCACGATTCGGAGCTACGCAGGGATCTGTTCGCGTTCGAAGCGAGCTACGCCATCCGCGAAGGCTCCTCGGATTATAAGATTCTCTTATCCACCAACCCGTCATTGATAGGGAAGACTCTTCCAGTGTTAGATGGATTTAGCTACGATGTGAAGACTCAACTGGTCACTCAGCGCGTCCGCCAAGGCGGAACAACGCTGGAGCGTCTATTCTCGATTGATACGCTCGAGCCGGAGGTTTCCTTCTCGAGTGCGACAAGTGTGAATGCGGAGGCTGAGGAGTGGCTACATCGGGAATCCGATACGCTTCTCGCCTTTGCGAGTACGCCGAGCGATTCGCGGTAACCCCGCCTCGTTCTCGCGCAGGTCTCAACTTTGTGCCGCCCTCGCCGCCGGCCGATGGGAACAGTCAAAGTCTCACTGTTCCGGTTAGCCGAGAGGTCGGTATGACGCTTACATCTAAGATAGGTCGCGTGTTACTCCATGGGCAAGGAATCGCCGGATTCGCGATCATTCTAGCCGGCACGCTTCATGCGGGACCGGACGACGATCTGTTTGAAGCCAAGATCCGCCCAGTTCTGGCCAACAACTGCGCTGGATGTCACGGCAAAGCCGCTATGGGCGGCTTGAATGTGGAATCTCGTAACGCTTTGCTCAAGGGCGGAGCCAGCGGACCAGCCATTGTTCCGGGCGATCCTACCAAGAGCCTTCTCATTCAAGCGGTTCGCCAGGAAGGCGACCTGAAGATGCCGAAAGGTGGCAAGCTGCGGCCAGCGGAAGTCGCGGATCTAACGGAGTGGGTGAAGCTGGGCGCGCCGTGGCCGGAGACGAAAGCCACAGCTCCGGCAAGCTCCGCCACGGGCATCTCCTTAGAACGACGAAGCTTCTGGTCCTTTCAGCCGTTGAAAAATCCCACTCCGCCCGCAGTGAAGGATGCGCGTTGGCCGAGGAACGATATCGATCGATTCATCCTCGCCAAGCTGGATGAAGAGGGAATGAAAGCAGCCGGGCAGGCCGACCGGAGAACACTCATTCGCCGCCTCTACTTCGACCTTACTGGGCTTCCGCCTTCGCAAGAAGAGGTGGACGCTTTCGTGAAAAATGCCTCGCCAGATGCCTATGCCAAGCTAGTGGACCATCTGCTCGCTTCGCCCCAATATGGCGAGCGCTGGGGCCGGCATTGGCTGGACGTGGTTCGCTTCGGTGAAGACGACATGCGTGGCTTGGCCGACCTCGGATATGAGCCTTACGCGAACGCGTACATCTATCGAGACTGGGTGATCAAGGCATTCAACGACGACATGCCGTTCGATCTGTTCCTCAAATCGCAGCTTGCCGGCGATCAGTTGGATGAAAATATTCGTGCGAAGACCCTGCCTGGACTGGGCTTTCTGGGCCAAGGGCCCTGGTACTACGACACTAACGAGCCACCTATTGCGCGCGCCGACGAGCGGCATGAACGAGTCGACACCATGACGCGGGCGATGATAGGCCTTACGGTTGGCTGCGCCCGCTGCCACGATCACAAGTACGATCCCATCACGCAGACGGACTACTATGCGCTGGCCGGCATTATAGGAAGCACGCGCTACCACGAATATCCATTGGTACCGGAGAAAACCTACGAAAAGTGGAGCGAGAGCGACAAGCGGATCGAGGAATATCAGGAGATGCTTAAGCAGTTCACTAAGGTCGCGAGTGAGGAGCTCGCCGAAGTTCTGGCCGAGAAGACCGAGCCGTACATGCTGGCCGCTTGGAATGTTGCAGGCGAGCCGAAGAAAAGTCTGGAAGATGCGGCCGCGGAAGACAAGTTGGATCAGGAGCTTCTTGGGCGGTGGGTAAATTTCCTGGCTCGGCCGCCGGCCTTCTATCCTTACCTGAAACCTTGGCAAGCCATGATCAAATCCGGTGGCACGCCGGAAGAAGCGAAGAAACTGGCCAAAGAATTTCATGAGCTGCTGATGAGCGTCCTCATGGAGAAGCGTAAGGCCGACGAGAAGAATGAAAAGATCATTGCCAAGGGCATGCCTCTGGACGCTCAGCCCAGCGTCATCCTGCCAAATAAGTTCAAGAGCTTTTTTGATCGTCCCCAGCTGGACCTGGTCACTCTGAGCCTGGACCGGCTCAACCTGTGGACCGACGTTTTTAGTCGCGATCTGAGCGAGCAGGAGGACACCAGTGGAAAATTCAAGCCTGGACTATTGGTCTTCAAAGGCTATGCTCTTGAAAGGCAACTCAGCCCCGAATGGGCCGGGCACATCGCTGCGCTGAAGGACCAGATCGCGCATATGAAGAGCGCCTTGCCTCCCATTCCCGTGGTGCAGGGAGTGATCGATATTGAGCAGCCGCACGATTTCAAGATCCAGCTGCGGGGCAGTCCATATACACTCGGGGACGACGCTCCCCGACGATTTCTGGAAGTGCTCAACACTAGCGATCCGAAGCCCTATACAAAGGGCAGCGGGCGGTTGGAACTCGCCGAATCAATCGTGTCCGCGCCAATTACAGCGCGCGTGATCGCAAATCGCGTATGGAAATGGCACTTTGGAACAGGCATCGTCGATACAGCCAGCAACTTCGGTCAAGCGGGTGATCGGCCCTCGCATCCCGAACTGCTCGATTACCTGGCTAATTACTTGATCGACAACGGTTGGTCGATCAAAAAACTGCAACGCGAGATCCTGCTGACCGCAACTTACATGGAGGCTGACACTTACAATGAAGCCGCCTATTCGAAGGATCCGCGCAACCGGCTGCATTGGCGGAGCGGCCGGCACCGTATGGAGGCTGAAGAGATTCGCGATTCGATTCTCAAGGTGTCCGGCAACCTGGACGAAACACCGGGTGGTCCTTCGTTCGATCTGACTGATGAACACAACACTCGAAGAACGGTGTATGGGCGGGTGAGTCGCTTCCGGCTGGATACGTTCCTGCAGGTATTCGATTTCCCCAATCCGGTGATTTCAAACGAAGGCCGGATTACGACTAACGTACCATTGCAACGGCTTTTCTTCATGAATAGCGACTTTGTGAACACACAGTCCGCTGTGCTGGCCAAGCGAATAGCTACGGAACCTGGGGATGAGAACAAGATCCAGAAGGCGTACCAGCTCATTTATCAGCGCGACGTTTTGCCGGAGGAATTGAAACTTGGTCTCGAATTTCTGAAGCAGCAGCGTGCAGCCAACGAAATTCCCAAACCTGCATCGGATGCTCCCGCCGACATCGCACCGCGCCCGGCAGCCAAAGTGGCTTCAGCCGGCGGGGCCGCTATTGCTGGGGCGAAGACCGAACCGGCGGCGCGTACGGACCCCTGGGTTTCCTATGTGCGAACACTATTCAGTTCCAACGAGTTTCTGTATCTCGACTAAGGAGGAGCCTCAGTGCCTAGTAACGAATTCTGTACGTTCTCCCGGCGCGACCTGTTGCGCAAAACCGGAACCGGCTTCGGGATGATGGCGTTCGCCGCGCTCGCCAGTTCGGTGGCGAAGGCCGCGGAAAGTGCGGGGCTGGAGGGAACTCCCGGCGCGCTGAAGACCTTGCATGTCAAACCCCGCGCCAAGCATGTCATTTTTCTCTTCATGAATGGCGGCTGTTCCAGCATCGACAGCTTCGACTATAAGCCTGCTCTCGAGAAGTTCAATGGCCAGCCGCTTCCGGGGAGCATGGTCAAGACCGAGCGCAAGACAGGCGGCCTGATGAAGTCCCCCTTCTCCTGGCAGCAATATGGAAAAAGTGGAAAGTACATCAGTTCCATCTGGCCGCATTTGGCGGAGCATGTGGATGACATGTGCTTCATCCACTCCATGGTGACGGATATTCCGAATCATGAACCCTCATTGCTCTTAATGCATACCGGCCACAATCAGACTGGCCGGCCTTCCATAGGCTCCTGGATCACTTATGGCCTAGGAACTACGAATAAGAATCTGCCGGGTTACATCGTACTGGCGCCCGACCAAAACATCGATGTCGGGCCGCCGCTGTGGTCAAACGCGTTCTTGCCCGCCACTAACCAGGGCACCTACATCTCGAGCAAAGTGGACAAGAACTTCGATCCGAAGAAACTGATCCCCTATATATCCAGTCCGCGTCTCAACCTGGCCAGTCAAAAAACTGAAGTTAGTCTGATCGAGCGGCTGAACACGATGCAGCTAGCACGAATAGGCGAACAAGATAACGAACTCGAGTCGACCATCCAGTCCATGGAAACTGCGTTTCGCATGCAAACGGAGGCGCCCGAGGTGTTCGACATATCGCGCGAATCCGAAGCGACGCAAAAGATGTATGGATCAGGAAGCAGCGCCCGCGGTTGTCTGACGGCGGCCCGGTTGATCGAGAAGGGCGTACGAATGGTGCACGTATATCACGATAAGGGCGATCCATGGGATTCCCATGACAATATCCTGCGCCAGCAAAAGGCGGCGGCCGAAGTGGATCAATCTTATGCCGCGCTGCTCACAGATCTGAAAGGCCGGGGGCTTTGGGACGACACGCTGGTAGTCTGTGGGTCCGAGTTCGGGCGAACTCCGGTAGTGGAGACCAGTGGGACCGGGTCTGGACGAGATCACAATCCGTTCGGTTTTACCGTCTGGCTGGCGGGCGGCGCGGTCAAAAGTGGTCTGTCCTACGGCGCCACCGATGAGTTCGGATTCAAGGCGGTCGAAAAACCCGTGCATGTGCACGACTTGCACGCCACCATCTTATACATGCTGGGTGTGGACCATAAGAAGCTAACCTATTCCTACAGTGGCCGAGACTTCCGGCTAACAGATGTCTATGGAAATGTAGTGGACGGCATACTCTCTTAGTAAGTCGCCAACTCGGCAATTAAAGGAAGACAGGGGAAATGTTAATCGAACCGGACTATAAGTTAGATTCAAAACATTTATACCGAGCACTCGAGTGATCGATGGTATACTTCCGCATAAGCTTCTTCGGGACGACCCGACACAGAACCCATGGTTGGTTGTGGGCTTGGCCAGGACGACTTGGCATTGACAGATTGTATAGTCATGCAGACGTCCGAAGAATGATCGCTTCTCCCCGTAACGCAGCTTAGTCTCATTCTCCGGTGGTTGTTTTCAGTAACAGATCGCCCGTTGCGATCCTTATCACCGCGCTGTGCATTCGACCTGAACGGGTCTACGTACACGAAAGTCATTCGTGGGTCCTCACCATTGTTGTGACCGGCCCAGACATTACTTCGATTGGGAGATTGCGCATGAGACCCACTACCGCGGTTCTTAGTATTTCGCTCGCTGTCCTGACGAGCGCTCTTTATGCCCAAAGCTTCACTTCGCTGCATGGCACAGTCACAGACCCGTCGGGGAATGCGGTCCCGAGTGTCGCCCTGGAGCTGACGAGTTCACAGACGGCGGCGAAACGGAGCGCCCTATCGGATCAGGGCGGCGCGTTTACTTTCGATCAGGTGACGCCGGGAACATATCGGCTGACTGGGAAGGCGCCGGGCTTTTCTGTCGCAACCGTGGATGGATTACAACTGGTGGTCAATACGCCCTTGACGGTCGCGCTGAAGCTGGAACTAGGAAGCGTAAACCAAACTGTCTCCGTCAACGCCGCGGCGGAACAGGTGAATACCGAAGATGCCTCGCTGGGAACGGCCGTCACTACGCAATCGATTACGGAACTGCCTCTGGACGCGAGGAATCCCGCGCAGCTTTTGGCTTTGCAGCCGGGCGTGACTTACTTTGGCGACGGTTCTGATTATGGCCGTGCGACCACTGGCCCGATTTCCATTCAAGATCGTTTGAACGGGTCGGTTAACGGCAGTAAGCCAGACCAGAACAACATAACGTTGGACGGCATGGACGTCAACGATCAAAACACTCGCAGCGCATTTGAAAGTGTGTTGCGAGTGACTCTGGATTCAGTGCAAGAGTTTCGTACTACCACTCTCAACCCCATCGCGGACCAGGGCCGCGGGTCAGGCGCACAGATCGCACTGATCACCAAGAGCGGCACCAACAGTTACCACGGCTCGCTCTATGAGTACAATCGCAACACGATTACGGAAGCGAATAGCTTCTTCAATAATTCTGAGGGGCTCGCGCGCCCCGCTTTGAATCGAAATGTCTACGGAGCTTCGCTCGGGGCGCCCATCCTCAAGGATCGCCTGTTCTTCTTTGTGAATTACGAAGGCCGGCGGGACGCAAGCGCATCCAGCGCGACACGCACCGTGCCTACGGCACTTTTCCGCCAAGGGATCATCCAATATCTCAATACGTCCGGCGGCGTTTCCACCATGACCCCGGCCCAACTGAAGGCGGTAGATCCAGCTGGAATCGGCGTCGATCCTGCAGTACTCCAAACTCTGAATGCGTATCCGATGCCAAACGATTCCACCGTGGGAGATGGTTACAATACTGCCGGATACAGATTCGAGGCTGCCACACCTCTCCGCTGGAACACCTACATAGCGCGCCTGGCTTACAACGTCGATAGCTCAGGCAAGAATACACTTTTCTGGCGCGGCAATCTCCAGAACGACAACATTCAGGGTGTGCCACAGTTTCCAGGCCAAGCCGCTTCGTCCGTGACTTTGGACAACAGCAAAGGTTATGCCACCGGGTGGACTTCGATTCTTTCGCCCACACTGGTAAGCACTTTTCGATACGGATACACCCGCGCCGGCCTGGAGACGACCGGCGTTCAGGATCAACCGTATGTCTCATTGCGCGATATCTCAACTCTGTCGGCTACTACCACGGATTTGGCCCGCATTATTCCCGTGCATCAATTCAGCGAGGATCTCTCGTGGAACAAAAGGAATCATGAGATCAAGTTCGGCGGGACTGTGCGTTTAATTCACAATCTGTCCAGGGATTACAGTAAGGCTTATCCGAATGGATCTGTAACGGATGGTTACCTGGCGGGCGTGGGGGCCCAGCTTGAGCCATCCAATATCAATAGCGACTTCTTTTCTTCCTTCCGTAGCGCTGCCGTCGACTTAGTTGGTCCGGTCGCATTTACGGACGTAACGTACAATTACACCACCAGCGGTTCATTATTACCATTTGGCGAACCAATTAAGCGTGACTTCGCATCGAACGAATATGAGTTCTACGTAAACGACAATTGGCACGTGAAGAGCAATTTCGTCGTCAATCTGGGATTGCGATATCTGTTGAGCCCGGCGATTCATGAGGTGAATGGCTATCAGGTGTCTCCGAATATCAACCTCAGCGATTGGTTCAACGATCGCGTGGCGCTAGCGGCCGCGGGCCAGTCGCAAGCCGGCGCACCGGTGATCAGCTATGTTCTGGCAAACAGTCCCGGAGGCCAGCCTCTATACAACACACCCAAGAAAAATTTCTCTCCGCGTGTCGGACTGGCCTATTCGCCCGAGGCGCGCAACGGACTCAGCAAGTTCTTTTTTGGAGGACCGGGAAAGAGCTCAATTCGCGCCGGCTTCGGAATCTATTATGACCTGTTCGGTGAAAGCCTGGCGCGGGTCTTCGATGCCGACGCTCCCGGACTGAGCAGCGAATACCAATCCCCGTCCACGGCCGATTTAGCCACAACGCCACGCTACACGGGTTACAACTCGCTGCCGGTGTCGCAGTTGACGCCCGCGCCAGCGGGTGGCTTTCCTTACACGCCGCCGGTCAACCCGGCTACCGGCTTTGCGATCTCGAACTCCATCGATCAGAATCTCAAGCAGCCGTACACCATGAACATCAACTTCACGTTGTCTCGGGAATTCAAAGGCGTGGTGGTGGAAGGTTCTTACGTCGGCCGGCTCGGACGCCGCGAGTTGGCGGTTACCGATCTAGCCACGCCAACGAATCTCAAAGATCCCGCCAGTGGGCAGACCTATTGGCAAGCGATTAACATACTCATGGCCCAGGCCCGCGCGAATGTTCCTGTGTCCCAAGTGAAGCCCGTGCCCTTCTTCCAGGATCTCTATCCCAATCTGGCCGGCAATGGACTAACAGCCACGCAGTCCATGTATGCGAATAACACGCTATTTTATCCAACGGACTCCCTGTCCAACTTACTCTTCTTGGATCAACTGTGCTCGCCGTGCAGTCCCGTGGTTGGGCCGTTCGCCATGCTCAACGAACAGTATGCCGACGCGTTCGCTTACCGATCCATCGGAAAGAGTTACTATCACGCCATGCAGTGGACGATCCGCAAGCGATTCTCGAATGGGCTCACCTTCGACTTCAACTATACGTGGTCGAAGTCGATCGATTACACCTCGAACGCGGAATCGGATTTCAACACAGGCGATGGCGCCATCATTTTCAACCCGTTCGACACCGCCCTCAATAAAGGCGTGTCGGACTTCGACATTCCGCAGAG
>Ga0210385_10001925_pt1 | contig 12618 bp, 10 predicted proteins | sample IncBWH26OmetaG_FD_160107 | JGI IMG/M metagenome (GOLD analysis project Ga0210385, IMG submission 160107) | Forest soil microbial communities from Barre Woods Harvard Forest LTER site, Petersham, Massachusetts, United States - Inc-BW-H-26-O ... | reverse complement strand
TAATTAATAGGTTCTAAAGGATTTGTATAAACATTATTTATTAATTAATTATCTAAATAATTATTAGGAAAAAATATTAAACTATTCTATTTAACTTTTAGAAATATAATTTTTGTGTGTGTTTTTTATTTAAATAGTTTAATATTTTCTTATTCTCTTTTGGATTCGAACCAAAATTAACACTTTAGAAGAATGCAGTTCTACCATTGAACTAAGAGAATTTATAAAAATTATATTTTTAATTATATTAATTTAATTTAATAAAAATTAATAGATTTCTTTTAATTCTAATAATTTAATATTTTATTTAAAAAATTTTATGATAATAGAGTTAAGAGGGAATTGAACCCTAATATTTATAGATTTTGCAGATCTACTACAGAAACCATCTGTAAACTTAACTCTAATTTATTTAAACACAAACAAATTAAACATTATTATGTAAAATTAGAATAAAAAGGGGGGTAAATAAATAAAAATAGAATAAATTAGATAAATTTATTTTTTATTTAATGAGATAAAAATAGGTGCTATCATAGATAATAATAAAATAATACTACATATTATTAATAATATAGCAGCATAAGTGTAAATTAATTGTCCTATAGCTTCTATTTGACTAAAAGAAATAAATGTAGTATCAGCAATATTAGATTGAGAAGTAGTATGAATATTATTAATAAAATTTAATTTATCATTATTTCAAATAAATAAATTAAAATTAGTAATAGTATCAAAAATTAAATTTAAACCAGATACATTATTAAAACTAAATGGTAAAATGTTAAACATTTCAAATAAAAATAATGAACCTACTACAAAAACTAAAGGTAAATTTTTAGTATATTGTTTTCCTGTATCTATAATATCTGTTAATGAAATATTAATCATCATTATTACAAATAAAAATAATACAGTTATAGCACCTACATATACTATGATATAGGATAAACCAAGAAAACCTATTCCAGATAAAATTAAATAACCTGCTGCATTTACAAATACAGAAATTAAATATACTACTGATATCACAGGATTTTGAGATGTTATAACTAATACACTTGATATTATTGTTGTAAAACTTAATATATTTATTAATAAAAATTTCATTGTTAACTTTTTTAAGCCTTTTAATAAAAGTCATATTTATTTTCGATCTAAATTTGAGGTTTAGGTTAATTTGGCGATTAAGGCTGTAAACATTTAAATATTTAAAACATTTAATCTAAATTTAATGTAGGTTTAACCTAAAAATATAATATTCAAAAAAAGAATATTTTTGAAATATAATTATAATATTTTATAATAATTCTTTTTAAATTAATAAAATTATTAAAAACTGAATAGTTAGTATTCTCTTTTATTAAAAACTGAATAGTTAATATTCTCTTTTATTAAAAAGAGATAAATCAAGAATTTAATAAAAGTATATGTTGATATCTTGATAATTTAGACATATTTAACCAGGTCGACTAGTGAATACTTATATAAATTAAAATAATGAACTTAAATAAATTAACAAAAGCTGAATTAGTCAGCAAATTTAAAAAATTAGATCTTAAAAATAGTTCAAATAAAAATCAATCAATCTCTTCCAAAATAATAGAAAATATCTTATTATTAAAAAGTATTATATTGAAAATAACTTTAATTGCTTTGATAGTTAAAATATTTAAAAAATATTCTATATTTAGAAGAATTTGAACAGTAATTAATACAATTGTTATGTCAATCTTTGGGATATCTTTATTGGATAATTTTGGAATTGAAGCTATTAACAATTGTGTTTATGAAATAAGATCAATAGGAAGTGTAATTGTAGATTATATTACAAGTACCCAATTTTATACATATATTGCATCATTTTTTAAAGCAAAAGAGGAAGTTACCAAAACGGGAGGACCCCAATCAAAAAAAAAAAAAAAAATTTAATTTTATATCTCTAAAAGGGGGTAACGATTTTCCTTAAAAATAAAAGAAAAAAAAAACTACATTTTCAAAAATGAAGGTCTAGTTTTTGAAATACACTATTTTTTAAATAATGGAGAGGATAATAAATTATTTATTTATAATTTCATTAGTGATTTTTATATACGGTGTAGTATTAATAAATTTATTATTTTCATCATAAATTAATTTTCTTTTATTATCCGTAACTTGTAAAGTATACATTTGATCTAAAAGAGAAATATGTCCTTCACTTAATTTTTTGATTCATTTAGTTTGAACTTTTTGTATAGTGCGATCTTTATAAAGTAATTGTTCAAAATCATTTCTAGTTAATTCTATTTCATGTTTTAATCCTTTAACTTTATAAATAATTTTACCATCTATAGTTTCCAAGTAATAAACTTTAGGAGATAGAAAAATAGCTTTTTTTAAGATATATTCTAATTTCATTTTTCCTAATACATTTTCACTTATAAAACTTTTGTGTAAGGGTTTATTAATATAAATACTATCAGTATCAGTATAAAATAATTTAAAATCCGGATTATTTTTAAATTGACTCATGTGGATTCTAGCATAAGCCGTGATAGCAGCAGCAATTGCAACATTAATATTATGAGTTGATTCATCATTTTCTAAAATATTTTCAGAGTTTACAGTTTCAACCATAAAATAATCATCTAATTCTGTTTTATTAGTAATCATGTTTAAAAATTTATTTTCAAAATCAGCTAGATAATCTTTATGAATTATATTTATTTCTGAGAAATTATCATCCATTCCAAATCTACCATATAAACTATTTAATAGAATTTTACCTATAAAATTTAATGGATCTGATTTAGGATAATTTATTCTAAAATTATATAGAAAATCTACATAATCTTTAAATAAATATTTCCGTTCAAATGTATAACCTCATAATATATTAAATTTATATCCATATTTAATTGCGTTATCCATTTCAGCTGAAAAGATCATATCTTCTCATGTACCAATTGGAGCTATTGTTCTAGTCCCATTAGTTTTAACATGAGTTTGTAAAATAGGATGTTTAATATTATCTGGAGCAATTATTTCACAATAAAAGAATCCAAATGCATTAGGATCAACTGATCTAATATTTCCATTGAAATAAGTAGGTTTACCAATTGGCATTGGTTTATCTCTCATTTGAGAAGGATATAAAGAATTAACATCATAGCATTTTAAAATCTTATTAGGATCAGATACTGGAATAAATACATCACAACTCCCTCCTGTATATCCAGATCTTATATCATCAGCAATATTTCCACTTAATTGTGGAATATTTTCTTTAGTCATAAATTTTGATCTGAAAATACCAAAAGCTAAACTAGGAAGAGTTGGATAATGATGAACATTTTTTGAAAATAAATCAAAAATCATTTCAGCAAATTTAGTTATAACTTGATGTAAACTTATACAATCTAAATCACAGTATTTAATAGCTTCCTTTTTAAGATTTCAATTTAAATATTTTGATTTATAGTTGTTATAGTTGTCTAAAGAAATATTATTAAAATATTTAATATCTGGAATTTCTCCAATATAATCTAAATTATTTTCATTAACAAAGAAATGAGGAAAAACAGATTTACTATTTTCCATTTTTATTGAGAATGATTTACATAATTTCATTAAAGATGTTAATAGAATTAAATAACTATCTCTAAATTGAATTTGATATTCATTATCTTTACCAAAATTAAAATTTATACAAATAATTCTATCATTATGAATAACAGGATTAACTGACCCTAATTTAACTAAATATTTTAATAAAAATATTATATCAAATTTAGCCATATTATGGATATAAACATTGAAACTATTATATTTTCTGATCATAATAGATTTTAATGCAGTAATTATTAGTTCTTCAACATTTCTATAATCATCCAAGAAAAAACTTTTAGGTTTTATACCATCAAAAATAGAAATACAATAAACTATTAAAATAGAATCTTTGATATAAGTTTCAACATCTAACGTTATAAAATTATTATTTAAATTTTTAGTAGGTTTTAATTTTGCAATGAATTTATTTTTCATTTCTTTAACAAATAAAATTTCTTTGTTATCTTCAAAATAAAATTTTTTATTATCTAAAATTCTAACAAATTTATTATTAGAAATAAATTCGTCTTTAAACTCTAAAATAATTTGACCCATAGATATTAAATTAATTTCGTTGTATTCTTTAAATTTATTGATTATAACCAATAAGTTATCATTAGTTTGTAAAATAAATTGAGTATAATTTTCTAAATTAATTTCTGTAATTAATCTACCGAAATCTAATGGATTATAACTAATAGTTAATTTATTATTTTTATATTTTTGATGATTTACATTTAATGCAATAACTTCTTTATTAGCTATTTTTTCGTTTTTAAAGCCATAACTAAAAATAAAAGATTCAACAGAAGTTTCATTATAATATTCTGATTTCGAAATCATATTATTTATAATTCAATTTAAATATCATAATTTATCATTTTGTGAAATTCTCTGAAGATTTCCTATTGTGGAATAATCGCTTCCTTTGTATTTAATTTTAAATAAAATGAACATATGATTATTTTCATTAAATTGATCTTGAACTTTTGCTCAGAATTGATTAAATTTATTTTTAAAAAGATCTGAATTAAAAACTAAATTATCAATAGAAAACTCAATAGATTCTCATGAGTTAATACTTTTCGTTTTTCTTAATTTAACAATATTTCCTTTCATAGAAGTATTTAATAAAGATGTACAAACAAAAGATTTATCTGTTGAAATTCAAGAATCTAAACCTGTTAAATAATATAAAATATGTAATATCAATAATGTAATAAAACAAAACATTCCTATAAAAATAATAGCTAAATAAGGATATAAAATAAAATAAAATCAATATAGATTTTTACAATAATCTAATATACTTTTTTTAAAATTTTTTACTACCTTATCTAAATATGTTAGGAGTGACAAAAGGGGGTTATTATTATGTTTTAATTGTATACTATTTGAATCTGTATAATATAAGGGGGTAATAATTCCAGAATTATTATAGATTGTAATTGAACCTAACGCATTTGAAATTTGAGTTGAGATTAATTTATCGTTTTCAAATAAAAATTTTGTGTCATTTAAAGTTCTAAGGAAAGAAATTTCATTTATGAATTTATCTCTGAATTCTAAAACTAAATCTCCATTTTTGAAGATTCTTATGAAATTTTCTTTTTCATAATGGTTAATTACAGCTACATTTTTAGTAGTTAGTTGAACTATAAATTTATTATTAGTTTGATCTAATAATTTTCCATATTTTAATGGATCTTTAGTAATTGGTAATTTATAGTGTGAGTAGATTTGATATTTTGTCATTATATTAAATTAATTTGATTGCAATAAATGATTGATATTTTACCTCTTATCAAATAAAGGAGGGTTAAAGAAAGTAACTAGTCTTTTAAACAATAAGATGATAAACATTATTATTAAAACTATAAAATAAAAATTTGTTAAATCTCCTATTAAATTAGTTAATTCAGAAATTTTTTCTAATAAATTTAATTCTTCCAAAGGTGAATGTATTAAATCTTCAAAAGGATAATCAAAAGAATCTAATAATTTATTTTCTAATTCTTCGAATCTATCTTCTATCTTGTTTTCAAGATCTTCAAATTTATTTTCCATTCTATCGAAAACTTCTTCTCCAATAATATTTTGAATATCTTCATTTACATTTTCTAATTCATCTCATCTATCTATTATTTTATTAAGAGTATCAATTTGATCACTGGTTAAATTAAATGTTCGAGGTGAGTTAGGAGTTTCAATAGGAGCATTATAAAGATAAGATTTTATAACTAAATAACCAAAGAAACAAACTGTAGTTGTACATAAAGCATATATTAGTATTTCACTATCAGAATAGTGATTTAATAATTGAAATATTGTCATTTTAAATTTATATAATTGATTGCGACAATTGATTATTATTTAACGTCCCATCAATTAAAAGACGTCTGTTAAACAACTTCGAACATTTCATTATTCATCATAAGAGAGGTCCTGTCTTTGTTATAATTTTACAAACAGATTTTTATAAATATAATAATTTTCATTTTGTAATGAATCCTACTATTCTTTTAATTTTTTTAATTTAATTTAATTTAAAACTATCTATAAATTATAATAATTTCTATTTCTTTTAATTTTTTTTTATATTTAAAATTATGAGGAATAATTTAAAAGAGTATAGTAATTATACTAAATAAGCAAATTATTTGAAAATAATACTATATATATCGCAATCACTCACATAAAATAAAATGAATTTTATTAATAATATCATACATAACGATTATGTATTTATCCCATTGTGAATTGGAGTTGGAGGATGTATTACATGAGCTTGATGATCAGAAAGTACTAGAATTTTTAGTGTAATATCTAAAACTCAATTAAATGTAAACACTGTTTCCCCTTCTAATGAAAGTGTTTCTACTATAACACCTCATAATTTTACTTCTGTTAATCCTGTTACTCAAAGAATCCAAGATTCTATTCAAGCAGATTTAGATAGACTTCATTCTAAATTTGAACAAAGAATACAAGCTTCTATTCAACGAGATTTAGAAAGAAGTCATTCAAATATTGATTCAATTAAAACAAGTGAAAACATTTCAGAACTAAATGAAAACATTTCAAAACTAAATGAATTATTATCTAATACAAATTTAACCTCTCAAATAGCAAATTTAACATCTCAACCTCAAATTACAGATTTAATTGATATATCTCCTTTATAAACTAGTGTAGGTGTGTTAACAGCTTACCCTCAAGTTGTAGATATATTCAAACTATCTCATTTAACTTAATTAATTAAATAATCTTTATAGATATTTACCCCCTCTTAAAAATAAAAAGGAAATAAGGTTAATGGTATAACTGTAAATATAAGAGAAATTTACATAAGAAGTTCGATTCTTCTATTTTCTATCTAAGGTTTAATTCCTTTAACTATTAGAAAATATAATTTAATAAATTATATGTTTATTGTGTTTTAATTATAAATTTGAAAACACAGAGGAGTAAATACAAATTTAAATTTTATTATAATGTTTTTAATTAATACTTTAATTTTTAATGCAATTAATATTAACGAATTTAATATTAGTTTCTTTATTTTATTAGTTTCTTTCTTAGACCATTTTGGTTTTGAAATACTAATTTCAATTATAATTATATATATAGCCGCTAGACCTCAAAAAGTATTAGATACTGCTTCAAAAGTGGTAACTATTGCTACAGGAAGTACAGTTTTATATAATAACTGAGTTAAAGATGGTTCTAATGAAGACAAAGATGAGAAAAAAGATAATAAAGATGAAGATAAAAAAGAAGAAAATAAAGATGATCAAACGGATAAATCTACTAACCAAGCTACTACTGATGAAAAATAATTTTAAATATTTATTCTCATTTCCATTTATACTTTCTAATTTAGATATTAATGTAAATAACTCTGATCCTGTAATTACTCAATTAGCTTATGGAGTATTTTTATTAAGTTAAATTTCTGTAATTAGGAAGTAATATTCTCAATTGAATATTAGACAATTAATACTCGTCCCCAAGGAAAATTATGGAAATCAACAAATTTTTATTAATGAACTTACCATTATCTACTATTAATATAACATTCTTAAAGGATTTAAATAAATCAATAAAAGTTGATACAAGATCAGAATGAAGATTACATTACTGTAATGCTTTATGTTTTGATGATATTTATCATTTCATACAATTATTGGATAATAATTCTAGCTTTTATAATAGCTATTTAATTGATCCATTAATTAAAAGTTCTTGCTCAGGTGTATCTTTGAAATTATCTTCTGCTTTTTTAGTTAATAATAGAAGCAATTCAAAGTTAATTTCAAATTTTCTTATTCAACAATGAGAAAATTCTGGTTTTGATTTTAATCCTAAAGCATTGCACACCTTTGCTTTCAATTATAAAAAAGTATGATTATCTGAATTATAATTTGATATACTTTTAATAGAAATCGAATTGTAATGATTATTTATAATTTTTAAGAAATTATAAATTTTATTTAACTGTTTATTCAGTATAAAATTAAATAACCCCTTATATCAACATAATATTTTAGTATGCTTTAGTGACATTTAAATATTACGGCTATTTTGTGGAGGGAGATATAAATAGTGATATAATAAATAAAACAATCTCGCACTCGCAATTAGGTAATGCTTAATAATTAGTTGACAACTGATAGTCTTTAAATAATACAATGTCAAACATATTATATCAAAATTATAAACATTATAAATTACCAATTACAATGGATCCGTTAAAATATGGTAAATTAATTTTCAATCAAAATGAAAATTTCATTATTCAAATAAATAGAACAAATGTTGCCTTGATTAATGAATGATCTGATTTTAATTTAATTAAAATCTTTCATAAAGGTGATCTAGCTTTTTCATATAAAGATGTAAAAATCTCCGATCTGGAATTTGCTAGATTAATAGAAAATGAAAAATTTATATTTAAAAATAACAAATTAATATCTAGAGAAAAAACATTTTCACTCTTTGTTAAAATATTAAAATTTAAATAATGATGTTTATTACTTTCATGATTCTTATAGTGGCAATAGCCCTACTCTCAGTTATTATTTTAATAACATTTAAATCATTAAACAAATTAATTTTGTTTATCACTTTAATTGTAAATATTATATCATTTATATATGTGATTTTCTATATTCAGTCAATTGGATGAAATATTTACTTTTATTGTTTATTATTTTTAATTTTAAATAATATTTTATTAGGTTCAATCAGATTTATTATTCAAAATTTATCTTTAAATATTTTTATAGGAGGGGGATTAATAAATATTTGATTAATTTATACTAAAATCTTTTATACTTATCCTCTTTATATAATAAGAAAAATTTTATCAATTAGTGGAAAAGTTTTAGATATTATAAATAATAGAATAAATAATGTAGTATATGATCTATCGATCATTCAACCTTTAAAATTATTAAATAAAGAATATGATGAAAAAAGCAAATGTACTATTTTTACATTTGAAAATAATTTTTTATTAGATCATAAAAATTTATTTTCTGCCTTATTTTCTGGTTTAATTTCACAATCAGAATTTAAAAAAATTGGTAAAAAAATAATTATAGTTTCTATTTTAAGTGAAGATAAAACATTTTTTATTCATAAAAATATAATCATTGATGAAAACACAACTATTTTTAATTATTTAGATAAAATTCAAAATAGCATTCAAAATTTTTATGAATCAGGTTATCCTTTAACAGCTTTTCAAATCTTACAAATTAAATTATGAAATTATGAACCAAAAACTATTTTAAGAGGCAAAAAAAAACATATCGACGAATTCTCTTCATAAATTTAGAAGAGGTTTACACTCTAGCTGTGTAAATAACCAGAATATGAATGTAATTAAACCTTTAAAAACTCCCCAAAGCGTTCATAAAATGAAAATTGGAGCCATCGATATTGAAACAATAGAATTAAACTATATTCAAATACCAGTAGCTATCACTTTTTCTTATAATATTAATAATGAAATATTTACATTATTTAAATTAATTAATTATGATTTATTGTTAAAAGATTCCGATAAAGCTGTTAAATTATTATGATTAGATTTTATGAATGAATTGAATAATCTAAAATTAAATAAAATAATAATTTTTTCACATAACTTAGGATCTTTCGATGGTTATTTCATATTTAAAGGTTTATTAGAATTACCAGATATTGATATATCAAAAGTTAACTCTATCATAGATGATTTACATAGATTTATTAGTATTGAAATTCTTTGAAAAGATAGTAAATTTATTTTCAAAGACTCAATAAGAATATTCCCCGTTTCATTACAAGAATTATGTTTATTATTTGATGTTGAAGGTAAATTACACTCTTATAATCTAGAATTCAATAAATTCTCTCTATTAAATAATCCAGTTTTACTAAATCAATTTATACAATACGCTAAACAAGATTCCATAAGTTTGTTGAAAGCCTTATTAAAAGCTCAACTTATTTACATTAAAGAACATGAAGTGGATATCGCTTCAATTTGAAATACTTCTACTTTATCTTTTAAAATATTTAGACAAAAATTCTTAAAAACTGATATTCCAATTTTATCTAATAAATTAGATGAAATTATCAGATTAAGTTATATTGGCGGCTCCACAGATTACTACATAAAACATGGAGAAGGTTTAAAACATTATGATGTTAACTCTTTATATCCTAAAGCAATGTGTAATCCAATGCCTTTAGAATTTTTAGGGGAAACTATAGGAAGTACTGTTAAATTAGAAGATATCTTTGGATTTGTTGAGGCAAGAATAACCACACCAGATAATATACCAATTCCTTTACTACCATTTAAACTTGATAATGAAACTCTACATCCATTAGGTAGTTGAATAGGAATCTATTTCTCAGAAGAATTGAAAACTATTGTTAAATATGGTTATAAAGTGGAATTAATTAAAGTATATAATTTCAGTAAAGCTAATATTTTTAATGAATATATTAATTTCTTTTATAATATTAAAAAAAACGCCGTTGGTAGTTTAAGATTTATAGCTAAAATGCATTTAAATCAATTATATGGTTATTTTGGAAGAAGAAAAACATTAATTGAAACACGAAATGTTTTTAATAAAGATTTAATTAAATATTATGGTAGTTACACAATATTCTCTGAAATAAAAATAAATGAAAATATTACAACCATCTTAATGAGTAGTAATTTAGATTATTCAATTCTTAATGAACTTAAACAAGAAACAAATTTAGAATTAGTTAGTGGTTTTAGAAATGTTAAATCTCATGTAGGAATTGCATCTGCTGTTACTTCTTACGCTAGAATAGAAATGATGGAATTAAAAATGTTATTAATTAAATTAGGTATAAAACTATATTATACTGATACTGATTCAATCTTTGTTGATAAAGAATTACCTGATTACTTAATTGGAAATAATTTAGGTCAATTAAAAGATGAATTAAATGGTAAATTCATTAAAAAAGCTTATTTTTTAGGAATTAAAAAATATGGTTACATCGATATTGATAACAATATACACTCAGTGTTTTCGGGTGTAGAAAGAAATTCACTTTCATGACTGGAAATAGAACAAATTGCTAAAGGTTATACAATTTCTAAATCAACTAAACCTAAATTTTTCAAAAATCTAAGCAATTTAAATATTCAAATTAAACAAAACCCAATAATTTCTATTACATTTCAAACACGAAAACAAATTTCAAATAATAAATATTTACCAATAAAAATAAATTTTAAATTTTTAGTAACCTTAGATTATTTTTTAAGAATTATTAAAAATAAAATTGTCAACTTTTTAAATAAACATGGGATAGGGAAACTTAAATAAATTCTCTAGTTCTTTTATTCAGAATAAATTAATAAATTTTAAATTAATAAATTTTTAATTACTAACCCCTTCCATAAATCAATGTTATATTCCTTTCTTCACCAATTAAGGATAAAAACTAAATAAATCCGATGTTCAAACCCTGATTTATTTAGTAAAGAGACACCTTGCATAACTCTTTTATATTCCTTTAATTTCTATTAAAGGTAAAGTTTATGAACCTTACTTAGTTTTAAGTAAATCTATATTAGTTACTAAATATAGTGATTATAAATTAGTTCACCATTATATCTTCGATAAAATTTTTAGAAAGTAAAAATCATTTTGAAATTATTGATGATGATTTCAGATTAGTATTAAAATATAAAAAAGTTAGATTTGATTTAGATCAAATTAATAAAAAATTTGGTAAATAATTAGATTTATTACTTATTTTTAGTTTATCCCACTTTTTAAAAGTGTGCATTACTATATTTGTAATGCATTTTAGACACTATTTATAATTTTTATATAACAAATGATACCAATCATAGATCAAATAATATTAAATGCTATTTGTGATCAACATTTAGCATTATTAGATGAGTTAAATTTAATGTTAGAAATATTATTGAATTTAACTAGTTAATCAATTTTTAATTGATTGATAGACATATAACTTGAACTACATTGTTTTTAAAAGCCTAATTTTATTACACAATTATTCAAGTTATATAAATTATTTATTTATTTTTTTAGTTTAACCCCCTTATAAAACTAAAATCAGGTGATAATACGTGCAGTATTTGAAGTTCGAGTCTTCATTAGTTTTTCTAATGCTTTTTAAATATAAATTTGTTAACTGGATATTTAAAAAAGCAATTTTTATGTGCTAGAGTTTTTAGACAATTTTAAACATCAAGTCGGATTTATAAATTAGTAATGCTAAACTAAATAATTCACAGTTACTTACATTTGCATCCTATTAAGAAATGTTCTTTTTCTTATAAAAAAAAATATTATTTCATTTCTTAGATTATAATAGGGATTAATATAATAAAAAGAAATATTATTTAATAAATAAATAATAGAAATAAATTTAAGATAGTATCTAGGGGTTAGTTTCTTGCTTTATATACATTCAGCGCTTATCTAATATGTTTGTGGCTACCCAACTATG
>Ga0210385_10001920_pt1 | contig 12653 bp, 11 predicted proteins | sample IncBWH26OmetaG_FD_160107 | JGI IMG/M metagenome (GOLD analysis project Ga0210385, IMG submission 160107) | Forest soil microbial communities from Barre Woods Harvard Forest LTER site, Petersham, Massachusetts, United States - Inc-BW-H-26-O ... | reverse complement strand
CCGGAGACTTACGCGCTCCGTTTCCGCCGCCGGGCGGCGGCGACGCCGTGAGCATCTCGCTGCAATGCCGCGCACACGCTGTCGCGCTCACGACCGGCGGCGGCGATTGGACGGAAGCCGATTTCATCCAGGGATATGAAATTCTCACCGGCGTCCGGGGAGCAAGTGCCTCCGGCAATCCCGTTAATTTCGACGGCCCGGTGACGGCCCTTTGGCCTGCAAGCACTCCGGGCGGCGCGCGTGCGATCGTTCACAATCTTCAAACAGGAAACTACGAGGCTTACCTTGTTACGGCGACTTGCAGCCAGTAGCGCGGCCCTGGCGTTCATCGTCGCGGCCCTCTCCGCGAAGCCTTCGCGGCGTCCTCATTATGGAGGAACGCTGCATGTGGAGATCGGCGCGTCTGTAAGCTCCATCGATCCTGCGGCCGCGGCAGCTTCCGAAGACGAAGCTGCGGCCAAGCGCGAGATCGAATCGCTGCTGTACGAAAAGCGAAATACGGACGGTTCGCTGGTCGGCGTCGCAGGCTCGGGGCCTTTTCGCATTTCCGAGTGGGAGCCGGGAAAGCACCTCGCTCTTGCCGCGAATGACGATTTTTCCGGCGGCCGCCCGTTCGTTGACGCGATTGAAATCGATATGGGCCGCAGCCCGCGCGACCGGCTGGTGGATTTGGAACTCGGCCGCGTGGATTTGGCGGACGTTCCCGCTGAAGATGCGCGCCAGGCGGCGTCACGCGGCGTCCGCATTAGCGCCTCGCAGCCGGACCAGTTGATCGCACTCGTGTTTCTTGCCGGCCACCCGGCCGCGGGCGATGCAAGGCTTCGCGAGGCCGTCTCGAAGTCGATTGATCGCGGCGCGATCGTCAACTTTATTTTGCAGAAGGAAGGTGAGCCTGCCGGCGGACTGCTGCCGCAGTGGTCGAGCGGCACCGCGTTCCTTTTTTCCACGGCCGCAGATCCCGCACGCGCCAAGGAACTTCGCACGCAAATCGGCGGTTCGCCGGAGATTCGCTTGGGATATGATTCGGGCGATGCGCTGGAAGAAAGCATCGCGGATCGCATCGTGGTCGACGCGCGCGAGTCTGGGATTGTGATCGCCACGGACGCGTCGGGATCAGGCGCCGCATCATCGTTCTCAAAAGACGACGCGCGGCTTGTCGGGTTGCCGATGATCTCGCCGCATCCGGCCGTGGCCCTCGCGAATATTCTCGGCGCCTTGAGTCCTCTCGCTGGAGGTGACGCGACTGCGCCGCCGGAGTTAGATCTGCCGGGCCAGGTGTACGCGGCGGAGCGCGCCGCGCTGGACGGATTCCGCGTGGCGCCGTTGGTCTGGGTGCCTCGCGTGTATGGGCTGAGTGATCGCGTGAAGGACTGGCAGCCTCCCGCGACGGGCGAGGCTTTGCCTTTGGCCGATGTCTGGCTCGACGCGAGCGGGACGAGCGCAAAGTAGAAATTTACGAACATCTGAAGGGACGCTGTGACTTTTCGATCGAAATTATTTTTCGTGTTCACGCTGGCGCTGCTGGTGTCAGTCGGCGTGATCGTCGCCGGCGTGACGATCAACGCGCGCAGCGCTTTCGATCAGCTCAATGGCGAACACACGGACGCGTTGGTCGCGCAATTTCAGGACGAAATGGGCCGGCGCAAGACCGAGGCTGTGGATCGTGTCCGCGGCGTGGCGGACGATCAGGGCACGGTGAGCATGGCGCTGAGTCTGGCGCGCCCGCAGGCGGACGTTTCGGCGTACGTGGGCGATGCGGCCAACGTAGGCAAAGCCCACCAGCTCGATTTTCTCGATTTCATCGCGGACGACGGCTCGATCATTTCCTCGCAGGAATGGCCCGCGCGCTTCGGCTACAAAATGACCTGGGTCACGCAGCCGCAGTATTGGCCCAGCGTCGGCGCGTTTCTTACAAAGCTGGATACGCAAGATGGTCCGGCGATCGCGCTCCTTGCCGTTACCCCGATCCGAGTGGGCGATAAGAATTTGTACGTCGTCGGCGGCGAGCGCCTCGGCAAGGAATTTCTCGCGTCGCTGGTGCTGCCTGAGGGAATGAGGGCGCTCCTCTATCTCAACCTCGACGATTCGTTCCAAGCTACCGACCTCATGGACAATTCAGGTCCGGTTGCGCAGGCCGATCCTTTCACATCCACAGTGAATGACGAACGCGCGCAGCCTTCGGAGCGGACGTTCACGATTCCGTATTCGGTCGAAGCGGGTGCGGCGGAGACATTTCACGCGCTGCCGTTGAAGGGCCAGGACGGCCAGTTGCTCGCCGTGCTGCTGGTGGGAAATTCGCGTCACGATCTGGTCGTCGTCGAGCGGCACATCGCAGTGCTCGGGGCCGCGGTTGCGGGCGGCGGATTGCTGCTCGGACTGCTGCTCAGTTGGTGGGCCGCGGCGCGCGTCACAAGACCAGTAACGCAGCTGGCCGCCGGCGCGCAGCGCGTCTCCGAAGGTGATCTTGGTTCGCGCGTGGAAGTGCGCGGTCCTGCGGAGATGGCTCAGCTGGCGCGCTCGTTCAATCGTATGACCGATCAGCTCAACGAGCAGCGCGAACGCCTGGTGCAGGCCGAACGCGTGGCCGCCTGGCGCGAACTCGCGCGGCGACTGGCCCACGAGTTGAAGAATCCGCTCTTTCCTCTGCAAACTACCGTCGAGAATCTGCAACGCGCGAAAGATCACAACCCGGATCAGTTCGAAGAAGTGTTTCGCGAATCGACCGGCATACTTCTTTCGGAAATCGACAACCTTAAAAAAATCATCAGCCGCTTCAGCGATTTTGCGCGCATGCCGCAACCGGAGTTGAGCGCCGTGAACGTGAACGAATTGGCGCGCGGCACCGCAAAACTTTTCGAGTCGCAGTTCAGCGCCGTGGGACGTCCGCCGATTACTTCGGAATTGCATTTGGACGCCGATCTGCCGGCGATTCAAGCCGACTCGACCTTGCTTCGGCGCGCGCTGGAAAACCTGGTGCTCAACGCAATGGACGCCATGCCCGGAGGAGGCGTCCTGATGCTGCGCAGCACCCCGCAGGACGGCGGCGTGCATCTGGAAGTTTCGGACACCGGCACCGGATTGACGCCCGAGGAGTGCGACCGTCTTTTCACGCCGTATTACACCACGAAGCAGCATGGCACTGGCCTCGGCCTGGCGATCGTCCAATCCGTCGTGAGCGATCACGGCGGCCGCATTTCCGTGGAGAGCGAAGCGGGCGTGGGCACTTCGTTTCACATTTTTCTTCCCTATAAGCCGCCGCCGCGACCCGCCGATCATGCGCCTTCGAACGGCGACGGAGCCTAAGCAGAGCCTTTCAAGCCATGCCTGCCAAAGCGCACATTCTGATTATCGACGACGACGCCAACACGCTTGCGTCGCTGGCCCGCGCGTTCAGGCTAGCCGGCCACGAAGCGACCGTTTGCGACAACGCCGCACGCGCACTCGAGTTGGCCAAGACCGAACGCTTCGACCTGATCCTCTCCGATGTGGTGATGCCCAATCGCGACGGCATCGCGCTGCTGGAAGATTTCAAGAACGCCGGCGTCTCCGTGCCCGCGGTGATGATGTCCGGGCAGGCGACCATCGAAATGGCCGTGCGTGCCACGCGGCTCAGCGCGGTAGATTTTCTCGAGAAGCCGATCTCCACCGACAAGCTATTGCTCACCGTCGACAACGCCGTGCGCCTCACGCGCCTCGAGCAGGAAAATCGCGACCTCAAGCAGCGTCTGGGCAAGCATCGCATCGTGTGGACAAGCCCCGTGATGCGCGAAGTGATGGCGCAGGTGGAACACGTCGCCGCCAGCGAAACGCGCGTCTGCATTCGCGGCGAGACAGGCACCGGCAAGGAACTGGTGGCGCGGACGCTGCACGAAAAGAGCCGCCGCGCGGACGGCCCATTCGTTTCGTTGAATTGCGCCGCGATTCCCGCCGAGCTGATGGAGTCCGAACTATTCGGCCACGAGAAAGGCTCGTTCACAGGTGCGGCTTCGCGCCACGTGGGCAAATTCGAGCTGGCGCATCGCGGCACGCTTTTTCTCGACGAAATCGGCGACATGCCGCTTGCGATGCAGGCGAAGCTTCTGCGCGTGCTCGAGGAGGGCGAGATCGAACGCGTGGGCGGCGGCCATCCGCTCCCGATCGACGTTCGCGTGGTCGTCGCCACGCATCGCAATCTGGAAGAGCAGGTGCGGCAGGGAACCTTCCGCGAAGATTTGTACCATCGAGTGTTCGTCTTTCCAATTATCCTGCCTCCGCTGCGCGAACGCCGCGACGACATCCGCACGCTTGTAGAACATTTCGCGCGCCAGGTGGCCGATCAAAACGGATGGAAGCCGAAGAATTTCTCGGCCGAGGCAATCGAAGCGCTCGAACGCTATCCGTGGCCTGGAAACGTTCGTGAATTGCGAAATGTGGTCGAGCGCGTGTTGTTGCTCGCGATGGGTGAGGCCGTCGATTCGGCCACGGTCGCCCGCGCGTTGCCGCAAACTTCGTATGCCGCCGCTCCCGTCGGGTCAGGGGGTGCGCCGCCCGCTGGCTCGGGTCCGACGACGTTTGGCACTCTGTCGCAACGCACCGAAGCGTTTGAACGCGAGACGCTGCTCGCCGAGCTGAAGCGCAATCATCAGCATATGACGAATACCGCGAAAGCGCTCGGCCTCGAACGCAGCCATCTTTACAAAAAGTGCCAGCAGCTTGGCATTGACCTGCGCGCGCTGAGAACGCCGGAGTAGCTCGAAGGGGCGCGTGTCGCAACTCCTCTCACCACGCCGCACCCACAAGAAGTGCTCCCGCCCCGCAGAAAATCGCCGCGTAAGCGAAACCCGATACCGGGTCCACACTCGACCAAAGCACGCCCACGGCAATGCTCGAGATGAAATCGCCGATCCCGTTTGCAGTGGCGAGGACGCCGAACCCTGACCCGCGAATCGCCTTGGGCAAAATCTCCGCCGCCACCGCCTTTTCGAGCGATTGTTGAAACGCGTCATGAATTCCCGCGATGCCAAAAAGAATCACAAACGCCGCCAGAGTTGGCTTCGCCGCGATGAACCCCAGGTACGCGAGCGCCCCAACGGAATAGCCCAGCGCGAGTAGCTTCTTCTTTCCAATCCGGTCGCTCAGAACGCCGGTGGGATACGATGCCGCCGCACTCATGAGATTGTGAAAGGTGTAGAGTCCCACCGAAATTGCGGCTGCGCGGGCCAAGCCGAATTGCGGCCCCAGCGCCTGCGTAGCCCGCAAAATGAGCAACGTCGGCGCGAAGGCGCCGATGCCATGGGCGAAAATTCCCGCGAGCAGCCGCCAATACTTTTTCGGCAGCTGCGAAAAGCTCGAAATGAACGTGGGCGCACGATGGTCCTCATCGCTTTTGCCCATCGGTACGAGGAAAGCGAATGCCAGCGCGGCAATCAAACCGGGCAGCAGCGTCCATCGGATTGTCGCGCGAATCCCAAGCGAGCCCACGAGCAGCGCCGCGCACAGCGGTCCGAGAACGGCGCCAAATGTGTCCATCGTCCGCTCGAAACCGAATGCACGGCCAAGTTGCGCGGGCGCCACAGAATCCGCCAGCAGCGCATCGCGCGACGGGCCTCGGCTGCCGCGCCCCATCCACCCGAGCGCGCGCAATAACAACACGGCCGGCCAGCTTTGCGCGAAAGCGTAGCCAAAAGTGGTCAGCGCCGTCGCCGAGTAGCCGACGATCCCGTTTGGTTTTCGCCACGCGGGACGGTCGGCAATCCATCCGCCGGCCAGTTTCGCGAAGCTGGAGAGTCCGTCCGAAATTCCTTCGATGATTCCCAGCGCCACCGCCGGCGCGCCAAGGCTAGCGAGAAATGCGGGCAGCAACGACGTGGCCGCTTCATGTCCCCAATCGGAAAAGAGGCTAGCCAGACCAATGCCGAGCACGCCGACGGTGAGCCAGCGCGCGCGAGCAGGCGGCGAACCGGAGGAAGAAGTAGCGTCCTGTGAAGAGTGAGCCACGGGAAGAGCTTATCGCATGAGACCCGCGCAATTCTGAAAGGCTCAGGTTACGGGCGCATGAAATTGCTGCGTGGCATGTAAAATGAACGCGCGAAATTATGAGAGCAGTCATTCAGCGAGTCACGCGTGCGCGCGTCGTTGTGGACGGACAGGTCACCGGCGAAATCGCCCGAGGCTTGCTGGTCCTCGTGGCCGTTGGCCGGAACGACGCTGACACGGTGCCCGCCGCGATGGCGGCGAAGATCGCCAAGCTGCGAATTTTCGACGACGAGCAGGGCAAAATGAATTTGTCATTGCACGACGTCGGCGGAGCGGTGCTCGCCGTCTCGCAGTTCACGCTCTATGGCGATACGCAGGGCCAGCGGCGCCCCAGTTTCCTCGGCGCGGCGCCGGCCGAGCAGGGACGCGCCGGATATGAGGAGTTTCTGCGCTCGCTGCGTGCGCTCGGCCTGAAGGTGGAGACCGGCGTATTCCAGGCGCACATGTCGGTGGAGCTCGCGAACGACGGCCCGGTAACGATCCTCATCGATTCGAGCAAATTGTTTTAGTGTTTGCAGTGGGCCAGATGGCCGCGCCAGCGAGCGAACCTTTGAGCGAAAAACCAAACACCGTGACAATCGAGATTCGGCGCGCGAAGCCGGAAGACTCCGCCGAGATCGCCAAGCTTTCGGGGCAGCTCGGTTATGAAGCCACTGCTGCGCAAGTCGCGCGCAGGCTCGAAGAGGCCTGCGGCTCGGGCGAGTACGACGTGCTGGTAGCGCAAACGCCCGTTGGAGAGATTGTGGGGTGGATCGGAGTCTACATCTATCGCACGGTCACCAGCCCGCCACGTGTGGAGATCAGCGGCCTGGTGGTAGACGAGAAGCACAGATCGCAGGAAATCGGCGCCACGTTGCTCGAGAGCGCGGACGATTGGGCAGTTGCGAAGGGGCTTCACTCCATCGGGTTGCACTGCAACACGATTCGTGAACGAGCTCACGAGTTTTACCTGCGCCACGGCTATCGTCTGGAGAAAACCCAGAAGCTCTTCCGGAAAGCTTTGCCGTAGTGGGTGCCCCGGCGCTATTTTGCCGCGTAGTTCGCGCGGTACCAATCCCAGGTCCGCCGCAAGCCTTCGTCGAAATTCACCAGCGGCTCGTATCCTAGAATTTCGCGCGCGAGAGAAATGTCGGCCTGCGAATCGCGGATGTCGCCGTTGCGCGGTGGATCATGCCGCGCCTGAAGTTTCTTGCCCGTAATTTTGGCGAGCTGCGCCACCACTTCATTCAGCGTGATTCGCGCGCCGGTGCCGCCGTTGAACACTTTTCCCGACGCGTCGTTCGCTTCGCAGGCTCGCAACGTTTCGTCCACCACGTTGTCGACGTAGGTGAAATCGCGTGACTGTTCGCCGTCGCCATAGACAACGAGCGGCTTGCTTTCCAGCGCGGCCAGCATGAAGCGCGAAAGCACTCCCGAATATTGCGAGGAAGGGTCCTGCCGCGGGCCGAACACGTTGAAGTAGCGGATGGAAACATTCCCCAGTCCGTAGACGCGTCCAAAAACCTGCCCGTACATCTCGCCCACAAATTTCGTCACTCCGTAGGGCGAAATCGGGTCCGGCTGCATCGTTTCCACTTTGGGCAGGATCGGCGTCTCGCCATACGCGGCGGACGATGCGGCGAAGACCACGCGCCGGACTTTCGCGTCGCGCGCGGCCACCAGCACGCTGAGCGTGCCGTCAATATTGACGAAGTTCGTCTCGATGGGGTCCGCGACGGATTTAGGCACGGATGCGCGCGCCGCCAGGTGAATCACATAGTCGGCGCCTTCGCAGCAGGCACGGACCGTCGCGAGCTCCGTGATGGTACCGATGCGAAAATCAATCTTGTCGCGAACGTGCGCCAGATTGTTTTCGCGGCCCGTGGAAAGATCGTCGAGCACCACCACCTGATGGCCGCGGCAGAGCAGCTCGTCCACCAGATTGGACCCGATAAAGCCGGCGCCGCCGGTTACCAGATAACGCAAGCGAGGATTCCTTTCGGGAGAACTGTTTTGAATTCGAGTTGGGGAGTGCGGCAGCGAAGATGCGCAAGTGCGGATTTCGTCAAAGTCTTCCAGTGCCTTTCGGGTACGCTTGAATATAGCGCGGCCGATCCGGGGCGCGCAAGAATCGAACGCCACTCTTGTGTCGTGGACGTCTGAAGTAGCTTGTAGGGATTGTAGAGTCGCCGCATGAGCCAAACGAGCCGAATGAGCGCCAGACAAAGAAACTCACCCGTGGCAATCGTGAGCGCGCTGATTGCGATGATACCGCTGGCCGCGGCGCTGATAGCAGCAGATTCGCGCGCCCTGGCGTCGCCCGCACAGACACATGCTCAGGCGCCGCCCGCGCAGAAGGCGCCAAAGGGCAAAGCGATCGTGCCGGCTCCGTTACCGGAAGTCCCAATGCCATTTCGCATCGGCGAAAAACTCGATTACCGCATCGCCTGGTCAGCATTCAACAGCGCCGCCACGCTGGAGATCACCGTTCCTGAACGGCGTCAACTCTACAGCTGGCGCACATGGCACCTTCAGGCGGTGTTTCACACGCTGCGCCCGGTACGAACGCTCTTCGCCATCGACGATCAATTCGATTCCTACACGGACACGTCGAGCCTGGAAAGCCGGCAATTCGAGATGTATCTGCAAGAGCTGGGCAAGAGCGAAACCCACGTGCTGCATTTTGTTCCGAGAGACCAGCCGGTCCGGACGCCGGGCCCGGCCGTGGTGGTGCTGCCGGGCACGCGCGATCCTCTGGGCATGCTGTTCGCGCTTCGCGGCGTCGACTGGCAACATACGCCCGAGGTTCGTGTCCCTGTCTGCGACGGCCACGATCTCTACGAAGCGCGTGCGCACATGGAAGCCTTGGATGAGCCTGTCCAAGTGGATGCGGGGACGTTCAGGGCGTCGCGCATAGCCATCAGAGTTTTTCAGAACGACAAGGAAGTCGCGAGCACCCACTTTACACTGTGGTTCGCTAACGACGCTGCCCGCACACCCGTGCAAGTCGTCGCGGAACTGCCGTTTGGAGAGATACGCGTGGAATTGACTTCACCGAAGTCGAGCCAAAGGTGACGCCCAGTCACGGCCCGGGTGAGGCCAACGTTAGGGCAAGGCGGGGGCCAGAGCCCAGGCCAGTCCTGCTCAATCTTCCGGAACGACCCAATCGTCTGGCGGAAAGTCGATCTGCCAGAATGTAGGCGAAGGCTTTACGAATTCGATACCCAGCTGGATTTTCCCACCCTGCGCATTGCCAACATGAACCACCCGGCAGTCCAGCGACTTTTGGGTAGCCTTGTTGGCGATAGTGATCTCTTGGTTCGCAGCCACTCTGCTCGCCAGCGCGATCAGGGCGCCATGGGCGTTCACCACGAGAGTCCGCGCTTCTTCCGTAAACGGTTTATTATCAGTGGCTTTGCCGCTGACCACGATCGGTACGCTGAGCAGCACCCGCATGCTCCGGCGCCTGCCCGGATCGGTCATCAGCGGACTTCTGTCTTTGCTCGAGCTGGTTTGGGTCGGCATAGCCCCACACGATAGCGATTGGATAGTACCGCTGCAATGGAACCATCGGCCTATAGGGCGTTTTCGGTTAACAGGGGTTTTACGTAGGGTCCCGGGGCCACTGTTTCAACAGTGAACGACCTTCTCCCGGCCAGCCTCTATCCGTCGCGTAGCGTTGCGGGTATCGACCACCAACTTTGATGAGCGGACGATTGCCTCATAGTCATAGTTCGAATGATCCGTGGCGATCAGGACGCAATCGTAGCTGCCAAGCCGTTCGGGCGTGAGTTCCACTGAGCGCATGTTCGAATAGTCGTAATGCCGCATCTTGTGCAGGGCAGGAAAGTAGGGATCGTTGTAGTCCATCAGGGCGCCGCGCTGCGTGAGCAGTTCCAGCAGCTTCAGTGATGGCGACTCGCGCAAATCGTCCACGTCTTTCTTGTACGCCACTCCAAGCAGCAGCACCTTCGAGCCTTTGATGCTCTTCTCGCGGTCGTTCAGGGCGTGCGCGATTGCTTCCACCACGTTGTAGGGCATCGCCGTATTTACTTCGCCCGCCAGTTCGATAAATCTGGTCGCGAAATCGTATTCGCGCGCCTTCCACGAAAGGTAGTACGGGTCCACCGGAATGCAGTGGCCTCCCAATCCCGGCCCGGGATAGAAGGGCATGAAGCCGAAGGGCTTGGTGGCCGCGCTGTCGATGATTTCCCACACGTCCAGATTCATGCGTAGGCAGAGCTGCTTCAATTCGTTTACCAGCGCGATGTTCACGCAGCGGAAGATATTCTCCAGCAACTTCACCATCTCAGCCGCCCGCGTGCAACTCACCGGCACCACGCGCGAAACGATCTGCGTGTAAAGTGCCGCCGCCGCTTTTCCACTGGCGGGATTCACACCTCCCACCACTTTCGGAATCTGCGCCAGGCCGTATTGCTTGTTGCCCGGATCTTCGCGTTCGGGCGAGAACGCCAGGTAGAAATCGGTCGCCACGTCTTTCGTGTTCGCCGGGCAATGCAAGCCGCCCGCTTCCAGAATCGGCTGCACCAGCTCCTCGGTTGTGCCTGGATACGTGGTGCTTTCCAGCACGATCAGTTGGTCGCGCTGCAGGTGGGGAGCGATCGCGCGCGCCGTCTGTTCCACATAGCTCAAGTCCGGCTCGCGGCGTTCATCCAGCGGCGTCGGCACGCAGATCAGCACCGCGTCCACCCCGCGCAGCTTCGAAAAGTCCGTCGTGGCCTCGAAGTGCCCTGCCTTCACGTGCTCCTGAATCTTGTCCGCCGGGATGTGTTGAATGTAAGAACGCCCCGCGTTCAGTTGATCCACCTTTTTCTGGTCCACGTCGAATCCCACCACGTGGTGGCCCACATCGGCAAATCGCAGGCCCAGAGGCAGCCCGACGTAACCGCATCCAATGATTCCAACTTTAATGTTCTTACCGGCGAAGAAGTCCGGTGTCCGCTGGGCGGCCATATTCTCTCCTCATTTTCAGTGATTGTCAGCTCGTGTGGGTTAAGTGCGGCATTTAAAAAGGAAGTATAGCAATGGCTCGGCCACCAGCAATACAGCCGGGCACGTATTCTCCCCCGACTCAGGTCTGTACCTGAATCCACACTAGGGCTGTATCGCGACTGCCGATCAAATCTGTATCACGATTCCGTTGATAGTCTATGAAACGCCCATTAAGAGTGTCATCCCGAGTGGGCGACAGGTCCGTAGGAGTTGTCATCCCGAGCGGAGCGAGGGATCTCCTGTTCCGCCATCGTCGGGCACCCGCCCGACACACCAGAATTCACCCGAAGTGACATTTTACGTCAGGCCAAATGTGGGGAAAGCCACGATCGCGATTTTGATCCGTACCGATGATGCGATACTCTGGCGTACCGATGGTCGACATCCATTGCCACATTCTTCCTAGTCTCGACGACGGCCCCGATTCGCCCGAGATCTCCATCGGCATGGCGGATATGGCCGTCGAAGACGGCGTCACCCACATTATCTGCACTCCGCACGCCAACGATCGCTGGCCTTACGAGCCCGAAGTGATCCGGCGGCGTCGCGATGAACTGCAATCGCACTACGAAGGCCGCATCACCTTCGGCATCGGTTGCGATTTCCATCTCAGCTTTGAGAATTTGCAGTCGATTCGCGAATTTCCCACGCGCTACACGCTGAATCAGAAGAATTACCTGCTGGTTGAGTTTGCGGACTTCTCGATCCCTGCCTCGCTCGATCAGTCGCTGCACGAGCTGCAACTGGCGGGCATTACTCCCATCATTACCCATCCCGAACGCAATCCGCTGATTCGCACCAATCCGGAGCGCCTTTTCAAATGGCTTCGCCAGGGATGCGTGGCTCAGGTCACGGCGCAGTCGATTGCCGGAAAGTTTGGACGCACCGCGCAGGAAGCCGCCGAGCGCTGGCTGGACGCAGGCGTCTTTCACTTCATCGCCAGCGACGCGCACAACGTCAGCAGCCGCCCCTTGCGTTTGAAGCAGACGTACGAGCATATCTCCCGCACCTACAGCGAAGAAACGGCGCGCGCCCTGATGGTGGAAAATCCGCTCGCTGCGTTCGAAGGACGCCCGCTTCCGTTCATACCGGAGCTGGCCGATGGCGAAGGATCCGATGGCGGAGCAAATCGCAAAAAGCGTTTCTGGTTTTTCTGAGACGTGTCTGAGCTGAAGCAGCCCCTAGCGAACCCCTAGGGGATCCTCAACGAAATAGATCGAGAATTTCTTCGTAGCGTTTGAACGGCGGAATCAGGTAAGCGCCCGCCACTCCGCTGTCCATCGCCGTCCGAGCCCAATCGAGCATCTTGCGCGCCAGCGCAAACCCGCGATCGCGCGCAGCCTCGCCCGCAGCCTCCATTTCGCGCAGCACCGGCTCGGGAATCACAATCCCAGGCACTTCGTTGTTCAAACGCAGCGCCTGCTTGTAGCTGGTCAGCGGCCAAAGCCCCAGCATCACAGGCACAGGCGGCTTGCCGCCAAAATGCTTCAGGAACGCATACCAATGTTCCGGATCGAAAAGCGGCTGCGTCATCGCGAAGTGCGCGCCCGCCTCAATCTTCGCCGCAAATCTTCGCAGCTCCTCATCCAGATTCTCCGCCACCGGATTCACCGCGACCCCAATCGTAAAATTCGTCGCGCCGCCCA
>Ga0210385_10001919_pt1 | contig 12654 bp, 13 predicted proteins | sample IncBWH26OmetaG_FD_160107 | JGI IMG/M metagenome (GOLD analysis project Ga0210385, IMG submission 160107) | Forest soil microbial communities from Barre Woods Harvard Forest LTER site, Petersham, Massachusetts, United States - Inc-BW-H-26-O ... | reverse complement strand
GCTCAACCGCCTCGGGGAGCAGCTGCCGGTAGTTCGGGAACTGACCATCGATCAAACGAGAGGAGAGCACGACGTCGCCGAGCTCGAAGATCGCCTGGTTCTGCCCAACGCTCACAGCAATCGAGTCGCTGGGCGCGGCCTGGGCAATACGCACGAGCTCTTGGAGCGCTCGGGCTGGGACGTTGGCCTCGAGGCTTCCCTGCAGTGGTGACTCCAAGGCCGTCTCCTTGACACTGAGGCGGTAGGAATCGGTGGCGACCATACGCAGCTCCTGTCCGGAAGCGGAGATCAGGATGCCCGTGAGGACGGGGCGCGTCTCGTCACGTGAAGCAGAGCGAGCGACGCGGGCTACCGTCTGCACAAACGCCTCTGCAGGGAGCGCCACGCGTGTCTCGGGTGAAGGTGATGGCAACGAGGGGAAGTCCTCGGATCGCAGCGTGCGTAGATGGAAGGTGGTCGGCCCACAGATGAGCTCCACATCCTGCTCGGCGGCTCTGAGCTCCATCGTGAGCTGCTGCGACGGAAGCGAGCGGGCGACGTCGAGTAGGAGTCGAGCGGGTAGCACGACCGAGCCTGGGCGTGTGACCTCGGCATCGAGGGGTACGCGCAGGCCGATCTCCATATCTGTTGCCAGCAACTCGGGCCGGGAGTCCTCGGGGGCGGAGATCATCACGCCTGAGAGCGCTTGCACGGCGCTGCGGGCAGAAGCGACTCGAGTGGTTGTTTGCAGCTGAGCCAGCAACTCAGCTGCGGAAAGGGAAAGCTTCATCGATGAACTCTGCGATCTAGAGGAGTGTTAGTAGGGGCTGTGGGCATGTGAAGTGTGGTGTGGAAAGGGAGGTGTGTGGGGTGTGCCCTGTGCGTGATCCTGTGGAGGAAGCCTGAAAGTGTCTCAGGCTTGGCGGTCGAGCGTGTTGTTTAGGTGGTGTGGGTTGGCGGGCTCGAGCATCCTGCACAGGTTCTCCACAGCCTCTCGGGATGAGTCGTCGGAGGCGATCCGTGTGGAGGTGCGCCTCCACGCATGCAGGACGGTTGTGTGGTCTCGTCCGCCGAACTGTCGCGCGATGGCAGGTAGCGACTCGCCGGTGAGCTCACGTGCGAGGTACATGGCGATCTGCCGCGGCCAGGCGATGCGGGCCGTTCGTGCAGAGGAGAGGAGCTCCTCGGATGAGAGTCCGAAGTGTGCGCAGGTGACGCGTTGGATCTCCGCGACGGTGCGTTTGTGCTGGGCTGAGGAGACGCTGTGTGGATATAGACTGTGGAGAACCTCCTGTGCGAGCGCGTCGGTGAGGGGTCTGCCGGTGAGCGAGCTAAAGGCGACGACGCGTATGAGCGCACCCTCTAGTGCGCGGACGTTGGAGCAAACACGCTCGGCGATGGTGTTGAGTGCGGCTTCGTCTGCGAGGTGGATGCGATCGTGTTGAGCGCGCTTGCGCAAGATCGCAAGACGAGTGGCGAGGTCGGGGGGTTGTACGTCGGCGACGAGGCCGGCCTCGAAGCGCTCTCGTAGACGGTCCTCCAGTGCCTGCAGGTCGCGCGGCGGACGATCGGAGCTGAGGACGATCTGACGGCCGCTGTCGTGAAGGGCATTGAAGGTGTGGAAGAACTCCTCCTCGGTCTTGGTCTTGCGCTCGAGGAACTGGACGTCGTCGAGGAGCAGGACGTCGACGTCGCGAAAGCGGAGCTTGAAGGCCTCGGTCTGGCCGCCGCTCAGCGCTGCGAGGAACTCGTTCGTGAATGCCTCACCGGTGGTGCAACGGACGGTCAGGTCGGGGTTGTGGCAGAGCAGGAGGTTTGCGATTGAGCTCAGGAGATGGGTCTTGCCCACGCCGGGCGGGCCGCAGAGGAAGAGTGGGTTGTAGGCCTGTGCGGGCATCTCCGCGACGGCGAGCGCTGCGGCGTGCGCGAGGCGGTTGCAGTCGCCGATAACGAACTGGTCGAAGGTGAGCTTGGGGTTGCCGAGCGGACCGGCTTGGGCGGACGACGGGAGGATGTCGCCGGGAGTATTCAGCCCGAAGGGTTCGGCTGCGGTAGGCGCGTTCGTGCTGGCAGTGGCTGCTCTGTTGGCTCGACTGGGTGTTTGATCCACGGCAACGAGCTCGACTGTGGCGCCAGCACCGAGGACCAGCTCGACACTGGCCTGAATGACTCTCCCGAAGCGCTCGCCGATCCATCCGCATGCGTGGGGCGGTGCCTGTAGGACGATCCTGTCACCGACGAGCTCGACCGCTGTGAGCGGCTCGAGCCAGATGCGGTAGGTGGGCTCGTCGACTACGAGCGCGAGCTGGGCTTGCACCCGCGACCATATGTGCTCGAGCTCGTGATTCACGGCAGCGTCGATCCGCTCCTCTTTCAGAGACAGTGCTGATTTACATTCGTCGGGGGACCCGAGGGCCCGGTCGAGCGACTATACCCAACGCCTCGAGATGCTCGTTGGGGCTGCCCGCATTTGGCGGGAAAAATCAGCGAGCGCGCGACGGTCCTATACTGCAAGCCGCGATGAAGCGCACCTATCAGCCAAAGAAGCGCAAGCGAGCCCGTGCTCACGGCTTTCGTGCGCGTATGGCCTCACGCGCAGGGCGGCTCACGCTGAAGCGTCGCCGCGACAAGGGGCGCAAGCGCCTGTCGGCCTGAGGGTCGTGGTGGCGGGACGCGCGAAGCCGGGTCACCTGTCATGAAGCCGCGGTCCCCGGGGCGCGGGCGTCTATCGCGTAGCGCTGAGTTCGAGCGTGTCTACAGGCAGGGTCGATCGGTCGCCAATCGGCATCTCGTCCTGTACACGTTCCCGAATGCCTCCACGCAACGCCTGCGTCTGGGCCTGTCGGTCTCACGCAAGGTCGGGGGCGCGGTGCAGCGGAACAAGGTCAAGCGCCTGCTCCGAGAGGCGTTCGTTAAGGCCGAAGGAAGCCTGAAGCCCGATCAGGACGTAGTGGTGGTCGCGCGTCCGCCCGCGGGCGATCTCGCAGAGCGAGAGGGTTTGGCGGGGCTCGACGGGGCGCTGCAGGAGCTGATCACCAAGGCTGGCTTGCGCGAGGGATCCGCGGATGTGGCTGGAGTTGCCGAATGATGAGCGAGTCCGCGCAAGGCGGGGCCGTGGCGCCGGGATGGACGCTGTCGAGGATTGTCAGGACGGTCGCAGTGACTCCCATACTGGTCTACCAGCATGTGATCTCGCCCGGTATCCCGCAGCGCTGCAAGTACGAGCCGACGTGCTCACGCTATGCGGTTGGGGCGATCCGGGAGTACGGCATACTTAGGGGCCTGGTGCTCGCAGGATGGCGTCTGCTCAGGTGCAACCCATGGAGTCTGGGTGGATACGATCCAGTAGAGGCCCAGCGAGTCTTCAGGGTTGGGAGTCACGCTGAGGGCCCCGATCATGGCAGCTGAACAGGCGGGCATGAAGCCCAAGGCCCGCGGCTGTCTCAGCACCCGAGTCCTCCCCCACACGCCTATCACCACGACCGCCGAGAGTCCCTAGCGCATGCCAATCCTCGCCAATGTGATCCAGGACGCGTTCTCGCCCCTGATCAGTTTGTTCGAAGCGATCATGGTTTTTATCCACGCGCATGTCGTGGGCGGAAGCTGGGGCCTTTCGATCGTCGGCCTAACGGTTCTGATCCGCGCGATCCTCGTGCCGCTGACTTACAGACAGCTGAAGTCGATGCAGGAGATGCAGCGACTCGCTCCAGAACTGAATGCGCTGAAAGAGAAGTACAAGGAGGACAAACAGCGCCAGCAGCAGGAGATGATGAAGTTCTACAAGGAGAGAGGGATCAACCCGTTGGCGTCATGCCTGCCGCTGCTGCTGCAGCTGCCGGTGTTCATATCGCTCTTCTACATGCTGAGGACGGACCTCAAGAAGCACATCTGCGGCACGAAGCTCGTGTCCTACTACAACTCGCACGGTCACCTGGCGGTCACCTACAAAGCTGCTTCGCACATCGCCACCGTCGCCAAGCTGCCCTCCAAGTACGTCGAAAGCACCGTCTGCAACACGGTCGCTCCGCACTCCGCCAAGTTCTTGTTCCTTCCGGACATCACCAGCAAGGCAACCGGGGTTGTGCTGGTTGTGCTGATCCTCCTCTATGTTGGCTCCCAGGTCGGCTCGACGTTGATTGCCACTGCCACCGCCGACCCGACGCAGCGGCGCATGATGCTGCTGCTGCCGCTGATCTTCGTGATCATCCTGTACCGCTACCCAGCAGGGCTGCTGGTGTACTGGATCACCACCAACCTGTGGACGATCGGCCAGCAGTACCTAATCAAACGACGTCTACCACCGCCGCCGCGGGTCGATCGCGCGGCGGGATCTGCCAACGGCAAGCCGAAAACCTCATTGCGCGAGGCTTTCGCCGCGGCTGCAGGTACCTCGAGCGGTAGCGTTGTCGCCCCCGATGTGGCGGGTACGAGCGGTGGCGTCCCGAGCGGCCCGCCCCCGCCGCGACCTCCACGTAAGAAGAAGAAACGGTCGGGGAGAAGACGATGAGCGCTCGCGAAGAAGACATGGACGCGGACGACCTCGAGCCTGGGGAGGCCCTCGAGGAGCTGCTCGAGGAGATCGTTGACGGTCTTGGCCTGGACGCGGAGATAGAGGTTGAGGAGCAGGATGGCGTGCTGAGTGGCCGGCTCGAAGGTGAGGACGTGGGCCTTTTCATCGGCCGGCACGGCCAGACGATCGATGCGGTTCAGCATCTGGCCCAGCGGATCATCTTTCCCGACGGCCCGTCTGCGGTGCGGGTGATGATCGATGCCAACGGCTACCGTGCTCGCCGCACCGAGGTATTGCACGCCGCCGCCGATGATGCGGTGGAGGAGGCTTTGAGCTCGGGTAAGCCGGTCGACATGGATCCCCTTCCGCCATTCGAGCGCCGGATCGTCCACGAGTATCTGCGCGACCGTGGCGGTGTGGAGACCCACAGCGAGGGCAATGAGCCAGAGCGCTACCTGGTCATCACACCGTTGACGGACTGACGCACGCTCGACGGAAGAGCGTTTCACGTGAAATGGCAAGGGCTGACTTCTGGCCAGCAAGGCCAGCTGACCAGGGTGCTGGCGGTCGTGGAGGCAGACGAGCATGCCCCAACCGCGATTCGGCCTGCCGAGCAGGCGATGCAGGCGCATGTAGCCGATTCGCTGGTGGCTCTTGACATCGAAGCGGTATCGACGGCCGAGAGGCTCGCTGACCTTGGCAGTGGCGTCGGCTTTCCGGGGCTGGCTCTCGCGATTGCGTTGCCGACGGCAGAGATGAGCCTGGTCGAGAGTCAGCGTCGCAAGTGCGAGTTCCTCGAACGAGCGCGCGCAGCAGGGGCCGTCGAGAACGCACAGGTCGTGTGCGCGCGGGCGGAGGAGTGGCAAGACGGTATCGAGGCCAACGACGTCGTCGTCGCACGGGCCCTTGCCGCACAGCCGGTCGTGCTCGAGTACGCGGCCCCACTTCTACGGACGGGGGGTGTGCTGGTGGACTGGCGCGGGCGCCGTGACCCGGGGTCGGAGGACGCTGCGCAGCGGGCAGCCGCACTCCTCGGCCTGCACAGGCAAGAGATTCGCCGGGTCATCCCGTTCGAGCAGGCAACGGACCGCTACCTGCACGTGTTCGTCAAGGACACTGCTACACCGCCGAGATTTCCGCGGCGCGCGGGGATGGCGCGAAAGCGCCCACTCGCGAGCTGATGTCGGCGACGGGCTGGCGTGAGGGCAAGAGCCGACGGCTATGAGCAGCCACGGGAATGCGATCGGCGCTAGCGTGCGGCGCATGGGCACGGTTTATGCGGTCGCCAACCAGAAGGGCGGGGTCGGCAAGACGACGACAGCGGTCAACGTGGCGGCGTGTATCGCGGAGGCCGGCTACAGCACGCTGCTGGTGGACGTGGACCCGCAGGCCAACGCCTCGGTCGGGCTCGGCGTGGCGCGGACGCTCACCCCCGGCCTCTACGAGGTGTTGACGGGGGAGGCGGACGCCGGCGAGGCTTTGACCGGCACGCCGATCGACGGCTTGAAGATCTTGCCGGCCGGACCGAACCTCGCGGGCGCCAACATCGAGCTTCCGCGCATGGGCGGATACGAGCAGCGCCTGCGTGAGTGTCTGGCATCCGTGCGGGATGACTTTCAATACATCCTGCTCGATTGCCCGCCCTCGCTCGGCCCGCTCACGGTCGCCGCGCTGGTGGCCGCCGACCGCGTGATCGTCCCTGTGCAAACGGAGTACTTCGCGCTGGAGGGGCTGGCAGGACTGCTGGAGACGCTGGCATTGGTGCAGCGCGAGCTGAACCCGCGATTGACGGTCGCGGGGATGCTGCTGACGATGCACGACAGCCGCACTCGGCTGGGCCAGGACGTCGAGCGCGAAGTACGCGCACACTTCCCGGACCTGGTGTTCGACACGGTGATCCCGAGGAACGTGCGAGTAGGGGAGGCGCCGAGCTACGGTCTACCGGTGACCCATCACGATCCCCATAGCGCGGGCGCCGAGGCGTATTTCGAGTTGGCAAAGGAGGTAGCTGCACGTGGCTAAGCCAAAACCAGGGATGGGCAGAGGCCTGAGCGCGATTCTGTCGGTGTCGGCAGAGGGTGCCAAGGACGGCGAGGAGGAGCTGCGGGAGCTGCCGATCGAGCTGATCTCGCCCAATCCCAAGCAGCCTCGCCGGCGGTTCGACGAGGAGTCATTGCAGGCGCTGGCTGGATCGCTCGGCGAGCGCGGCGTTCTACAGCCGGTGCTCGTGCGCCCCAGGCCCGGCGGCACGTATGAGCTGGTCGCCGGCGAGCGGCGCTGGCGCGCAGCGCGCCTCGCGGGCATGGAGCGCATCCCAGCGATCGTGCGCGAGCGCGAGGATGCCCAGGCCCTGGAAGTGGCCTTGATCGAGAACATGGCGCGCGAGGATCTCAACCCGATCGACGAGGCTCGGGCATGCGCTGCGCTCGTGGAGGAGTTGGGGCTGACCCGCGAGGGCGTGGGCCGGCGGGTGGGGCGCAGCCGTGTGGCGGTCAGCAACCTCGTGCGACTGCTCGATCTGCCCGACGAGGCGATCGAGCTGCTCCAGCAGGGCGCGCTTAGCGAGGGTCACGGCCGGGCGGTGCTGCTCGCAGAGGATCACGCCGCCCGTCGGTCGCTTGCGCACGCAGCGGCGACCGAGGGGTGGTCGGTGCGCGTCACCGAAGAGCGCGCGCGCGAAAGTAACGCGAAGGCCAAGGACGCACAGCAGAGCAGCCGTCCCGCTGTGCCCCGTACACACCCCGATCAGGAGCAGGCAGCTAAGGACATCGCCGAGGCCCTCGGCGGCGCGCTCGGTGCAGACGTGCAGGTCAGGCCGACACGAGATGGCGGCTACAGCGCCCAGCTGTCGTTCTCGACGCCCGAAGAGGCACTCGAGCTGGCACGTCGCATACGGCCTCGCGTGGTCGCCTAGAGTCGACAGCTGCGGGCGATTCGCTCAGTTGGTTAGAGCGCTTCTCTGATAAGGAACGTTTCCCAGCAGTTTCGCCCCGAAATACTTGGCAAATAGGGCTATTTCCGTCCGATTCTCGCTACTATGTTCCATAGATGTTCCATCGAGGGAACGCATAGCAGGGTAGGCCGCGGTGAGTGTCCACCCATACAAGACCGCCGATGGCACCCGATATCAGGTGCGCTGGCGCGAGGGCAAACGTGTCCGCACACAGACGCTGCTCGACAAGAAGGAAGCCAACGACTTTGATGTCGAGGTCAAGTCGCGCAAGCTGCGCGGCGAGGTCATGCCGCGACCAGGACGCGAGACGCTGGCGGTCGCGTACGACGAATGGAAGGCCCTGTATGGGCCGCTGCTTGCCAAGAACACGCTCGACACGTATGAAGCCGTCTGGACTGCGCACGTCAAAGATCGCCACGACCACCACACGCTCGCCGAATGGGTTGCGGAGCCGCAGCTCTTTGAGACGCTGACCGCAGACATGCGCGAGCGCGGTGTGGGCAACGCCTCGCAGCGCAAGGTACTCGTGGTGATGTCCGCTGTGTTCAAGGCCGCGGTGCGGTGGAAGAAGGTCGGCGTTAATCCTGTGCTCGCCGTGCCCAAGCCCGCTGGTACTCGCAAGCGCATCCCCCACCCGCTCGCGCCGATGGTGGTGGAGCGTATTCGTCTGCAACTGCGTCGCCGCACGACAAAGGACGAGAGCGGCGCACGCGGCATCGCCGACGCCTGCCTGGTCGTGCTCATGGCCTACGCCGGTTTGCGGCCGAGCGAGGCCCTTGCGCTCACATGGGCCGACATCGGCACGCGCACGCTTGCCATCGACAAGGCTGTGAGCGTCGGCGAAGAAGGGCCGACCAAGACGCGGGGCGCTCGATCGGTGACGCTTGTGGAACAGCTTGCGATCGACTTGGCGGACCTGCGCGCGGCACGCAACAAGCCAAGCGATGACCAGCTTGTGTTTCCGGCTCAGGACGGGGAACATTGGTCGAAGTCGCAGTACAACAACTGGCGCAATCGCGTGTGGAAGTCGGCAATGAAGACGCTGGCCGACGGCGATCCGCCGCAACCGCAGTTCTGCAAGACCGTCCCGTACGACTGCCGTGGGTCGTTCATCAGCCTGCAACTTCGCGCAGGGGCGAGCCCGCTAGAGGTCGCCAGGTGGGCGGGACACTCGCCGCAGGTCATGTTTGCGCACTACGCCAACGTGATTGACGAGCTGGTAGGCGAGCCGGTGCTACCCGTCGCCGAGCAAATTGCCCGAGCGCGTGACGCAGTGATGGAGCTGGAGAGAAAGGAGCTCGACGAGATGATGGCCGACCTGATCGAGCACCCGACCATCGCATCTGCCGGTGGCGATGGCGGCGGCGGTAGAAGGAGAGCGGCGCACGCCTTCTATGCACCCGAGATGTGATCGCCGCGCGTTCGGCGTGAGCGACCAAGACAACGACTGTTCCGTCTGTCCGTCTTTCTCGTGATGATGTGCGTCCGCCGATCGAGAAGGCGTCGTGACCATACATCAACCACAGCATTGCTCATGCTCTGCATCGTGCTCCTGATTCCCGTGGCGGTTGTGCTCGGAGCGATCACGCTGGCACTGATCCTGGCCAGCGGTTGGAAGTGGCTCGACGGGCTACAGAAGCACGAACAGCGGGTGTCCGAAGGTAGAGCGATTGCAATTAAGAAACCGCGCAAAACGCAAGCTGCGCGACAGAACATCCTGTGATACGGCGAGTAACACAGCAGCGGACCGAGTGCGACGCTTGACGATCTGGAGCAGCGTTACGACGACCAGTCCAGTGCCGTGTTCGACACGATCAGGCGATTGATGGCGCCGCCGGTGACGCCAAGGCGGCGGCTTGGGTTCAGACCGTCCGATGATCCGCTGCCGTGACCTTCGTCTGGCGGCTATGGGGGAGGCGGTTCGATGTTCGATGTCTCTGACCGCCTCCCCATCGCCTCCAAACCGTAGAAGATCACTCCTCGACTTGACGGGTATTGCCCATCGCATCGCGCGTGGGCGCGACCAACTGCTCCTCCTCTTCCGCCTCCTTCAAGCGTAGGTCGCCTTCTCGGAGTAGATACCAACAGCCATTTGGCGAGCCGTCAAACGTCGTCATCGCCCCGGATGCGGCATAGCCGTCTACCGTGCCGCTGTACTTCGCTGGACCCTCGGCCCAGCTCATCATCAACGTGCCGTCCTGCTGCTCCCAGTGGCCAGGGCCCGCCTCTCCAGTAATAGTCCCGTCGCTGTGAAACGTGATGTCCACACTCCAATACAAAGGTGTGCAGCCCCAACTGAAATGCAGCACCCAGTTGCCAGAAGCGATCATTCGTTTGACCTCCGATCAGAAGGAATCGTCCAGTGCCGCCCTATATGGCACGATCCGGAGACCCTCGTCGTGGGTCGGCGACATCTGCCGATAAGCCGGATACTGCGAACACATCCAGAATACTGGACTGGGCGCGGGCGCCTTTCGAGATATGGTCATTCTTAGGCTGTTGGCTGGCGCACGGGAGGCGGTTCGATGTCTACGACTGCTGGGCGTCCTCTCGTAGCGTCACGACCAAAGCCTCGGAGCTGGCCCGGTAAGATTGGGTCGGCATGCAGAGCGCTTTTGGCTGGCAGAGTTCCATAGATGTTCCATCCAGGTCGGCAAGGTTGCGATCGATGTCGGCTGAAACCGCATTGCAGAGCGAAAAGGGCGATTAGCTCAGTTGGTTAGAGCGCTTCTCTGATAAGGAAGAGGTCCCAGGTTCGAATCCTGGATCGCCCATTTTTCGCGATGCCGTTTAGCCACGCCAGGACCGAGGCAGGTCGACGAGCTGCACTCCCGTTCCTCCCGCTGGCCAATCGGAGACCCGGCTGTCGCACCAGACGGCCTTTATTATCATCCCACGCCTCTGGAGAAGCCGAGTAGCTGGGCAGTGCAGCAGATACACCCAACGGGTGTCTTTCGAGCCGATATCAACGAGGGGGTAGTCACTCAACCCTGGTGGTGGCACGTACATCTCCTTTGAATGCGGAGGCGAATCCGCCGAAGGAAAGGGCTCCTTCCTCGCTGTCGTAAGTCCGATCGATCAAGAAGCGACGTCGTTCACGGCGACGCTCAGTCAGGTGGACAGCGTGCAGACGCCTGACGAATATGAAAACGAAAACGGCGAGCGCGTCCAGGCGATTCCCACGGGCAGGAGAAACGGCAACAAATTCGTACCGACGGGCGTGGAGCTGGAGATGACCGTAGTTACGAGCGTGCCGGTCGAGGTCAAGGCCACCTCGACGGGGGAAATCGAAGCAAAGAAGCACGAAGAAGAAGTCGAACAGCTGCAGATGACCCTGTCGAAACTGGAAGAGGCTTTCAAGCAGTACGAAGAACACGCAAAGCAAACCGGACAAGAAGCAAAGAAGCACGAAGAAGAAGCAAATGCCCAGCTTGCCGCAACGGTCAAGAAACAGCAGGAAGCGGAAGCCACCGCCAAGAAAGCCGGGGAAGAAGTGACCAAGCTCCACGCCTCCCTGACGCGAGCCCAGTCCCTGGCGCGCGCTCTGCGCCAGTGCGAGAAACAGCCAAAGAGCCAACGGGCTCGGTGTGTCGCGAGCGCAGACAAGCGCTACGGGGCCAAAGCGGCGAAGACAGATCGAGCCAGGCGGCGCGTGGCTGGGTGAGTCAGCCGCGTTCTCCTTGGTGCCGGCGGCTTGGCAACCGCCCAGCACCAAGGAGGCGCCTGGATGTCTACTGTGCCACATACACACTAGGTGCGTGCAGCGAGAGGGCCTGCCTAGGACACCTGCAAGGTGAACGTGGCCGACGCTGTCTGGCGATGTTTCTTGGTGCTGTCCTTCACTGTCACGGTGAAGGTGACGGGTCGGTCGGTCGGGTCGACCTTCGCCTTCAGCGTCCCCGACAGCAAGCCCGAGCCCGACAGCTTCAGAGCGCCCGGCAGCCTTCCCGACGTCACCTTCCATTTGTACGGAGTGACGCCGCCCAATGCTTCGAGCTGCACGCTGTAGTGCGTGCCGCGTTTCACGCCGGGCAGCGACTTTGTCGTGACATGGAAGCCGAGCACCGTCAGCGTGAAGCTCTGCGTGGAGAAGCCGACTTCGTTCCTCGCTGTGAAGCTGATCGAGAACGACCCTTCCTGCGTTGGTGTGCCAGATAGAGCGCCGTTCTTGAATTCCACCCCGGCCGGCAGTGCCCCGGACTCGGCGATGCTGGGCGTCGGGTAGCCGGAGGCGGTTACGGTGAAGCTCCCTTCGCTTCCCTGTGTGAACGTGGTGGCGTTGGCGGAGGTGATCGCAGGCGCTTCGTCCACCGTCTCGCTCGTCGTCCCCGCGGAGCTCGCGTAGTTGCTGTCGCCCGAGTAGCTCGCGGTCACTTCGCCGCTGCCCGGGTGAGCGAGCTCTGTGTCGCAGGTCGCGGTATCCGGAGAGCTGAGGCTGAGCTGCTCGACTTCGCACCCGGCGATCGGCCCGGACGCGTCGGAGAACGCGACGGCTCCGGATGGCGTGCCCGCACCAGGTGCCACGGGGGCCACTGTCGCGGTGTAGCTGACCGGTTCCCCAACCACCCCTTGGCCTTCATCGGAGGAGCTCACCGACGTCGTGGTGGCGACACCTGGTGAGGTCGCCGCTTTCAGGTGCAGCGTGAGGATGTTGCGATAGAGCGCTGGGTCCTTGGCGCCGATCGTGTAGCGGTTGGTGCCCGTGCCGAGCACCGTCCCTACAGGGGTGATCGGTTTGGGCAGTCGGTAGCCGCTGAACACCATCGTCAACGACCCGTCCGGGTTCTGCACGACGGCTGGGCCGTATGCACGACCGGAGTAGTAGGCGCTCACTCCCAGCGGTTCGTTCTTGCCTTCACTGAGCGCTTTGTCCTGATTGGCCGACGCAGAGAACGTGTAGTCGGTGCTCACCATTACCTTCGGCACCGACCATTCCTTGCCGTTTGTCGAGGTCGTGTAGAAGATCTGATTGAACGCGTCGCTGTCGCCGTCGGTAGCCCACGCTCCCGACAAAAACATGCCGTAGCTGCCATCGGGATTGGTGATGATCGTGCCCCTCGAGCCGATGTAGCGCAGCTCGGTCGTGTCGGCTTCACCGGGAGCGAGGTTCGTCGGGCTGGTGCTCGAGGGGCTCGTCTGTTGGTAGGGGTTGGAAAGGTCGTTGTAGGACCCCGGGTCGTTACCCGTGCCAGAGGTCGAGCCGCGGATCGGG
>Ga0210385_10001917_pt1 | contig 12657 bp, 11 predicted proteins | sample IncBWH26OmetaG_FD_160107 | JGI IMG/M metagenome (GOLD analysis project Ga0210385, IMG submission 160107) | Forest soil microbial communities from Barre Woods Harvard Forest LTER site, Petersham, Massachusetts, United States - Inc-BW-H-26-O ... | reverse complement strand
GCCGTCACCGGTGCCTGCCGTGGTCAGGGCATGGCGTCGACTGCGGTCTTCTTCATCGTCGGGAACAGATGCTCGGAGGTCAGACCGCAGTCCAAGGCAATTGCGCTCGAGATGTAGATCGACGAATAGGTGCCCGCGAGGATGCCGATCAGCAGTGCCTCGGAGAAACCGCGCAGGGCCGGGCCGCCGATCACGAGCAGCGCGACCACGACGATGGCGGTTACCACTTTGGTCATGATGGTGCGCGACAAGGTCTGGTTGATCGACTGGTCCAACACCAGGGCCGGCGCCAGGCGACGGTTGACGCCGAAGCGCTCCCGGATCCGGTCGAAGACCACGACGGTGTCATTCAGTGAATAGCCGATGACCGCGAGAATGGCGGCGACCGCCGGCAGATCGAACTTGGTCTGCAGGATCGCGAAGACGCCCAATACCAGGATCGGGTCGTGCATGACGGCGAGCATGGCGCCGAGGGACAGGCGCCAGGTATGAAAGCGCCAGGCGATGTAGATGAAAATCAGAAACAGTGTAAAGAACAACGCCAGCTCGGCGCTGCGCCACAGTTCGCCACCGACCTGCGGGCCCACGACATCCGGTGGCTGCACCGTGACGGCCGGATCAACTCCCTGCAGCACCTTCGTGACCTGCGTGCGGATCACCTGGGCGTCCTGCTTCACGCCCAGGGGCGGCAGGCGAATGGAAACATCGCGCGAGGTGCCGAAGCTCTCGACCTGCGGATCGGGATATCCGGCCTTGCTCATGGCGGTGCGCACCGCCTCGACGTTCGCGGCGCCCGGGAAGGTTGCCGAGATGTTGACGCCACCGGTGAAATCAAGATCAAGGTTCAAATGCCGGGTGGCAAGCGTGGCGAAGGAGATGATCATGAAGACAACGGACAACCCGTACCAGACCTTGCGGGTCGCCATGAACGGGAAGTTGGTCGGCTTGTGAAAAAATTCCACTTTGATTCCTCGAAGCGACCGGCGCTCAGATGGGGAGATGGGTCAGCTTGCGCCGGCCACCGTACATGAGGGTGATCAGCGCGCGACTGCCCATCAGCGATGTGAACATCGACGTCGCGATGCCCAGCGTCAGCACCACGGCGAAATTCTTGATGGCGCCGGTTCCCAACGCCCACAGCACCACGCCGGCGATGAAGGTCGTCACGTTCGAGTCCCAAATGGCCGAAAAGGCCTTCTCGAAACCGGCGCGGATTGCCGCTTGCGGCGAGACCCCATTGCGCAACTCCTCGCGGATGCGCTCGTAGATCAGCACGTTCGCATCCACCGCGATACCCACGGTGAGAATGATGCCGGCGATGCCGGGCAGGGACAGCACGGCACCCATCAGCGACAGGAGTGCGGTGAGCAGCACGACGTTCGCGAGCAGTACCGCATCGGCGACGAGACCAAAGACCTTGTAGTAGGCGAACATGAACAGGAACACGGCGCCCATGCCGATCTCCAGCGCATTCACGCCGCGGGTGATGTTTTCCTTGCCCAGGCTCGGGCCGATGGTGCGTTCGTCGACGGGATAGATCGGCGTTGAGAGCGAACCGGAACGTATCAGGAGCGCGAGATCGCGGGACTCGCCGCCGGTCAACCCCGAAATGCGAAAGGCGTTGCCGAATACACCCTGGATGGTCGCATCGTTGATCACCTTTTCATCGGTGACGTCGCGCGTCACCTTCTTGCCACCGACGTCGGTCGTTTCCCGATGCTTCTCGATATAGACGACCGCCATGTGCCGGCCAAGATTGGCCTGGGTGGTCGCCAGCATCCGATCCCCGGCGCGCGAATCCAGTTTGATGTTGACGATCGGCCCATCCTGATCGTTGGCGGCCGTGGCGCTGGCGAGCTCATCACCGGTGGCGATGATTTCACGCTTGAGCAACAGGGGCTGATGCTGGTTGTCGTAGTACAGCTTGGTGCCGACCGGGGCATTGCCGTGCTGGGCGACCTCGTAGGGATCGCCGGTGGTGGCATTGAGGCGGAACTCGAGGCTCGCGACCTTGCTCAGCAGGTCCTTGACCTCGGCCGAGTTCAGCACGCCCGGGAGCTGCACGTTGATGCGGTCGCCGCTCTGGCGCTGCACGATGGGCTCGGCGACACCCAGCTGACTGACGCGATTGCGCAGCGTGACCAGGTTCTGTTCGATGGCGTAATCCTGCCGATCGCGGATCGCCTTGCTGCTGAGCGTTCCCTGCAGCGCCACACCGTTGGCGAGGGTGACGGTCTTGAACGGCAGATCAGGCAGCGCCTTCTCGGCCACGGTCTGCGCGGCATCCACATTGGCGCCGGGCGCGAGCGTCAGGCGCAGGCCGTCCACGACATTGCCGACCGAAGCCACGGGCGCCACCTCGGAATACGGAATCTTTGCTTCCGACAGCGCGCGCCGCAGGTCCTGCGCATAGCTGTCGAGCAGCTGCGCGATCGCGCTTTGGGTATCCACCTGGTAGAGCAGGTACAGGCCGCCTCGCAGGTCGAGGCCCAGCTTCATCGGCCGCAGGCCCAGCACGCGCAAGGCGGTCGGCGCACGCGAAGCGAATGACAGCGCGGTGATGTACTGGTCCGCGAACTTGGCGTTGACGGCGTCACGTGCCTTGAACTGATCGGCGGTGTCGGCGAAGCGCACGATCACCTGGCCGCTGTCCAGATAGGCGCTGGTGTACCCCAGGTGCTCGTCTTTCAGAAACTGTTCAACGGTGGGCAAGGAATTCGCCAGCATCGGGTCATGGTCCTTGCGTGCGACCTGCAGCGCCGGGTCATCGCCAAAGAGGTTGGGCAGCGCCAGCAGCAATGCCAGTGCGAGCACCACCAGAACCAGGACATATTTCCAGCGCGCGTACTCAAGCATTTCTTAAGCGCTCTTGAGGGTGCCCTTGGGCATCAGCGAGGTCACCTGCCCCTTCTGCACCTTCACCCGCACCCCCTCGGCAACCTCGATGGTGACGAAGGCATCGCCCACCTCGACGATGCGGCCGAGGATGCCCCCGGAGGTCACCACTTCATCGCCCGAGTAGAGCTTGCTGATCATGGCCTGGTGATCCTTGGCCTTCTTCTGCTGCGGGCGGATCAGCAGGAAATAAAAGATCGCGACGAACACCACCATCATCAGCACGGGGGCGAACTGGCTGCTGGTGGAAGCGCCGCCGGCCTGGGCCCACGCCGCTGGTATCAATGAATTCATGCATGCACCTGACTTTAGGGGGCGGCATTATGCCACAGGGTCCGCCCGGCCCCGCCTGGGAGCGGGGTAGCGAGCGGCAAAAGCCGCAAAAGTGCCCTCCTCCAATGACTTGCGTATGGACTGCATGAGCTGCTGGTAGAAGTGCAGGTTGTGGAGGGTATTCAGCCGGCTGCCCAGGATCTCATTGCAGCGATCCAGGTGCCGCAGGTAGGAGCGGGAGTAGTGCGCGCAGGTGTAGCAGCTGCACTGCGGGTCGATGGGCGCCAGGTCGCTGGCATGGCTGCTGTTGCGGATATTGATGACCCCCGCCTGGGTGAACAGATGGCCATTGCGCGCATGGCGTGTCGGAATCACGCAATCAAACATGTCGATGCCGCGAGCCACGCCGGCCACGATGTCCTCGGGAAATCCCACCCCCATGAGGTAGCGCGGCCGATCCGCCGGCAGGTGCGGCACCAGCTCCTCGAGCACCCGCAGACGCTCCGGCTCCGGCTCCCCGACGGCCAGTCCGCCCACCGCGAATCCCGGCCAATTGCGCTGCACCAAGGACTCCAGGGAGGCCAGGCGCAGGGCGGTATGCATGCCGCCCTGCACGATGCCGAAGAGTCCGCCGGGCGGCTCATCGCGGTAGTAATGGGCATGGGCGCGGGCGGCCCAGCGCATGGAGCGCTCCATGGACTCGCGCGCCTGCGGTTCGGTGGCCGGGTAGGGTGTGCAGTCATCGAAGGCCATCGCGATGTCGGAGCGCAGCGTGCGCTGCATGTCCATCGAACGCTCGGGCGTCAGGTGAACTTCACTGCCATCCAGCGGCGACTGGAAGCGCACCCCTTCTTCGGTGATTTTGCGCAGTTCGGCCAGACTGAAGACCTGAAAACCGCCCGAGTCCGTGAGGATGGGCCGCTGCCAGTGCATGAAGCCGTGCAGACCGCCATGCGCCTCGATGATCTGCGGACCGGGTCGCAGCATCAGGTGAAAGGTGTTGCCGAGCACGATCTGCGCGCCGCTGGCCGCCAGATCCTCCGGCGTCATCGATTTGACAGTGCCGTACGTCCCCACGGGCATGAAGGCCGGGGTCTCGACCACGCCGTGCGTGAGCCTCAGACGGCCGCGGCGTGCTGCGCCATCGGTGTTGAGCAATTCAAAAACCGGTTGCATGAGCGCTCACCGGCCGCCGTCTGCAGTCACGAACATCGCATCGCCATAGCTGAAGAAGCGATAGCGCGACTTCACGGCGTGTTCATAAGCGGCCAGCACCCGCTCGCGTCCGGCCAGCGCACACACCAGCATGAGCAGGGTGGACTCGGGCAGGTGGAAATTGGTCAACAGGCCATCGACGACCTGGAATCGAAAGCCGGGGCGGATGAAGAGACGTGTGTCGCCCTCCCACGGGGCGGCGGCGGAAGCCTCGAGCGCACGCACCACCGTGGTCCCCACTGCAATCACCCGTCCGCCGCGCTGATGCGTCTGCGCGATGGCCTCGCAGGCCGCAGGCGGCACCACCACCCGCTCCTCGTGCAGCACGTGCTTTTCCAGATCCGGATTGCGCACCGGCTGAAAGGTGCCCGCACCCACATGCAAGGTGACGCAGGTATGCCGCACGCCACGTGCCGCAAGGCTCGCGACCAGTCCGGCATCGAAATGCAGGCTGGCGGTCGGCGCGGCCACGGCCCCGGGATCGCGCGCAAAAATACTCTGATAGCGCTCGCGATCCGCAGCCACGGCGGGACGCTGGATATAGGGCGGCAGCGGCACGACACCGTGAGTCTCGAAGAACGCGAGCGGCGCAACCGGTGTACGCACCTGCCACAGGTCCTGTTGCTGCGCCAGGATCAGCACCGGTCCGCCGGGCGTGGTGAGTTCCAGTCCGGTACGAAGGGGCTTGCCGGCACGCAGCTGCACCAGGGCGGTCCCATCCGCGAGAATGCGCTCGAGAAAGATCTCGACCCGGCCTCCGGTGGGTTTGGCGCCCATGACCCGGGCGGCGATGACGCGCGTGTCATTGAAGACCAGCAGATCATCCGGATTCAGCAGACCGGGGAATTCCCGCATCGATCGGTCCTGGGGACCTGCCCGCGGGTCCAGGACCAGGAGACGGCTTGCCGAACGCTCGGGAAGGGGAGCCTGCGCGATCAGCTCGGCAGGCAGTTCAAAGGCAAAGTCAGATAAAAGCACGCGCGCATGGTATCAACTCATTGCGGGTCTGGATCCCCCGGCGGACGATCACCAGGCGGGCGAACGCCCGGTCCGGGACCTGGGCCGGGTCCGCCGCCACGGCGGTGCTGCGGCAGGGTATCGACGAGTTCCAGCGGCTTCTTCTGTCGCATCACCTTCAGGTGAATCGTCTCCCCGGCCTGATAGGAGCGCAGGATGCGCGTGGCGTGCGAGCTGTTCTCCGGAGTCCGGCCGTCAATGCTCTGAATGACATCCCCATCCTCGAGTTTCAGGAACTCGCCGTCGTGCGGGACCCGGACCACCAGCACTCCCTTGCCGGTGCCAAAGTACTGTCCGAGCCCCGGGGAAAGATCCGCCAACTCCATCCCATCGAACATCGCGCCGACGCCATCGCGAGGCCCGATCGCGAAGGCGTCCAGGAACCGCGGGTTCGGCGCCCCGGGTGCACCCGGACCCGGATCATTGAAGGCCCGGAAGAAGTCGGCAACCCTGGCGCGCGGGGTGACCTGGAATTCCTTGAGCTTGCCGTCGCGCATCACCTTGACGGTGACCTTGGAGTCCGGCTTCACGGAAGCCATGCGCTGGACGACCTGGCGCGGTGCATTCGGCCCGGTCGTCGCCTCGCCGTTGAGCGCCACGATGACATCGCCCGTGGCCAAACCGGCCTCCGCCGCCGGGCCACCCGGACTGACACCCATGATGGTTGCGCCCTGTTCCTTGGATGACGGATCGACCTGCAACTGCAACCCGAGCACCGCGCGAGTGCTCATGATCTGTACCCGTGCCATGGCCGACTGACCCAGCTGCGAGGAGAGCTGCGCGACATCGCGCGCAGCGGCCTCGAGCTTCTGTCGGGCCACGGCCAGTTGTGCCTCGATGTCCGTGTTCGGCGTCGCGGGCGCCGTGGCCGGGGCGCTGGGTGCGCTGTCGGCCGCCAGCGCATTCGCGCCGACCAGCAGGCCAGCCAGCAGCAGTGAGGAGATTTTCGACATCACATTCACCTTGGATTTAGGGCATACCCGAAATGAGGTTCTGCGCATAACGCACCTGCGCCAGGGATTCGACGAGTTGCGCCCGATCCCGCTGCAGCAGTGTCAGCTGTTTCGCCTGTGCCGACGCCAGCCGCTCGGCATTCAGCTGATCGTCGATGGTCGCAATCTGGTCTTCCAATTCGGTCACCGCCATCTGCGCCGGTACTTTGACCAGCGCCTGACGTGGATGCTCGGTGAGCCAGTCTTCGGCATTCACCGTGGGCAGGAGCACCGCCGACCGCAGCGGTGGTCCTCCGGGCTCCCTGTCAGGCGGTGGCGGGGGCAATGGCGCATCGGCCAGGGTCGCGACCTCGCCGAGCCACGGCGCTACACCATGGCGCAGCAGCCAGCCGGCGCCCATCACCACCAGCGCCAGGGCCAAAAGCCGCAGCGGTCGCTGACTTTGCTGCCGCCGGCGCCGCGAGTAGCGATGCGAGAACTCCGAGTAGTCGTAGGGGGGCGGCTCGGCGGGCAGATCGCGCAGGCGTTCCAGCAATGCTGAGGGCTCTAGGTCGGGGCGCATGTCTGGGAAGCCTCAGGTTCGAACCAGGCCCGCAGGCGTTGGTGCCCGCGGGCCAACTGGGATTTGGAAAAACTGACCGTGCGGCCGAAGCTCCTGGCGATCTCCTCGTGCGTCCAGCCCTCCACCTCGTAAAGCCAGACCACGGCGCGCGCGGTCGGCGGGAGAGACGCCATCGCCCGCTCCACATCGAACGCTGCGGCATCCGGACCCTGCAGGGCCAGCCTGGCGGGCTCCAGCCGAGCCTCCCCGTCCGCATGTGACCCGAAGCTCAGCCGGGCCCGATGCCAGGGCGAGCGCAGGTACATGAGGCTGCGCGACAGCGCGATCTTTCCCGCCCAGGCACCCAAGGGCGCCTCCTGCCGATAGTGACCCAACTGTTCGAAGACCATGATCATCGTGTCCTGAAATACATCCTCGGCGACGGCCCGGACCCCGACGATGCGGCGGATCGCGGCGAATACGCCCGGTGCCAGCAATGCGTAGAGCTGCGCCTGGGCGCCAGGGTCGCCCGCACGGGCTCCTGCCAGTATTCCCTCCGCCACCCGGATGTCGGCCAGTCTTGTCACCTAGTGAATAAGATGCGCCAGGTCGGCAAAAGGTTGCAGCCGCCGGCGCCGTTGTGAGCGCTGGGCCGAATCGCTAGGATGTCGCCCCCTCCCCCTCAAAGCCCGAGTGGCGGAATTGGTAGACGCAGCGGACTCAAAATCCGCCGCCCTTAAAAGCGTGTCGGTTCGACTCCGACCTCGGGCACCAGCGACCCGCAAAGCTGGCGCAAGGCAAATTCCACGCATTCACCCGCCGGGGGTATCCGCGGACGGGTTTATAGGCGATTGTAGGCGCATGGCGAAGCCTACCGTAGAGAGCGCAGCAACCCGGTACAGGGCGGCCAAGAAAGCGTTGACCCGGCACGAGGGCAAGCTGTCCGTGGCCAAACTCGCGCCGCTCGAGTCCAGACTGGCCAAGGCCGAAGGCGACCTGCTGGAGCAGGTCGCAGTGCTGATCGGCAAGACGGTGATGAAGAAGTGACCACCGATCGATTCAAGCCGGTACGCGATCACCTCGTCGCCGCGTGCAATCTGTTGGCTGGGTACTCCGAGCGCACCGAAGGGCTCTCAGACCGCCTCAGGGCGGTCGAGCGGCAGATGGATTGGCGCGGGGATCCTCATGCCGCGTTGTACGCGTTGCCCACCATCATCGCTGACCTGGGCGAACTCAAAGCGCTGCCCGGAGTGAATGAAGCCATTGTGCAGCTTGAGAGCGCACTTGCCATGTTGAGAACTACTGCCTGAGCGCGCCGCACGGCTGCTGCAGTGCGATTGTGTGAGCTGCGGCGTGCGAAATGCCCTGTCAGGGGCTAATGTCGCCGCACGCCATGCAGTCTCGACCCGTCATGCCGAAGTCGACCGCGACCGTGGTTACGCTGGCCACCGCGCTGCTGGCGATTGCGGTCCCCGTGGTGCTCGCTATCTACCTCGCCAATCGGCAGGCGCAGGAGACCGAGATGACCCTGGTCACGGGGTACGCCACCGACGTCCTGCACCGCTCGGAGACCACCTCGACGCAGGCGTTGTCGGCCGTCAACGCCCTGGTCGCCAATCATTCCGCAGATCCGTGTTCGGACGCCAACCTCGAGATCATGCGCCGGTACGATCTGTCATCAAGTTACCTGCAGGCGGTCGGCAGTGTGGAAAGTGACCGTCTCGTGTGCTCTTCGCTGGGGCGCGACGCGGGGGGCTTGCCGCTCGGCCGGCCCGACTGGGTTACACCATCGGGCGTTCGGATCCGGATAAACGTGCAGTTTCCGTTTGACCCGATCACCAAGTATCTGGTTATTGAAGGTAACGGCGGCTACGCGGCGATCATCAACAAGGATCTGCCTCTGGATGCCACGACCAACGAGCGCGACGTTTCCCTTGCTGTGTTCGCGACCAGCAATGGACTGCTCTTTGCGGCGCGTGGCTTCGTCGATCGGCAATGGGTGGGGCGCAGCTCGAATACGCTACCGCGCCAACAGCTGGTGACGTCGTTCATCGACCACGGCTACGTCGTCGCGGTCGTGCGTTCGAACCGTTATTTTGTCGGCACCATCGCTGCTCTGCCCGTCTCCTACATGCAGGCGCAGACACGTGCCACAACCGAGATCATGCTGCCCGTGGGCGTGCTCGCCGGTATCGTGCTGGCGTTCGCTACGCTGTACCTGGGCCGTCTGCAACTGGCGATGCCCACCGTCATCAGAACCGCGCTCAAGCGCCGCGAGTTCTTCATGCACTATCAACCCATCGTCGATCTTCGCAGCCGCGAGTGGGTGGGGGCCGAAGCGCTGGTGCGCTGGCGACGCCGCGGCGGCGAGATGGTGCGCCCGGATCTGTTCATCCACGTCGCCGAGGATGCCGGCATGATCCAGCGCATCACTCAGCATGTGGTCGGGCTCGTCGGTCGTGACGTGAAGGACCTGTTCAAACGTCATCCGGAATTTCACATCGCCATCAATCTCTCCTCGGATGATCTGCACGCCGAGAGCACCATCGACATCCTGCGCCAACTCGCCAGCGACACCCACGCGGCGGCGGGCAACCTCATCGTGGAAGTGACCGAGCGCGGCTTCGTGAAACGTGAACCGGCACGAAGGATCGTGAGCACGCTGCGCGCCAGCGGCATTCGCGTGGCGGTCGATGATTTCGGCACCGGCTATTCCAGTCTGGCGTTTCTGGAGAGTTTCGAGCTGGATCTTCTCAAGATCGACAAATCCTTCGTCGACACCATGAACCTGGACACACCGACCAGCCAGGTCGCGCTGCACATCATTGAAATGGCGAAGTCCCTGAACCTGGAGATGATCGCCGAGGGTGTCGAGACCGAGGCGCAGGCGAAATTCCTGCTGGAACGGGGCGTGCAGTACGCGCAAGGCTGGCTGTTCGGCAAACCGATGCCGATGGATGAACTGCGGTTGCGGCTGGCAAAGGAACGGGACGTCACCGTGCGGCTGCGCTTCATCCGGCAGGTGCCGGAGGCGAACGAGTAACGCGCCTCAGCGATCGCTGCGAAAGCCGATCTTGGCGTGCGTGCCGTCGCAGAATGGCTTGGTCGAGCTGCCGCCGCAGCGACACAGGTTGGCGGTGACGGTTCGCGCCACGACCCGGCCGGTGCCGCTGATGATCTGCAGGTTTCCGCGCAGCGACAGCGGCCCGTTCGGCTGCGGATCTATCGCCAGCGGACCGTCCACCTCCGGTATCGGATCCGCCTGGGTCGTCGGTGGCTCACCGGTGGCGCTGAACTGCACCTCATGATGCGAGCCATCGCAGAACGGCTTGCTCTTCGAGGCGCCACAGCGACACAGCGTGGCGCGGTAGCCGTGCTCCTCGCCGTCGATGATCAGCGGCGCACGAAAGGCGTAGGGGCCGCCTTCGCGCACGCTCGCCAGGTTGACCGGGGGTGCCTGCTCCTGCGCCCCGTCATCGAGCCGCCGGTAACGAATCGCACCGGAGGGACAGGCGTGCGCGATTTCCACGACATCCGCGATCGGCATGGCCTCCGGGTGGATCCATGGCCCCTTCACATTGGCCAGGAACACCTTGGGGCCCTGGGTCACGCAAAAGCGCGCGTGGATGCAGCGCCGGCCTTCGAACTCGAGCTCGATATCGGGGGTGCGCACGATTTCCACGCCATTGGCGAGCGTCGTCCCGGTGGACCCGGCCGCCGCGGCCCGTGCTGCCGCTGAATCATCGACCGAGCCCGGCTTGGCAGGCGCCGGTGCGGACGGTGCGCCGGCGAGCTTCTGACTCATGTCGAAGCCACGCGCCGCACGCGCGTAGAGATAGGCGAACTGGTCCCGGGCCGCACGCACGCGCGGGTCATCGGCACTGGGCAACTCATTCGCGGCGCGCGTGAAGCAATTCAAACGTTCCAGGAACAGCCGCCGCGCGGCGCGTCCCGGTGCGATCGGCGAGGCGTCGCGCAACGCTATGAAGGAGATGCCCGCGTTGCATCCGGGATTCGAAGGTCCCGCCGGCAGGCGCGCCGCCCGCTCCGCCAGCGGTGTGATCGCCCGCATCAGACCCACGGCCAGGTCCACTGCGAGGGACTTCTCCGCCTGCGGACCGCGAATGACATAGGCATAGGCGAGCAGCCGCACCATCAGTCCGTATGCGGCATTCGCCAGATCCACGATGGCGATCGCTTCGGAATTTTCGATCCAGACCCGACCTTCGGGTCGGGGCGGCTCACGCAACACCGGATTGTTGGCCGCGGGAAAAGCCGGGACGAACTGCGGATTCGCCTGCAGCAGGCGCTGGTACTGCTCGCGAATGCTGCTGAAGCGCTGGTAATGCGAGTCGGTGGAGTCCCGCGGCGCGCCTTCCCCCTGCACCACGATGGCATCGAAGGCGGCGATCGCGGTTTTCAGACAGATGACCCGCTTGGCCGCCGGGAGCGCGACCTCATTCGCGGACAGCTGCAGCGCCGGGTCGCCGTCGAAGGCGTTGTCCTCGCTCTCGCGCTCCACCAGCGCACACAGACCGGCTGACACCGCCGCATAGAAGTCGCCGACCGTGGCGTAATCAATGCCCATCGGCGTGATGCGCGCCTGCGCATTACCGCGTCCATACGTGTGGGTGTTGGCGAACCCCTCGCCATCGGGTTCCGGAGAACCCTTGGGCCGCTCCAGGAAAATGAAGTGCTGCAGGGTCGCGCGATTGAACGGCGCGAGACGCACCGTGACACTCGCCGGCAGATTGCCGGCATCCAGCGGAAAGTTCCCGCGACCAAACCGAGGCGTACCGCCGAGCGCCGAGGTGATGTTCCACACCGCCGTCAGATGCCCCATTTCCTCCACGGACACCTTGATGAGTTCGCTGCGCCAACGGCGCACGGCCTCGACCTCCTCGGCCCGTAATCCCTCCGCCTCACTGTCCTTGAGACTGAAGGCCGCATACAGGTACGTGCACATCAGGTTGTGCTCAAGTTCCGCCGCCTCATACAGCGCGTGCAGGATCTCTTCGCGGGTCGTGAGTCGAGTGGCAACGGCGTTCATGAATTTCTTATCGCATCCTTTCCCGCAGGTTTCAAGACAGTGTCCGCGAGGGCCGCTAAGATGCGGCCGTGTACGCAAACCGCACCCGCCGGTTTCTGTTGCTCGGGGCTGGGATCGCCCTGAGTCTCTACCACATCGATGCCACCGCCGAGTGCAAGGTCGAGCGACTGCTGCTCATGCCCCTCACCATGGTCGGCACTCAGCCGCTGGTCAACGTGAAGTTGAACGGGGTTGACGCCCGCCTGCTGCTGGATACGGGGTCGACCTACACCTTGGTCTCCCCGGAAGCGGCAAAGCGCGCGGGACTGAATGTCGGTTTCGCACCCGCGCTTCTTTGGCTGCAGGGCATCGGGGGCGGCGTGCGTCCGGGCATGGCGACGGTGAAGGAATTCGGCATCAGCACCCAGACCATCAAGCGCGTCGAAGTACTCGTCTACGGCGATCGACTCTCCAGAAACGGAGTGGATGGCATCCTCGGACAGAATTTCCTGCGCCTCGGTGATCTCGAAATGGATCTGGCGAACGGCGTGGCACGGTTGTTCAAGACGACGGGCTGCGAACACACCAACCTCGCGTACTGGAGCGGCTCGACGCCACACGGCGAATTGACCATCCGACCGACTGATAATCGTGCGACGCAGATCATCGCGGACGGCCAGGTCAACGGCACCGACATCCGGGTCATGTTCGATTCCGGCGCGAGTGCCTCGAGT
>Ga0210385_10001916_pt1 | contig 12662 bp, 12 predicted proteins | sample IncBWH26OmetaG_FD_160107 | JGI IMG/M metagenome (GOLD analysis project Ga0210385, IMG submission 160107) | Forest soil microbial communities from Barre Woods Harvard Forest LTER site, Petersham, Massachusetts, United States - Inc-BW-H-26-O ... | reverse complement strand
CTTGGTCGACGGCCGCAGTATCTATACGCCTCTGTTTGAGGGCGTCTACTGGGATCTGCCGTATGTGATGCTTGAGGACGTGGACCGCATCGAAGTGATCAGCGGCCCGGGAGGCACTATCTGGGGCGCAAATGCGGTTAACGGTGTCATTAACATCATCACTAAACAGGCGCGCGGTACGCGCGGGGCTTTGGCCACGCTCGGTGCCGGCACGGTAGACCAGGGAACCGGCGCTTTTCGCTACGGTGCCAAGACCGCAGCGGGCTTGGACTACCGCTTCTATGGCATGGGTGGAATCCGCGGCCAAGAAGAACACCCTGACGGAGATGGATTTGATCACTGGCGCCTGGGACAGCTCGGATTTCGCGCCGACTGGCAATCCGGCGGCAAGGACACATTTACCGCTCAAGGAGATATCTATCGGGGTGTGAGTGGCGAAAGTATTCTGATCCCGTCGTTTTCGCCGCCGGCCGAAAATGCCGAACAAGGTCCTGACTATGTCTCTGGCGGAAACTTGTTGATCCGTTGGCAGCACAAGGCGGATTCCGGCTCAGACACGCAGCTGCAGGGTTACATCGATCGCACCAACCGGCAAAACTTCGAGTTGGGGGAAACGCGCAATACTTTTGACGTCGACTTCGTCCAGCATTTGCGGATTCATTCGGATGAGGAATTGATTTGGGGCGCCGGAGCGCGTGTCAGTCCGAGTTATTTCGTTCAGACCGTGTCCGGCATCAACTTTCTGCCGAACAAACAAACCGACACGATCTACAGCGGCTTCGGCCAGTACGAAGTCCCCCTCATCCCCGCTAGGTTTGCGCTAACCATAGGAACGAAACTCGAGCACAACAACTTTAGTGGCTTTGAATATCAGCCGAGCCTACGTCTCCTGTGGACGCCCACGAGCGAGCAATCCGTTTGGTTCGCCGTCACCCGTGCTGTGCGCACGCCCTCACGGCTCGACCAGGACGTCATCTTCGATATTTTCGACACCTACTTCACCCCCCCGCCGAGCGGATCTGGGCCCTCGCAGCCGATCCCTGTTTATTTTCAGATTCAGGGAAATCCGAATCTGAAATCGGAGCAGCTGGTCGCTACGGAACTTGGCTATCGCTCGCAGTTGAGAGCAAACCTCTACTTGGACGTGGCATCGTTCTACAATTCCTACAGCGGGCTCCAGGGTTACGGGCCGGCCACAATCAACGAGGCGCCGCTTCCGGATCCACCGCCACCCCCCGCTTCGCAGGATTACATTTATTTCGGCCTGCCTTACGCGAATGTGATCGAGGGCCACACCATCGGAGGAGAGATCAGCCCCAGCTGGAAGGTTTCCCGCTGGTGGCAGCTCCGCGGTTCTTACTCGTACTTGCATATGTCGCTCCGGGATAATCCCGGCTTTAGCGACGTGGGCAACCTGCTCACCACTTACTTGGGATCAAGCCCCAGCAATGTCGCGAACGTCCAATCCCTCTTTGATTTGCCGCGCAGTTTCGAGCTCGACGCAACATTTCGATATTCCGGTGGGTTGTCCGAATATACCGTCCCCTCCTATAGCACCGCTGATCTGCGGTTTGGATGGACCTGGCACGAAGGTCTGGAGCTTTCCGTGGTGGGCCAAAATCTGTTGCAGCCTTCGCACGTGGAATTCGGTGGCGATCCTGGCCCGTTGGTCGGCATCAAACGAGCGGTGTACGGGAAAATCTCCTGGGCGAGGCGTTAGCCGTGACGGCGATGGAACGCACTAATCGCGAAAAGTCGCCGCGCGCCGGGCCCGCGCACTTCTCTCGGCTCAATCGGCACATAAGGATGTTCTTGCTATCGCTCGTTTCGCTCTGTTCTGCATTGCCCTCATACGCTCAACAGGCAAAGCCTGACGAATATCAGATCGAAGCCACGTACCTGTACGACTTTACAAGATTCGTGGCATGGCCTACCCAAACCAGCACACAGAACCAGCCGTTTGGCATCTGCGTGCTGGGGACCGACCCGTTCGGCAGGGAGCTTGACGCGGTCCTGGCGGGTGGACACGTCGGGAATCGAAGCCTAGTGGCAAAGCGGATCTCGAAGCCACAACAGACGTCCGAGTGCCAGATTCTATTCGTGTCTGCTTCTGAAGAGGGCCGCCTTAACGAAATTCTGACTGCATTAGACCGCTCGAGTGTTCTGACGGTCAGCGACATCCCGCAGTTCTCACAGCGAGGAGGGATGATTCAGTTCGTTTTGGATGGAGGCAAGGTTCGTTTCGAAGTGAATCTAAGCAAGGCTGGCGACGCGGGGCTCACTTTGAGTTCAGATCTGCTCAGGGTAGCCCTCGCCGTTCGGCGCCACAGTCAGCCAGGACAGTAGAACATGGTCAAAGCAGGAATGACTTCCATCGCCAGTAAGTTGACTCGCATGAATATGATCGTGAGCGCGGTCGCCCTGTTACTCGCCTGCACGGTTTTCATCGCAACCGACCTTGTCACGTTTCGCCAGGGGATTGTTCGTACTCTCTCCATGCAGGCCCAAATCACCGGCTCCAATAGCATTTCCGCTCTGGTATTCGATGACAGCCAGGCCGCTGAGCGCACTGTCTCCGCCTTTCGAGTCTCGCCGAATATTCTCTCCTCCTGCATCTACACCGCCGACGGCCAGCCGTTCGCCACTTATAAGAGGGATCCAGACCATAGGATGCCGGTAAGACCGGAGATCACTTCAGACCAGGAGGAGCATTATGTTTTCAACCGCGAAAGCGTGACTCTAGTACATACGGTCAGGTTCGAAGGCAAGCTCCTCGGGTACGTGCTCATCGAGTCGGATTTGGACGACTTTGTCGCGGCTCTTAGGACCTACGTCGCGATCGCCGCGCTGATGCTAGTTGTATCGCTTTTCGTCGCTCTATTTGTGTCACGAATCGCACGCCGCGCCGTGGCCGGTCCCGTGGCGAAACTCGCCGATACCGCGCGCCGCGTGTCGCAGGAGAAAAACTATTCGATTCGCGCCGAGCACCAAGCGCAAGAGGGCGAACTCGCTTTCCTGGTCGACTCGTTCAATGACATGCTTGAACAAATCCAAGAGCGCGACCGTGGCCTCGAGAAGCATGTCGAAGAAAGGACTGCGGAGTTGGTTGCCGCCAACAGAGAACTCGAATCCTTTTCCTATTCGGTTTCGCATGACCTGCGCGCACCGTTACGCAGTATCGATGGCTTTACGCTCGCCATCGAGGAGGACTACAGTGAGCACCTTGATGAACAGGGAAGGAACTACATCGCCCGGGTGCGCGCCGCCACACAGCGAATGGGATTGCTTATCGACGATCTGCTGAATCTTTCACGCGTGTCACGGGCGGAGATGCGAAAGGAGCGGGTAGACTTGTCGGGCATGGCAAAGTCCGTCGCGTCGGAGCTTGCGCGCAATGGCAGCGAACGTGGAGTGGAGTGGGTGATCGACGATGGGTTAGAAGCCATTGGCGACGCGCGCCTTTTACGAATCGTTTTAGACAACCTGTTCGGCAACGCCTGGAAGTACACCTCGAAGCACGATCATGCACGGATCGAATTCAGCCGGGAAAAGTACAACGGCGGCTACGCCTTTTACGTGAAGGACGACGGTGCAGGGTTTGATCCCGCCTATTCGCAGCGGCTTTTCGGGGCATTCCAACGACTGCACGGCGCCACCGAGTTTTCGGGAACCGGCGTGGGGCTTGCGACGGTGCAGCGAATTATTCATCGTCACGGCGGAAAGGTCTGGGCCGAAGGTGCCGTCGAAAAGGGCTCGACATTCCATTTTACGCTTTAGCAAGAAGGGGGACAGATGGACTCTCAACCGATACTGCTTGTCGAAGACAATCCCGATGACGAAGCGCTCACGCTCCGCGCGCTGAAGAAGAACAACATCAGGAATGAAGTGGTCGTGGCGCATGACGGTGCCGAGGCGATCGAGTACCTGTTCGGCACGGGGAGATTCGCAGGGCGCGATACCACCATAATGCCGCAAGTGATTCTACTCGACCTGAAGCTCCCGAAAATGGACGGTTTCGAAGTGTTACGCAAAATGCGTGCCGACCCTGCGACAAAACTGCTGCCAGTGGTGATTCTCACGTCGTCGAACGAAGAGGTGGACCGAATCAATGGCTATAATTTGGGCGCCAACAGTTACATTCGCAAACCGGTCGAATTCAATGATTTCATCGAGGCCGTAAGGCAGCTGGGACTGTATTGGTTGGTCCTCAACCAGACCGCGCCAGCCGCGAGAAGAGTTTAGAGTTTCCATAAAACCCAGGGAGAGATCTATGAAAGAGAAATCGATTATGCTGGTCGAAGACAATAATCACGACGAGCAACTCACGCTTCGAGAACTTCGCAAGAACAACATCGCCAACGAAATCGTGATTGCCAGAGACGGCGAGGAGGCGTTGGACCTCCTATTCAGAGGAGTCGAACTCGCCGGCACCCAAGGCAACGGGCTTCCTGAAGCGCTTCTTCTTGATCTGAATCTACCCAAGGTCGACGGATTGGAGGTACTTCGTAGGATCCGGAACGATAGCCGCACGAAAACCTTGCCGGTTGTAGTTCTTACGGCATCGGACGAGGACCGAGATCGAATCAAAGCATACAGTCTTGGTATCAATGGTTACGTCCGCAAGCCCGTCCGCTTTGGAGAGTTGGGCAATGCAGCGCGCGACCTGGGCCTATTTTGGCTGCTCATGAAGCATATGCCCTTTCGCGGCACACGCTGGCAGCCCGTAATAGGCCAATGACCGTAGCATATTGGAGGTGCCTATTAAAAATGCGAGACACATTTCGGATGGCCAAAGCGCTGTCCGATTGTGTTGCTTCTGCCCTCGCAAGGCCAGCGCGCCCGTACGTACTTTTACTCAGTGAAAGTCCGTAAAGATTGTCCTTATCCAGGTCTATTTTCTCCCGCTCAGGATGCCCTTTCTAGCCAGGAAGCCATTAGAAGGAGCATCCATGACCGACAAAACTCAATCGCGCAGCGAATCAGCCCTTGCCCCTCAATTTCCATTGAACGTTTTGATCGTCGAGGATAATCCGGACGACGCCGAACTCAATCTCCGTGCACTGCGGAAAGGGCAGTTCGAAGTCCAATACAAGGTTGTCCAGACCGCAGCGGACTTTGAGGAGCAGCTGCGCAACGGGACCTACGATGTGATCCTTTCGGATTACAATCTCGGGCCCTGGAACGGGTTGGATGCTCTCGAACTGCTAAAGCGGACCCCCAACGACACTCCGTTTATCCTTGTGACCGGCGCGCTGGGCGAGGCGAGGGCTGTCGAGTGTTTCAAGTTCGGGATTACTGACTACGTTCTCAAAGACCGGCTTGAGCGCCTTCCGGTAGCGGTCTTCCGTGCCTTGGAGGAGAGCGCTCTTCGCAAGGAAACGCGGCAGGCGGACTGGATGTTGAAAGAGAGCGAAGCCAAATTTCGGGCCTTGGCCGATGCCATTCCAACCGCGATGTTCGTTGAGCAAGGTACCCAATGTCGCTACGCGAACCGCGCCGCCGAGGAAATTACAGGCTATTCCCGCGCTGAACTTTTGGACAAGAATTTCTGGGAACTGATGCTACCCGGTTCTCGAAAAGCCCTCTTGCGGCAGCGGCTGAACGCGAGTGATCACCTTGAAGTATCGACGCGGTATCAGGCGCGAATCCTTAACAAGGCCGGCCAGGTGCGTATGCTGGATGTGACCGTGCGAACCTTTGCACTCGATGGGGGCCTTGCCGCCCTAATCAGCGCAGCAGATGTCACGCCCAACGAAGCTGGGCGACACAAATCTAATTCCGATTCAATGCTGCGGCATCCCAAGAGTACGCGTCACGATGCGCTTTCCCCGTTCACTTCGGCAGCGATGGAGAGGCCGAACTGAAAGCAACCATGAGGGTGCCGTCTGTCATGAGACTGAGTCATCGAGAGTTTGGGCTGTCTGGTCCGGTCGCGTTTTTCGTGGAGTTGAGTTATTCTGGCTCCCCTCGCCAAAATGTTGCTCTGCTTTAGAATCAAAGACGTGCGAGCGACTGTTCCGGTTTAATTTTCGACGTCTTGGCTACCGTCTAGGCCGCCCTCTGCAATTGGTGAGATGGCAGAGGCGACTCCGCGATGGTGCAAATTGGAGTCAGCGCCTACGTTGATGCACTCCTCTACGTGTACTGTTAAGTGGATTGTTTTGCCGGTGCTCGACGTGATTTTGAAATTGGCATCGCCGACATGATGGGGAGAAAGGTGAAAGCTATTATCGGTGCCGTCGGGCCCGCCGTCCGCTGCATATCTCTGGTCGCCCGACACAAGAGGCGGCTCGCGCATAAAGTTTGGAGTGCCTTCCACGGGAGTGTTGCTTTTGGAAAAGACGTACTGTCCGCCGTCGTTGCAGATCGTAACGTGCCAGTGCTGGTTTCCGTCGGGTGCATTGGCATCCCTGATCGGATTCTTGAAGTCGGTGGTACGACCGTTGGCGTCTGTCTGTGCGGATGCGACTTGCAGCCCAAGACTAAGGCAAGTGGCAACACTCATCAAGAAGCACAACGCCTTCCTTATTCCCCGCGACACCTGTTTCATTTCGAACTGCGTTCTTGCAGTATTGTTTTTCATGATGCCCCCTATCGACTCGCAGGAGCTTGCCGCGAAAACGCAATCGCGGCCTCGGATGCCGTCGCTTGAATACCGCGAGTTGCTGTCGCAGAGCGAGGTTTTCCAGCAGGAGACTACGACGGGAACAAAAGAGCCGAGAGGTCGTGCCGAAATAGACCGCTGTGATGATGAACATGACACAGGTATAGCTGAAATTGACCAGTTGGCGCAGCCGCTAAGTTATTGATGCTAAAGCCGAGCAACATTTTGGCGGGGGACAACACCCTAAACGGGCGCAACTCCGGGACATTCACAGCAATAGGCCCGCCGCGTTCGTTTTGCACGCTTCGCGCCCAGGTAGGGCCTCTTGCATGATTCCGACCGACGTTGCCGAACGCTGATAAGCCTCCAAGATCTTCCTCGCGATGCTGCATGTCCAAACGGCGCGGCGCGAACCTGGGAGGCGATTCAATTGCTATCAGCATTCCTTTGGTTTATCGACCGCCGAGCCTGTGCGTCAGGCAATGCGCCATCACCCTCGCATTTTTCAACCGAGCGCCTCGCGCTGCTCACCATTGCCCCCCCAGCTTTTGAGTGCCCACGCCAACAGTTCTATTCGAAACAGAACGAATAAGCAGACAAAGAAGAATATGGGAATTCCGATTACACAATCTGGACCAAACCTCCAAATTGGCATCTTCTGAATCACGGCAGAGATGATGATCATGGGGACGAGAAGCAAAACTGACAACTGCGATGCTCTTCTCCACATGAAACTGCGAGCTCCAGGAGATCTTAGAAGTTCGACGAGTCTTTTAGCGTCTCCGTCCCTCTGATCCAGATCTTTTTCCCCTTCACGTATGGCCGCCATGCTTCGGTACGGATTAAATGGGAAAACGGAATACCAAGCTGCAAATGTCGCCGGGCCGACACCCGCTGTGACAAAATATACCCAATCGCCCCTATAATGAGGCGGAGCAAAAAAAGTCGCATAGTGGATCAAGAAAGAAAGAAAGAGCATGGTTAACTCGCCAACAACTTTCGTACTTCCATCGAGCATGAGAACCCAGCTGTTGGGGAACTTGCCCCACAATTCGTTCGGGACAAAATCGTATTCTTTTCTCCGCTCATTGGCAGTCACGGTCTTTCCTTCCCGCAAGACTATTGAACATGCTCGCTCCCGTTCCCATAGCACCGCTTATCCCGTCACGCGCGTACTCCTGCATCGCCTTCGGTCCGAGGGTCCGAGGACTCGTAAAGGGATTGAAGTTCCAACCACCCTGCACACTGGGGCCAAAAACTTCTGCCGCGCCGCCGGTCGCGGCGCCTAGCTCGATATCGCCAAGTGTGTTCAGCCCCTGCTGGTATCCAAAATTACCCCAGCTGCCCGGCTGAAGGAGAAGATTAGTCGCGTCGTATGCAGCGCTTCCTGCGGCACCGCCCAGAAACGGACTACCCGAAGTAAAGCCCGTATACAAACCAACCAGCGCACCAACCCCGCCCGCCACAGCGCCTCGTCCCACATCACCAGCGAGCTTCCATCCCTGATCCCCACACTTATAGCCTTTGAATCCTTCAGTCAGTGCGCCATAGCCGGCCCCCACTCCAGCGACAACACACCAAGGACAGTTTCCTGTTGGATCGGTGAAATTTGTTGGACTGTCGTAAGCATATTCGTAAAGATCTGAGGCGGCCGCCGCGAAGCCCTTCGGGTCTTCGCTGAGGAACCTGCCCGAAGCTGGGTTGTAGTATCTGGCCCGTAGAGAAAAGACGCCAGTTCCGTCGTTTTCGCGACCAATGTATTGATAGGGGTTTGTGGAGCTGCCGCTAATTGTCGTGTTGCCGAAGGGCTCATACTTGTACTGGGCGAGCGTGTTCCCGCTGTTGTCGGTAACCGATAGCGTGCTGCCCAAAGCATCGCTGAGGAAATTTGCCGTTCCCGTCGAATCGGTGCGCTGAAAATACTCGTCTAGGCCGCCGGTCAACAAATTGGCAGTCGGAGTCGTGCCGGAGAGTTCCTGGACAGGATTCAGGCCGTCGTAGAGGTAGTTCGTTGTAGAGGTTACGTTTGTTTTCGCAACCCGACGACCGAAAGGATCGTACTGGAAACTGTCCGCCCCAGAATTCATCGACGCGAGTTGATTCCGCCCATTCCAAACATAGACATTTGTGCCATCGCTTAATGTATTTCCATTGGAATCATATGTCGGAGTGGCGGTTCCCCACTCGGTCAATTCGTTGGCAGCGTCATACGAAGTCAATGAGACCGCGACTGGCAGTCCTGTCGTTGCATACGACCCACCAATGACAATCCTGCGTCCCGCCAAGTCGTACGAGTAAGCCAAGTTCCCAAGTGTACTTCCGGCGAGCACGTAGTTTATGCCTATCAATTGAGACGAGCTATTGTAGCTGTAATTCATGATTTCGCTATTCGGTAGAGTCAGCGATGTACGTCGGTTTGAGGAATCATAAGAGAAGGCCACCGTCGCCGTGCCCTGCGTAATTTGGGTCAGCCGGTTCGCGTTATCATGAGAGTAGCTCACGGCAGTTTGGCTGCCTGCCGTCATGCTAGTTCTGCGGCCAGCTGCGTCATACGCGTAACTCACAGTTCCTTCGGGGGTCGCCTCCGACGTTAAGCGATCGAGGCCGTCATATCCAGATGTAATCGCTCCAGTCACGGAATCGACCGCTTGGGTCGGTCGATTCCCTAAATCAAACGAGTATGTAATTGTACTCTCGTAGCTGGTTCCACTTTTTCCGAATCCAGCAAACGTTCTTCTGTTCAGACCATCGTACGCGTAGGCGGTAACTTTGCCCCTCCGGTCTGTGAATTGAGTCACATTCCCGTCGCCATCATACGAATAACTCTCAGAGCGGCTCAGAGGGTCTGTGCGTGACGCAAGTCGGTCCATGCCGTCGTAAGTGTAACTCACGACGTGGCCGTTTGCATCGGTCACGGAAGTAAGATTCCCGTTTCCGTCGTGGCTAAATGACGTTGCGTTTCCCAAAGCATCCGTTACTTTGGTGATCTGATTCAATGGATCGTAATTGTATTGCGTCGTTTGCCCCAACGGGTTCGTCTCGCTTGTCAATCGACCAGCCGCATCAAATCCACGCGAGGTGACCCGCACGAGCGGGTCGGTCACGGATGTAAGATTACCGTCCGCGCCTCGCTCGCGCTCTATAACACATGCGAAGAAATCGCCGCGTTGGCGGCGGCTTTGTGGAATTTGAAGCAGGCACGTCGACCCGCTCCGCTGTAAGCGATTACGAACGACCTACGGTTCGATCTGTCACCTTTGTCTCGGGTCGATCACAATCACTCATTCGAGGTTCGTGTTTTTTCGTATACGACATTGCAGATTCTGGCCGTGTGGGTCTTTACGGTGCAGCCGATAGGCGGGTTATCTGCTCGCCGCTTGGCGCATATACGGAGACGATCAGGTGATCGTCAAGCGGTACGCCCTTCGCATTCACCGTGAGCTTGCACGTAACGGTTGGGATGGAAAATCCTCTATCGGGCACCGTGACGCTGTTGAACCCAGTGCAATGCGCGACGCCGGTCGAGAGCACCGCCGGGCTGAGATTCAGTCCGCCCTTCCATTCAACTTCGAACGTCAGAGTATAAGAATCACGTTTGAAGATGGACGAGGGCGCGTTCCCGGAAACAGGACCGCACTGATTACCGACTACGCGAATGGACGTCGTCAACGAGTCGGGGTATTGAGTCACGATTTTGCCGTGCTTGCGATACTCGAACCGGTCACCGAGATCAAGACGTCGCAAGTCCTGAAAAAAGGCGCCAGACGTGACATTGCCGTCGACAAAGAGACAGTCCCCATTTGACTGGAGCAACTGCGCACCAAAATCAAGCTGGCCATCGTACGCCGGAGTGTTCCGTCCTCCGCCAAGTGCACCAAGCGGGAACATGCCAATTATGAGGATCGCGAGCAAGGAAAGGAGATGGGGTCGACGGCTCATGTCTTGGGCTCCTTCAAGAGCAAGAAAATCGCCTTTCTACATCGACGCTGATTCGCCAGTTATATGAATGCTATATCTCCACCACCTCGCCATGCAAATCTATTGCTTATATGTAGATCATTCGTTTTGCGGATGGACCGGATTCTCAGCATCAAACGCGTCTCATATCAGATGTTTATGTAGGGCTAACGCGCGACTTATGCCGTCCATATCTGGGTTAGTTAGAGTTTGCCTCAGGAGACTCACATAGCCTGAACGTCGCGCGAGTGTAGCTTTCAAATCACCGCGACGCGCGCTGTGGAGGGTCAGAGATCCGAGGAGAAACCAATGATGAGAAAGATGATGTTCCAGACTGCGGTGATGGCTGGTGTTCTTGCTCTGTGCTCAATTATCTCGAGCGGCGCGAGCGCCCAGCCGGTGACGCAACACGTGACGCTGACGGGCTATATAACCTGCACGACTTGCCTCATGCCAAACGCGTGTAAGGCACAGACGCGGTTCGCCTGCACCGAGTGGTGGGTCAATCAGGGCGCTTCCTACGTGCTGGTAGTCGGAGACACCAAGTACCGGCTGTCTGGCATGGAGAAGCAGCTCTTAAAAGCTGCGGCCGAAAATTCAGTAACTGTCAGCGGGGACTTCGACGGCAGCGAAGTCGCAGTGATGAGCGTCGACGCAAGTCACGCCGGAAAGTAGCAAGCGGCGGTGCAGTGTAATTTCGAGCTTTGCGGCGGATGGCATCTGTTATCGCCAACCGCCGCGAGGACTCAGAACCCGCAGGCCTTCGACACAACGCTGGAGATGAATCGGGAACTGCGGGCGATGTTGATTGAGGTGCTTGCTCTCACGCAGGTCTAATGATTGCAAGAATAGAGCCGAGGCAGGACTCGGCGTTGCCAGAAATTGGGCGAGTCCGTCGGCCTCCTGGCGAGTTTGGCTGGGGGGCACCGATTCGACGACAGGAGGCGGCTTCACACTAATCGTTAAACCTGTGCCGCGCCGTCATCTTCCAATCCGCCTCGTGAGCGTTCCCACTTCGCGCCTTCGTCTCAGTCCTCATCGACGGCACGAGAGAATGAGGTGTTCTGGCATCGAGATGAAATTGCACTAGCGCGTAAAGCATAAAAAGAAGAGCCAAGGCCATCGTCGCCGTAAGCAAGATTACTGTCATGATCTATTCCTTACCGTCTCGATGAATAATTTCGTGCCGAGACACTTGACACCCGCGGCCCACGCGAGGTCAGGCTTTGGACCAACGAGATCAAAGACGGTTCGAGGCTACGCCCGGACAATTCGAGAAAAGTTAAATTGCCGTAAGGAATTCGTAAGAGAATTTTGATTGATTGCACCGCCCCGCCTCAATATCGACTCCCGACGCCAATCCGACCGATAGATTTAACGAGTTTGACGACCTCCCCCGCTGAGGTATTCTTGCCTCGATTTGTTCCATCTTTATTGATGTGTCAGGCGGTGAACAATGTTTTCCAAGTCGTTGACGCCTTTTCCAGGAGCGTCGCGGGGGTTTTGGCGCCTGTTTGGACCGCACAAGCGGTCGGAGGATCGACGCCGTACGGCGTTGCGTCCAGCTGCGGGGCCGCGGCCGTTGGGACGCGAGGTGGGCTCATGTATCACGGGGCTCTTTGCAGTTTTCGCGATCACGCTCTTCTTCAGGCACGAACCGATAGGTAACGTCACCTCGATCGGCTTTGCATTCCTGCTTGCAATATTGATCGGTGCGGCGGTCGGAGGATTTGCGACTTCACTGACAATGTCGGTGACCGCAGCGATGATTTACGATTACTACTTCATCCCACCTCCCGACCAGTGGAACATCTCAGATCCTCAGAACTGGGTCGCCCTTTGTGCATTTGTCATAACAGCTGTGGTGGGGAGCACACTGTCTTTTGCCGCACGTCGACAAACACTGCGAGCCAGGCAGCAACGTCACGAAGCTGAAGAGCTCTATGACTTGAGTCAAAAGCTCCTCTCGGCGGGCGATTCGAACGCGCTGTGCCAGGGTATTCCGCAAGACATAGTGGACGCCTTTGGAGTGAGCGCCGCGGCCCTGTTGCTCAATGAGGGCCAAATCTCTTATTCGGTCGGGGGTTCGCATAATTTTGAA
>Ga0210385_10001915_pt1 | contig 12663 bp, 15 predicted proteins | sample IncBWH26OmetaG_FD_160107 | JGI IMG/M metagenome (GOLD analysis project Ga0210385, IMG submission 160107) | Forest soil microbial communities from Barre Woods Harvard Forest LTER site, Petersham, Massachusetts, United States - Inc-BW-H-26-O ... | reverse complement strand
ATATTTTCGCGTGGTCGATGTGCGTGAACCGGTGGATCTGCTGAAACGCTGACGACTCAGCGACATTTACGCAGCCTGAATCGGTGTTGCACGAATCGCCGCCGGCGGTACGACGACCTCAACCAGTCCGGTTGCCACGTCATAGACGAGTCCGGAGATAAGCCACCCTCCCGGCAATGCGGGTATCGACCGCAGCGAGGCAACGTCAACGGCAACCGCCGCGCGCGGATCGGTGACCGCTTTTGTCTTGAGTTCCCCTTCTGGTATTTGAAAGTAATGCGTGAGCATGGCGGGATCGCCGGCAAGGCGAGTGATGCCGCAATCGGTGTGGTGGAGAATGATAATGTGAAACTCCCCGCCTCCTCCCGGAATCGCTCTCGCAACCTCGCCGATGCGCCCGAGTAGACCCAACTGTTCCAACACGCCCGGCGTGATTCGACCGCCGATGTTACGGATGACGACTGCCTCGCCCGGCTTGATTCCCAGCAAATGGGCCGGATCCACACGCATATCCGCGCAACCGATGATGATCGCCCTGACATTCGGCAGGGCCCGCGGAAGCGAGGGCATAAGTGCGCCGGCAGCAGACTGCTGCGTGGCAAATGCTTTGTTACGTTCTAACATCTGGTTGAGATGGTTCATGGCTGATCTCCTCGAGAATGTTGCCTGATGCTTTACCAAGATGGCTGCGCCAGACCGCATGGTCTGACCGCATCCTATGACCGCATGCCCGACAACCTTCTGCATTGCGCTGAATGGCACCAATTCTACCGCCGTCGCGACGGACGTAAAATACAGCTTTGTACCGATTGACGCCTGGCGCGTTGCTTTCGTCCCAATGTAGGTGTCCGACACCAATCCCGCCTCGCAGCTGTCAGCTCAGTGGACCCGTGGCCGGAAGCCAATCTTCTCCGCAAATTGACGCCAATCAATCCCGGCCTCTAGAATCACCTCACACATGCCTCTCTACGAATACCTGTGCAAGAAGTGCGGACACCGTTTCGAAGAAATCAAGAAGTTCTCTGACAAGCAACCAAAAAAATGCCCCGAGTGCGGCGGCGTGATCGAGCAGGTGATCTCAGCTCCCGCAGTGCAGTTTAAAGGCTCGGGATGGTACGTGACCGATTACGCCAAAAAGGGATCGGTTCCGGCGAAGTCGTCGTCTTCAGAAGACGACAGTGGCGCAAAGGAAAGCAAAGAATCGAAGGACTCGAAGGACGCAAAAGAGTCGAGCGGCACAAAAGAAACCAAGGAGAGCAAGAAAGACGACAAACCGAAGTCCGACTCCTCGTCCAAGAAGCAAAAGAAAGACTGAGCGGCCGCTCGCCTCGAGCGTTCGGTACGCGCATGTTACGCCGTCCGTTCCGGCATGCCAATCACCAGCGTTCGCCTTCGCGGAAGTTCGTCCTCCGAGACTTCCGCCAGGAAGTGCAGATCGATTCCCGCCCGCGCACATTCCTCGCAAGCCGCGTCGTTGAGAAAATAAACAATGTCTCCGCCGAAGCGCTCTTTGACGCGGCGGCGCTCATCGAGATCGAACGGGCTCGCCGAATATACTTTGATCTCCGGACGCTCGCGCAGTACCGCAGCCAGGTCGCGCTGGAATCCCAACGCTCCCTGCCGCACCTGTGCCATGGTGAATGCGACCACGCGATAAGACATAGTGTGAAAGATTGGAGCACTATCCGTAAGGAGCACTGATCTTACTCCCTCAACCCAGGTCTGATTCCCGCCGCGGCCATCAGCCTGCCGGTCACGCCTTTTTCGGCGCGATAGCTGAACAACAGCTCGGTATGGCATGCCGTGCAGGGCGCTGCGGTATCGATATTCTTAGCGGGAACACCAGCATCCAGCAACTGCCGCCGGTTCGCTTCCGCCAGATCGAGAAAAAGCTTCACCGGCAACTCGCTGTGTCCCGGAGCGCGCGCAGTGAGAAACAGCAGCGGATATTTCTCCCGCACCGGATCCGATTCCTTTACCTCGCGAAACAAACCGCTGCCGTAGGCAAACTGCGATTCAAAGTTGATGCGCACTTCCTGGCCGACCTCGTAGCAACATCCGCGCACGCCCGGCCCAATCGCGGCGATCAGGTTTTTCGGATCGCTCGCGAAGTGTCGCCGCATCTCGCCCACGCCTTTCTCGACGATCCGCTTGACGGTGCCGCGCCATCCGGCGTGAAACACGCCCACCGCGCGCCGTTTGCGATCCACCAAAATAACCGGAAGACAGTCGGCTGTCTGCACCGCCAAGACCAGGCCCGGTGTGTCCGTCACCAGGCCATCCCCGGTCAGAGTTTCTTTCGGTATTCCATCTACGCGATGGATCAAGTCCGAATGAATCTGCCGCAGCGTCACCGGCGGCCATGACTTGCGGCCGCTGGCAACGCCGAGTTCGCGCAGAAACAACTCGCGATTGCGCTCCACGGCCGCGCGAGAATCCTGCTTCGTGAACCCGAGGTTGAGCGCGCTGCCCCCATATGCGCGCGAGACTCCGCCCATCCGAGTCGAGAAGGCGTGCACCAACCAAGGGAGCCCGGCCAGCTTCTCAGAACGCAAAAGTTGTAGTTTGTTTCTTGCGACGCTCGTGGTCACCACCGTTTGATGATATCCGATGACCGGATCGCCTTGCCGAACCATCGGAGCGAATAGTCTGATCGAATTGCGCGACGAACCACGCGATTTTATTTTTTCTTCACGAATTCCGCGTCGATCTGAATCTTGACGTTGTCTCCCACCATCGCCTCGCCGGTTCCGAGCAGTTTGTTGTAGAGCAGACCAAAATCCTTGCGGTTGATCGCGGTGCTGGCGGAGACTCCGCGCCGCGGGTTGCCCCACGGGTCGGTCATTTCCGGAGTCGGGCCATCCACATCGAGAGTCACTTCGCGCGTCGTCCCGTGGATCGTGAGATCGCCAATCAGTTGCAGTTTTCCCCCACTCCTCACGACCTTCTTCGACTTGAACCCGATGGTCGGATATCTCTCTGCGTCGAAGAAATTGGGACTTCTAAGATCTTTGTCGCGCATTTCGACGCGCGTGTCGACCGAATTAACATCGATGCTCGCCGAAACCTGGGATTGCGAAATGTCTTTCTCATTGAGAACGACAGTCCCTGTCACCTTCGTAAAACTTCCCGTGACATTCGAAATCCCCAGATGGCGCACGGTAAACTGCGCGGTCGAGTGGTTGGGATCGATGGTCCAGGTTGAGGTCTGAGCGAGGGCCGGCGCAATTGCGAGAAGCGCCAGCATTGACACAAGCATCGAAACGACGGCACTCCGTCGAGCAGGTCTTAACATAACTTTGGAATCCCCATGAGCAAGTTTCTGGACGCACATTTTGTCAGCCCAGCCCAGGTAACTCAGATGTGGGGCGATGCAATGGAGATGCAAAAAGACGGGATGCAAAAAGGGAGCCACCAATGGCAAGTGCTCGGCCTCGACATAAGCCTTGTGAGCATCTTGCGGCATTGCAGAACTTTCTTACGCTGAGTATCGCTCAGCAAAAGTGGACCGCTAACCAACCCGCTACACAACTTCTTCGCCGGATGGTTCGCGATCCACTCTCACTATTCACTTTCGCTATTGCGCTGGTTTTTTCGACTCCACGGTCTTCGACCAACGCTCTTCGACCGAGGATTCTCGACTGAAGCTACTCTTTGCCTCCATTCATACCTGTAGCTTCTGATTCGGGCACTGGTTTTGGACTGGCTGGATCGATCTTCGCCTCGTCGATCTTCGCGTCGTTGACCTTTGCGGGGTCGATCGTTGCCGAGTCGATCCTCACCGTCGCCAGAATCTTTTCCAGCCGGGCAAAAACCTGGTCGCGATCGACGTGCTCGACGCCGTTTTCGGTCGCAGATCCCTCCGTGCCCAGGCCCAGAACATACTCATAGCACGCTCCATTTTCGTAGCTGTGGTAGTACTGTGCTTCGGCCTGCGCGTCGGCGCTGGCAGCGAAACTCGAAGTCGTTTCCATGTCGGCGGCGCCGATCTTGACCTTCTCGGCGTCGACTGGTTCGCCGTCAGCGTTGCGTGTGTCAACGAAAGCAAAGTGTCCACACTCCTGCTCGGAAACGCTGCGATTGATATTCACGGTGAAAAACGCAGATTCAAAGTCCGTTCGCGGATACGAGTCAGCGGGGAGCACGACGGTCGCGATCGTGCTTCCGCCGGATTCGGCGAAGTTCATCGGCACGTCGCCCACGGCGGCCAGCTGCACCTGCGCCTTATCGCCCGAGATCACAGAGAACTTGCGCGGATAGAGAAATGAAACTCCGGCATTAGTGTCTGTGAAAGTCACGTTCGCTGGACGCTTTCTTGCACTTTTCTTGACGGGCGCTGCCGCTGCCATAGCCGCTGGCGAGGTTGCGGCATTTTGAGTTATGTCGGGCGCAGCCGAATTTGCAGCTGGGCTGGAAACACCCACCAGCGCCGGTTTTGACGATTCCTTCGAGCAGGCGCTCACTACGACCAGCACTCCGAGAATTAAAAAGCACGCGATCATTGCGAGCTTCTGCTGGCGCGACCAGGACGAAAGCATCGTTCCTGAGATTATTTTGGGATCGGCATCTTTCGCCGGCTGAGTATTCGGCTTCTGGTTCGCAGATTTCTTGTCATCGGACTTCCAGTTAGTTGTCATCTTGTCACCTCCTCTGCGGCTGGCGCAGTCGCGCTAAGTAAATGCAGGAGGCATGCCACACGGCGGCATATTGATTCGGCTGGAGTTGTGCACACGGGACTTGATGTCGCGCGTGCCGCGCCAGACACGGCGTGGAGCGGCGGACACACTTGCCATTATGATCTTTGCAAGCTCCAGACATGACGGATTTTGCAAATCCTTATCGCGGACGTCTCGCACCTTCTCCAACCGGCCTTCTGCATGTTGGCCATGCGCGCACTTTCTGGATCGCGGCGCAGCGCGCGATTGAGCATCGCGGGACCCTGATCTTGCGAAACGAGGATCTCGATCCGCAGCGTTCCCGCGCGGAATACACCCGCGCCATGTTGGAGGATTTGCGCTGGCTGGGAATTGGCTGGAGCGAGGGACCGGATTGTGGCGGCCCGTTTGCCCCTTACGCGCAAAGTGAGCGCCGGACGCACTATCTCAGCGCATGGCGGCGGTTGCGCGACGGCGGATTTCTCTATCCGTGTTCTTGCTCGCGTAAAGATCTCGCGCAGGCGGCGAGCGCTCCGCACGATGACGAACGCGGCCGCGGCAATGACATCGATGCGAACAACAACGATGCGAACGACGAAGAACCCGTCTATCCCGGAACCTGTCGTCACCGGAAAGATGCGGCCAGCATCGCCGAGCCTGCCGGAATGAACTGGCGCTTTCGCGTCCCCGATGGCGAGGCCATCGAATTTGCCGATCTGAGCCTCGGTCGCCAGCGCTACATTGCTGGCAGGGACTTTGGCGACTTCCTCGTCTGGCGGCGCGACGACGTACCCGCTTACCAACTCGCCGTCGTGGTCGATGACGCGGCCATGCAAATCACAGAAGTCGTGCGTGGAGCTGATTTGCTGAAGTCAACCGCGCGCCAACTCTTGTTGCTGCGTGCGCTGGAGCATGCGGCTCCCGACTACTTTCATTGCGAACTGGTGCGGGATACGAACGGCGTGCGCCTCGCCAAGCGGCACGATGCCCTGAGCATCCGGCATCTGCGCGAAAGCGGAATGTCTCCCAAGGCCGTGCTGGACATGGCTTTGCGGCACGAGTGACGCCGCTGGGTAACCTTGGCCGGATTACGCCCGTAATCCGGCGGCGGCGGCAATGCGCGCTAGTATGGGAGAAATCCAGTCTTATTGAGGGGGCGAATTATGCTCCGAGCTCTGAACCGGAATCTCCATCTCCGTGTGTTGTGCGCAGCGGCAGCGGCGTTTGTTTTTTGGAGCGTCCTCGAAAGCGTGACGGCCCACGGCCAATCGCTTGCCGATGTTGCTCGCCAAAACCAACAGCAGCAAGCCGCGCAGGCATCAAGCGGGACGTCGCCAAAAGTGATCACCAACGTTGACCTCCCGAAGGATCCAGACGGAAACAAGAGCACAGCCGCGAACGGGGTGATATCGCCGCCGATTGCACCTTCGCCAGACGCGGCTTCCAGCAAGTCTGGGGCGCAGCATCGTATGACAGATCGTCGTTTAGAAGAGCAGCATGCTGCCGAGCAGTGGAGGCGGCAGATCATGGCGCAGAAAAATAGAGTGGCGACGCTGCAGGCGCGAGCCGACCAGTTCCGTATGGCAGTGCAGCATGCGAACGGCACCGCCCAAACCGAGGTGTCGCCCAATCGTTATCAGGCCCGGCAGTTCATGCAAGTCCAGATGCAACTCAATGAACAGAGAAGAAAACTCGACCAGATGCAGGACGCCGCGCGCCATGCCGGCATGCATACGCTGGTCTACGATCCGTAGCGCAGATCGTTTCGCAGGGATCACTTTCGCAACCAATTCCTTCTGCGATCGATCCTTTTCCGCACCCAATTCATCGCGCAGTTGGACTATCCTGAACCCATGGAGTTTGTCTTTCCCGCCGCAGGGCGATCTCAGGTCAAGCATGCGGTCGGCGGCATAGTTCTCTACGACGGACAATGCGGTTTCTGCTCGCGTTGGGTAAAGCGGTGGGAGCGTACGCTCGCGCGGCGCGGATTCGAGATCGCCTCGTTGGATGAGCCTTGGGTTGCTGAGCAGCTCAAGCAATCACATGAAGAACTCGTCACCGACATCCGGTTGCTGACCGCGAGCGGTCAGCTTATTTCCGGAGCCGATGTGTATCTGTATGTGGCGCGCCGCATCTGGTGGGCGTGGCCGTTCTATGCAGTCTTCAGCTTGCCGGGGTTCAACCGGTTGATCCACGCGGCGTACCGTTGGTTTGCGCGAAACCGGTACATGGTTTCGCGTTCCTGCAAACTGCAGCCACGCTGATACGGCGCTAGAACAGCGCGGTTGGTCTTCGCTTCCAGACTTTCCCTTTTTCGTTCGAGATTTTTTCTACGTCGTTGACATAGGCTCCAGTCTGGGTGAGCACGTGGTGCAGGTCGTTGCCGACGCTGATAAAGGTGAAACCCTTATCCAGAAACTCGCCGACGCGCGCAGTCCCGAACAGGAAGATGCCGAGAATGACGTTGTTCTTGCGGGCGTTTTCCATCAGCTTTTCTGTCGCGGCGTTCAGCTCGGGCGAAGTGTACATGTGCGGGAACTCATACTTGTTATAGAGGCCCATCGACATGCAGAGATCGTTTTGCCCGAGAAAAAGGATGTCAACGCCGGGAACGGCAGCAATCTCGACGATGTTCTCGATGCAAGAAGCGGTCTCCACCTGCAGCGCGACGATGCCTTCGTTGTTCCAGTTGCCAGCGTAGCCGAGCAGTCCAGCCTTGTTCATGCTGCGTTGCGGAAAGTAAACGGAGCGCGTGCCCACAGTGGGATATTTAGTGCAACTGATGGCCTGGCGCGCTTCATCGGCGGTGTTGATGTAAGGGACGAGGACGCCGTCGGCTCCAAGATCGAGGGCCTGCTGAATGCCGGGCCGGTCGTCGTAGCCGCCTACGCGGACCATTGATTTCGCTCCGCCGTTGGCGATTCCGCTCAGCATGGCAGAGAGCTTCTCGTAATTCATGGGACCATGTTGCGTATCGACCAGCAGCCAGTCATAACCGCTGTGCGCGAGTTGTTCGGCGACGGTCGGGCTGTGCGAATTGACGAACAGGCCCACCTTGGGAGTGCCCGCGCGAAGTTGGTTCTTGAAGCTGACGCCACTGAGAGCGGATTCCGCCATCTACTCATCCTCCAGAATTTTCTGACAGAGTTTTCGAAAATGGGTTTCAGTGTAACCAACCGGGGTGGGATGACACCAGCGGGGCCTTTAATCCCTGACCGAGGAGTTGGCCCCCAAGCAGGCTGTTTTGAAGCTTTTCTGCTCCCAAACCCCCTATTTTAGGCCTGTTTTCGAGGGGTACCTGATTGGGAACCGCATAAAATCTGCACAAAATGCTACTTTTCCACAGCGCAGTGCGTTATTATGCGCTGGATACGAGCAAATTTGTAAAGTTCCTGAAGGAGGAATTCATGGCTTCCGGTATGACCAAAACGCAACTCACCCGCCACTTGGCGGAAAAGCTAGAACTGAACAACAAGACTGCCGCAGCTTTTCTGGAGCACCTGGCAGACACAGCGATCAAAGAAACGAAGAAGAGTGGAGTATTCGTAGTTCCCGGCCTCGGCCGCCTGGTGAAAGCGCATCGCAAGGCCCGCATGGGACGCAATCCGCAGACGGGCGAACCGATTCAGATCAAGGCGAAGACGGTTGTAAAATTCCGCGTGGCCAAGGCCGCGAAGGATGCCATCGCGCCGAAGAAGTAGTTGAAGTGATCGGGCCTCGCGCCCGTGAAAAGTTGGAAACAAAGTTGGAATCAATGAGAAGGCCGGCGCGTCGAGCCGGCCTTTTTCCTTTTTTTAGGACTCGTCCTCGAACAATGACGGCGGGGCGTTGAACAGCTCCTCCAGAAATCTCTCACGCTGATTTACAAAACGCTGCACAATCTGCATTGGCGCCGTCTCTTCGTACTCAATCTCATGAAGCGGTCCATCGTCAAACGAGACGATCTGCGCTTTTGGATACCCGAGCAGTACCGGCGAGTGCGTCGAAATGATGAACTGCGCGTCTTTGTGCTTCTTCAAAACATCGTGGAGCAGGACGAGAAAAGCCAACTGCCGCTGCGGCGAGAGTGCCGCTTCGGGTTCGTCCAGCAGGAATAGGCCGTTGCGCTGGAACTTGAGTTCGAGCAGTTTAAAGAAGGCTTCACCGTGCGAGCGAGTGTGGAGACTTCGACCCCCGTAAAATTCGCTCATGCCGAGGTTGTCGAGGTAGGTAACGCTATTGAAGAAACTTTCCGCCCGTAGAAAGTAACCTGCCCCGGTACGCTTGTCGAAAGATAGGCGCAGAACGCGTACCAGCGGGTCGACTGAGTGGTTGCTTTCGGTGGTGTCATTCGAAAAGCTCCGCGTGCCTCCCTCGCGGCCGAAGCCATAATGCACAGCGATAGCTTCAAGCAGGGTCGATTTGCCGGTGCCGTTTTCGCCTGCGAAGAAGCAGATTCGTGATCGCAGCGCAAGCTCTTCAAGGCTGCTGATGGCGGGAACGGAGAATGGATAGCTCTTCCAATCTTCTACCCGGTCACGCAGGAGTGTGATTTTTTTGAGCACAAGATATTCTCATCCGTCCACGAAACAGCTACTCAAAACGCTACACCTTCTTCAACTCGATCGAGTCGGCCCGCACTTTTCCTGCGTCGATCATCAGCCTCCCCACACTCACTGGCAAGTGGAAGCGGCGCGGACCAGCACTGCCGGGATTGAAATAAAGAACGCCGTTTCTCTCTTCTATTTTCGGCTGATGACTGTGTCCGTAGACCACCACTCGGAATCCGGCCGCTTCCGGCTTCAGATCGAGACGTGCGAGATCGTGCAACATATAGATCGACAGACCGCCGATCGGCAAGCCGCCGGCTTCGACGACTTCAGTTTCCGGCAAGGCGCGCGCCCACGGCTTGGTATCAACATTCCCGCGGATCGCCGTGACGGGCGCAATCTGTGCCAGCGTTTCGAGGATTTCCGCAGCGCCAATGTCGCCCGCATGCAGAATGCGGTCTGATCCGCGCAAAGCTTCGACCGCCTCCGGTCGAAGCAAACCGTGCGTGTCGGAGATGATGCCGAAAAGCATAAGTATCACGCCGAACAGGGCAGCGGACGATTCATCACAATTGAGCCGTCCAGCGCTCACAGTTACGCCAACCTCTCTAACGCTATACTCCGAGTAATGCCCGCTGTTCCGAATCTTACCGAAGCGCTGCGCCGCTATTGGGGATACCACGAATTTCGCCCCAAGCAGGAAAATGTTGTCCGCAGCCTGCTGGCCGCGCGCGATGCTTGCGTGGTGATGCCGACCGGAGGCGGCAAGTCGCTCTGCTACCAGCTTCCCGCCGTGATTTCGGAGAAAACGGCAGTCGTCGTTTCGCCGCTGATCGCGCTGATGCAAGACCAGGCGGCGCAACTGGCGCAGATGGGAATTCCGGCGGCCGCGATCAACAGCATGCAGAGTTCGTCCGAACGGCGGCAGGTGATGGGCAAAGCCGTAGACGGCGTCTATCGCCTGCTCTATCTCTCGCCCGAGCGCCTCGCCGCCGAAAATACTTTTGCCTGGCTGGCGAAAGTTCCGGTCGGGTTCTTCGCCGTCGACGAAGCACATTGTATTTCCCAGTGGGGCCATGAGTTCCGTCCCGATTACCGGCAGCTGAGCCGTCTGCGCACCAGCTTTCCCAAGCTCCCTATCGCGGCGTTCACCGCCAGCGCGACACGCCAGGTGCGGCACGACATTCTAAAACAGTTGCAGATGCGCGACCCTGATCTCTACATCGCAAGCTTTCATCGCGACAATTTGCGCTATGTGGTGCACGAGTGTGAAGCGCGGACGCAGATGGAATTGCTCGTCCAGGGGTTGCAGAATTATGCCGGAGAGAGCGTGATCGTGTATTCCCCCACCATTCGCCGTGTGGAAGAAACCGTCGAATACCTGGAGGAGCGCGGGATTGCGGCAATTCCCTACCATGCCAAGATGGAAGCCTCCGAGCGGCGGCAGAACCAGGAACGCTGGATGTCGGACGAAGTGCGAGTGCTGGTCGGGACCATCGCCTTTGGACTCGGCATCAACAAACCCGCGGTGCGCGCCGTGATTCATCTTTCGCTGCCGCAATCGATCGAGCAGTACTACCAGGAAGCGGGCCGCGCCGGGCGCGATGGACGCCCCGCGGATTGCGTTTTGCTCTGGCAGAAGCGCGATCACATCTTGCTCGAATACTTCATCAACAAAATTTCCGACGATGCCGAGCGTGAGCGGGCCTCGGCGCGAAAACGCGTTATCGGCCGCTTTGCGGATTCGAATGCTTGCCGTCATCGGCAAATCTGCCTGCACTTTGGCGAGACTCCAAAATGGGAGCGCTGCGGTAGCTGTGACAACTGCGGCACCAAGCCAGAGTGGCTGAATAAGGAGATCGATAGCGTTGCGACGCCACGCGGTACGCCGGCGAAAACAAAATCGCCGCCCACATTCCGTTCGCTGCCGCCGTCCGAAAAACGGAGAGCGGTAGCAACGGCAGAATCCGATCCGGCGCTGGCCGAGTATTTACGTGAATGGCGGCGCAGCATGGCGCGCGAGAATAAAGTTCCCGCTTACATCATTCTGCACGACAGCACGCTCGAGGAGTTGTGTCGCCGCCGGCCATCGAATTTCGCGGCTTTGAAGCAAGTGCCCGGCATCGGCGAACGGAAGGCCGAAGTGTATGGCGCCGAAATCCTGCAGGCGCTGCGCAACTTTGGCGAGGGAGCGCGCGCTGCTCCCACGGTGTCGAAGGAGCCGGCTCCAGCCGAACAGACGCTGCGCCTTCTCAACGAAGGTCGCAGCTTCGAGGAGATTGCCCGCCTTCGCGCCCGCCAGGTTTCGACCATCGCCAGCACCGTGGCCAGTCTGATCGAAACCGGACAGGTGAAACTCGATCCGAAGTGGATTTCTCCCGATGCCCAGCCCCTGATCGAAGCCGCCTGCCTGAATCTGGGAGTCGAGCGACTGAAAGATATTAAAGAAGCCGTCCCGCCCTACGTGAGCTTTGATGACATCAAGCTTGTGGTGGCGCACCTGCGCATGCAGAATCGCTTGCCTGCAAAGTCGGCGTAGAGAATCCTCTCATACGCCCTTAGCGGCCGGGTCCCAGATCAATTTGTGAATCTGTATGCTGAGCCGGGCTGGAACGTCGTCATCCAAAATCCACTGCGCCAGTTCCTGCGGATCAAGCAGGCAGTGCGAAGTATCTCGCGTGCCCGAGGCAGTTTTGGCAAATGCGGGTGAAAATAAAATCGCGTGAACGCGCTCGCCTAGCCCGTGGCTCGCGACAAAGTCGCGTGCGAATTCGTAGTCGGCGCGATCTGTCAAAACGAACTTCAGTTCATCGTGGGGCCGCAGGGCCTTCAGATTTTCCATGGCGAAAGTGTCAGACTCGCCTGAATGCGGACACTTTACGTCAACAATCTTGACGACTCGTTTCGGCACCCGCGACAGAACGCGTTCGCCGCTCGTCTCCAGCAAGACCTGGTAGTCGGCATCCAGAAGCTGCTCCATCAGCGGAATCACTTCGCGCTCCTGCAGCATGGGCTCACCGCCGGTGATCTCAATCAGTCCGCCATTCGGACTCAGCCGGGCAACTTCGCCGAGCACTTCTTCGAGCGTCATCTTGCGGCCGCCATAGAAACTGAATTCGCTGTCGCACCACGAACAGCGCAGGTTGCATCCAGTGAGCCGCACAAACACGCACGCCAGCCCCGCATAGGTTGACTCGCCTTGCAGCGATTTGTAGATTTCGGTGATCTGCATGGACTGGGACTAGCCGCTGGCAACCGGCAACTATTATTCCGAGTAACGCGCGGTGGTCACATCGGTCTCGAACACGGTCACATCTTTCACGCGCACGCGGCCGCTCGTAACATTCTTCAGGCGGATGTTGGTTTCGTCGTAAAAATATTTGGCAAGATTTTCGGCTGACGGGTTGAGCACGGTGAACGGCTCGATGTCGTTGATCATCTGGTGGTCAAGACGGTCAATGGCATGTTTCATCACGTCT
>Ga0210385_10001914_pt1 | contig 12665 bp, 10 predicted proteins | sample IncBWH26OmetaG_FD_160107 | JGI IMG/M metagenome (GOLD analysis project Ga0210385, IMG submission 160107) | Forest soil microbial communities from Barre Woods Harvard Forest LTER site, Petersham, Massachusetts, United States - Inc-BW-H-26-O ... | reverse complement strand
TCCGATCTAGCGCTTCCATGGGCACCTCCACGGCGATGTTTCTAACCGATGTCGCGTCGCACGTCAGATTCCGAACGCCGCCGGTCTATGAACCATGAGGAGATTACGGTTGGCAGTTGTGACTCTGTGGGCAAGGTCGAGCACTGCACGCTTGTGGGACTCAACCGTCCGGCTGCGGACGAGGGGATATGTAAGAAAGAGAAATTCGATCATGTGGGCGGATTAAGCTGAACGCCGCTCCCATGAAGCGGGTGCGTGGCGGTAACGCAAGGGCAACCTGCGCCATCCGACTTGTCCCACGACAACGACAACATGCCCGTGTATGGAGCTTTTCGCAGCAACTGCGTATCGTTATTGCGCCAGAACCCATTGGAAAACGGCAATGATTTTGCCAATAATCCCGTTGGCCGATGCGGGCCCGAAACAGCAGCAAACAATAATCAGGCCGAAAAGCGACAAAGTAATGGATGTTGGTTCGGGAAGGCTTCTGAAAGCCAAGTCGACCATCTCAGTCTGGCCCGGATTTGACGATGGAACGAAAGTGAAAATCATCACTCCCGGTAGATCAATCGAGATATTCGCAATTGTGTTTGGGAAATCTACGGAAAACGCGCCTGCTACGGTTGCGGGCACAGAAAGTGTCGCTGAACCTCCGGGCGGGAGAAAAGGTGCTGTAAAGATATTGCTATCGGTGGTGGCCGCGCCGACAAAAGTGGCGGTTTGGCTAACACCTCCAATCGTGATCGTCCCCAGAGCACCTCTCGCTTGATTAGGTGCAAAAGCAGCAAGAGTAGAACCAGTGTTATAAGTCGCCCCTGCATTCAGCGTGACAATCGGGGAAAGGACATCTGTTGTCAAGTCGCCGAATCCAAACAGCGGGCTAGAAATGGACCAAGTCTCTTCAGAACTATTAAATTCCTGAGTCACTAATGTGGCAGCGAATGTCGGCAGGGTATCGGCTCGCGCGGCGGGTTCAATGCTTACTCCCGAAAGTATTAACACATGCGATAGCACTAAGAGGCATTTGCTCATTCGATGCTCCTTTTCACGTTCGACACGAAACCTTTATATCAAAAAATTGATGCTCTCTAGAGCCTGGTTACAAGATCCTGTTACGGTGAACGCCTGCCAAATGCGGCGCGGACATAGGCAGCTACTTCCCCAGCACCCACGCGAAAATCAGCCCGCCCGCCGGTGTCAACAGATACTGCTTTCCATCCAGCTCGTAAGTTGTGGGGCCGGTCAAGATACGCGCGCCGAGGTTCACGTGCCATAGCGTCTTGCCCGTGGCGGGATCGAGAGCCAGCAAGTTATCCGAGTTATCGCTGGTGAACAGAAGGTCTCCGGCTGTCGTGAGGATGCCGGCGATGCCTTCGCCATCTCCGATCTCGTGCTTCCAGCGAATATTGCCAGTCTGGTAATCGATCGCTTCCAAAGTCGAATTCGCCCAGAGATTTCGGTCCCGGCCGGCCCAGCCTTCGGGCTTGCCCTCGGCCGTCATATAGAAGATGCTCCATAGCCGCCGCGCGCTCATGTAGAAGAGCCGTGTCTGCGGATCGAAGCTGGGCGCCATCCAATTCGTGGCGCCATCCGAACCAGGCGATACCAGCGTGCCATCGGGCTTAGGCTCCATCTTGGGATTCGGGATCGGCTCGCCGCGTGAATCAATCCCCTGGGCCCAGTTGGTGGCGATGAACGGCGCCGTCAAAATATGTTCCCCCGTGGTCCGGTCCAGCACGAAGAAGTAGCCGTTGCGGCTTGCCTGCGCCAGCAGCTTGCGGTGCACGCCTTTATACTCGTCGTCGAAAATGACCGGTGTTTGCACCGCATCCCAATCGTGCGTGTCGTGCGGGGAGGGCTGGAAATGCCAGTTCAATTTCCCTGTGTCCGGATTCAGCGACACAATCGAGCAGGTATACAAATTGTCGCCCTTGCGAATGTCGCCGTTGAGCACCGGGTTCGGATTTCCGATGCCCCAATAGATCTGGTTCAGCTCCGGGTCATAGGTTCCGGTCATCCAGGTCATGCCGCCGCCGTGCGCGATGGCGTCGGTGCCTTGCGGCCAAGTCTCGGAGCCGGGCTCGCCGGGCTGCGGCTCAGTGTTCCAGCGCCACTCGATTTTGCCGGTCTCCGGATTCACCGATTCCAAAAATCCCGGCACGTCCGTGGCATCTCCCGAGACGCCTACGATCACGTGGTCGTGAACCACCAGCCCCGCCATGGTTGAGAAATATTCGAGCTTCGGATCCGCCAGCTCGATGTTCCAGCGCACCGAACCGTCCTTCGCGTTCAACGAGATCAAATGGCAATCGGGCGTTTCAAAGTACAGCCAATCTTTGTACATGGCCACACCGCGATTTCCGATGTGGTCGCCGGTCGATTCGCGATAGTAGTGCCAGATGATGCGACCCGTACGCGCATCTGCCGCCCACACGTTGTCCGGCGTCGTGAAATAAAGGATGCCGTTGACCTCGAGCGGCGTTGATTTAATCCCGACCGACTGCGGCTGCACCACCCAGGCCAGCGTCAATTTGTCCACGTTGCGTTGATTGATCTGCGAAAGGCTGCTGTACCGCTTGCCCGAGTAATCGCCGTTGAACGTCGGCCAATCGGTCGAGAGCGGCTTCATCAAATCTTGAGCGTTGAGGCCTTCATCGGCGCCTATGCAGACCGGCGCCATTGCGGCAAACAGAAAAGGGAGCAAAGGAAGTATCTTCATGACTATTTCAACGTCTCCAGATAGGCGAACAGGTTGTGCAGGTCGGCTTCTGTATACTTACTCGTCAACTCGCGGTGCGCCTCTAGCGGATCATGAATCTCCACTTGCACTTCATCGCGAGACCACGACCGGTACCATCCGTCCTGGCAGATGATGCCGATATTGAACTCGTCTGCATGCACCACTTTTCCTTCGAACCGCTCACCACCTTTGAGGGTCACCACCGCTGTCCGGTCCTTCTTTCCATTCGCCGGGTAAACCATCTCCTGTTGCAAGTCGATGGGTTTGAAGCGCTTGGCAACTCCCGCCAGGTCACCGGTCGGCGAGTGGCACTTGGAACACTCGCCCGGTCCGTCGAAGAACGCTTTACCGGCCTCGGCATTGCCCGTCAGCAGCTTGGCGAGGGGATAGTCGCCCGGCATGCGCCGGCTGTGCAGGGCCGCCAGCGCCTGGTGATGGAGGAACGCGACGATATCGGCGATTTGCGCATCGCCCATAGTCGAGAAACTCGGCATCCCCTTGTCCGGCCGGCCGTTGCGAATCACCGGACCGAGCAGATTGCCGTGATCGTCGTGGTTCACCAAGGGCGAACGCACCAAGTCGGGAGCGCGTGAGCCCGTCGCATCCTCGCCGTGGCAGAAGCCGCAGGTCGATTTGAAGAGCGAGTGCCCCCGGGCGACCGCCGCCGGATCTTCGTTCGGCTGGTCGCGCGGCTGGGGAACGTGTCCCTGAGCGAACGCCAATCCTGCAACGGCAACAAAAAGCGTCAGCAAGTACAACGGCAAAGTGGGCCTGCGCATACGCAAACAGTATTTCAAATCGCCTCAATGGAAGCTTCATTCACTGCCCAGCCTGCGTGCTATGCTTGTGCGACGTGGGTGCGGGTGCGCCCAACGCTCGCCGCAGCATCCCGAAAAAAACCAGTGAGCCCCAATCCAAATTTGGATAGCCCGCGCATCATAGCCTCGCTTATCGATCACACTTTGCTCAAGCCTGAAGCGACGCAGGATGATATCGGCCGCCTTTGCTCAGAGGCGTGCGAGTTCGGTTTCGCTTCGGTCTGCGTCAATCCCTGCTGGGTTGCTTTCGCGCGGGAGGCGCTTGCCGGCAGCGCGGTGAAAATCTGCACCGTGATAGGATTTCCGCTCGGTGCGAATGAAGCCGCGACCAAGCTGTTTGAGGCCGAGCTCGCTTTCTCACACGGGGCAAGAGAGCTCGATATGGTCCAGAACATCGGTGCGCTGCGCTCTCAACACTTCGAATTGGTGCGCGATGACATCGCGGGCATGGCAGCGTTCGCCCACGGGCACGGCGCCATTCTCAAAGTGATTCTTGAAACCTGCTTGCTTACCGACGATGAAAAGATCACGGCTTGCCGCATCGCTGCCGAAGCAGGCGCGGATTTCGTCAAGACCTCCACCGGCTTTTCGAAATCCGGCGCGACCGTCGAGGATGTGAAACTGATGCGCAACACGGTCGGCCAATCGCTCGGCGTGAAAGCTTCCGGCGGAATCCGAACGCTTGAAAGCGTGCGCGCGATGGTTGCGGCTGGCGCCACTCGCATCGGCACCAGCTCCGGTGTCGCCATTCTGGCGAGCTTGAGCGCTCCCGAAACTTCGGATGCACCAGTGCCCTTGCACGCCGCCAAGGTGCCGGGCGGCCACATAGACGCCTATTAATGGCCACTCCGCGCAAGACTCAAGTTCGCTTCCGCGAACGCGCCGACCTGCTCGACTTCCTGCTCGAGGTGAGCGCGGTCACCGCCGAAACGCTGGATCTCGATCGCCTGCTGGCCAATGTCGCCGACATCATCAAGGACGTCATCCCGCACGAGCTGTTTGCGATCCTGCTCTATCACGAGCGCACCCGGACTCTCAGGATGCGTTACTCCCGAGGCCATCGCGACGAAGTGGCGAAGAGCTTGGCAATTCGCCTGGGCGAAGGCATTACCGGCGCCACCGCCGCGCTCCGGCAGCCGATCCTCGTGCGTGACGTTCGTACAGATCCTCGTTACTTGAACGCGCTCGATGCGGTACGCGCAGAACTGTGCGTTCCCATGCTGGCTCGGGGCAAGCTGGTCGGCGTCATCGATCTGCAAGCAACACGCCTGAACGCCTTCTCCGAACAGGACCGTGCCTTGCTTGCGTTGATTGCCAGCCGCGTGGGCGGCGCCATCGATAACGCCAGGCTATATCGCCGCGTCGAACGCCAGAACCGCACCCTGCGGGTATTGGCTCATCTCTCGCAAGAGTTCAGTTCCATTCTCGAGATCGATGAACTGCTCACGAAAATCGCCATCACGGTGCGCGCGCTGATCAACTTTGACGCGTTCAGCATTTACCTGCTCGATGCGGACCGCAAGGTTCTGCATTGCCGGTTTAGCCAGCGCTACGACGAAAAGGGCACTATCGAAAACATGGAGCTCGGGCAGGGCATCACCGGGGCGGCGGCCGCGTCCCGCCAGCCCATTCGGGTCGCGGATGTGACGCAAGATCCCAGATACATCGCATCGCATGAGGATATCCGCTCTGAAGTCGCTGTTCCGCTGATATTGCATGACCGCGTGGTCGGCGTCATGGATTTGGAAAGCGTGCGCCCGAGCTTTTTTACTGACGATCACGTACGCGCGCTCAGCCTGCTTGCGCCACAGATCGCGACCTCGGTGGAAAATGCGCGGCTCTACGAAGAACTGGCGCAACGCGAGCAGCGCATGGAAGAGGATCTGAGAGCGGCGTTCCGGCTGCAAAGCGTCTTGCTGCCCCGCACTGCTCCGGAGATCGCCGGCCTCGAGATCGGCATCAGCAGCCGTCCCGCGCGAGAAATCAGCGGCGACCTCTACGATTTCTACGAGCACAAAGACGGATCCACGCTGATCGCGTTCGGCGATGTGAGCGGCAAGGGCGCAGCCGCAGCACTCTATGGAGCACTGATATCCGGCCTTCTGCGCATTCTCGCGCCGCGCAGCCGCGGCACATCGCAGTTGATGAAGCTGATGAATGAGACGCTGCTGGAGCGCAAGGTCCGCGACCAATATGCAACGCTCTCGCTTCACTTATGGAACGCGGGCCGTTTGAGCTTCACGTTGACTAGCGCCGGCACGCTCCCGCCGGTTCTCTGCCGCGACGGCAAGCTGATCGATTCGGTGACCGCCGGCGTCCCGATCGGGTTGCTTCCCGATCAGGAGTATGAGCAGGTCGCCATCATCGCTCAGCCCCGCGATCTGCTTCTGCTCTACTCCGATGGCGTCGAAGATCAACTCGCTGGCAACGACGATTACGGACGCGAGCGGCTGAACGCTCTTCTGGCATCCATCCACGAAAAACCGCCGCAGGAGGTGGCGAATGCGATCCTCGAAGATATCGATGTGTTTCGAGGCGCCACGCCACTGACCGACGATCAAACCGTGATCGCGCTGCGGGTCCGCTAACCTCGCATGCCATCGCGCGTCTTCTCTTACCGTGATGGCGCGCTCACCTGCGAGGACGTCTCGCTTGATGCCGTCGCCCAGGCGCACGGAACTCCCGCTTATGTTTATTCCCGGCAGGCCATCGTTGACCGCTTTGGCGCCTACCGGAACGCGCTCGCCGGTCTGCCGCACCGCATCTGTTATTCCGTAAAAGCGAACTCGAATCTGGCCGTCCTCGCGACACTAGCGCGCGAAGGCGCGGGCTTTGATATTGTTTCCGGCGGGGAGCTCTATCGCGTGCTTGCCGCAGGCGGCGACCCGGCCTCTGTTGTGTTTTCAGGTGTCGGCAAGACCGAAGCCGAGATACGCTTTGCGCTCGAAAAAAGCATTCACTCCTTCAACTGCGAATCGGAAGCCGAGCTTGAACTGCTCTCGCGCTGCGCTGTTTCTCTTCGACGCACAGCTTCAGTTGCCCTGCGCGTCAATCCCGATGTCGACGCCATCACTCACCCGTACATCTCTACCGGTTTGCGCACGCACAAATTCGGCGTCGATTTCGCCGCCGCCGAGGTTCTCTACGCTCGCGCGGCGAAGTTGCCCGGCATCATTCCGGAGGGGGTTAGTTGTCACATCGGCTCGCAGATACTGGATGTCGACCCACTGCTCGAATCCGCTGACAAAATACTCGCGCTTGCTTCCCGCCTGCGCGCCTCTGGTCTCGCTATCCGCACTGTGGATCTCGGCGGCGGCCTCGGCGTTGCCTATGGGCCCAATGATCCGGCCGTCCCGATTGAAGTTTTCATCGATCGCCTTCGGCCCCTTATGCAACGCTCCGGTTGCATGCTCATGCTCGAGCCGGGCCGCTCAATCGTCGCCGAAGCCGGCGTGCTGCTGACAAGAGTGCTCATTGTCAAGCAGAATGGCGAGAAGAGGTTCGTTGTCGTGGACGCCGCGATGAACGATTTGATTCGGCCCGCGCTCTACCAGGCCCATCACGCAATTTCGCCCGTGAAACAGCCAGCCAGCCCCGAGTACATCACCGCCGATATTGTAGGACCCGTCTGCGAGAGCGGCGATTTTTTTGCGCGCAACCGCGATCTGCCGCGCGTAGAGGCGGGCGACCTGCTGGCCATCCACACTGCGGGCGCCTACAGCTTCTCGCTTTCATCCAATTACAATTCGCGCCCGCGCCCGTGCGAGCTGCTGATCGATGGCGCGGATGTCCACCTCGCCCGCCGCCGGGAAAGATATGAAGACCTAGTGCGCGGCGAATCGTCCATCACCTAACCCCGTTCATCCGCAAATCCCGAACTTTTGTCCGCGGGTCAGCGTAGTACTCGAAAGATCGTGCATACTGATCTAGAACATGAGCGACTCGCCCGCCATAATCGTCAAAGACCTGCACAAGTCTTATAACGGCTTTGAAGCGGTGCGCGGGGTCGATCTCGAAGTTCGCAACGGCGAAGTGTTCGGCCTGCTCGGCCCGAACGGCGCGGGCAAAACCACGACGATCGAAATCCTGGAAGGATTGCGCCCGCGCACTAGCGGTAGCGTATCGGTACTCGGGTTCGATCCGGCTCGCGACAGTAAGGAGGTCAAGGCGCGCATCGGCGTTTGCCTTCAGGCCACGAATCTTCCCGACAAGATGAAAGTGCACGAGGCGCTCGATCTATTCGCCGCTTTCTACGACCGTAATACCGACCGCGATAAGCTTCTGCAGCGGCTTCAACTCTGGGACAAGCGCGACGCGTTCTACAAGTCACTGTCAGGCGGTCAAAAGCAGCGTGTCGCGCTGGCGCTGGCCCTGTTGAACGAACCCACGCTGCTGTTCCTGGACGAACCGACCACGGGCCTTGATCCACAGATCCGGCATGAGATACACGGCGTCATCCAGGATCTGAAGCAAGAGCGCCGTTCCATCCTGATCACCACGCACTATATCGAAGAAGCCGAGCGCCTATGCGATCGCGTCGCCATCATCGACGCCGGAAAAATCATAGAACTCGGCACTCCACGCGAAATCCAGCAGCGCGTTCTCGGCACTACGCTCGTTGAAGTCACTACGAATGAACCTATGCCGCTCGATCTACTGCCGGAGGCATTGCGCGACGAAAAACATGTCACTCGCGACGAAGGCCGGACGTTGTCTATGCAGACCGAATCTGCGGCGGCCTTGATTGTGGAGCTTGTCAAGTGGATTGACCAGCAGAAACTGCGCCTGGTCGACATTCACTTGAAGCGGCCCACACTCGAAGACGTTTTCATCGAGCTCACAGGAAAGAAGCTTCGCGAATAATGAAACCCTACATTGCCCAGATCACAAGCAATCTGCGGTTAATGGGCCGCGACCGCCCCGTGCTGTTCTTCAGTTACATGTTCCCGCTCGTCTTTTTCTTTATCTTCGCGCAAATGATGAGTGGACGCCAGAGCGCCGCGGCTATGGCTCAAGTCATCGCCATGGTGATCATTATCGGCGTTCTCGGTAACGGGTTTTTCGGAGCCGGCATGCGCGCCGTACAGGATCGCGAAACGAACGTGCTGCGGCGTTTCAAAGTTGCCCCCGTGGGTCCCGCGCCCATCATCGTTGCCTCACTGGCTTCGGGTCTGGTCGCCTTTCTACCATCGGTCATTCTCTTCTTCGTATTCGCGCGCCTCATCTATCACATGCCGACCCCGGCCAACGGGCTCTCGATATTCCTGTTCGTATGCATCGGCGTGATCGCCTTTCGCGCTATGGGCATGATCGTCGCCGCCGTCGTCAATTCCGCGCAGGAAGGAGCGATCATTACTCAGCTCCTCTATATTCCGATGCTGTTCCTGAGCGGAGCCACCTTCCCGGTCAGCATCATGCCCATTTGGGTGCAGACCATTGCGCAATTCCTGCCCGCAACCTACTTGTACCAGGGAATCCAATCGATCATGATCGGCGGCCAGAGCCTCGCGGCCAACATGCTGCCTATCGCGGCCCTGTTCATCACACTGTGTGTTGCGCTTCTGGTCGGAGTCAAACTTTTTCGCTGGGAAAAGGAGGAGAAGATCAGCGGCCGCGCAAAGCTTTGGATTCTCGCGGTCCTCGCGCCCTTCCTGGTGATGGGCGTTTACCAGGCTAAGACGCGAGAGAACATAACGCGCGCAAAAATCCTCACGCGCCAGGAAGAGCGCAATCGTACCGTGTTGTTCGATAACGTGAGAATCCTGGTCGGCAATGGCGTGGTCATTTCAAACGGCGCTGTCCTGGTGAAGAACGGTAAGATCGCCGAAGTCTTCAACGCGCCTCCTAGCGACACGAAGAGCCTGGAAGCGGATGTCATCGACGAGTCCGGTAAGACGCTCATGCCTGGCCTTATCGACATGCACGTTCATATTGGCGCTTTTGGCGGCGTATATCAGGACGCGCGCAAGTATGCGGATCCCAATGCGGACAAACGAAAACTAGCTGCCTATCTTTACAGCGGCATCACGGCCGTCCGCAGTACTGGCGATTGGCTGGACAACTCGCTCAAGCTGAAGAAATTGATTAATTCCGGTGAGTATCTCGGCGCTGAGTTCTTCGCCTGCGGACCTTTGTTCACCGCGCCCGGTGGTCACCCAACCGAACTGCTGAAATATATGCCCGAATCCGTGCGCCAGAGCGGCGAGCTGCAGTTCATCCGTCTGCCGAAAGATGCCGCTGAGGCTCGCACGCAAGTCGACGATCTCAAGAAAGCCGGCGTGGATGGCATCAAAGCCGTCCTTGATGCGGGCAACCCCGTCGCCGGTTCATTTCCTCGGCTCGACACCGGCATCTATGACGCCATCATCGCCGAAGCGGCCAAAGATCATTTGCCGTCCGCCACGCACACCGGCAGAGCCTCCGACGTCAAAGATGCCGCCGACGCCGGTACAAACAGTGTCGAGCACGGTTCGGTCGCCGACCTCATACCGCTTGCAACTTTCGCCGAGATGAAGGAGAAAGGTATCGCTTACGACCCTACGTTGAGTGTCTTCGAAGCAGTGCTCAATATGCACAGCGGCAATCCCGAGCCTCTGAATCGTTCGCTGGTGCAGCAAACTGCGCCGAAGGACTTGTTGGCGGGCACGCGCGCGCTGCTTGAAAAACAGAAGCCCGATTCAAAAGTAGAAGCCCTACAGCACTGGGTGGCGACCGGCGATGAAAATCTGCTGAATGCTTATAAATCTGGAGTCCTGCTCATCACCGGCACGGACGCCGGAAATATGCTCGTGATCCATGGCCCCACGGTTCAGCATGAAATGGAACTATGGGTAAAAGCCGGCATCCCGCCCGCCGTCGCCATCCAGGCCGCCACTTACAATGCCGCACAGGTACTGCGCGCAGGCGACCGCATCGGCTCTATTCAGAGAGGTCGCGACGCCACGCTCATTCTGCTCGATGGCGATCCGCTGCAGGATATATCGAACGCGGAGCGCATTTCGATGGTCATGATTCGCGGCGAGCGCATCTCGCGCTCAGAGCTTTTCGATCAGGATGAGAAATAAGGCGACGACTGTATTATGGTGTAGCCCTTTCCCGTTGAGCAACGCGCGCAGCCACGAGTTTCATACTCAAAAGGAAGATTCCCAATAGGCTAAACGCGACTAACTCAGGCCCCAATAGCGGACGTATGTAATCCCATGCCGTATATATGTGGTAACTTGCAAATCCGGAAAGCGGATTTGGAGGCAGCACATAAGCCTGTGTTCGCACCTTGGAAAACGGGTAAATCTTTACTTCCATATCGCCGAAATAAGCACGCCAGGCATTCGTAATGCTGTCATAATCGTGCTGCGATTCGAAAGGATAGATTAGAACCACTTTCACGCCGCGCAGGGCGTCTGCATTCGCACTGTGCGCGGCCGCGCGCGCGCCGACTGGGGGTTGCTCCAATAGATCGGTAATCAGAAAAATCCAGCGTTCCGCCGGAGTGCCCGCGTCGGTGTCAAAACCCGCTTGAACACCCTCGATGAGAGCGCGGATCGCCGTACCATCCTCGGGCGGGCGCTTCATGTTAGAAAGCTTGTTATCCCAATAAGATTGTGCCGCGGGGAGTTGCTGAAAGAGCGGCTGCACGAGCGGAAACGCTTCGCGAAATTCCTCCGATGCCGAGGCCTCTTTAGGGTTGGAGCGCAGACGCGATAATGCGTCCGCAATGCGCCGCGCGGTTTGGGAAGAGAGTTGGGGCGGCTGCTCCTCAAACGTTGCTCCGAACACCACGTTGGATATACCGTAGTGCGGGCCGATAGCTAAGCAGGTCAGGCGGTCGCCGATTCCAATGGATGGAACGATACGCCGGGCCACTATTTCCTTAGCGGCCGCGAAGTTTGCATCCGACATGGAGCGCGTGCCGTCCACCGCGGCGATCGCATTTACGAAACGCGTGCGATTCTCGGCGGGCACATCAATATTTGGATGGGCGCGGTAATAGCCGACCAGACCGTCGATCCCCGCAACAAGAACCACGGCCAGCACCGCGATGAAATCAGAGCGTTGAAATCGCATAAGAGCCTCCGTTAGTCCCCTGCCGCAGTCCCAAAATGTGGTTCGTCCGGGGCGGCGCGCGGCGGCAGCAGCGGCTGCTGCCCGGGCTTCTTGCGTTCCGAGGGCCTCCTGGAGAATAGAGATGCGGTGAGCCGTAGCAGGACCGCCAGTAGAGCGAACGGCGCAGTGCATAGGCTGACCAGCAACCACCCGGCGGCATCTACTACCAAGAGAGTGGCGAAGAAGAAGCCTAACGTTTCGATTACGCTGAACAGGAACGCAGCCATCGCGGCCAGCAACGGAATCAGCCGGCCCGAACTCTCAAAGTATTCGAAATACAACGTTGCCTGATACGACCAGATCACTAGCGCGGCGAGATATAGGAACGTGTTGACGGCCGCGAAGAAACCTAGTCCCTGCCCTTTTTCTCGGGCCCTCTCATGAAGTCTGCTGTAATAATCCGAGAGTTCAATCAGCACACCGGCGATAGCCGTGGCCACAACCAGATACATTGCCCAGGCCCGGCTTGAACGCCCGTCTAGCCCTGTGACCGCACCAATCACCTGGGTATAGAAGCGCAGGTAATGAGCTTGGAGAACCCAGACCAGCATCCCCGCCAGCGCGCATCCCAACAGAAAGCGTCCGGGATTCACTTTACTCGGCATTTCGAAATAGTTGCGCACGCGCGGAAGGCTGTTATTCAGCATTTCGGCAGCCTCGGCGCAAACGGTGGAAACCGCGCCTAGCAGCCACTCCAACAGCACAAGCACTACAAGCGCAAACAAGATCAACGGCCACCAAGATGTCATTTCCTTTTCCCTCCCACTCTTCTGCCGGTCATCGGCGTTTTGATCGCTGCGGGCGATTCCCTGCGTCTCGCTGTTCTCGCTGGCGCCATCCGGCGGCGCAAGCGCGGCAGTGTCTAAATTCTTCGCAGGCCTTGCATCGGCACCGCCGGTATACGAAATTTCGGCCAGTTCGGAAGTCTGGGCGAAGTGCGGCAGCGACTCGGAATAATCGATCACCGTGACCGGCAATGCGCCGGCTGAGGGGAATGCCACTAG
>Ga0210385_10001913_pt1 | contig 12670 bp, 11 predicted proteins | sample IncBWH26OmetaG_FD_160107 | JGI IMG/M metagenome (GOLD analysis project Ga0210385, IMG submission 160107) | Forest soil microbial communities from Barre Woods Harvard Forest LTER site, Petersham, Massachusetts, United States - Inc-BW-H-26-O ... | reverse complement strand
TATTTCTGTTTTCAGCTTGGAGATACGGCTCCCGATCCGTCTCCGGTCCGTTTCCAGCTGTGTTTCACCAGGGCCGCGTGTGCCGATGCCGCCTCCCAGCCGTGACATCTGTGTTCCGCGCCCGGCGAGCCGCGGCAGCAGGTAGCTCAACTGCGCCAGCTCGACTTGCAACTGCCCTTCGCTGGTCCGCGCACGGCGGGCAAAAATATCCAGGATCAGTTGCGTGCGGTCCACCACCTTTACTTGCAGCTTGCGTTCCAGGTTGCGCAACTGCGTGGGCGTCAAATCGTGATCGAAAATCACGGTCTCGATGCCATCTGCCTCCACACGCGCCTTAATCTCCGCCACCTTCCCCGAGCCCACCAAAGTCGCTGCATCGAGCGCTGGGCGCGCCTGCGAAATGCGCTCCACCACCTCGGCTCCGGCGCTTTGAGCCAGGACGACTAATTCGGCCAGGGATTCGTCCATTTCGGCATCGCTCGCCACTTTTCCGGCGAAAAGCCGCTGCCGGCCCGTGACTTCAATGCCAACCACCAAAGTGCGTTCTGCTTGGGCTGGCACTACTCGTCGGCTTCCGGCTGCTCAGGCACCAAAACGGGCGTACCGGGCGCGCCTGCGCCATGGCCGCCCACCCCGTGCAGAGGCTTGGAAACCACCACGGTGGAGATTGCGTGTTTAAAGATCAGTTGCTCCTGATTATTCGTTTCGAGCACCACCGAATATTTGTCAAAACTCTTGATACGGCCCGATAATTTCACACCGCTCATCAAGTAAATGGTCAAAAAAGTTTTGTCTTTCCTCGCGTTATTTAGAAACGCTTCCTGAATATTCTGGGCAAGCTTGTCCATTTATTTTTTGTCCCTGTTCATTTCTGCAGCGCTCCAATTGGCTGTGATCGGGTGGCGCGCCCCCCTGCAGTCCCAACCCCGTCGAACGCGCTGACCGGTCTCTTCAATACAATTCATAGATCTAGCGCGATTCCGGCGCTCATGTGGGCGCCATCGATGCTTCCCTGCCCCCAGCCAGCGCGCAGGCGCCGTGGTAGCAAACTCCACAGTATCTGGATTTTCAATTTAAACCCTCGGTTTCAGTGTTATCTACGCTCCAGTAGTGCTTTTGGCGCTCGCATGTTGGAGATGAAATCCCGCTATCTTTCCGCAGAAAAATCCGCCGGACGCCCGTTCGAGTGCTGAAAGTTGCGGTATGGACTCACGGCAGGCATCCGCGGCGCTTATCCCCGGTACCGCGCGACCAGACTAAGTGCACTTCTGTCCTCAAGGTTGCACTGCTGTGCCGCCGATAAGCTACTTGTCTACGATCTCACCTTCGCCCGGAGGTGGAGGCGTGATCAGTACATAAAAGGATGGATCGTTGAAATGAAGAAAGTTGTCCTACTTGTCCTGGCGGCAGGACTATCCGCATCGGCGGCGCCGCCAGCCCCGAAACTCTCGCCAGAGATGGCCAGCGCCGATCCACAGGCCATGGTTCGGGTCGTGATCCAGTGGGCTAGCGCCCCGGACGACTCCAAGGATCGAAAGGTGCTTTCGCGCGGAGGGACTGTCCATTATCGCTTCCATGCGGTACCCATGGGCGTGTATACGCTTTCCGGGTCAGCGGTGCGTGACCTGGCCAACGACCCCGATGTCGCATATGTATCGGTGGACCGCCCCATCTTCCCTAAATTAGATCTGACCGCTGCCACGGTGAACGCCAGCACTTTGTGGAACGCCGGCTGGACCGGATCCGGAATTGGAGTTGCGGTGGTCGACAGCGGAATGAATCCGGATCCGAACCTGGGACCGGGCAGGAAGGTGGTTTTTAGCTACGATTTTACGAATACCAACAATGCCGCCGCCGCGGCCAGCTTCCTGTCTACTCTCGGCGCCTCCACGCCCTCGGTGCCGGCTCCTGGGCCACCGGGGCCGCCTGCGCCCGGCGGTCTCCTAGGTCTGCCTCTGCTTGGTCCGGGAGGGCTGGGCGGCCTGCTTGGGCCATTATCGGCAAACGCTGTTTCGGCCTTTAGCACCCCGGCTCCGGACCAGTTCGGGCACGGCCAGCACGTGGCCGGAATCATCGCCTCGAATGGCCAGAGTTCCACTTGTCCGAACTGCAGCAGAAGCTTCGTCGGAATTGCCCCCGGGGTGAATTTCCTCGATCTTCGGGTTCTCGACCAGAACGGCCAAGGCAGTGACAGCACCGTCATTCTCGCGATCGACACCGCGATTGCGTTGAAGAACATTTACAACGTTCGGGTCATCAATTTGTCTCTGGGCCGGCCGGTTTATGAGAGCTACACCCAGGATCCGCTCTGTCAGGCCGTGGAAGCCGCCTGGAAGGCCGGCATCGCGGTGGTCGTGGCTGCCGGCAACGTAGGCCGCGACAATACGTACGGGGAGCAAGGCTACGGTACGATCACGGCGCCCGGCAACGATCCCTACGTGATTACGGTGGGTGCGATGAAAACCGAAGGAACGCCTACCCGCGCCGACGATCTGATTGCCACCTACAGTTCCAAAGGCCCCACGCCGGTCGATTTCATCGTGAAACCGGACATTGTAGCGCCGGGGAATCTGGTGGTTTCATTACTTGCACAGAACTCGACTCTAGCGAGTGAATATCCCGGCAATTTGGTTCCGCTGTCGTACTACGAATCGAACCTGCCGCCGGGACAGGCCAAAAAGAACTCAAGCAATTACTTCATTCTGAGCGGCACCAGCATGGCCGCAGGGGTAGTAAGCGGAGCCGTTGCCGACCTGTTCGAAGCCAACCCCAAGCTCACGCCCGACCAGGTGAAGGCGTTGCTGATGGAGACCGCGTCGAAGAGCTTTCCGCAATCGAGCACGGTGACCGACCCCACTTCGGGTCAGACCTACACCGACTACTACGACATCTTTACAGTGGGCGCCGGATACATCGATCTGGCAGCTGCGCTCTCGTCGATCAACACGGTACCGGCCGGCGTCACGGCCTTATCGCCGGTCGCCAATTACCAAAGCAATACTGGCTCAGTGAGCCTCACGTTTGATCCGTCTTCTATCTGGAGTACCCAAGCAGTCTGGGGCACGAACTCCATGTGGGCCGCTCAATCCGTATGGGGCGCCTCCGTGTTGCAGGGCAGCCAGGCAGTTTGGGGCACCCAGGCGGTTTGGGGCACGAACTCCATGTGGGCTGCCAATTCCATGTGGGCGGCCAACTCCGTTTGGGGCGCGCAGGCCGTATGGGGCGCGAATTCCATGTGGGCCGCCAACTCGATGTGGGCTGCCAACTCCATGTGGAGTGCTGGCACGAGCAGTGCGGAAAGCGCGCCCATCGCGATCATGGGCGAACAGTAGTTATCGGATACCTCCATCATTACTCCGTAACACCCTCGTTAGGCGGGGCAGCAGTCCTAAGCACTTAGGATGCTGGCTCCGCCTTCCTACTCTTCGGCGTCGGCACCTAATGTAAGTAAGGCCTTCAGCCGATGTGGTCTATGACAGCCGCTGAGAGGATTCCGGCTATGCATTGCACTTCCATCCATGGCAGGTCTCATGCTCGCCCGCGCAGGGCGTCGCGCGAACGCGGCTCCAGTTTGGTCGAGTTCGGCCTGGTGCTGATCCCATTGCTTGCCGTGGTCATGCTGATCTTGGATATTGCTTGGGCCATATTCGCCCAGGCGACGATTCAAGAGGCAGTGCGCGAGGGCGTACGTACGGGCGTGACGGCCAAAATAGCCGGAGCCTGCGCCAGTGTGACTTGTACCGTCCAAAACGTCGTGCAGACCTATTCTTTCGGCTTTATCTCGCCAGCGAACGCCAGCACACTGATCCAGGTCACTTACTATTCTCCAAGCGGCGGCACGCTCACCCAGGTGAGTGGAAGCGGTGCCGACGTGGGCGGGAATATTATCCAGGTTACCGTCAGCGGACTCACCATCAAAGCGCTGGGCGCCATCATGTTGACTCAGCAAAGCGTGAAGGTGGGAGCTACTGCATCCGACATCATCGAGAGTAATCCCAGTCCCGGGCCTCCCTGATTATGAAGATTCGGAATCGGATGCCGCAAAATAGACCGCCCGCGGGCGAACGGGGAAGCGCACTGATCGAATTTCTCCTGTGCATGACCCTGCTGATCGTGCCGCTGCTGCTGGGCACGACCGTGCTGGGGCTGAACTTGATTCGCGAGATTCAGGTTACGGAAGTATGCCGCGACGCCACACACATGTATTCCCAAGGCGTCGATTTCACCGAAACGTCTTATCAGACCGAGCTCTTCAAAATTGCGCAGGGCTTGAACATCAGCGCCAGCGGAGGAAACGGAGTCATCATCCTTTCCACTATCACCTATATCGATTCAAATGCCTGCACCGCGGGAGGATATACCAACTCTAACTGCACCAATCTGAATCAGAATGTTTTCACGCGCCAGGTCGTGATCGGAAATAGCTCGCTGCGAGCAAGTGCGTTCGGAACGCCGCCCGTGGACACCACGAACAGCGATAACGTCACCCAGGCTAACTACTTGACGAACGCCACCGCGCGTGCGAATTTCTCCATAATTCCGCTCTCGGCAGGGCAATATGCCTACGTTGGGGAAACCTATTTCACAACTCCTGACCTGAGTTGGTGGGGTCCTTTGGGAACCACTGGAATCAGCGCCAGATTTGTCTTTTGAGCGATCGGCCGATGAGTACACTTCACGACATGAACGACGGCCGCGAATGGAATGCCGTACCCTGCCGGTCGAAGCCGGGCGAGCGCGGCGCCACCGTCATCCTGTTTTCCTTCATGCTCGTCACCGTCATGGCTCCTATCATCGGCTTTGCCGTCGACGGCTCAATCTGTTACTGGATGAAAACCAAACTCTCCTCCTCGGTGGACTCCGCTGCGCTCGCCGCCGCCCGGTCATTGAGCCTGGCGTCCAGCTCCAGCCTGCTTCAGAGCGAGGGCGCCAGTACGGCGAGCGAATATTTCACCGCCAACTTTCAGCCCGGCAGCATGGGCACCTCGCTGCCGACTGTCACCCAAGCGAGCCCCTGTAGCACCAACTCCAACCCTTGCACCACGGTCACCTTGACCAGCGCACAAGTCATTACCGTGACTGTTCAGGCGACCGTGAACGTGCCGCTCTATTTCCTGCGCCTGATTGGGTTTAGCAGCGCGAACTTATCCGATACCGGCCAATCGACCCGCCGCAGCGCCAACGTGATATTGGTCCTCGATCGCTCCTACTCCATGGAAGAGGCAGGCGTGTGCAGCACCTTGGTGGCATCGGCCCAGAATTTTGTCAACGACTTTGTGGATGGCCGCGACACGCTCGGCCTGGTTACGTTCCAGTCCACGGCCAATTACGACTATCCTCTAAACACGTATTTCAAATCGAGCAGTCCCAGCCTCAACACCACATTGAGCGGGCTCGTGTGTACCGGCTATACCACCACGGCAGAAGCGCTCCATCTCGCCTACACGAAACTTCAGGCGCTCAACCAACCCAGTGCGCTGAATGTCATACTGCTGTTCACCGATGGCCAACCCGATTCGATCGTCGGAACCTTTCAGGTGAAAACCTTGGACGACAGCGGCTATCGTTATCAGTGGGATAACCCCTCTACGTCCGCGAGTTCGTCTCCGCCTAGCAACTGTTCATCAACCACTACGCTTGGCCCCGGTGTCCTGATCGACGCAGACGGCGCGCCCGACGCGACTGGCTATACAGCAGGCATTTATCCTGATACTCCCACTGCCATTACTTACTCGAGTCCGTATATAGCGCCTGCCACCACCATCTCAGCCCCTGGATGTGCGTTTATCAATACCAGCAGCTACCCGACCTACACAGGCACGGTACGCGAAGACGTGGCCTATCTTCCCACGTACGACGCCTTCGGCAATCTTCTGACCGGATATAAGTCATTGGACTACTATAGCGGCCCTAACTATGGCAACAAGCCGAGGGTCGATACTCCGCGATCCGTGATGTATGCCGCTACGAACGCGGCCAATAACCAGGCCAACACCATCCGTAACAGCGGCATTATCATCTACACCATCGGGCTGGGCGGGACTGCCGAACAGCAGATCGATAGCGACTTCCTCATGCGCGTCGCCAACGACCCGACGCTGCCGTCCAGCGAATACAATTCCAATCAGCCAAGTGGCCTGTTCGTCTATGCCACCGCTGGCAGCCTCGGGCAGGCATTCGAACAGATCGCTTCCGAAATACTCCACCTTTCGCAATAGCTGCCTCAGCGCGTTATCCTCTGATCGTATGGCCGCTGGCCCCAGCCGCGCGTTCGAAGCGGAAGAACTCGTCGGCCGCCGCATCGCGCTCCTGAGCATGAGCGTCGGCGCCGTGCTCGCCGCATCCAAGATCTGGATCGGAATGAACGCCGGCTCCACGTCCGTCGTCTCAGACGGATTGGAAGCCGCGGGCGATGTGCTCTCATCCGGCATTGTCTATGCCGGTCTTTGGCTGGCCAGTAAGCCGCCCGATTACGAGCATCCCTACGGGCACGGCCGCTATGAAACCCTCGCCGGACTCGCCATCGGCGCTATGCTTCTGCTCGCGGGAGCCGCCATCTTCTGGCACAGTCTTATTTCGCTAGGCGAGCCGTCTCGGGTGGAGAGGTATGCGCTTTACCCCCTGTTCGCTGCCGTTTTCATCAAAATCGCTCTCGCCGGCGTCAAATTCCGCGTGGGTAAGCGGATCACCAGCGCATCGCTCGAAGCAGATGGCTGGCACGATATCACCGATCTGCTCTCCACCTGCGTTGCCCTTATCGCCGTGGGCCTGACGCTCGCCTGGCCCCGCCGCTTTGGTGCAGCCGACCACATCGGCGGCATCATCATCGGCATCCTCATCTTCTTTCTCTCGGTGCAGGTGGTGCGCCGCACCATCGGCCAGTTGCTCGACACCATGCCGGAGCCGCGCAAGCTTTCGCAGATCCGCGCCGCCGCCCTCAGCGTACCCGGCGCGCTTGGCATCGAGAAATGCCTGGCCCGCCGAACCGGCCTCCGCTATCATGTCGACCTGCATCTCGAAGTCGATCCCGAGATGACCGTCCGCGAATCGCACGAGATCGCCACGCTCGTCAAAATTCGTATCAAGGACACGCTGCCCTGGGTCGCCGACGTGCTGGTGCACGTCGAGCCCTCGCGGCTTTCGGCCGAGCAGATGGCGAGTCGCAAAACACTTCTGGCGCATGGAAAATAAGGAAATCGCCCAGCTTCTCCACGAGACCGCCGACCTGATGGAAGTGGCAGGCGAAGACGGTTTTCGTATCCGTAGTTATCGCAACGCCGCCGCCGTCATCACCAGCTATCCCGAGCGCGTCGCCGACATCGTCTGCAATCCCGAGCGCAAGATCACCGATATCGCGGGAATTGGCAAAGGCTTGGCCGCGGTGCTCGCCGAGATCTGTGAGCGCGGTTCGTTCGACCGCCGCGACCAGATGCTCGCCAAGTATCCGGCCTCGGCTCTTGAGCTGCTGAAAATCCAGGGGCTCGGCCCGAAAAGCATCTCCCTGCTCTACGAACATCACGGCGTCAAGAGCGTCGCCGACCTCGAACGAATCTGCCGCGAGCACAAGCTCCGCGGCCTGCCTCGCATGGGCGCCAAGCTGGAGGAGAAGGTCCTGCGCTCCATCGAAGCCTACCGCAAGAGCGCCGGCCGTTTTCTGCTGAGCTTCGGACGCCGCATCGCCGATGAACTCATGGCCGAATTCGCGGCGCTCCCCGGCATCGAAAAAGTGGAGGCCGCCGGCAGCCTGCGCCGTGGCCGTGAAACCATCGGCGATCTCGATATTCTCGTCACTGGTTCCGGAGCCGGCGAAGCGCTCACGCACTTGGTGAAGCACCCCAAAGCGCAGGAAGTGCTCGGCCAGGGGGTCAACAAAGCCAGCGTCACGTTCGGTCTCGAGCGCCTTCAAGTCGACGTCCGCGCGCTGGGCCACGAAAGCTTCGGCGCCGCCCTGCAATATTTCACCGGCAGCAAGGAGCACAATGTCGTTCTCCGGACCAACGCGATCAAGCAAGGTCTCACGTTGAACGAATATGGCCTCTTCACGCTCGAAGCGAATGAGCGCGTGGCGGGCGCAAGCGAGCCCGAACTCTATGCGCGGCTCGGATACGCCTGGATTCCCCCGGAGCTGCGCGAAAATTGCGGCGAACTCGAAGCGGCGCAGGCCGGAACGCTGCCGCACCTGGTCGAGCTCACCGACATGCGCGGCGACCTCCACATGCACACTACCGAGACCGACGGCAAGGCCTCTTTGCGCGAAATGTCCGAAGCTGCCGCCGCGCTCGGCTACCAATACATCGCCATTACCGATCATTCCAAAGCGCTGGCCATGGCGAACGGTCTCGATGAACAGCGTGTGGTTGCCTTTGCGCGTGAAGTGCGTGAGCTGAACCGCGCCGGGCTGCCGCTGCACATCTTCTCCGGCCTGGAATGCGACATTCTCCGCGACGGCGCCATGGACATCGCCGAAGATGCGCTCGCCGAACTCGACATCGTCATCGGCAGTGTTCACAGCTACTTCAATTTGGAAGCCGCGGAAATGACCGATCGTTTTCTGCGCGCCCTGGACTCGCCATCGCTGAAAGTGATCGGCCACGCCACCGGGCGTTTGCTGCTCAACCGCGAGCCGTATCCTTTCGATTTCGACCGTGTCGCCGCCAAGGCCGCCGAGCGCGGCGTCTGCTTCGAGATCAACGCCAGCCCGGAGCGGCTCGATCTGCCCAGCCACCTGGTTCGCACCGCCAAGCTGAAAGGCTGCCGATTCACCATCTCTACTGACGCCCACCGGCCGTCCCATCTGCTCAACATGCGCTTCGGTGTGGTCACTGCGCGGCGCGGCTGGCTCGCGGCGGCCGACATCCTCAATACACGCCCGCTCGCCGAATTCGAATCCGCGCTTCGCACCCTGAAAGGTTAAGATGCCTGAACGTTTAAGAATTGCCGTTGCCGGACTCGGGCGCATGGGCGCCATCCACGCTCTCCACGCGCAAGAACTGGCCCGCGAATCGGGTAGCTGCGAGCTCGCCGCGCTGGCCGACCTCGACACCCAACGGGCGCGCCGGATCGCCGCGGACATCGGCGCCGAGGTCCCGATTTTTCCCTCCATCGAAGATCTCGCCCGCGCCGGAGTGTGCCACGCCGCCGTCATCGTCACGCCTACTGAGAATCACCACGCGCATGCGAAGCTGATGATCCAGGCCGGCCACCGAGTGCTGCTCGAAAAACCACTCACAGGCAGGATAGAAACCGACCGCGAGTTTGCAGGGGAGCTCGATCGCCATCATCCCAATTCGCTCATGCTTGCCTTTCAGAGGCGCTACGACGCGCCCTTGAGATATGCGAAGGAACTCATCGAGAGCGGCGCCATCGGCCGCATTTTCAAGGTGTACTCGGCGCTCGAAGACTCGAATCCCGCGCCCAACGGCTACAAGAGCGGGGGCATTCTCCCGGATATGTCTATCCATAATGTGGACGAGATCCTCTGGCTCACTGGCCGCATGCCCCGCTCAGCCGCGGTGATCGGCTCTCGCATTTACAGCCATCGCCTCACCACCTGCCAGGAAGATTTTGACGACGCGCTTTTATACTTGTGGTTCGAAGACGAACTGGTTGCGCAAGTGCAAGTCAGCCGGAACCACGTCTCGGGTTACCGCAACGAAACCATCATTTTTGGCGAGGAGGGACAGATTCACGTCGGCCACTTCGAGCAGAAGCCGTTTGAAGTGCTGGTCGAAGCATATGCGCGGCGTGGCAAGAGTCATCTCGCCGAGCGCACGTTTCACATGCGGGACTACGGCCGCCCACTGGCCGAGTTCGTCGACCGCTTCGGGCCGGCCTACAAGGCCGAGCTCGCCGCCTTCGTGGAATGTTGCCGCAACGGTGCGCCCTTCCCTTCGACGCATCGCGACGGCCTGCGCGCGCAGGAGGTGATCTCGGCCGGAATGCAGGCCGTCATTGCATCCGAGCAATCCGCGCGCGTGCAGCCTGCCTGAGCGGGCCCCTAGGCTGCCTGAGTTTGGCTCACAACGGGCGCCAAAAGCGCTAAAGCGAAGACGCCCTGTGCGCTCTTATGCGCCTACTTTTTCGCGAACCTGGCTGCGCGCATACTGCTCCAGCTTGCGCGCATCCGCATAAAACTTGCGAATTCCCTCGCTGAGCTTGTCCACCGCCATCGGATCCTCGTTGTGCATCCAGCGGAAATCCTTTTCTTCGAGATGAAGCTGCTCGCCTTCGCTGGCCTTCGCCTTGTTCGGCGTGAGCTGAGGGGTGATTTCCCCTTGCGTCTGCTGCATTTTTTCAAGCAGGTCCGGACTGATCGTGAGCAGGTCGCTGCCTGCCAGATTCGTGATCTGCTCCACCTTGCGGAAGCTCGCGCCCATCACCTGTGTCTTGTAGCCGAATTTCTTGAAGTAGTTGTAGATTTTCGTGACCGACGCTACGCCTGGATCCTTCTCGATCGGAATGTCTTTGCCGCCATTCTCTTTCTTGTACCAATCGTAGATGCGGCCCACGAACGGAGAGATCAACGTAACCTTCGCTTCCGCGCACGCCACCGCCTGAGCGAAACTGAACAGCAGCGTCAGGTTGCAATGAATGCCTTCGCGTTCCAGTTCTTCGGCCGATTTAATGCCTTCCCAAGTGCTTGCGACCTTGATTAGCACCCGCTCGCGGTTGACGCCTTCCTTCTCATACAAACTGATCAGGTGGCGAGCTTTGGCCAGCGTGCCTTCGCGGTCGAAGCTCAATCCCGCGTCCACTTCTGTGGAAACGCGGCCCGGAACGTGCTTCAGGATTTCACGGCCGAAGCTGACGAACAGCCGGTCCATGAAGGCTTCGGCCTGTTGCTTTTCGTTGCCGCCCTGCTGGTCGGCGTGTTCCACCGCTTCCTCTACGAAATGCTGGTATTCCGGACGCTGTGCGGCAGCGTACAGCAACGAAGGATTGGTGGTTGCATCCTGAGGTTTCAGCCGGGCGATCGCCTCGATATCGCCTGTGTCTGCCACCACGGTGCTGTACTTCTTCAAAGATTCGAGCAGTGTCATCCTTATCGCTCCTTACCTCTATTGACGCATATTCGGCCGCGACGACGCGCGAAAGTTAGGCCGCGCTGGTCTTTCCAGCCCTCAGCCGATACAGCACATGCTGGCGAAGCGGGTGCCCGGGAGGTAAGCGGGGGTGCTCGAAATCGTCCGCGGGATCGTGCGTCATCCCGAGCTTCTCCATAACCCTGCGGGACCGCGTGTTCGCGGGCGTGGTGAACGAAACCAGCCTGTCTAGCCCAATCTCGGCGAAAGCATACCGAACCATCTCCCGTCCGCCGTCGGTCGCCAATCCCTGGCCCCACCACCGGGAGCCCAGCCTCCATCCAATCTCGACCGCCGGCATGAACGGCGCTTCGAACTTCGGCACCAGGAGCCCGATGAAGCCCATGAACTCGCCCGTCAGCCGATGCTCGGCCGCACATAACCCAAACCCGTGTTCATCGAAATGAGCCTGGATCCGGTCGAAAAAGTCGTCGCTTTGCTCTCTCGAAAGGAGCTGAGGCATGAACTCCATCACTCGCGGGTCTGCGTTCAGCTCGGCGAACGGCGCGCGATCCGCCTCGCGCCAGGAGCGAAGTATGAGGCGATCGGTTGTGAGTGTCGGCTGGGGGATGAGGGCCATTGTCGCGCACTTGGAATAAGAGCGCGCTCAACGCGCGCTCTCACTTACTCCTGCTTCCGCGTGCCCCGATACTGCCGAATTTCAAAAACGATCTGCTTTGCGTTTCCCTGGGGGTCGCCACTAACAACCGAAGCGGCGTATTCGTTCTCGCGGCCCGCTGACTTCAGGCAGCGTTCAATCGCCGCCGAGTAGTACTTGAGTGCGCGTTCGGTGCGCGGAAGTTCACGCGTGAATAGCGGGTCCGTTGCTGCAAGGCAGGCCCACAGGTGTTCCTCTTCGCCCGACGGCTGAATCGTCGCGGGGAATAACGGCCCTTCGTCCGCAAGGGTCAGCGTGAGCACAGCACCCGGCTTATCGGGATAAACCTCATACCCGTAGTCCACGGTCTTGACGAGTCCTGTCGCCGTGATCTTGTGGCAAGCCGTATTCACGATCAAGTCGTTGACGTCTTGGCCGACCGCTAGCCCGGCAATTCGAATCACCGAATCGGCCGGCAACCGAGTGCCGCGGACCTTGATCTCGTCAACACGAACGAGTTTATTGGCTTCGGGCGGTTGAGAGCTCTGCGCCAATGCGGCAACTGAAAAGTATGTAAACGCCGTCCATGCAGCTAAGTATCGAATCAACCCCGTACGCCGACTCAAAGCAGTACCTTGAACTGTAATACTTGTTGTCACGTTGAATGACTATTCTCTTCAGCTTATGAAGATTCTGCGGGTTCTGCTCATCGCGCTCTGCCTCTCGCCTTGTTTGTCAGCCCAAGACAAAACGCAGCCGCCTGTCCTAGTTACGAAAGTCGAACCCGATTACCGGAATTTAGCGACCGGATATCTCGTCGATGTTGCCGAAGTAGAAATGACGTTGGACGCCGTTGGAGTACCCTTCGCATTGAAATCTTCTGTGGGACTGCCCGACAATGTCGTTCAAGCTCTGAGCGAGTGGCGCTACCAGCCATACAAGAAGAACGGCCATGCTGTCCCATGCGCCCTGACAATGAACGTGCCCATTC